>Ga0208598_1000002_pt1 | contig 150118 bp, 153 predicted proteins | sample LakMenEpi22Jun12_FD_150726 | JGI IMG/M metagenome (GOLD analysis project Ga0208598, IMG submission 150726) | Freshwater microbial communities from Lake Mendota, WI - 22JUN2012 deep hole epilimnion (SPAdes) | ecosystem: Environmental > Aquatic > Freshwater > Lake > Epilimnion/Euphotic zone ... | reverse complement strand
CCTGGTTCAAACCCCGCCACCACAAGCGACGGGTGCTTCAGCCCCCACTGCTCCATGCCCTGGCGGGGGCCATGGCGCCTGGCTCCCGGCTCTTCCTCCAGAGCGATGTGCTGGCCGTGATCGCGCCAATGGCGGAGCTGGTGGAGGGAAGTGGCTGCTTCAGCCGGCCCGAGGTTGATCCCCACCCCTGGCGGCCCACCAACCCCTTACCGGTGACCAGCGAACGGGAGCGCCATGTGGAGGCCCAGGGGCTCCCGGTGTTCCGGGTGCTCTTTGAACGCAACACAGCCAATCCACCGCCACTCGACGCACTGGAGGGCGTCGCCGGGGCTAGGGCCGCCGAGGCCACCGATAATTCTGGCGACATCCTCGACGCGCCCCCGTGACTGCCGTTGCCCCCACCCCCCTGTTGCTGCGCTGGCAGGGGGTGTTGGCCCATCAACGCAACGGCTGGTTGGGACAGCATCTGGAACTCATCGCCGGCCTGGTGCTCTGTGGCCTGATGGCCTGGCTTCCCCAGATCACCCGAGCCGGTCTGAGCCTGTTGATCTTTGCCTGCGGCCTTCTCTGGCTGATCTGGGCCCTTCGCACCCGGCCAGGCGGGCTGGGGCCCATCAACGGCTGGCTGCTGGCCGTGCTGGCCGTGGCCGTGGTGGCCACAGGGTTTTCACCGGTGCCGATGGCGGCCTTCAAAGGCCTGATGAAGCTGGTGAGTTATCTCGGGGTCTATGCCCTGATGCGCCAGCTCCTGGCCACCGCTCCCATCTGGTGGGACCGGATCACGGGGGCCCTGCTGGCGGGCTCCCTGCTCACCAGCGTGATCGGCATCCGTCAGCTCTATGGCGACACCGGTGCCCTGGCCCGCTGGTCTGACGCCAACTCGGTGGCCCAGGGCACGGTGCGGATCTACAGCACCCTCGACAACCCCAATCTCCTGGGGGGCTATCTGCTGCCGATCTTGCCCCTGGCCGCCGTGGCCCTGCTCCGCTGGGAGGGATGGCCCCGGCGCCTGTTCGCCCTGGGATCGCTGGCCCTGGGAATTGTGGCCCTGGTGCTCAGTTACAGCCGGGGCGCCTGGATGGGCATGGTGGCCTCCCTGGCCCTTCTTGCCCTTCTGCTGGTGCTCCGCCATACCCAATCCTGGCCCCCCCTCTGGCGCCGGCTGGTGCCCATCGTGTTGCTGGGGGGTGGCGCTTTGGCCCTGGTGGTGCTCATCACCCAGGTGGAGCCCCTGCGGGTGCGGGTGATGAGCCTGGTGGCCGGCCGGGAAGACAGCTCCAACAACTTCCGCATGAACGTCTGGAGCTCCGCCCTGAAGATGATTGAGGACCGGCCCTGGATCGGCATTGGGCCCGGCAATACCGCTTTCAATCTGATCTACCCCCTCTACCAGCAGCCGAAGTTCAACGCCCTGAGCGCCTACTCCATCCCCCTCGAATGGCTGGTGGAGGCAGGCATCCCCGGTCTGGTGTGCGGTGCGGGTCTGTTTTTCAGCGGCATGGCCACAGGGCTGGCCCAGTGGCGTGCCCAGGGCCCCCTGGTGCTACCGGCGCTGGCGGCAGTTGCCGCCTTCGCAGGGCTGGCGGTGCAGGGCCTCACCGACACGATCTTTTTCCGGCCCGAAGTCCAGCTGATCGCCCTGTTCAGCCTGGCCACCCTGGCGGCCTCCGTGCATGGAGCCGGTGCCAGCTTGCTGGAGTCCAGGCGACCGTGAGCGTGACCGCCAGCCCTGGCCCCCCGCAGGAGGCCCTGCTGCTACTGGCCGGCTTCGATGCGGGCCAGACCCACACCACCTGCCGGCTGGCCACCCTCGACGGAACCCCCCTGGCGGAAGGGGAAGGGCCGGGGGTGGTCCATCTGGCGGCAGAGGAAGGTCCGGAGCGGTTTCAGGAGGCCCTGCGGGAGAGCCTGGTGCGCGCCCGGGCCCGCTTGGTGGATCGAGAGGCACCCCAGGGGGTCTGGTCCCTGGGGGCGGCGGCGGTGGGGGCCAGCGGCATCGAACATGGCAGCAGGGTGCAGGACCTGGGGCTGGAACTAGCTGTCGCCACCCTCGGGCTGGGCCCGGAACGATTGGTGGTGACCGGGGATGAGCGCACGGCCCTGGCAGGCGCTTTCCCCCAAGGGGAGGGGATCGTGGTGATCAGTGGGACGGGAACCATCGCCATCGGCTGTGATCGGACGGGCCGGCACCACCGCTGCGCGGGGTGGGGTTGGCTGCTGGATGGGGCCGGCTCGGCAATGGACATCGGCCGGGATGCCCTGAGCCTGAGCCTGCGGATGGCGGATGGACGCCATCCTGACGACCCCCTACGTCAGGTCCTCTGGGAGGCCCTGGGCCTGAGGCTGGAAGATCCCCAGACCCCGCAGCAGATCAAGGCCCTTGTGGTGAAACCCAGCTTCGGCCCTGCCGGCTTCGCCGCCCTCGCCCCGGTGGTGGAGCACCAGGCAGCCGCCGGGAATCCCCTGGCCCTGGGGATCCTCCGTCGCCATGGGGAGGCACTCGTGGAGATGGTGGTGGCGATCGCCACCCACCTGGCCCTATCGGCCCCAACCGTGTGCACGCTGGGGGGGGGCATCACCCATCTGGGAAGCTTGCGGGAGGCCTTCGGCCAGGCCTTGGCCAAGGGCTTGCCACAGGGGGATTGGGTCGACCCTGCAGGCGACGGCTGCGACGGGGCCCTCACCCTGGCCGCTGCGCTCTTGGCTCAAGGCAGGAAGGGCGCCAACCCCGAGATCAGGCCGCGTTGAGCAGGCGGTCAGCCTCCGATGCCAAGAGGGTGGTCCAATGCTCCACCTGCTCCCTTTCTGCGGCTTCCACCATCACCCTCAACAAGGGCTCGGTACCGCTGGCCCGCACCAGCACCCTGCCATGGCCCGCCATCGCTGCCTCGGCTCGGGCCACGGCCTCTCGCATCGGAACGCAGTCCTGCCAGGCCGTGCGACGGTCACGGTTAGGCACCGTCACATTCACCAGCTTCTGGGGATAGGGCCGGAAACTCTGATCCATCCACGCGGCCAGTGTTTGGCCCCGACCATGCACCAGGGTGGCCACCTGCAGGGCGGTGAGCAGACCGTCCCCCGTCATCCCATGGTGAGCGGAGAGGATGTGGCCACTCTGCTCGCCCCCCAGGCCCGCCCCGAATTCTTCCATCGCCGCATGGACGTACTGGTCGCCCACAGGGGTGCGCTCCAGCAAGCCGCCGGCCTGCTGCCAGGCCCGCTCAAAACCCAGGTTGGACATGACGGTCGCCACGATCCGATCGGCGGGAAGCAGACCCGATGCCCGCAGGGCCGAGCCCCAGAGATAAAGGATCTGATCCCCATCCATCACCCGGCCGCGGCCATCGACGGCGAGCATGCGATCCGCATCCCCATCGAAAGCGAAGCCCATCTCCGCCCCCTCAGCCAGGACGGCCTGCCTCAGGGGGTCGAGATGGGTGCTGCCACAACCCTGGTTGATGCGACCCCCATCCGGCTGGCCATGGAGCACCACCAGATCCGCACCCAGGTCGCGGAACACCGATGCACTGCAGGCCGTGGCCGAACCCCAGCAGAGATCCAGCACCACCTTGCAACCGTCCAGTCGCTGGCCAGCCACGCTGTCCAGCAAGGCCTGTCGATAGTCGGCCATCAGGTCGGTGCGCTGATGCACCGTTCCCGTGCCCGTGAGCTCGGGTTGAAGGTGGGGCGCTTCCCCCCTCAGGCCCATCTCGATGGCCTGTTGATGCGGCCGGGCAAGCTTGGCACCGCTGGGGCCAAACACCTTGATGCCGTTGTCATGGGGAGGGTTATGGCTGGCGGACACCATGAGCCCTCCAGCGGCCCCCATTCGCTGGATCGTGCCCGGCACCGCAGGGGTGGGACAGAGGCCCAACTGCCACACTTCCCGGCCCGCCGCTGCCAGGCCTGCGGTGAGAGCCGCCACCAGCATGGGGCCACTAGAGCGGGAATCGGTTCCGATCACCAGGGGGCCTTCCGACGGCAGCACGAGCCCAGTCCAGTAGCCCACCTGCAGGGCCAGAGCTGGGGTGATCGCCGTGCCAACCCGCCCCCGAATCCCATCGGTGCCGAAGGACACTCCTCCCCCCAAGGGGGCCCCGAGGGGGTGCACGGGGGCTGCAGCCATGGAGGAAGGATGAGAGTGGCCCAGGCTACGCGGGATTCCGCCTGCTCACCAGAGAGGTGGACAGGTTCAGCTCCAGCGGCGGGGCCACCAGAGCCAACGCAGGAGCTCGAGCACGGCCCAGAGCAGCAAGAGCCCCACCACGGCTCCAGGCAGCCACTGGAAGGGAGGCCAAGGCCTCAGCAGCCACACCAACACGGCAGTCCCCACCACGGCCAGAGCACGACGGCGGCCCAGGGATCCCGGCAAGTGGCGCAACAGGGGAGGAACGGGGGGGAGGAGACGGCGCAACGGACGCATGGCCCGAGCAAGCATGGTGCCTGGTCAGAATGCCACCAGCTGATCCCTGATCTTGGCCCGCCTCCCCTTCCTGCTGCTGGTCTCGTGCCTGGGCACGGGCGCCGCTCTCCTGGGGGGCCGCACCCTGCTGGAGAGGCGCCCCGCCCTGACACCGGAAGCGTCCATCAGCCATCTGCAGCGGGAGTGGCGTTGGTCGCCGGATCCCCAGAGGCGACGGGAGGCCGCCCTGCTCCTTGCCAGCAAGACCAGCAACGGCGCTGAAGGCCAGGGCCAATGGCTGGCTGGCCAAGGTTGGGGCCCTGATCCGCTGGCTGCCGTGGTGCTCAAGCAGGCGGCCCTGCAGCGGGAGAAGCTCATCGGGAAGGAGCAGGCCGTGCCCCTCTGGCGCCAACTGCTGCGGCGCTTCCCTCAGGAACCTGCCAGCGCCGATGCCCTCTATGCCCTGGGACGCCAACAACCCGACCTTCGCGAGGAGCTGCTCCGCCGTTTCCCGGCGCACCCAGCCGCCCTTGCGGCCGCCCTGGAGGCGGGGCCAAGGGAAGCGGAGCAACAGCAAGGCACCCTCCATCTGGCCCAGTGGGGAGCCCGCTGGCCAGGGGCCAGGGAGGCCATCACCGCCCTGTGCACCAACCGAACCCTGAGTGCTGCCCAGCACGCCCAGCTGGCCCAGGGTCTGGCGGAGGCGGGGGATGGGGCTGGGGCCCTTCGCTGCCTGGGCGAGAAGGGTCCAGAAGCGGCCACTGTTGGGGCCCTCAGCGATGCGGGGCGGCTGACGCTGGCCCGCACTTTTCTGAAAGGCCCTCCGGACACCCAGCGCCTGGCGGCACCCCTGCTGATCGAGATGGTGCAGCAACGGCCGGACACCCCCGCAGCGGATGAGGCTGTGCGCCTGCTCAGTGAGCAGGAGGGCGACACCGCCCCGGCCAACCTGAAGCAGCTCCCGTCGCGCTGGCAGAACAGCGCCCCCGTCCAGGCGCGGCTCGCCCTCAGCGACAGCAGCGGGAGGGCGGCCCTGGCCGTGCTGCAGCGCTGGCCCCAGGATCCCGCCAGCTGGGACCTGCAGTGGGAGGTGGCCCGGCAGTTCCTGCTGAAGGGCAACTGGGATGGCGTGGTCGCCATGTTGAACGCCATCCCCGCCGACCAGCTCTCCCCGGCGCTTGGAGCCCGCCATCGGTTCTGGCTCGGATACGCACAGCAGCAACGGGGCCAGGAGGAAGAGGCCACCCTCACCTGGAAACAACTGCTGGTGCACCACCCGGGCGGCTACTACGGCTGGCGGGCCGCAGCACGCCTCGGCAAGGAAGACCTGAACCTGCAACCCTCCCCCGCCGGCACGGCAGAAGAAGCAACCAGCACCCCCTGGCAGCCCCTGGCAAGTGGCGATGCGGCTCTGGATCAGTTGTGGCGCCTCGGCCAACCCACGGAAGCCTGGGAAACCTGGAGGCTGCGCCGTGGCGGCCTACCCCCCAAGGACAGCGGGGACCTGCTGGTGGAAGGAAGGCTGCGCCAAGGGGTGGGGGACGACTGGACAGGGCTGGGCCAGCTGGAGAAGGCCGCCTTCCTGCTCAAGCCCGAGCAGTGCTCCCTCCTGCCCCAATTGGAGCAGGCCCTGCATCCAAGGCGCTTTGCAGAGACCTTCGCTCCAGCGGCGGAGCAACAGCAGCTGCCCTTATCCCTGATCCTCGGGGTGGCCAAGCAGGAATCCCGTTTCACCCCTGCCGTGCAATCGTCGGCAGGGGCGGTGGGACTTCTTCAGTTGATGCCCGCCACGGCGGCCGAACTGGCAGGGAACCCCCTCACCACCGAGGAACTGCAGGAGCCCAAGCGCAACGCTGGGCTGGGGGCCCAGTATTTGAAGGCCATGCTGGATCAGTGGAAGGGGGATCCCCTGGCAACGGTGGCCAGCTACAACGCGGGGCCCGGGGCCGTGCAGGGTTGGCAGACCCCGGACCGCAGCCGCTTCCCCGAGGTCTGGGTGGAAGCCATTCCCTACCCGGAAACCCGGATCTACGTGAAAAAGGTGCTCGGCAATGCCTGGAGCTACCAGCAGGAAAGGCGCCCCGCCTGTTAGACCCTCGCTCCCGGAGGCAGGAAGATCGGGCCCAGGCTGCCCGAGCCGGCCAACCTCCCCAGGGAGGCCCCCCCAATGACCAGCAGGGCCAGCAGACACACGGTCACCAGGGGGGGAGGCACCACCCGGGCCCTCACCATGTCCAGCCGGGCCAGGAGCACGGTGCAGCCGAGCACAAGCACGTCGGCCAGCATCTCGAGGTGAAGCATGTAGATCCCCACCAGGGTGACGCTGAGCAGGGTGGCCACCAGGCTCACCACCCGGCTCGTGGCCATCAGGGAGGACACCTGACGGAGCAGGAGGTCTGGGATGGTGCACAGCACCACCACCACCCCGGCCTGCAGACACTCCATGGCCCAGGACAGGCCATCGATCGTCTCCTGGCCTGGCATGGCAGCCCGGCTCAAACTCCAGTCGAGGCCCACATAGGCACTCACCACCAGCAGGATGAGCAGGGTCGGGGCCCGGAAGGGAAGCAGCATGTAGCGCAGAAAGGTGTTCATGCAGGCTCCAGCACCAGGCTGATGGCACCGAATGGACAACTTGGCAAGCATTGTTCGCAAACAAGGCAGCGGGCCGCGTCGAACCGCAGACGGCGCTCAAGGATGGGAAACGACAGGGCCCCGCTGGGGCAGACCCCTGAACAGAGCCCGCAATCCACGCACTGCTCAGGATCCACGCGAATCTCACTGCGAGCCCGGCTCAGTCGGAGGCCCTGGCGTTCCAGCCAGAGCTCAGCCGCATCCAACGCATCGATGTCACCGGAGAGCTCCACCACCATGGTGCCGCTCTGGCTGGGAGCGATCTGGGCCCGGAGGATTTTGGCCGCTACATCAAAATCCACAGCCAATCTGTAGGTGATCGGCTGATGGACAGCGTCGCGAGGGAAGAAAAGGGTAAGGCGCCTCTTCACGGCCCATGGGCATTAGTGGGACGCTAGCAAGGACCCCAACCGCAGAATCGTTCCAGGTTTTGAAACCATTAGGGTCGATCCATCGTTGTGAACGAACCCCGTCCATGGGCGAGCCTGCCCCCCCTGCGTCCTTTGGCCGTCTTGAGCGCATGGTGCTCGCCGCTGTGGCGGCCCTGCTGGCCTTGGCACTGTTCTGGTTGCGGGGGGGCCTCCATCCGGAAGCGGCTCTGGAGCGGCTGGCCCGGCAGTCTCCTGAGCTGAGTGTGGCCTTGGCGGACGGCCGCCCGACCCTGGTGGAGTTCTACGCCGACTGGTGCGAGGCGTGCCGCGCCATGGCCCCGGCGATGGAGTCCATGGAGCGGCGTCATCAAGGGGAGCTGGATGTGGTGTTGCTGAACGTGGACAACCCCCGCTGGCAACCCCAGATCGACAGCTACGCCGTGAACGGCATTCCCCATCTCGAACTGTTCGACCGGGGGGGACAACGGCTGGGCCAGGTGATTGGGGCCCGCACCGGCGATGAGCTCGAGTCGCTCAGCTCGGCCCTGGTGGCCGGCAGCCCCCTCCCCCTCCTTGCGGGGTCTGCCCCCACCAGCGCCCTTGAAGGAGAGTCATCCGCACCCCAGGCCATCCCCATCGCCCCCCGCAGCCATGGCTGACACTCTGTTTGATCCCCGTTTCCGGGTGGACACGATCGCCGCCACACCCAATCCCCAGCAGTGTGTCTACGCGGCCATGCACCAGGACTACAGCGAGGGCTTCGTGGCCGCCGAGCGGGAGGCCTGGCCCGATGAGAAACAGGCCGGTGAGATCTGCGTGAAGCGCCTGCTGGCCGGTGAGAGAGGCCACTACGGACCCTTGGAGCATGGCCAGATTGTGCTCAATGTGGGTTGGTTCCCCCATTCGGTGATGCAGCAGGCCCGCACCCATCGCGTAGGCGTGAGCTTCGACGTGCAATCCATGCGCTACACGGGTGATCGCATTTGCAAGGCTGCCAACGGCGAAATGGATCTGGAAGAGGTGTTTTATCTGCGGCCTGTCGGCGACTACACCGACCGCCAGGGGAAGAAATACACCTATTCCGCCGAGCAGCGCGCCGTCGACCTGAGCCTTTGCCAGTCCGCCGCCGAGCGCTACCGCGACCTTCTGGCCGCTGGTTTCGCCGAAGAACATGCCCGCGGCATCCTGCCGTTCGACTATCGGCAGCACTTCGTGGTGAGCTTCAGCTTGCGGGCCTTCCTCCACTTCCTCGATCTGCGGGCGAAGCTCGATGCCCAGGAGGAAATCCGCGCCCTGTGTGATTTGATGTGGCCCCATCTGCAGAGCTGGGCTCCGGAGTTCGCCGGCTGGTACGAGAAAAGCCGATTGCACCGTGCACGCCTGGCCCCCTGACACCAGAAGAGCGATCGCCTCAGTGGGGTAAGCGCCGATCGCCGGCGTCTTCAGATTCGGGCGAGGGTCACCCGCTCCGGTTGGTTCTGGTATTTGCCGGCCCTGTCCTGGTAGGTGGTGTCGCAGGGATCCCCCTCAAAGAACAGCAGCTGACAGATGCCCTCCTTGGCATAAATCCGGCAATCGGCTCCCGAGGAGTTGCTGAACTCCAGGGTGAGATGGCCTTCCCAGCTGGCCTCTGCAGGGGTGGTGTTGACGATGATCCCGAGGCGGGCGTAGGTGCTCTTGCCCAGGCAGATCACCGTGATCGTGGGGGGCACCCGCAACCTCTCCAGGGCCACTCCCAGGCCATAGGAGTGGGCCGGAAGAATGAAGTACTCTCCATCCTGATCCTGGTGGAGCGGAGCGGGTTCCAGATTGGCAGGGTTGAACCGCTTCGGATTCATCACCGTGCCTGGCACGTGGCGGAAGATCAGAAATTCACTGGCGGAAAGGCGCAGGTCGTAGCCATAGGAACTGCAACCAAAACTGAGCACGGGGCCCATACGGGCCTCCGGATCGGTGTGGCGCACCAGGCTGGACTGGAAGGGCGCAATCATTCCCTGAGCAGCCTGCTCTTTGATCCAGCGGTCGTTCTTGAGCATCGGGAGGGAAGGTTTTAGGCCTTGGCAGCAGAGGCTACGCGGATGCAGCTCAGCTAGACCCTGCGCAGCTCCGTGACCTGATCGGCCATGGCCATGAGCGCCGCAGGGATAGCGGGGCCGGTGACGATCACATCCAGATGGGAGGGACGGCCCCCCAGGGTCTCTAGCACCTCATCCAAGGCGAGATAGCCGAGTTGAATGGCCAATCCCAGCTCATCGAGCACCAGTTGATCCAATCGCCCCTTCAGCAATTGCTCGCGGCTGTAGGTCCAGATCTCCTGAACGGCCTGGCGGACGTCAGTGGCGTCCGCCACTCCTTCCGGAAGATCGGCGGCGGCGGTTTCCAGGCAGAGAGGGGTGGCGGGACGGAGCCACTCCAATCGGCCACAAAGCACTTGGCTCCCCCCGACCCCCTGATCCACACCACCCTTCAACAACTGGCACACCAACACCCGACTGCCCAGTCCGGCCGCGCGCAGAGCTTGACTCAGCACCCCAGAGAAACTGCCGCGATGGAGGGCGGTGTGAATCTGAAGGAGTCCCTCGGGCTGGGGAGCCAGATGGAGCCTGGGGGATTGAAGCAGGCGGAGGGAGACAGGGGGAGCCTCGTTTCGCTGGGGATGGCCAGAGTGGGCGAGGCGGACGGTCATCGATGGGGGCAATCAAAAAAAGAGAGAACAGTGCGCCAAAGCAAGGCACATCGGTGCAGATGCAACGGCACAGATCTGGCCAATGGATTTGGCCAATGGATCGGGCCTGTGGAGAACACGCACCCTCCATCTGAATGTAGCGGGATCTGCCGGTGATGCACACCACCTGTAGCGGAAATAGCCCTGGCTCCCCCCATTGCGCCCGTCAGAGCCAGAGCCCCGGAACGGCGTTGAATACGGCACCCAAGCGCAAAAAGGTGCCCTGTGATACAGGTCGGGCCAGGGACGATCCTTAGCTTTCGCGGATTGGGCCCTTATTAATGGTCGGCAGCCAGGGATTCAGCCGCTACACGCCAGCCCCCTCTCGGGGGACCCCTGCTGCCCCTCTTCCAACCGGGCCTGGCCTCGCCGCCAACCACCCCACCCTGCTGGAAGTGATGCCGTCCTTGGCAGGGAGCAGCACGGAAAGCGTGGAACGGGGAAAAACCATCTTCTTCCCGGGGGATCCGGCGGAACGGGTCTACCTGCTGCGGCGGGGCGCCGTACGACTGTCGAGGGTTTACGAATCAGGGGAGGAAATCACCGTGGCCCTGTTGCGGGAAAACAGCCTGTTTGGGGTGCTGTCCCTTCTGACCGGCCAGCGCTCAGACCGCTTCTATCACGCCATTGCCTTCACCCGGGTCGAGCTGGTCACCGCCCCCGCCACCTCCGTTCGCCGAGCGATTGAACAGGATGCCAGCGTGGGGTTGCTGCTGCTCCAGGGCTTGTCGTCCCGGATCCTGCAGACCGAAACGATGATTGAGACGCTCACCCATCGCGACATGTCCTCCAGGTTGGTGAGTTTTCTCTTGGTTCTCTGCCGCGACTTCGGGGTCCCTGGGAATGAGGGCATCACCATCGACCTTCGCCTGTCCCATCAGGCGATCGCCGAGGCCATCGGCTCCACCCGTGTCACCATCACGCGCCTGCTAGGAGACCTGCGGAATGATGGCCTGGTGCAGATTGATCGAAAGAAGATCACGGTCTTCGACCCCATCGCCCTCGCCAAACGGTTCAGCTGAGCATCCGGCTCCCCTTCACGTCCAGGGAACGGAGGCCAGGGATACTGATTCCAGTCGGGAGGCGTTGTGTCCGGGTGGCTCCTGATCCTGACCCTGCTGATGCTGGGAGGGATTCTCTCCACCCTTGGAGACCGGCTTGGCAGCAAGGTCGGCAAGGCCCGCCTGAGTCTGTTCAACCTGCGGCCTCGCAAAACAGCTGTGGTGATCACAGCGCTGACGGGAAGTCTGATCAGCGCCATCTCCCTGGGGTTGATGCTCCTGGTGAGCGAACGGCTGAGGGTGGGTCTGTTTGAGCTGGATCAATTACAGGAGCGTCTGCGGGACGGTCGCCAGGCTCTCTCCCGCAGTCAGGCCGACCTGCAGCGCTCCCAAGGCGATTTGGAACGCAACCGTCAGGAACTCAAAACCAATCAGCAGGCCCTGAAGGTGAGCCGCTTCGAGCGCAACCGTGCCCTCGAAGGTCGTCAGGCCGCCATCACCAGTGAGCGCAAGGTCACCCAGGCCCTCTCCCAGGCCCAACGCCGCGTGGAGGATCTCCGGCAGGTATTGCAACCGCTCCAGAATCAGCGCCGCAGGCTGGAGGCCGAACGGGACCGGTTGACCAAAGAGGTCAGGGGCCGGGATGCGGAGATCCAACGCACGGAAAAGCAACTGGCGGGCGTGCAGACACGCATCGATGCGAGCGCAAAGGAACTGAAGGAACTCGAGGGCAAGGTGATCGCCCTGCGACGGGGAGATGTGCTCATCGCCAGTGGCCAACCCCTGGCCATGGGGAGGATCAAATTGGGGCGCCAGGAGGATGGGCGCCAGGCGATCGACACCCTGCTTCAGCAAGCCAATGCCAGTGCCTTTCGGCTCCTGCTTCCAGGCCAGAAGGCCGATCGTCAGATTCTGTTGGTCCCCCGCAGTGATATCGAGCGCCTGGATCAAGCCATCCGCAAACCTGGCGTCTGGGTGGTCACCATTCGATCGGCGGCCAACATCTTGCGGGGGGAACAGCGGGTGCTGGCGTTCCCTGATCTGAGGCCCAACCGCAGTGTGGTGCGCCGCGGAGATGTGTTGGCGCGCACCGTGCTCGATGGCGATGTGCGTTCACCGGAGGAGGTGCGCAGCCGGCTCAATCTGCTCCTGGCGGCTGCGTTCACCCAGGTCCAACGCCAGGGCACCTTGATGGATGGGCTTCAGGTGGATGGTGCCGACTTCAACAGGCTGGGGTTGACCCTGAGCCAGCGACCGGAGGGCGTGAGGGCCACGGTGGAAGCGGTCGCCCTGGCGAATGCAGACACCCCGGATCCCATTGCCGTCGAATTGCGCTGGAAGCCATGAGGAACGACTCCGTGGCTGATCCGGCAGGCCCCTTGGCTGGACTGGACCCAGGTAAAAGCAAATGCGGCCTGGTGCGCACCGATGGGGAGGCACAAGTGATCCTGGAGGCTTCCGTCCTCCCTCCGGACACCTGCTTCGAGAGGCTGCTGGAGTGGCGGCAGCAGGGGCTGATCCATGCCGTAGTGATGGGAGATGGCACGGGCAGCCGTGCATGGCGCTCTCGCCTGGCGGGCCAGCTTCCCCTCCACACCATCGACGAGCGGGGCTCCACATTGGAGGCACGGCAGCGCTACTGGGATCTGGAGCCGGCCCAAGGATGGCGTCGCCTCCTCCCTGAGGGACTGAGGCAACCCCCCCGCGACTGGGATGACGTCGTGGCCCAGCTGTTGCTGGAGCGCTGGCTGGGTCACCCCCTCACAAGGCGGCCCTCACGGTGAAGGCATAGTCTCCGCCCGCCTCCAGCTGGTAATCGGCGCGCAGCAGAAAACGCAGCAGCGCATCCTGGATCAACGCTCTGCCGAGGGAGGGTTCAATCGTGAGTTCCCCCCGATCAAAAGCCCAGCAAAAGGTCCACTGGAAGCCTCCTGCCGTCACCTCCCCCTCCAGGCGACAGGGCTGGAAGCTCTGATGCAACACCCTGAGTTGGGCAGTGGTCGAAGGCAGGCGGCTCAAGGTTGGAGAGCGAACACGGACGGAAAGGGTCAGGATGCCTCGGGAAGGGCACGGAAACTGTTCAGACGGTTGCCAGCCCGCTCGAGCCCCTGTTGGCGGATCAGCTCCACCCCCCTGGCCACTTCCTCCATCACCTGGGTGAGGATGGGTTGCTCACCGGCGGAGAAAGGGCCAAGGACATGGCCCACCGTCTGACTCTTCCGGTCCCGGGGATCGCCGGCCGGGGCACCGATGCCAATCCGCAGCCTTGCAAAATCCTGGCTTCCGAGGTGCTGGATGATGCTGCGCAGCCCATTGTGCCCCCCCGCACTTCCGGAGGCCCGCAAGCGAAGGCGCCCCAGCGGGAGGTCCATGTCATCCACGATCACGAGCATCTGATCGGCACGGAAACCAAACCAATCGAGAGCGGCGCGCACGGACCGGCCACTGTCGTTCATGAAGGTTTGGGGCATCAACAGACGAATGCGCTCCGGCCCCACCCCCAGCTCTGCAATGAAGCCATGCAACTTGCCCTGCTGGCGGAAGGTCTGGTTCCCTGCGGCCGCCAGCCGTTCGAGCACCAGGAAGCCAACGTTATGGCGTGTGTTGGCGTAGCGGGGGCCTGGATTCCCTAACCCCACCAAGAGCTGGAGATCCACCAGGGTGTCTGCTCAGGCCTGCGGTGGAGAGGATGGGGTGGTCACCCCCTCAGTGGGGCTGGCCACAGCACGGGGCTCGGCTCCTTCGACCCCTGGGGCCGTCGGTGACAAAGGGGTAAGGGTGAGGGGATCCTCCTCGGTCCGCAGAGCGGAACGGAATTCCTTCTCGAATTCCTGGGAGGCACTTTGCACGCCTTTCAGGGTGCGGCCCAGGGTTTTGCCCATCTCTGGAAGACGTTTCGGCCCAAACACCAGCAAGGCGATGGCTGCGATCACGGCCATCTCTGGAAGGCCGATGCCGAAGATGTTCATCCTGGAGGGGGGGCAGAGGGGATCAGGCGGCGCTGTTCCAGTTGACGTTGATGCCCTCAAGCAGCAGGGACTTGTTGTACAGCTGGAGGATCACCAGAAGGAAGACAAGAAACAAAAGCATGATGATGCCCATCACTGGAGTGGTACCCCAGCCGGGTACCACCTTTCCGTACTCAGAGTTTAGGGGGCGCAGGATGTCTCCCAGTCGGGTGCGTTGGGCCATGGCGGCTCGATCCTCTCGGACGGGTCAGCGTGCTGGTTACTGTAAGGGTCCTGCCGGCTCCTCCACGAGGCGCTGTCGAGAGTTGTGACGAACTTCGTCCAACCCAGCCCCCAAGCCCCCTAGAGAAAGACGTCGATGGATCCCACCCTCAACAGCACATCACCGGCTTTTTCCGTGGCCCTCACCGTGTTGGTGGTGCTGCTGGCCCTGACCGGATTCGGGATCTACCAGGCTTTTGGTCCCCCCTCCAAGCAGCTGACCGACCCGTTTGATGATCACGAGGACTGACACCGACGCAGGACCCAGAAACTCAGGCTCCATGGAGCCAGCAAGTTTTTGGTTGACTCCTTTTGAGGTGACCATTGGTTATCTGACAAGTTTCCAAGGGCTGGAAGCGGCTCATGCAAGCCATCCACCTGACCCACTACTTCCCAGTGGGCCCCGAGGCGCACATGCCTGCGGACGGGCCCCAGGTTTTGGAGACTGACCACCACCTCACCCGTCCCCCCCGACCGGGCCTGCAGCCCCACCAGCTGCACATCCGACTCCTGGCTTGGAAAGAGGTCCATTGGAGAGTCCTCCCCCAGCCTGGCCACCGGCCTGAGCCAGAGGGGATCGCGAAAACGGCAGGCCTCCTGGGGCACAGCTGCCCGCCTCCACCCCTCCGGTGCAGGCATCAGGGCGAGCCTCAACCGCTGTAGACCATGGTCTGCGCCGGGATCGGGCCAGGTTGGGGCCCGTAACAGAGACACCCCAAGCTCCTCCACCCCAGCGGAAACGCCCTGGGGACCGTCCAACAAGAGCGCCAGACCATCGCCGCCGCCGCCCTGCACAGAGGCGAGCCAACTCACGGCCGCCACCTCCCAACGGGCCTGTTCGCGAGGTTTGCGAGGGTCTGCCGGACGCTCCATCACGCCCCCGGGCGTATCGGCGGCCCAGCGGCAAATGGGGGAAGCCAGGGGAACGTGGAGCCGCAGCAGCTCATGGCGCTGGCGCCAGTCGACCTGCAACACCAGCTCAAACCAGGGGGAGCCTGCCAGCAGAGCACCCTCGAGCCGCACGGCGCTCTCTCCGCAGCGGCCGCGCCACACCAGGCGAGCGCAGAGGGGGCCTTGCTCCAGCCATTCGCCCCCCCCCTCCCAGATCCAGGGAAGGGGATGGTGCGGATAGTTTTCCGCCAGGTCCCAGGCATCCCAGAATTCCCCCCGATCTCCGTAGCGGCACCACCGCAGGGGCGCGGACAACTGGGCCCGCCCCTGCTGATCCCAGAGCTGCTCCACCCCGGAGGGCCCCAGGGTCAGGGCCACCAGGCCATTGTCCAGACGCCAAACCCCCTCTCCAGAGGGGCTGTCCAGTCTCTGAACGACCACAGGGTGGGCCACAGGCACGCTCGGGGTGGTGGGGCCAGAAGCCTTCTCATTGCGGCGTCTTAGGGCCAGGGCTGCCACCCCATCGACCCCTGGAAGCTGCACCCATTCGCCGCCCGCGGAGGCCTTCTGGGAGGCCAGAACCCCGCCCTGCCCAAGCTGCCACGGCCCCTGGGGCAGGCGAAGTGTGCGCGGAGCGGCGGGGAGGCACTGCAGTTGGCACGCCATCCAACCATCGCTTTCCTCTCGTCCGGTTGCACAGCCAGCGAGCAGCTGGAGCAGGGCCTGATCCCTTTGCTGTCGACTGCGGCGGCGGGCCCGCCGCCAGACGGGCTCGGCCTGCTCAAACACCTCTGGGATGGAGGTGCCGGGAAGGATGTCATGGAACTGCTGGAAGAGCAGAGGGCGCCAATCCGTTCCCTCCGGGTGCAGTGAGCCGGGCCGATCCCCTCGGCCCGCGGCGGCCACCAGGGCCATGGCCATGTCTGCCTCCCGCAGCAGTCGCTCCAGGGTGCGGTTATGGCGTTTCTGATCCGGCCGGCTGGTCGCACAGCCGCGATGCAGCTCCAGATAGAGCTCCTCCCGCCACACCGGCAGGGTGGGCGCCAGGGGCTCAAGGCGCGAAAGATAGTCACGGAGTGTCCCGTGCTGCTGGGGAGCAGTGCCCTCCCGTCCCTGCCAAAGGGCCAACTGCTCCAGCATCTCCAGGGTCGGGCCACCCCCGTGGTCACCGACCCCGGGCAACCAGAGGGCGTCCCCCACTCCCGTCGCCTTCTGCCAGGCCAAGCGGTAGCGCTCCATGGCCAAGGGGTCCCCATCCGTGCCGATCGGGGCGGTCATCAATGCCAGCACCTCCCTGCCGCAGCGCCCCCGCCAGCGGAACAGCCGGTGGGGGAAGGGGTTGCTGGCATTCCAAGCCAACTTGTGGGTGCAGAACCAGCGCACTCCGGTGGCCGCGGCCACCGGCGGCAGGCCGGCGCTGAAACCAAAGCTGTCGGGCAACCAGGCCACGGGGTGGGTCCACTCCGGGAAGGCGCTCCTGCTGAACCATTGGCCCTCCTGAAATTGCCGCAGCAGGGAAGGCGTCCCGATCAGAACACAGTCACATTCCACCCAGGGGCCATGAAGCGGTTCCCAGCGTCCCTGTCGCATGGCCTCCCGAATCCGCCGATAGAGGGCCGGCCGATGCTCCTGAATCCAGGCATAGAGAGCGGGAGTGGAGTGTCCGAAATGGAGCTGGCTCTGGTGCTCCATCAGGCTGAGAACGGAATGGAAGGTCCGTTCCGCTGCCTGCCAGGTGTCAGCGACGGGCCAGAGCCAGGCCAAATCCAGATGGGCATGACCCAGCACCTGCCAGCTTCCGCCGGCCACCCCATCGGGGAGCCCAGCTGCAGACCCTGCCTCTCGGCGCAGGCTCTGCAGCTGGGCCACCGTCGGGGTCAGGATCCCTTGCGGATCGGCAGGATCGCAGGGCTCCAGCACCAGCTGGCTGAGCACAAGGGCACCATCGTCATGCTTCGGACTGCGCAGGCGCAGCTCCACCGACCAGGCGTCCCCCTGCCACCAGGCGTCCGGCAGGGACCAGCGACAGCTGGTGTCGAAGAGATCGCCCTGATGCACCAGCTGCCCCTGCACCCAGAGTTCTGCAGCTTCGGCCCACCAACGCAGGGCCAGCCGCGCACGCACCCCCTGCGGGCCGAGCTGGCGCCAGGATTCGGGGCAGCTCAGGAAGAGCCGCAGGAGGCACCATTGCCCTCCCCGGGGCCAGACCACCAGCCCCCGGGCCGCCCAGTCCGGCCGATGGCGGCCGGCCCAGGGATGGTGGAGGGCAGTGCAGGTGCTCCCATCGGACAAGGAGCGCCGCCAGAGGGATTGCAGCTCCAGGGGGCTCTCGACAGCGGCGTCCGGGGGGGTAGGCATCGGCGGTGAGGGCAGGGGGAAGGGTCCTCAGGGGGACGGAAACATTTCAATCCCGACAGGAACAGCCTCTCAGCAGGCCCTCTCCGCGTGGATAGCGCGGCAAGCCCCATAAGATGATTCGGCCGCTTCGGGGAACGCCTGTTCCAGTCGCGCCAGCCTCCCCTGTCACACGCCGAAGAGCCCATGCTCGCCCTCAAGATCTCGGTTTACTCGGTCGTCTTCTTTTTCATTGGAATTTTTGTCTTTGGCTTCCTCGCCAGCGATCCCAGCCGCACACCCAGCCGGAAAGACCTGGAGGAGTGAGGTCCATCCACCAGCAGGCTTGCCAGCCCCGATCGTTTGAACGGACTTTCCGAGTGGCAAACCGGCTGAATTGCGGAGCCCCGGGATGTGCTTCGTGGCAGGATCTGCACCACTTTTCGAGGGCGGGCTGCAGGTGGTGCCCCATCGTCAGTCCCCAGGGGCAACTCCAAAGACACGTGTGAAGTTTCCCGCTGGTGTGGCCTTCTGCCTCCTTGGAGGCGTGATCTGGGCCAAACACCCTCCTGCTTTTGCCAACGAATCCCTGCCCCATCCCTCCGGGCCCAGCCAGAGCCTGGGCCCGGCCATCACCCTGGCGGAGGTGGCCCTCGTGCCGCCCCTCCCCAACCCCACACGCCAGACTCCGGCCGAGGGGGAGGTCCAAGACCTTCCCACCATCGTGCAGCTTGCTCCGCTGCCCGCCCCTGAAGCCCAGGGCCCTCCAAGGAACGACACGTCCCCTCCTGGAGCACGAACGGCAGCACCCGTCGGACCAGCCAGGCTGCCCGATCTGGGTCCACCGGCTCCCGTGCCCCTGGAATTGGAACTGATCAGCAACCAGCAGGAGTACGACGCCCAGCTGGAGCGCCATGTCAGCACGGGTAACGTCACCGCCAAGCTGGCCGGTGGGCGCCTCCAGGCCGATCGGATCGAGGTGGATCCCGCCACACGCACCCTGTTTGCCAGCGGCAGTGTGCGTTTCCAGAGGGGACAGCAGTTCTTCCAGGCCAGCCGGCTGCGCTACAGCCTGCTGGAGGGCATTGGCGAAATGGAGGATGTGTACGGCGTGCTCGACCTGGACGGCAGTGCCCAGGATCTGAATCTGGAGATGCCTCCCTCCACCCCCCTCCCCCCTCCCGAGGACCTGAGCTGCACGCCGCCGCTCCCCCCCGTGCCGGAATGGCAGCCCTACCCCTGGTCGATCACGGGCTGGGGAGGGAAAATGTACACAGCCAACTTCGGCGACACGTTCACCTTTCAAGGTGAGTATCGACCGGAAGTGGTGGGGGGCGTTGGCATTCAGCGCCGAGTGATCGATGCGGGGCCCCTCTCCTTTGAGATTGATGCCAATGTGTTTGGCCACAGGGCTGCTCGACAGCCAGGTGGCCCCTACAACCAGGCGGTGCCCTTCGCCGAAAGCCCGGCCCAGACGTTTGTCGAAGGCACCCTGGGCTTCGGGGCACGCCTGTGGTTAAGGCCCTGGCTCAATGTGTATTTCGAGGAGGGGGTGAGCCTGCTCAGCGAGCCAAGCAACTGGGAGAAAACAGAACGGGAGAACTACGCAACCTTTCTCAACTACCTGGCCTTCGAGGTGGAGGGCCTGGTCACTCCGGAATGGTCGGTCGTTGGACGCATACACCACCGTTCCGGTGCCTATGGCACCTACAGCGGCGTCCGGGAGGGAAGCAATGCCTACCTGCTGGGGGTGAGACACCGCTTCGGCACCGCCCCCGAACGGCGCCCCCCGCCCCTCATGCCCCCTGCGGCAGGCTGTGCTGGAGCGCTGCCTCCGGAGCGCTACCCCCTTGATGGTCTGGCCAGCCGGTTGGAGTCGGTGGCGATGGGACCGGAACAGCGGCCCGGGCCTCCGCTGGCCCCACCAGTGGGGGGGGCGGGAGCGGAGCCCAGCCAGCTCCAACGCACACGGCGAGCGGAGGGCTCGGTGTGGAGCCGCGCCCGGCAGGCCGAACAGGCCCGCCAGGCAGCCATCGCCAAGTTGGACCAGCGGGTGCGGGATGTGAGCTTCCAGCAAACCCTCACCGCCGAGCGCCGCTTTGGCCTTCCCAACCAGCTCAACAGCAACGATGGGGAACAGCGCATCAGTACCGACAAAGAACTGAACTACGGCCAAGTGCGTCCCACCCAGCTGCAGCTGGCCACCGAAAAGAAAAACCAGAAGCTCCTGGAGGGGACCATCAGCCGATGGCGCGTCCAGGCCAGCCGGCTCACCTTCACCCCTGCCACCTTCTCTGGCGAGCGGGTGGCCTTCAGCAACGATCCCTTCACCCCCGCCCAGTCGTGGTTGGATTCCGAAGATGTCGTAGGCATCCTGCAGGCTAATGGCGACACGGTGATCCAGGCGAAGCGGAATGAGGTGGTGCTGGAAGACAGGCTCCGCATCCCAGCCCGTCGCCGCACAGTGATCGCCAAAAAGGAAGAAGAGGTCGAAAACCCCTGGGTGTTCGGCGTGGATCGGGAGGACCGCGATGGGTTCTTCCTGGGGTACAACGCCAGGATGCGTATCGGCGAGCGTGGCTCGCTCACGCTTCAGCCCCAGTTGCTGGTGGAGCGAGCCCTGGATGGCACCACCAACAGCTACCCCTATCCCTGGCAATCCGCTGGGGCTGATGCCGTGGAGCAACCCGCCACGGCTGCCGATGCTTTCGGGCTAGAAGCCCGCATCGACACCCCCTTCCTCGGCTTCGATGCCATGGCCCGGCTGGATGTCAGCACGTTCAATCCCGACAACATCGCCAATGGCACCCGCAGCCTGGGGGAACTGACGCGAAACCTCCCGCTCCCCTGGCTGGGCAGCACCAAACTCCGCCTCTTCGGCGCCTATCGCTTCCGCACCTGGAACGGCACCCTCGGAGAACAGGACGTGTATTCCGCCTTCGGCGGATTCCTCGAGAAGGAAGGAACCCTGCCCAACTGGGGGCGCCTGAACACCAACTACCTCTGGCGGATGGGACTCGGCAACTACCAGAGCGGCGAATTCGATAGCACCAACCTGGCCGATCTCTGGCGTGCCAATGCCATCGGCTCCCTGAATGTCTCTCTCCCGCTCTGGACTGGAAAACCTGCCCCCCCCACACTGCTTCAGGGGTTCGCCAACACACCCCAGCCTGTGGTGCCGGGCCTGAGCCTGAATGCGAACCTCCAGGGGACCTTGGCCTACTACGGCGACGGCACCAATCAGAACACACTCAGCCTCAGCGGAGGGCCCACCCTCACCCTGGGACACTTCATCAAACCCTTCCTCGACTACACCCAGCTCACCATCACAGGAGGCGGCACGCTTCGTCAGGGCCAGAGCCCTTTCAGCTTCGACCGGGCCGTGGACCTGGGCACCCTGGGTATTGGTCTCACCCAGCAGCTCGTCGGTCCCCTGGTGTTCAACGGCGGGGTCGGGCTGAACGTCGATCCCAACTCGACAAATTTTGGAGAGGTCCTCCAGTCCTACCTGGAATTGCGCTGGCAGCGCCGGTCCTTCGACGTTGGTGTGTTCTTCAGCCCCTACGACGGCCTGGGAGGCGTGCGGGTGCGGCTCCATGACTTCAACTTCAACGGGCCAGGCCTTCCTTTCGTCCCTTACACCCCGGCGCAGCAGACCTTGATGCGCCCCTTCTGATCGGCTTTCTCACGAAGCTAAGCGCCAAATCGGCTCAGGTAGGGGAGCCGCTGTGCGGTGGCGGTCAATTCTTCTTCATGGGCCAGCAACTGGCCGGTGGCGTCCCATTGGCCGCTGAGCAGCATGTGATGGGGGCCAGGGTCGAGAAAGACGGGCCATCGATTCTCGCCGGCCGCCTCACTCTCCAGAACAACTTCCAGCGACTCCAGATCCAGCTCCACCACAGCACCGGGGTCGGCGGCCACGGCCTGTTGGATGGCGTGGACCGCATCGGCGCCAGCCGAGAGGCAGGGGATACCCAAGGCCAGGCAGTTGCCGAAAAAGATCTCAGCGAAACTTTCGCCAATTAACGCCCGGATGCCCCAACGGAGGAGGGCCTGGGGAGCATGTTCCCGACTGGAACCGCAGCCAAAATTCCTGTTCACCACCAGCACCGATGCGCCCTGATGCTCGGGTCGATCAAACGGGTGGGGCCCATCGGTATGGCCGGCTCGCTCGGCACGGTCGTCGGCGAAGGCCCCTGCAGCCAATCCTTCGAAGGTGATGCATTTCAGAAAGCGGGCCGGGATGATCCTGTCGGTGTCGATATCGGAGCCCACCACGGCCACCGCCTCTCCCCGATGCCGGAGCACGGGGCCGGAAGGGAAGGGCCGGGGTTCGGAAGGAGAGGCGGCCATCACGGGCAGGGAGTGGTGCAAGAAGAGAAAAGAACGCCGTCAGTGGGCGGCAGCGGCAGGCTCGGCGAGGAGCTGGCGCACGTCGACCACATGGCCTCGGACCGCCGCCGCCGCCACCATCGCCGGACTCATGAGCAAGGTGCGACCCGTGGGGGAACCCTGCCGGCCCTTGAAGTTGCGATTAGAGGAACTGGCGCTGATCTGCCGACCCTCCAGTCGGTCGGGGTTCATGGCCAGGCACATCGAACAGCCGGGCTCTCGCCATTCAAAGCCAGCAGCGCGGAACACCGCATCGAGCCCCTCGGCCTCTGCGGCCGCTGCCACCTGTTCGGATCCGGGAACCACAAAGGCCTTGAGGCCGGGGGCCACCCGGCGACCGCGGGCCACCTCCGCTGCAGCCCGAAGATCGCTGAGGCGGCCATTGGTGCAACTGCCAATGAAACACACATCCACGGGCAAGCCAGCGATGGGCTGGCCAGGGCTGAGATCCATGTAGCGGTAGGCCTCCTCCGCCAAGGGCCGCTCCTCCGAAGGGAGCTGCTCGGGGGTGGGAACAGACTCGTCGACCCCAATGCCCTGTCCAGGCGTGATCCCCCAGGTGACGGTGGGAGCGATGGTGGCCGCATCCAGGCGCACCTCATCGTCGAATTCGGCCTCGGGTCCACTGGCCAGCGAGCTCCACCAGGCCAGGGCCCGCTCCCAGGCCTCCCCAGAGGGGGCGTGGGGACGTCCCTGCAAGTAGGCGAAGGTGACCTCATCCGGGTTGCAGTAGCCCACCCGGGCTCCCCCCTCGATGGCCATGTTGCAGAGCGTCATGCGCTCTTCCATGGAGAGGGCCGCGATCGCCGGGCCGGCGAACTCATAGGCATGGCCCACGCCACTCTTCACCCCCAGGAGGCGAATCACATGAAGGATCAGATCCTTCGCATAGACACCGTTCTGGAGCGACCTCTCGACCCAGATCCGACGCACCTTGAGTTTTGCCATCGCCAGGCTTTGGCTCGCGAGCACATCCCGCACCTGGCTGGTGCCGATCCCAAACGCGATGGCGCCGAAGGCCCCGTGGGTAGAGGTATGGGAATCGCCACAGGCCACGGTCATGCCGGGCTGGGTGAGCCCCAGCTCCGGGGCGATCACATGCACGATTCCCTGCCGTCCGCTGCCGATGCCATGGAGCGCAATGCCGTGAGCCGCGCAGTTGGCCTCCAAAGTTCCCAGCATCTCCTCGGCGAGAGGATCAGCGAAAGGGCGAGCCTGGCTGGTGGTGGGAACGATGTGATCCACCGTGGCCACGGTGCGCTCGGGGTGGCGCATCGGCAGTCCGAGGTCCTTCAGGGCAGCGAAGGCCTGGGGGCTCGTGACCTCGTGGATGAGATGGAGACCGATGAAGAGCTGGGTGGTGCCCGAAGGCAGATCGGCGACGCGGTGCAGATCCCAAACCTTGTCGTACAGGGTGCGGGCGCTCACGGAAAACCCACTGGATCGGACCCACACCCTAATGGGGGAAGGGAGCTGGGGATGGCCTGGCCGTGCTGGAACAAGCCATGCAGATAGTGGCGAGCCACCGCCCTGTCCGTGGCCCCATGCTGAAAGAGAAACCCTGCCAGAGCAGCTTGCATCAACCGGTATTGATCCCACTGGGGGTGGAGACGGATGAACTCGCGCATGGCATCAAACAGGTCCTCGGGCATCTGGTTTTCGATGCTCACACTGCGAGGGGGATGGCTGGCTACAGGACAGGGACTCTCGGGCATTCACAGAGATCACAGCCTGCTCATCACCCCACGGAGAGCCCCCAACCGTCAACCAGGGCTTCGCACGGCGAATCTTGCAAATCTCACAAATAGACCCCTGTTTTCAGTTGTGCTGGGAGGTCGTGAGGGCTCAACGGCAGCTGCACGTTCCCGGATGTCTTGCGCTGTCAAGGAAAAAAACAGATCCCACAGAAAGGGCTGACCAGGAGTGTGTTGAACGCCTTCCTCAGGGCTCCTGGGCATTCAAACTGTGGAAAACCCCCCAAATTTCTGGGGAAAATGAGCGCAATCGGGGGAAAACTCCGGTTGTCAGTATTCGTGATCAGTCCCGTGATCCTTCGCGCTTCTGCCAATCAAACTGCTCAATTCAGGTCGAATTGCATTTGCCCAGGCTCAGGCGCAGGCGGTTTAGGGCCTCACCCACGCTCAGGGCCTGAATGGCCTGGCGGCCCCGACTGGCGCCAAACCTCAGGCCCTCACTCCAGGAGCCAGCAGGCTCCGGCCCCACCACGGCCACATGAACCAGGCCCACAGGCTTCTCGGATGTGCCCCCCCCTGGACCGGCGATTCCGGTGATGGCCACGGCCCAATCGGTGCCCAGCCGTTGGCGGACCCCCTCGGCCATGGCCAGGGCCACCGGATCGCTCACGGCTCCCCAGCGCTCCAGCAGGTCGGCCGACACGCCCAAGAGCTCTTCCTTCGCCGCATTGGCATAGGCGATCACCCCACCATGCCAGCTCTCAGAGGCCCCCGGCACGGCGGCAAGCGCCGCTCCCAGACCTCCACCGGTGCAGGATTCCGCCACCGCGAGGGTCTGGCCCCGCTCCAGCAGCTGGGCCAGCACCACCGACGCCAGGCTCTCCCCATCCGCCCCGAAACAGGCCGCCCCAACCCGATCACGGATCTCCCGCTCCACTGGGGCGAGAAGAGCCTGGGCTGAGGCGCTATCGATCCCCCGGGCCGTGATCCGCAGCGTCACCTGCCCCCCGCCGGCATAGGGAGCCACAGTGGGATTGGGCAAAGCGAGAAGATCGGCCACCTGCTCGGCGAGCAGCGACTCCCCAATGCCCCACACGTGCAGACGCCTGCTGAGAAAGAGCCCCTCGGCGAGTCCCGCCTGCCGCAGCCAGGCCACAGCGGTGTTGCGCCACATCGTTTTCATTTCCGAGGGCACACCCGGAAACGTAAGGATGGTGAAGCCGGAGACAGGACTCCAGATCATGCCTGGAGCCGTGCCCGTGGGATTGGGCAGAACGGAGGCCCCTTGGGGCAGCAGGGCTTGGCGCCGATTGCTGGCGGCCACGGGTTTGCCCCAGGCGCCTAGCTTGGCCTGGATATCGGCCCAGACCTCAGGAAGCTCCACCAGCGGTACAGCAAAGGCGGCAGCGATAGCTTCCGTGGTGAGGTCATCCGCCGTGGGACCAAGGCCTCCCGTGGTAATCAACACACGGCACCGCTGGGACGCCTCCCGCACGGCAGCCATGAGCCGCTCCCGATTGTCGCCCACCACCTCCTGGCGATGGTGCGGCACGCCGAGGCTGGCCAGCTCCTGGGCCAACCACCGGGCATTGCCGTTGAGAATGTCTCCGAGGAGAAGTTCGGTGCCGATGCAGAGAAGCTCCGCGCTCATGAGGCCCTCTGGGGATCTTTGGTCTCCTGATCCGGATCCTGCTGCAGACTCCGCCGGGTGAGGATCACGGCGGCCACAAGCACAGCCGTGGCCAGGGTGAGCCAGAGGAAGCGCATTTCCGCATTCGCCACCACCAGGGCCAAGGCGGCAAGCCATTGGGTAAAGGCGTAGATCATCAACACCGTGCGCCGGTGGCTCAGGCCTGAACGCAGAAGCCGATGGTGCAAATGTCGCCGATCTGGATAGAACGGGGATCGTCCCTCCCTGAGGCGGCCCATGATCACGGCCGACATATCGGCCAGGGGGAGAGAGAGGATCAGTAAAGGGAGGAGCAGGCTCACGCTGGTGAGGCCTTTGGCCGGGCCGACGATGCTGATAGAGGCCAGAGCAAATCCCAGGAAGTAGGAGCCGCCATCGCCCATAAAGATGCGGGCGGGATTGAAGTTATGGCGTAGAAAGCCCAGGCAGGCCCCGGCTAGGGCAGCTGCCAGCAGACCGGCAGCCGGCTGCTGGAGGCTGAAGCTCACAGAGAGCAAGGCCACGGCGGCGATGCCGCTCACCCCTGCGGCCAGGCCGTCCAATCCATCCAGCCAGTTGATGGCATTGGTAATTCCCGCCAGCCAGATCACGGTGGCCACAAGGCTCAGGAGCGGCGGAAGCCGCAGCACATGGTCGAACTCCCCCCCAGCGCCAGGCACATGGAAGGGCAGATCAATGTTGCTGATGCGCACGCCCTGACTCCACACCGCCACAGCCACAGCCACCTGCCCAAGTAGACGGGGAAAGGGCGGCTGGGCAAAGAGATCATCCCCAAGGCCGATCACGAAGTAACAGAGGGCTCCCGCCAGGGAGGTCCAGATCAGCTGATCTTTGTCGGGGGGCAGCTCCGCAAAACCGCCAAAGAGCCAGGTGAGAAACAACCCCAGACTGAATCCCACCACGATGCCCACCCCGCCGAGCCGCACCATCGGGAAGGCGTGTTGTTTGCGAGCATCCGGTTGGTCAACCAAGCCCAAACGCAAGCCCAAACGACGGACCTGGGGCACCACCAAAGCGGTCCCCAGGCTGGCGACGGTGAAGGTGAGGAGGGCCGCCGCATTCGGGGTGGAAGCGAGGTTCACGGACCCTCCATGGGAGCTGAGACCTCCCTACGCGGTCTGTAGCGCACGCTGGCCGCCATAGAGAGGAAAACGCTCGCAGAGGGCCCGAACCCGTTCCCGACACTGGAGGTCCACGCGGCTGTCTTCGGGCTGCAGCAAACGGCTGGCAATCACCTCCGCCACCTCCCCAAAGGCAGGTTCATCAAACCCTCGGGTGGTGAGGGCAGCGGTGCCCAGCCGGAGCCCACTGGTCACAAAGGGGGATTCCGGATCAAAGGGCACGGTGTTCTTGTTCGCCGTGATGTTGACCTCACTGAGCAGGGCGTCAGCCACCTTGCCCGTCAGACCGATGGATCGCAGATCCAACAACACGATGTGGTTATCGGTCCCACCACTCACCACCGCAATTCCCCGTTCCTGGAGGCGGGCCGCCAGCACCCTGGCGTTCGCCACCACTTGCTTGGAATAGGTCTGGAAGGCGGGCTGCAGGGCTTCTCCAAACGCCACGGCCTTGGCCGCCACCACGTGTTCCAAGGGGCCACCTTGGACGCCAGGAAAAACTGCCTTGTCGAATTGCTTGCCGAATTCAGGGTCGTTGCAGAGGATCAGGCCTCCCCGGGGCCCGCGCAGCGTCTTATGGGTGGTCGTGGTGACCACATGGCAGTGGGGCACGGGATTGGGGTGCTCGCCAGCTGCCACCAGCCCTGCAATGTGAGCCATATCCGCCAGGAGATAGGCACCCACTTCATCGGCGATGGCCCGAAACCCAGCAAAGTCGATCTGCCTTGGATAGGCGGAGTAGCCACAGATGATCAGTTTCGGCCGATGCTGGAGGGCCAGCTGGCGCACCTCTTCCAGATTCAGCCGATGGCTGATGGGGTCCACCCCGTAATGGACGGCCTTAAACCACTTACCAGACACATTCACAGGAGAGCCGTGGGTGAGGTGGCCGCCATGGGAGAGATCCATCCCAAGGATCGTGTCGCCAGGCTGGAGGAGAGCCAGAAACACGGCGAAGTTGGCCTGGGCGCCGCTGTGGGGCTGCACGTTGGCCCAGGCGGCGTTGTAGAGCTGCTTGGCCCGCTCGATGGCCAATTCCTCGATGCTATCGACAAACTCACAGCCCCCGTAGTAGCGCTTGTGGGGGAGTCCCTCGGCGTATTTGTTCGTCAGCACGGACCCCTGGGCTTCCATGACCGCCCGGGAGGCGAAATTTTCACTGGCGATCAGCTCCAGGTGCGTCTGTTGTCGCTTCAACTCCCTGCCGATCAGGGCAGCAATCGCGGGATCCTCGGTGGCCAGGGGCGCATCGATGGAGGAAGACATGGCAGCGCTGCACGTGAGCTGATCGTAGGGAACCCAGCGACCAGACGCCCGTATCCTGAGACTTTGCCCCAAAAAAAAGCCGCTCACGGGGAGCGGCTCTTCAAACGCGCCTGGAGAGATTCGAACTCCCGACCCTCTGATCCGTAGTCAGATGCTCTAATCCGCTGAGCTACAAGCGCCGACCCCTTCATTTTCATCAGAAGGGGTGCCCATCCGTCAACCGTCCCTCCCATTTCCCCTCTCCCCATGCCCATTCGCTGGTACGGCCCCGCCGACCCGAGCGATCCCACCTACCGCCACTTCGAGCGGGTGGTGAACCTGACGCTGCATGCGGCCCTCTTCGCTTCCATCAACAGTGGACTCTGGTTTGTGCAAGGGCTTCGCCATCCCTGGGCCCACCTGGGTTGGCTCACCCTGGGCTGGGCAGCCCTTTTGTTGCTCCATGGCAGCGTGGTGGTGCTTCTGCGGCCTCAAGCCTCCCCTCCTCCTCCGCCATGACCCTCTCCGCCCAAGAGCTCCAAGAGCTCACCCAGGCCATCGCAGACAGGCTGTATGTGGAGGTGGCCCAGTGGCACCTCTATCTCGGGGATGCGGGCCTGGCCTCCACCCTGGCCCAGGAGTGTGCAGGTCGCCTGGACCAGGGGGCCGCCGTCTGCGCGCGCCAGGCCTTGGAGGCGGTGCAGGTATCGATTGGGGGAGGAGCCACCCGTTTGCCTTTGGCCCGACTGATCCCCGCCAACCAGCTTCGGGACCTGGAAGAGATCCTTCAGCCGTATGGCTAATTGGGCCTCGTCAAGCCCACGGACTGGCGAGGAACCATCGGCGAATAAGGTAAGCGAATCCGGGGATCCGTCATGCTGATCATCGAGGTCACTAACGCCCGTGATGTGGTGAGCAAGCGTATTGGCCGTCTCGGCAGCCGGCTGATCGGGAAGGTGGTGGATGCCGAGGCTCAAGTGGAAAAGGCCCTGATTAACGAGCTGGAGTCGGCCTTCAAAGACTTCGGGATCGAAGCACGAATCCTCTCGATCGATGGCCCTGAGATGATTGGTCGCTCGCGCTTGGAGATCCCTCTGCAGGTGAGGGAAGAACGGGATGTGAAGCTCTCCTAGGCCCGGCGGCGCTGGAGACCACGGAGGATCTCCCTCACCTCCGCGACCCCAAACCAGGAGCCCAGCATTCCGTAGATCCCTGTCGCCAGGGTTGCACTCAATCCGTTCTGGAGAAGCAGGCCGATCAGTCCCGTTGGCCACTGGACAAGGGAGGACAGCGCCCATGCGGCTCCCCCGCCCAGCAAGGCCGCCAGGAGTAGCAACACCGTGTCCCGTCCCCACGTCCCCAGGGGGAGCCCCCCGAGCTGGCGATGAAGCACAAGCAGCAGCCCCAGACAGGTGATGACATTCACGAGCACCGTGGCCAGCACCAGCCCTGGGGCCCCGAAGTAGAGACGGGGGAACAACTGGCCCTGGCCAGGGGTGGGCCCTCCCACCAGCAACCAGTCGAAGACGGCATTGAGACCAATCCCCCCGACAGACCAGCGGAAGGGGGTGTTCGCATCGCCAAGGGCATAGAAGACGCGAACCAGCACATCCCTTGCCAGATAGGCCGGCATGCCCACCCCGTAGGCCATCAGGAGCGACGTCACCAGGGTGGCGGCCCGTTGATCGAACGCCCCCCTCTCGTAAACCAGGGCCACGATGGGTGCTGCCAGACCCACCATCAGAGCTCCCAGGGGCAACATGCTGGCGTTGGAAAGCATGAGCCCCTGACGGATGCGGGCGATGAGCTGGGGACGATCCTCAGGGGCTGTGAGCCTGGCGTAGACAGGCAGAAGAGGCACCAAGAGGGCGTTGGAGAGCAACCCCAGAGGGGTCTGCACCAGAAGATTGGCGTAGCCCAAGCCAGCGGCGGCCCCAAGAATGCCAGAGGCAAAGAACAGATCCACGAACACATTGATCTGGAGCATCCCTGACGAGAGCGTCGCGGGCCCCATCACCTGCAGCACCTCGCGCACGCCGGGATGCTTCCAATCCCAAACCAGCCTGAAGGATTGCAAGCCCTGCCGGGCAAGGGCCGGCAACTGGATCAACCACTGGAGCACGGCCCCGAGGGTCGTGGTGCCTGCCAGCACGATCCCCCCTAGTAAGGCCGTGGAGGGCAGGGTGATCGTTTCGCCCAGCTGCCACCACAGCAAGCCGATCCCCCCGATCATGGCCACGCTGGAGAGCAGGGGACTCACAGCCGGAAGCCAGAACTCATCCGCGGCATTCAGGGCGCCGAAGCCCAGGCCGATCAAGCCGGCAAACAGGGCCATGGGGGCCATCCAGCGGAGCTGCAGCACGGCAATGTCGTGCCTGACCGCATCCAAACCAGGCCCCACCAGGGTGATCAGGGGATCGGCGGCCGCCACGAGCAACACCGTGACCACAAGGAGGGCCGCTCCCACCAGGGTGTTGATGGCGGCGAGCACATGCCCCCCCTCCTGGCGGGGGCGCCTGGCCAGCACACTCACCATGGCGCTGTGGAAGGGGCCATTGATGCCCCCCAGGAGAATCAGCAGAAAGCCTGGAAGCACATAGGCATAGTTGTAGGCGTCATAAGCGGCACCCACGCCGAACGCCGCCGCGATCACCTGCTGGCGGAACAGGCCCGCCACCTTGCTGAGAGCCGTGGCCACAGCCACGATCAGGGCAATCCGTTTGAGGGATGGAGCCAATCCAGGCGGGCCCGAAGCCCCACACGTCGCACGGCAGTATGGCGGCCCGCCTTACCGGTCCCAAGCCCTCACGCCCATGCCCCCCTCTACAGGCCCTCTGAACCCCAGCAGCGGGGGCGCTGGAGGGCTGGTCCATCAGATGCCTGCCCTGGTGGAAGGGGTGCTCTTGCGGCGCTACAAGCGGTTCCTGGCGGATGTGGAACTGGTTGGGGGGGAGGTGGTGACGGTTCATTGCCCCAACACCGGGCCCATGACCGGCGTCTTGCTCCCTGGTGGCAGGGTGCGACTGCGGCACGCTCCAGCACCGACCCGCAAACTCGAGTGGACCTGGGAACAGGCTGAGGTGCCGGGGGTGGATGGCCAGCCCGTGTGGGTGGGCGTGAACACAGCCCTGCCGAACCATCTGGTGCGGCAAACGATCGAAAGGGGCTATCTGGAGCCCTGGCTGGGTCCGGTGGGTGCCATCCGGGCCGAGGTGCCCTACGGCCAGGGGAAGCGAAGCCGCATCGATTTGCTGCTGCAACCGGATCCAGCCAACACCGACCCGCGACCCATCTACTTGGAGGTGAAGAACACCACCTGGTGTCTGAACGCGGTGGGCCTGTTCCCGGACACGGTGAGCGAACGAGGGCAGAAGCATCTCGTGGAGCTCATTGGGGTGCTTCCAGATGCCCGGGCCGTGCTGGTGCCCTGCCTGAGTCGCCCAGACATCCAAAAGTTCGCCCCTGGCGACAGCGCCGACCCCCGCTATGGATCGCTCTTCCGTGAGGCCTTGACCGCAGGGGTGGAAGTGCTGCCCTGCCGATTTCGCTATGAGGTGGATGCGGTGCACTGGGAGGGGACCGCCCCTGTGTTGTCCCACCAGCCCACACCGGACCCAGAGGCAAAAGACATCCCATAGAGTCGGGTCGGTTTGCCGGTGCGCCCATGGATACCCACGCTTTCAAGCGTGCCCTCCATCATTCGGAGCGTTACAACCGCCGGGGCTTCGGGCTGGGTGAGGAAGTGGCCGGCAATCTGCAAACGGCCTATCAAAGCGATTTGATTGCCAACATTCGGGATAACGGATATGCCCTGCGGGATGGCCGACTCACGGTCCGGCTGGCCGAGGCCTTCGGCTTTTGCTGGGGGGTGGAAAGAGCGGTGGCCATGGCCTACGAAACCCGCCGGTTTTACCCACAAGAGAGAATCTGGATTACCAATGAGATTATCCACAATCCATCGGTTAATCTTCACCTTCGCGAGATGAATGTGTGTTTCATCCCAGTGGAGGAAGGCTTAAAGGATTTCTCTGATGTGGCGCCCGGGGATGTAGTAATCCTACCAGCCTTTGGGGCCACGGTTCAAGAAATGCAGCTACTCAACGAACGGGGATGTCACATCGTTGATACTACATGTCCTTGGGTTTCCAAAGTATGGACAACGGTAGAGAAGCATAAAAAACACTCGATCACTTCTATCATTCACGGCAAAGTAAAACACGAAGAAACCCTTGCCACAAGCTCTTTTGCAGGGACCTATCTGGTGGTCCTTGACCTGGCAGAGGCTCAATTGGTGTGCGACTACATTTTGGCCAGCGCCGAGGATCGTCCCCCTTCTCGGGAGCAACGTGAAGCCTTCATGGAGCGTTTTGAGAAGGCTTGTTCCCCTGATTTTGACCCCGACCGCGACCTGAGGCATGTGGGAGTGGCCAACCAAACCACCATGTTGAAAAGGGAAACGGAGGACATCGGCCGATTGTTTGAGCGAACGATGTTGAAGCGGTATGGGCCCAGCACTCTGAACGACCACTTTGTTGCCTTCAACACGATCTGCGACGCCACACAGGAACGGCAGGATGCCATGTTTTCCCTGGTGGAGGAGCCCCTCGATCTGATCGTGGTGATCGGCGGCTACAACTCCTCCAACACCACTCATCTGCAGGAGATTGCCATCAGCCGAGGCATCCGTTCATTCCATATCGACACCCCTGAGCGCATCGGCCCTGGCAACCAGATCTGCCATAAACCTCTCGGAGCCGAGCTGGCCACGGAACAGCCGTTTCTGCCTGAGGGACCCATCCGGGTTGGCATCACCTCTGGAGCCTCCACGCCGGATCGGGTGGTGGAAGACGTGATCCAACGATTGATCCAACTCAGCAGGGCCTGATCCGATCCAGTCCCAAGACCTGGCTTTACATTCCCTAAAGGTTCGTCCTCTGTCCTAGGGTCTGCACCCCTTTCGAGGGTCGGCCCACGGCCCCAGCGCCCCCCACCAATAAGGAGCCCCGTTGCCCTCGCCTTCCCTGGTGTCCACTCCAACGATCGACAGTCTTCCCGAGCCAGACCACCCCGCAGAAAGGGGCTCCGCGGAGCATCCTGCTCCCATGGCGCAGCACCCTTCGGGCTTGGTCCTGCGCCATGCCTACGGCAATGACAAACAGGTGTTTCGCTACGCCAGCGCCTTTTCGGACATGATGGAGATGCGGGCGCCAGCCGCCGTGGTCTCAGGGTATCTGGATGAACACCAGGGGTGGTTCCAGAGCTGTGCCAGCCCGATGGAGGTCATCTCACTGGGGGAGCGGGGATACACCTTGAGCCTGGGACGCTTCGGCAACTTCGGCTTCGAAGTGGAGCCCACCATTGGCTTGGAGCTGCTGCCAGAAGACAATGGGGTTTATTCCATCATCACAGTGCCCCTGCCGTCGACGGATCCTGCCCTTGCCGGGGTCTACGACGTGGACTTCAACGCCTCCCTCGAGTTGGATGAAGCCGGACTAGAGGGATCCAAAGAGGTTTCTCATGAAGATGTCGACCGGCTCATGGCCCACACCCTGGTGCGCTGGCAGCTAGATCTAGCCGTATGGATCCGCCTGCCGTCAATGCTGACCCTCCTCCCCGGGGGACTGTTGCAGAGCAGCGGTGATCATCTACTGCGCCAGATCGTGCGCCAGATTTCCCGGCGTCTGACCTGGAAGGTGCAGGCCGATTTTCATGCCCGCCATGGGATTCCTTGCCCCCCCCGCCGCCGGGCCCAGTTTTAGGTCGGGAGGATTCCGAACGTTTTAGGAGCTAGCTGGTGAGGATCTTGTTCACGATCTGCATCCCCGTGACGGCCTGCCAGAGAAACAGGGTCATCAGGGCCATGTTCAAGCCCACATGAACCTTTCGGGCTACCAGATTGCCTTGCTGCATCAACGGCGATAGGGAAGCAGCCATGGCGATTAAGGCGGTCATGGCGAGGCCCACGAGAAGGTGGGGACCAAAGAAGAGTTTGCCGTTGTTGAGATAGGTGACAGCCATGCCACCCACCGTTCCCACCACCATCAGCGCCAGCAACAGGCTGCCCATCAGATAGTGCCGACGGGCAAATTGGCCTTTGATCAGGGTCTTGCGCTCTTCGGCATCCGCAGTGCGGGTCTTTTTGGCTTTCAGGCCAAGCACCATGGAATAGGCCGACAGGCCAAACAGGACCCACATCAAAACCGGGTGAAGGAAATTGAGGTTGTGAGCCACGGAAGGGGGAATCAGGTCAAGCATGGCAAGGCCACTCACTATCAGGCGAAGCTACATCTGGCGCTGACCAGCAGGGTCGAGGGACCCAGGGGTCAGTGGAGAAAATGACGGCGACCCGTGGTCACCATGGCCATGCCAAGGGCATCACAGGCGGTGATGCTGTCCCCATCCCGCAGGCTCCCCCCAGGCTGGATCACGGCACTGATGCCATGGTCTGCGGCCAGACGAACCGTGTCTTCAAAGGGGAAAAAGCCATCGCTGGCGAGCACCGCTCCCTGGGCCTGGCTTCCGGCGGCCTCCAGGGCAATCCGGGCAGCGCCCACCCGGTTGGTCTGCCCTCCCCCCATGCCCAGTGTCTTCCCCTGGGCCGCCACCACGATGGCGTTCGAGCGCACATGGCGCACCACCTGCCAGGCAAAGCGCAGATCCAGCCACTCTTGGTCGGTGGGCTGGCGCTGGCTCACCACTTGCCAGGCCTCTGGGTCGATGGGCTGGTCATCCCTGTCCTGCACCAGCAATCCGCCAAGGAGGGAGCGGATGTGCTGGCCTGGGGCTGCCTCTACAGCCCCAGGAGCCAGCTCCAGCACCCGCAGGTTGGGTTTGGCCGCCAGAAGCTCGTTAGCCTCGGCGCTGTAGCCAGGGGCCACCACGCACTCCAGGAACAAGCCCGTGAGGGCCTCGGCGCAGGTCCCATCCACGGGTTGGTTGAGCGCCACGATGCCGCCGAAGGCGGACACCCGATCTGCGTCCAGGGCCCGTCGCAGGGCCTCCGCTGGATTGGCCGCCGTGGCCACCCCACAGGGATTGGTGTGTTTGATCACCACGGCTGCCGGTGTTGTCTGGAAGGGGGAGCCATGCTCGCCATAACCAAACTCCCGAACGGTGGCCAGGGCGGCCTCCAGATCCATGAGGTTGTTGAAGCTGAGCTCCTTGCCCTGGAGCTGGCGCCCAGCGCCCCATCCCACCGCGGAGTCGCCAAACCAGGTGGCCTTTTGATGGGGATTTTCCCCGTAGCGGAGCTCCTGCAGCACGGGCAGGTTGAGCTGAAAAGGACTCTCGTCGCCACCCTGCTGGTCCTGGGCAGAAGGGGAATGCTCCTGGGCCAGACGCTCTGCCCACCAACGACTGATCGCAGCGTCGTAGGCCGCCGTGTGACGGAAAGCCTCCAAGGCCAGGCGACTGCGCAAGGCCCCATCCACCTGATCGGCACTGAGGGCCTCAAGGAATGCAGGATATTGGGCCGGATCGGTGAGGACGGCCACATGGGCGTGGTTCTTCGCCGCAGCCCGCACCATGGCCGGCCCGCCGATGTCGATCTGCTCGATGGCCTCCTCCCAGCTCACTCCCGGTTGGGCCACGGTGCGCTGAAACGGATAGAGATTCACCACCACCACGTCAATGGGGTCAATCCCCTGCGCCTCCAGATCTCGCTGATGGGTCGGATCGTCTCGCTTGGCGAGGATGCCCCCATGGATCCGGGGGTGCAGCGTCTTCACCCGACCTCCCAGGATTTCGGGGGCCCCCGTGACCTCGGCCACCCGAGTCACCGGAAGGCTGGCAGCAGCCAGGGCAGAGGCGGTGCCCCCACTGGAGATCAGGCGGTAGCCCTTGGCCAGCAACCCATGGGCCAAAGGCAACAACCCCTCTTTGTCCGACACACTGAGGAGAGCGGTAGGGGCCATGGAGGTCGGTAACGCGGAAACGCCAACCTAAACAGCGACTCTCCAGGTGCCTGTCCTGCCCTCCCAACCTGCCGCGAACGACCCCATGGCCTCCAATTCCGCGCTTGTGCTTGGTCCCCAGGAGGCGGATCGGCGTCTCGTGCTGCTCCATGGCTGGGGAGCGGATGCCGATGATCTCCTGGATCTTGGCCGTGAACTCCTGGGATCCGAAACCTCGGCTGTCAGTGTGGTGGCCCTGCGCGCCCCCCTCCCTCACCAAGGGGGAATGGGACGTCAGTGGTACGACCTGGGGTTGCCCAACTGGCCTGAGCTTCCAGCCGCCAGGGCGGATTTACTGAACAGGCTGCATGAGCTATCGAAAAGTGTGCCCCTGGAGCGCACCGCTCTGCTGGGATTTTCCCAGGGGGCGGCCATGGCCATCGATGTGGCCGTTGGAGCCGAACTACCCTTGGCAGGCTTGATCGGATGCAGCGGCTATCCCCATCCGGGCTGGATGCCCCAACAGCCAAGGATGCCGATCCTCCTCACCCATGGCAAGGAGGATCAGGTGGTTCCCTTTGGGGCCTGTGAAGCCCTGGAGCAGAGCCTCAAGGACCATGGAGGATCGGTCGAGATGCTGCCTTTTCACGGGGGTCATGGCATCGACCCCGGACTCTTCCCTGCCATGCGCGCGTTTCTCGACCGCGTCTGGCAGGGTGAGGCCTGAGAGGGCTTCAAACAAAGGCGTATTCGTACTCTTCCACTTCCTCCCAATCGTCGGCGGCCAGGGCTTCAATGCCCTCGAAGAGCACATCTTCCCCAATGCGGTCAACGATCAACCGCAGAGAGGGGAACAGGAAATGGTTCTCCTCGGCGTACTGGGCACTGAACAGACCCTTCTCACCCCAGAAGAAGCGGTCGGTGGTGTGCTCGTTGCGGCGGACGTTGAGGATGGCGGGCGCCTGCAGCTCGGTTTCGGCAATGAACCGGCGGGCTGCGGTGACCGGCTTATGGGACCCCGTTTCCAGGTTGAAGGTGGGCACATGGGCCAGCACGCGCTGGCCTGCTAGACGACGGCGGCTGATCCGCTTGCGCTTCTTGGACATGTAGAGATCACTCCAGGGGTGGAGTAGAGAGAGGGGGGGGAAGGGGGAGGGCTGGCAAGAGAGGAGGGTCAAGACAAGCTCGTTCTCCATTTGCCGGGACGCTGAAGGCGGCCCACGGCCCTACGTTCTGTCGTCCGGGAAGCGATCAGGAGGATCGCAGCCATTCGCCTGGGGCGGTGACCCACTCGGAAAGCAGAAACATGCACCTGTCTCTGCTGTAGCCTTGGTAGCAAGGACTTTGCAACCTTTGGCCGAGATGGCTGGACAACTCCACCCGTCTGGGGACTGGGAAGTAGTGGTCGATACATGCACTCTAAAGCTTTTTTTCCGATTTCGCCCCTCGGGATCATCAATTTTTTTAACTTGACCCATACGCCTGGGTCCTCGTCCCTGTGACACCTGTCTCCGAGAGGTTTCTCGTCCTACTTCGCAGTCAACTTGGGCAATTTATCGACTGCCCAGACGTGGATGCTCTCGTGGTTTATGTCACCCATCCAGGCCAGGGGAACATTCCCACCCTGCTTCCCCTCGGGCAATGGCCGGAAAACGCTCGACGCCTCACCGCCGTCGGGAGCGACAGCCAACTGCGGGTGCCGGCCGAAGAGAGGCGCTGGCTTCCCCTCCGTGACGGACCCTCCCTACTAGGAGCGCTGCAGGTGGAAACCCGAGGAGCCACCTGGACGCCGCTTCTGCAGCAACGGCTTCAGGGGGTGGCCGTCTGCCTGACGGAAGCCCTGCGCCTTGATCTGGAGCAACAGCGCCTGCAAAGACGCGTGGAAGCCCAGGAGGAACAACTGAGGCTGTTGGTGCATCAGCTGCGCAATCCCCTGACCGCCGTCCGTACCTTCGGCCATCTGTTGCTGCGGCGCCTGAAAGACGACAGCGACAGTCGCAGCCTGGTGGAAGGACTGCTGGCCGAGGAACGCCAGCTCAACAAATACGTAGAGGCGATCAGCGCCCTTGGCCAGCCCGATGGGCTGTTGCCTGCCGCCAGCACTCCCGATCCCCTGCTCCTCCCCCCCCTCCTCTCCGGTCCCCAAGGGGTCGGCTTGGCCGATCTCATCGCCCCTCTCCTACAGCGGGCTGAAGCCACAGCCGCCCTCCAGGGGCGCCAGTGGGTGGGCCCCAAGGCCCTCCCCGAATGGCGGGGTGAGAGCAGCGCGGTGGCAGAAATCCTGGCGAACCTGCTGGAGAACGCCTTTCAATACAGCCTTCCAGGAAGCCCCGTGGGTCTGCACTGTTCCCTTGCCTCCGGAGGCCTCAGCCTCACGGTTTGGGATGGGGGGGAGGAAATCGCGGAGGAGGAGCGGGAGCACATTTTTGAGCGGGGGGTGCGGGGGCTCCAGAGCCAGGGCAAGCCGGGCACAGGCCTGGGTCTTGCCCTGGCAAGGACTCTTGCCCGCCATCTGGGCGGGGATCTGGAGCTGGTGATTCCTCCGGCCCTGGTGGATGCCTCCATGACAACCCGGGGGAATGCCTTCCAGCTCACCCTGCCGGCCCAGACGGAGCGATTCGCGCCAACCCCATAAGCACCAGCACCATGCCTTCGGTCCACTCCACACAGGCCCCATAACTGTCACCGCTGTGTCCCCCCAGCCGGCGCCCCAGCCAGCGAGGCACCACGATGGCTGGCACGGCACCCGCCAGCCCGGCAGGCCCCCAACCCAGGGAGAGGCTGAGCCAGAGGAGAGCCCCCACGGCCATCAGGCCTGGACGGGCTTCCCGCAGCAAGCCGGTCCAATGCTTGCGGTGAAATCCTGCCGACCCCTCTGCGTGCAGATAGGGAAACCAGGCCACAGCCAGCAGGGGGGCCATGCGGCCCCAAAGGGCAGCCCACACCAGAGCAAGGGGAGCGGCGCCCTGAAGAGTGGCCAAGGCGGCAGCCTTGAGAAGAAGCAGCATGGATAGGACCTGGGCCCCACTCGCCCCCACCCGACTGTCCTGCATGGCCTCCAGCACCCGTTCCCCCGCCGCCAGTCCATCCGCGGTGTCCATGGCCCCATCCATGTGCAACCCTCCCGTGAGCCACAGACCAGCGGCCAGCACGCTGCACACCTGGGCCAGCAGGGGCACATGCCCCTGAAGCAGCCACCAGAGAAGAGCTTGGAGGGCGCCGATCAGCAGACCCACCCAGGGGGCGAACCGGGCAATGCGCTCAAAACGGGGGCGGATGCCAGGCCAGGGGGGCAGCACGGAATAGAAGATCCAGGCCCCGGCCAGATCCTGGAGCCAGGGGGGAGGGAAAGAAGGCGTGGCTGGGCTGGGACAGAGCAGCACCACCTTGACATGGGCCGGCGGGGGGAAAGCCAGCCGTCTAGGGTCAAATGCCCTAGCCAGGAACGTGTCAGCCCAGGCCTTTGCCTTCACCATTACGGCCCAGTGCCCCCGCACGCGCGCCCGCTGCGGACACTGGCATACCCCCCATGGAACAGTCAGCACCCCCCGGTTCATGCCGGTGGGCACCTCCGGCACCGTGAAAGGCATCAGCACCCCCCAGCTGGCAGAGACAGGGGCCCAGATGGTGCTGGCCAACACCTTTCACCTTCACCTCCAACCCGGCGAAGCCGTGGTGGCCAAAGCGGGAGGGGTGCACCGTTTTATGGGCTGGCAGGGGCCCATGCTCACCGACTCCGGCGGGTTTCAGGTGTTCAGCCTGTCGGCCATCAATCGCATCGATGACGCGGGGGTAGCGTTTCGCTCCCCCCGCGACGGCGCGGCCATCCTGCTCACCCCGGAGCGTTGCATGGCGATCCAGAGGGATCTCGGCGCGGATGTGGCCATGGCCTTCGACCAGTGCCCCCCTTATCCGGCCACGGAATCTGAGGTGGCTGAGGCCTGCCGGCGCACCCATCTCTGGCTGGAGCGGTGCATCGCGCATCATCAGGGGGGGGCGCAGGCCCTGTTCGGGATCGTGCAGGGGGGGTGCTACAGCCACCTGCGGGAGGAGTCGGCCCGGGTGGTGGCTTCGATGAATCTTCTGGGCATCGCCGTGGGGGGCGTGAGTGTGGGAGAACCGGTGGAAGAGATGCACCGGATCGTGGCCCAGGTGGCCCCGTTACTGCCGGAGGATCGTCCCCGATACCTCATGGGCGTGGGCAGCTTGCGAGAGATGGCGGTGGCCGTGGCCCATGGCTTCGACCTGTTCGACTGCGTGCTTCCCACCCGCCTGGGGCGCCACGGCTCGGCCCTGGTGGGCGGCGAGCGCTGGAATCTCCGCAATGCCCGTTTTCGTCACGACCACACTCCCCTAGACGAAGGCTGCCCCTGCCTGGCCTGCCTGCAACACAGCCGGGCCTATCTGCACCACCTGCTGCGCTGCGAGGAGATGCTGGGCCGCACCCTGCTAAGCCTCCACAACCTCACCACGCTCCTGCGATTCACCACGGCCATGGGGCAGGCCATTGCCGAGGACTGTTTTTCAGAGGATTTCGCTCCCTGGGAGCCCGCCTCCCCAGCGGCACACACGTGGTAGGTTCCAGCCACCGCAAAGGGTTCCTTCCGGCATGGTCCTGCACGTGTTTGCCCAGCTTCCAGAGGCCTACCAGGCCTTTGCCCCCCTGGTGGACATCCTGCCCATCATCCCCCTCTTCTTCTTGCTTCTGGCCTTTGTTTGGCAGGCTTCGGTGGGCTTCCGCTGAGCACAGCCCCCATGAAAGCCGGCAAGGCCAGCATCCGACGCCAGCGCGAAGGCTCCTGAATGAGCCGATAGAGCCATTCCAGTTGGATCTTCCCCATCCACAGGGGAGCCCTTTTCTTGGTGCCAGCCCAGACATCAAAGCTGCCACCGACCCCCATCCAAATGCCTAGGAGAGGGTGTGGCAGCTTCTGGATCCAGAGCTCTTGGCGGGGCACCCCCAGGGCCACCAGCACCAGATCGGGATGCATCGAGAGCAGACGCTTCTCCAGATCGGGCCAGGCCTCGGGATCGCTGTACCCATGGATGGCGATCACCAGCTGGAGGCCAGGGATCTCTGCCTTCAACCGGTGGCAGAGTTGCTCCAGCACGGGGGGGCTGGCCCCCACCAGGGCCACGCGCCATCCCTGCGCTGCGGCATGCTCCAGGAGATGGCGGGCCAGCTCGATGCCGGGCGTTCGCTGCACCCGAATGCCCTGGCGCCCAAGGGCCCAGACCACACCTGCCCCATCGGGGATCACCAGATCGGCTCCACGAATGGCTCCTGCCAGGGAAGGATTGCTTAGAGCCGCCATGGTCATCTCGGCGTTGAGAGTCACGATCTGCCCACCGCCCTTGTCATAGAGGGAGACCGCGGAGGCCAGAACATCAGAGCAGACGCTCACCGGAATCCCTAGCACTTCAGCCTGCAGGGGGTCGGTGACGTTTGTTGCCATGGAAGGGGACATCGCGGAGGAGAATCTATGGCTGCCTAGAAGGTGAATCAGCCCGTGGGGATGCGCACCGGTGACGTGACCATGGTGAGCCAGGGGGAATGGAACGCCTCTTCAAGAGAGGCAGCTGGTGACGCGGCCCCCGAAGCTCTAGCCCTGCTCCAGCGTCTGGATCGGGACATCGAGGCTGTGGTGCTCTCACGGCAGCACCCCCTCACGGGATTGCTCCCGGCCAGCACGGCCAACACGGTGCACGGCAACTACGGCGACGCCTGGGTGCGTGATGGCGTGTATTCCATCCAATGCGTCTGGGGACTGGCCATGGCCCACCGGCGCCAGAACGGCCCCTGCCGACGAGCCTTCGAGCTGGAGCAGCGGGTGCGGCAGCTGATGCGGGGGCTGCTCGCAGCGATGATGCGCCAGGCACCGAAGGTGGAGCGGTTCAAGCGCAGCCTGAGCCCGCTGGATGCCATCCACGCCAAGTTCGACACCGGATCAGGGGCGACGGTGGTGCCCGACGACGGCTGGGGCCATCTGCAGCTGGATGCCACCGCCGTGTTTCTGCTTCAGCTAGCCCAGCTCACCCGCTCCGGGTTGGTGGTGGTGCAGACCGCCCACGAGCGGGATTTCGTGCAAAACCTTGTGTATTACGTCGCCCGGGCCTACCGGGTGGCCGATTACGGCATCTGGGAGCGGGGCGACAAGAGCAACCACGGCCTGCCAGAGCGGAACGCCAGCTCCATCGGCATGGTGAAGGCGGCCCTGGAGGCCCTCGATGGCGTCGATCTGCTCGGCCCCCACGGGGATGGGAGCTACTGCCTCACCATTCCCCAGGATGCGGTCGTGCGCCTCCGTCGCGCCCTGCGGAGCCTGCTGCCGCGGGAATCGGGGAGCAAGGAAGCCGACAGCGCCTGCCTGTCGGTGATCGGCTATCCCGCCTGGGCTGTGGAGGACGGCGAACTGGTGGCCCGCACCCGCAGCAAGATCCGCCAAGACCTGGGCGGCGCCTATGGCTACAAGCGCTTCCGCCGCGATGGCCACCAGACGGTGATCGAGGACGTGAGCCGGCTCCATTACGAGCCGGAAGAACTGGCGGAGTTCGAGCACATCGAGTGCGAGTGGCCCCTTTTTCTGGCCTACGAACTGCTGACAGCCTGTTGCGAGGAGCGCTGGGAGGAGGCCCGTCGCTGGCGGCAACGGCTTACAGAGCTGAGTGTGGACGTGGATGGGGTGCCCCTGTTGCCGGAGCTCTATCTGGTCAGCCGGGAGGGAATCGCCGGGGAGCGGCGCAACCCCGGAAGCCAACCGCGCCGGCCCAATGAGAATATTCCCCTCCTCTGGACCCAGAGCCTCACCTGGCTGGCGGATCTGTTGCTCCATGGCCTGATCACCCCAGACGACCTGGACCCCCTGGGACGGCGCCACCGCCTGCCCCTCGGGGCTGAGAAGGTGATGGTGGCTCTGGTGCCCGAAAACGGAGCCATCGCCGCCCAGCTCACCGCCTGCGGTCTGCCCGTCTACAACCCGGACGAGGGCATGCTCCGGGTGGCCAGTTCCAGGGAGCTGGCCCAGCGCATGGCCACGGTGGGCGCCAACGACCGACTGGGGCTGAGCGGCCATCCGCAGGTGCGGATGGAAACCATGGCCACCGCCCGGCTCTACCGGCACAACGGGGAGGCCCTGGCCTTCCAGCCCGCCGTGCTGGAGGAAGACACCTTTTATCTGGCCGACGACCCCAGACAGCTGGTGGACACGGTGGCCAGCGAACTGCGCCTCCTGCGGCGCCACTGGCGGGGCGAGGGTCTGCCGGTGCTCCTGATCCCGATCGCCATCATTCCCTTCCAGCGCGATCCCCAGGCCTTTGTTGACCTGGCCCGCAGTCTGCTGACCGGAGAACTGGAAGGGGTGCCTGTACAACTCGCCCCCTTGGCCTCCCTAGTTGCCAAAGCCAGCTGGGTTGAGTTGCCGCCCCAGGCCGAGGCCGCCTGCCGGCTGAATCAGCCGCGCCAGACCCTGCTCCCCTCCAGCCGGAGCCACCGACCTCTCACGGCCCGGGAAGAGCAGGAGCTGGAGGACACCTCCGTGGCCGTCCTGATCGAGCGGCTCTGGACCAGCCACTCCCTTGAGGAACAGGCGGAGGTTCTGGAGCTGCTGGGCCGCCGGCTTGGCCCCGGCGCCCAGCTGCAGGGCCCCCAAGGCGGCCCCTCTCTACGGCTGATGGCCCTGTTGGAGGAGGTGTACCGGCGGGGGTTGGAGGAGGGCGACTGGAACGTGGTGCGCCGCGCGGCTGGGGTGATGGGCCTGGTGCATCCCCAGCTGGAAGATGCCCTCACCGATCTGCTGGTGCGGCAGAAGCAGGTGGTGGTAGGGCGCAACTACACGGGCCAGTCGCTGATCAGCCAGCCCCAGGGCAGCAAAAGGATCGCCGCCATGATCCGCCGCTTCAGCGGCGAGGACGCCCGGGAGTGGATGCTGCAGCAGGAGCTGCTGCTGGCGATCGATAGCCTGGCACGGCTGGAGCCGAGCCTGCTCAGCGGCAGCCTCACCGTGCAGCTAGGGCAATGGCTCCTGCTGCTCACCAGCGAGCTTGCGAGTGCGGCCAACCTCAGCCCGAGCGACGCCTTTGAGGAACTCTGCAGCCAGCCCCCCCATGCCATCCGCCGACGACTACGGGCCGTACTGGCGGATGTGGAGCACGCCAAGACAGCCCTGCAACGCAAGGAGGAGCTCCACCTGCAAGGGGGGCGGGTGCGCTGGGAGGTGCCCGATCCCCTGGAGGAGCTGCCCAAGGGGGGCTGCTGGCTGCAGCACCGCCTGCGGCTAGGAGCCCTGCAGCGGGTTCCCCGGGATTTCTACCCCGGCATCTGGGATCTGCTGCGCCACTGCGAAGGCATCGTGATCGGCGACAAGCTGGAGCGGCGCAACAGGTTGGAAAGTGCCCCCCTGCTCAACGACCTCACCCCCGGAGAGCGCAATTTCGCGGCTCTGGTGGAACAGCTGTTGGGCAAGATCGAAGCACCGGAATATCGCCAGCTCTGCACCGAGGCCCTGCTCACCCTGATGGCCTTTGTGGCGGCCAATCCCCAGGTGCGATTCGAGGACGACCTGGCGTTGGATGTGGTGATCGGCCACGCGGTTCGGGTGGGCTGGCAGCAGGGCCACCCCCTGGTGGGCGAGGCCGACTACGGCCGCCACAAGGCCGAGGCCTGGGATGACTTCTACCGCTCCTCCCCGGCCCAATGCCGCCGATGGCAGCTGCTGGCGCTGCAGCAGCTCAGCCGGGCGGGCCAGCCGCCGGCAGCGCCCTTGCCCCACGTGCGGGCGGCCTAAGGGCCGGGACACCCGCCAGGGGGCTCCCTAGATCGGCTCGTCCAACGTCATGCAGATGTTGGGGTGCTCCACGCACTGCTCGATCAGATCCGCCAGCAGCAGGGCCCGGGACGCCTGCAGCCCATCCACCGCAGGTGTTTCCTCGCCACGAACGCACTGGAGGAAGTGCTCCAGCTCGGCATAGAGCGGCTCGATGGAGGTGGTGCTTACCTCCTCGATGAAGCCGTCGTTGCGATACACCAGCTCGCCATGGTCGGCGCTCACCGTGGTGTGGGGACGGCGGTGGATGCGCAGGTTGTGATTGAGGAAATCAGTTTCCATCAGACTGTTGCGGCAATGGGTGTAAAGCCGCCGCACCTTGCGGTGGGCCATCTTGCTGGCCGTCAGGCTGGCCACAACGCCGTTGGCAAAACCCAGGGTGGCGTTCACGTAGTCGATGGGCCCTTCTCCACTGCGGCCCCCTGCCGCGGCCAGCCGCACCACCGACGAGGCGGCCAGCTCAAGCACCAGATCGATGTCGTGGATCATCAGATCCAGCACCACCGACACATCGTTAGCCCGGTCGGGGTTGGGGCTGTGGCGACGGGCCTCCAGCACCACCACCTCCTCGCCGGCCACCACCTTGAGCAGCTCCCGGAAGGCCGGGTTGAACCGCTCGATGTGGCCAACCTGCAGCAACCGGCCCGCAGTCTCCGCGGCCCGAATCAGGTCATTGGCCTCCTCCTGGGTGGCGGCAATCGGCTTTTCAATTAACACATCCACGCCAGCCTGGAGGGCAGCCAGGCCCACCCGGTGGTGGAGCAGGGTGGGCACCGCCACGCACACCGCCTCCACCTCCCCCAGCAGAGTCTGATAGTCGGCAAACCAGCGGCAGCCAAACTGTTCGGTAGCCAGCTTGCCCCGAGCCTCATCAGGATCAGCCACCCCCACCAGCTCGGCATCGCGCAGGAGGCTGAGCACCCGGGCGTGATGCCAGCCCATGTTGCCGATGCCAATGACCCCTACCCGCACAGGGTTCATGGCTGCGCTCACGGACAGATCCGCGCATTATCGGTGATCCCCTGCACCGCCTGCAGGCGAAGGGTGCGGGCCAGGGCCAGCAGCAGCATGGCGAGGCCCAGCCAACCCAGCACCCCCCCCACCGGATTGGGGTTGGCCCCCCCGGGTCCCACTAACCAGAGAGGACTCTCCGTCCGAAGCACCAGGGCACCCTGAAGCAGGACAAACCATCCCGCCACCAATCCCCCATGGAGCCCCACCGCTCCCCAGAGCAGGCCCCCGTCGGAACGGCGCTGAAGGGCCAGGGCGAGCCCCAGCAACACCAATCCACCCAGTAGGCCCACCAACCCCGCAATCCCAAGGTCGGCCCGAGCATGCGCCAGGCTGAAGATCACGGCCTGGGCCATCGCCCCGCGGGCGCGCCCCAGATGGAGGGCCAGCTCCCCCCAGAGCCAGCCGCGAAACAGGAGCTCCTCGGCAAAACCCACCCCCAGACCCAGCGCCAGGGCATTGGCCAGCTCCGCTGGGGAGAGATTGGGCTGCCAGCGGGCCAGCCCGCTCCACAGAAGAAGCGCAGTGATGGGCGCCAGCAGGGCCAGGGCCTTTGCCCATCCCCCCAGCAGGGCCCGCAGGGCCTGCTGGGGCGGGGCCACCACACCGAGCCGGCACCAGGGGGTGGGCTCATTCCACACCCGCCGTAAGCGCAGCGGCAGGGAGAGGAGCAGGGCCAGCAGAGTCCAGGGGGCCGCAAAGAGGGGCCAGTCATCGGAAGGGAGCCCCAGGCTGCGGGCCACCAACTGGAGACCAAGAAAAAGGCTGACCAAAACCGCGGGATAACGCAGGGTGCCAAGCCAGGTGGGGCCAGGGCGCGCCACTAGTCGTCGGGCTCGATGGTGCTGGTCAGTCCCTTGGCCTTAAGGGTTTCGCAGTAGAACTCGGCCGGCTCCAGATCACAGACGATCACCAGCCCCACCCCCGTGTTGTGGGCCTCCAGCATCACGGCAATGGCATCTTCCTCACTCAGGCTCGGCACCACCTGCCGGAGCGTCTGGACGACGTACTCCATGCTGTTCACCGGGTCGTTGTGAAGGAGCACCCGATAGCGCGGTGCCGGCTTGCGCACCCGCTCAGGGGCCTTCTCCATGACGGCAGCTCCGCCGCTCTCACGGCCAGGCGTCTGGCTGGCTTGAAGGGGCAGAAAGGGAGGATCAGCCATGGCCCAAGAGGACATGCAGGTAGGAGGGGTGGAGCTGGAACGGGCCCGTATCGTAAGCGGGTCCACCCGCTGGGCCTCACCCCTGGAGTGGCCTGGAACGGAGTGGGAAGATTGCGTCAGCACCTGAGATGTATGGCACTTCTTCATCCCTGTGATCGCATCTTCGTGGCAGGTCACCGTGGCATGGCGGGCAGCGCCATCTGCCGAGCTCTTCGCCGCCGGGGCTTCGCCGATCCTTCCCAAGGGGGAGATCTCCTGCTCGCCAGCAGGCAGGAGCTGGATCTGCTGGATCCTGGCGCCGTGGCGGCCTGGATGGCCCAGCAACGCCCGGATGTGGTGGTGCTCGCCGCGGCCAAGGTGGGCGGCATCCAAGCCAACAACACCCAGCCCGCCGATTTCCTACTCGACAACCTGAAAATCCAGAACCATGTGATCGAAAGCGCCTGGCGCAATGGCGTACGGCGCCTGCTCTTCCTAGGCAGCAGCTGCATCTATCCAAAATTCGCCGTCCAGCCCATCCGCGAAGAAGCGCTCCTCACGGGCCCTCTGGAGCCCACCAATGAGTGGTACGCCATCGCAAAGATCACGGGAATCAAGCTCTGCGCTGCCCTGCGCAGGCAGCACGGCTTCGATGCCATCAGCCTGATGCCCACCAACCTTTATGGCCCGGGCGACAACTACCACCCCACCAACAGCCATGTGCTGCCGGCCCTGATCCGGCGCTTCCATGAGGCCACGGAGCGGGGAGATTCCAGCGTCACCTGCTGGGGCACGGGCACCCCTCTGCGGGAGTTTCTCCACGCCGATGATCTCGGGGAGGCCTGCGTGTTCGCCCTTGAACAGTGGGATCCGGACGCCGAGGCCGGGCCCCGGGATGACGCCGGCCAGCCCCTCAGCCACCTGAATGTGGGGACGGGCATTGACCTCACCATTCGGGAGCTGGCCGAGGCTGTGGCCCAGGCGACGGGCTTCCGTGGCGAGATTCTCTGGGATGCCAGCAAACCAGATGGCACACCGAAAAAACAGCTCGATGTGAGCCGCCTGGCCTCGTTGGGATGGCAGGCCCGGATCCCTCTGGCGGAGGGCTTGACCGGGACGGTGGCCCTCTTCCGAGAGCAGCTCCAGCAAGAGCTGGTGCGGCTGTAGGGCCGTATTCAGACCGCCAGGGCCGCCTGAATGCGGCCCATGGCTTCCTCAACATTGGCCCGACTGTTGAAGGCGGAGAGGCGGAAGTAGCCCTCTCCGGCGGCACCAAAACCGCTGCCGGGGGTACCCACGACGTGGGCCCGGCCCAGCAGGAGATCGAAGAAGCTCCAGGAATCCACGCCCGTCGGGGTTTTCACCCACACATAGGGGGCCTGCTCACCGCCGTACACCTGCAGCCCGGCGGCCACCAGCTCCCGGCGAATGATCGCCGCGTTGTCCATGTAAAAGGCAACGAGCTTTTTAACCTGGTCCTGGCCCTGGGGGGAGTACACGGCCTCGGCACCGCGCTGCACGATGTAGCTCACGCCGTTGAACTTCGTGCTCTGGCGCCGGTTCCAGAGGCCCCAGAGCTCCACGGCTTCCCCGTTGGCCGCCCTGCCCATCAGCCCCCGGGGAACCACGGTGAGAGCACAGCGGGTGCCCGTGAAGCCCGCATTTTTGGAGAAGGAGCGAAACTCAATCGCGCACTCCCGGGCACCTTCGATCTCATAGATCGAATGGGGCAGGGAGGGGTCCTGGATGAAGGCCTCGTAGGCCGCATCAAACAGAATCAGGGCCCCGGTGGAGCGGGCGTAGGTCACCCAGGCCTGGAGTTGCTCCTTGGTGGCCACCGCTCCGGTGGGGTTGTTGGGGAAGCAGAGGTAAATCAGGTCCACCGGTTCGGAGGGAATCTGGGCGGTGAAGGCGTTCTCGGCGTTGATCGGCAAATAGGTGAGGCCGCCGTAACGCCCCGCCCCATCCACCTCACCGGTACGGCCGGCCATCACGTTGCTGTCCACGTACACCGGATACACCGGATCGGTAACGGCGATCCTGTTGCCCTCCCCCAGGATGTCGAGGATGTTGGCGCTGTCGCACTTGGAGCCGTCGGAGACGAAGATCTCCTCTGCGCTCACCTGACAGCCGCGGGCCTGGAAATCGTGGGTGGCAATCGCTTCCCGCAGCCAGGCATAACCCTGCTCCGGTCCGTAGCCATGGAAGCCCTCTCGAGTGCCCATCTCATCAATGGCGGCCTTCATGGCGGCGCGGCAGGCCTCTGGCAACGGCTCCGTGACATCCCCGATGCCCAGGCGGATGATGGCCGCCTCCGGATGGGCATCGCTGAAGGCCTTCACGCGCCGGGCGATCTCGGGGAACAGGTAGCCGGCCTTGAGCTTGAGGTAATTGCCGTTGACCTGAACCATGACACGCATGCGGCCCGCGGGGCGGGCTCGGGGGAACTGGGCGCGATTGTCCTATGGCGCGGCGCCCGACGGGCTGCAGCGTGCATACGATCAAGGCAGTGCCCCGTGCTGCCGTGCCCCCCACCCCTGCAACCGCTCCGGTGGATGTGGCCAGCCTCATCGACCTCGAGGTAGCCAAACCCGGGCGCTACCTGGGCAACGAGCTGGGGGTCCGCAGCCGGGACTGGCCCCAGGCCTGGACCACGGCCGGCGTGCGCTGGGCCCTCACCTACCCCGAGGTGTACGAGGTGGGGGCCAGCAACCTGGGCCACATCCTTCTCTATTCGATTCTCAACACGGTCCCCGGGCAACTCTGTGATCGGGCCTACCTACCCGCGGCCGACCTGGCCACCCGGCTGCGGGAGCGGGGCATCCCCCTCTTTGCCGTAGAGAGCCGCCGCCCCCTGAGCGCCTTTGACCTGCTGGGGTTTTCCCTCAGCTACGAACTTGGGGGCACCAACATCCTGGAGATGCTGGATCTAGCCGACATCCCTCTGCATGCGGCCTGCCGCGGCGACCTCCCCCTCTCCCATCCGGAGGCCCCGCCCCTCATCTTTGCCGGGGGTCCAACGGCCACCAGCAATCCGGAGCCCTTTGCCGCCTTCTTCGACTTCATCGCCCTTGGGGATGGTGAGGAGCTGCTGCCAGAGATTGGCCTGGTGGTGGCCGAGGGCCGGGCGGCTGGCCTCAGCCGGCGGGAGCTGCTGCGGGATCTGGCCCAGGTGCCCGGGGTTTACGCACCTTCCCTGTATGGCCCAGGGGCCGATGGGGTCACGATCGATCCCCTGGAATCCGATCTGCCCCAGCGGATCAGGCGCCGCACGGCGACGCCCATGCCCCATTACGCCACGGGCCTAGTTCCCCACATCGAAACGGTGCACGACCGGCTCACGGTGGAGATCCGGCGGGGCTGCACCCGCGGCTGCCGTTTCTGTCAGCCCGGCATGCTCACCCGACCGGCCCGGGATGTGGACCCCGCGGAGGTGATCGAAGCGGTGGAGGAGGGAATGGGGCGAACGGGCTACGCGGATTTCTCCCTGTTGTCTCTGAGCTGCAGCGACTACCTCTCCCTGCCGGCGGTGGGCGTGGAGCTGCGCAACCGACTGGCCGAGCACAACATCAGCCTCACCCTGCCCAGCCAGCGGGTCGACCGCTTCGATGCCCACATAGCCCACATCCTCGGCGGCACCCGTCAGGCCGGGCTCACCTTTGCGCCCGAAGCCGGCAGCCAGCGGCTGCGAGATGTGATCAACAAGGGCCTGAGCGATACCGACCTGCTGCGGGGCATCCGCACCGCCATGGACAACGGCTACCGCAAGGTGAAGCTCTATTTCATGGTGGGGCTCCCCGGGGAGACGGACGGGGATGTGCTGGGCATCGCCGACACCTGCCAGCGCCTCCAGCAGGACTGCGCCGATCTGGGGCGGCTGCAGCTGAACCTCACCATCAGCACCTTCACCCCCAAGCCCCACACCCCTTTCCAATGGCACAGCGTGAGCCATGGGGAAATCCGCCGGCGGCAGGAGCTGTTGCGGCAGGCTCTGAGGGGCCTGCGGGGGGTGAAAAGCAACTTCACCGACACCCGACTCGCAGCCATTGAGGATTTCATCGGGCGGGGGGACCGGCGTCTAGCCCCTGTAATCGAGGCGGCCTGGAGGGCGGGGGCGGGCCTGGACGCCTGGTTTGAATCGGCCGAGAGGAGCCATGCCGCCTGGACGGCCGCCATCGAAGGGGCGGGTCTGGGGGGCCGATACCGGGCCCTAGAACTGGGGGACTGGGCCGCCGTGGAGGCCCTGGACCCCTCCGACCTGGACGCCTTCTGCCGCCAGCCCCTGCCCTGGGACCATCTGGACACAGGGATTGAGAAAACCTGGCTAGCGGAGGATCTCAAGCGGGCCCTGGCCGCTGCTGAGGTGCCGGATTGCTCGTTTGCCACCTGCAGCCATTGCGGTGTCTGCGGGCCGGAACTTGGGCACAACGTGGTCATCCCTGCACCATCGGTTCCCGCGGCCCTGCCAAGCCGCAAACCCCCGAGTGAGCGCGTCTGCCGCCTGAGGTTTGGCTTCAGCAAACGGAGCACCCTGGCCTGGATCAGCCACCTGGACACCCTGCGCCTCCTGCATCGGGCCCTGCGCCGAAGCGGCCTACCCGTGAGTTTCACCGGGGGCTTTCACCCGCTCCCCCGACTGCAGATCGCCCTTCCCCTGCCGCTCGGGGTGGAGGGTCTGGAGGAATGGCTGGACCTGGAGCTGGTGGAGCCGCTGGAGGCACCCCAGGCCCTCCAGCGGCTGCAACAGGAGCTGCCCGATGGCTTGCGGTTGCATTCCTGCACGGTGGTGCCCCTGCAGGGGCCAAGCCTCTCGCAGGAGGTGGAGGGAGCCCTCTGGCGTTTTGGACTCCAGAACGAATCCGGCGGGCCCGAAGCCCCAGGCCGGGACTGGCCCGAAGCCGTCACCTGGGAGATGGCCCTGCAGGTCCTGATGCAAACCGACACATGGATCTGGAACGACCACGACAAGAAGGGGCGGCCTCGCCAGAGGGATTGCCGTCCCGCTCTGCGCCAGATTCATCTGGCCCGGCACGACGGGCCCACCAATGAGGTGGAACTGGTTCTGGAGACCAGGATTGACGCCCAGGGGTTTGGGGTGCGGCCCGAGCATCTGCGGAGCTGGCTCAGCGCCCACCTAAAGCGACCCCTGCGCTTGGGCCACCAGAAGCGGGAAGCCCTTCTCTTGGGTGAGCAAGCTGCGTGCTAAATTGCAGGAGCTTGGTGAGAGGGCGGCGCGCCATCTCCTCACCAATCCACAAGCTTCCAAATCCTGACCCAAGGTCAGGCAAGCCTTCCAGGAAGCAACGCTGAACCAATCAGGTTTACTGCCCCTATCCGGGAGAGCTTCGCTCTCTCGTTACTTCGCTGACGACCTCCAGGGTTTTGTTCAGTTGGCGCGAACCTGACCAGATCTGGTCAGCTCCAACCTCCGCTATCTGCCATGGATCGGAGGTGTCCAGGGTGTCTCCGGCCTAACGCCAAGATCCCACCAGCATTCCTTCGTTTGTCCTGACCTGCGGGCCCGGACTCCAACAGAGACCACTCTCCTTCTATGCCCCAGCAGATCGTGATCGCCGAGCAGCTGCGGATTGCCGCAGTGCTCAATGACGACCGCGTCGAGGAGCTGGTGGTGGCCCAGGGCCGCTACCAGATCGGCGACGTATACCTCGGCACCGTGGAAAACGTGCTGCCGGGAATTGATGCGGCCTTCGTCAACATCGGCGAAAGCGAAAAAAACGGCTTTATCCACATCTCCGACCTCGGACCGCTTCGCCTGCGCAAAGGCGGAGCAGGCATCACCGAACTCCTCGAACCTCGCCAGAAAGTTCTGGTGCAGGTGATGAAGGAGCCCACGGGCAGCAAGGGGCCACGGCTCACCGGCAACCTCAGCCTGCCGGGTCGCTTCCTGGTGCTCCAGCCCCATGGCCAGGGGGTGAACATCTCACGGCGCATCAACAGCGAAGCCGAACGAAACCGTCTGAGGGCGCTGGGTGTGCTCATCAAACCGCCCGGGTCGGGGTTGTTGATCCGCACGGAGGCGGAGGGCGTGGGGGAAGAGCTCCTCATCGACGATCTAGAAGCCCTATTGCGCCAATGGGAAGCGATTCAACAGGCAGCCGAAACCGCCTCCCCACCGGTTCTCTTGAATCGTGATGAGGACTTCATCCACAGGGTGCTGCGCGACTTCTATGGACCGGAGGTGGTACGCGTGGTGGTCGACGCCCCTGATGCCGTGGCCCGGGTCAATGGGTTCCTTGGGGACGACCAGGCCCAGCTGACGGTGGAATTCCATGAGGAATCCTCCGAACTCCTGGACCATTTCCGCATCAGTGCCGCCATTCGTGATGCCCTGCGCCCGCGGGTGGATCTGCCGTCCGGGGGCTACGTGATCATCGAGCCCACCGAAGCGCTCACGGTCATTGATGTGAACTCCGGGTCCTTCACCCGCTCGGCCAACGCGCGAGAAACCGTGCTGTGGACCAACTGCGAAGCCGCGACGGAGATCGCCCGCCAGCTCAAGCTTCGCAACATCGGCGGTGTAGTGATCATCGACTTCATCGACATGGAGTCGCGACGGGACCAGCTGCAGCTGCTGGAGCACTTCACCCAGGCCGTGCGCAACGATTCCGCCCGACCCCAGATCGCCCAACTCACGGAGCTGGGACTGGTGGAGCTCACCCGCAAACGACAAGGACAAAACATCTACGAACTGTTTGGCCGCACCTGCCCCAGCTGTGGTGGCCTTGGCCACGTCGCAGTGTTACCGGGGAAGGACACGCTCCAACCTCTGGCCAGCCTGCCTGGAGTGGTGCGCACCGTTCCCAGCGCCAGGCCCGAGGCCACCCCTATGCCTACGGAGGCAGCAACCAGCCGTAGCAGGCGAAGGGGCGGCCGAGGCGGCCGAGGTGGGGAGAGCGTCGAGGGGCCGCTGGCGGGGTCTGACATTGGCTTGAGCTCTCATGGTGAGGCGCCAGAAACGGCAAGGCCTGAACAGGAATCGGCCAGCCGCCGTCCGGATCTGGATTTCGTGGCTGTGCCCATGGATGCCACCCAGGAAGAGGTCTATGGGTGGATGGGTCTCAATCCGGCCCTGCTGCTGGATCCCATGCCAACCGGAGACAATCTCGTGATGCGGGTGGTGCGGCCTGGCTGTGACCCGGATGCCGTGCTTGAGGAGGCGCGCCAACAATCCAGCTCCTATGGATCCAGAAGGCGGCGCCGAGGCCGGGGCGGTGGCGAAAGCCGCAGCACCCCCTCTGATTCAGGCCCTTCCGCCAGCGAAAGCGAAACAGATGAAGGGGTCTCCCCGTCCCTGGTCCCGGCGGCCGAACTGGTGACGGTGGAAGTGCCAGCCCACCGCAGAGCTCGGGCTGTGGAAGATCACGCAGAAGAGGCCCCGAAGGAGGCCGCCCTTGCGGCGTCTCCGGCTGGGGAGGCTGCCGAGGAGAGCGGCGAACCCCGCCGCCGCCGTCGCCGTTCTTCTGCCACGGTGTGAGCCCAGGGCCCTCCATCGACGCCCTGGCCGGCGTGGATGAGGTGGGCCGAGGCAGCCTCTTCGGACCTGTGTTCGCTGGGGCTGTGATTCTCCCGAAAAGGGCCGAGGCCCGTCTGAACGCGGCTGGCCTCACGGACAGCAAACTCCTCACCCCACGCCAGCGTTCCAAGCTCGTCCCCCTGATCCGTCGCCTGGCCAGGGCCTGGGCCATTGGACAGGCCAGCGCGGCGGAAATCGACCGGCTGGGCATCCGCAGCGCTACCGAACTGGCCATGCACCGTGCCCTCCAGCGACTCAACCATCCCATCGCTTTGGTTGTGGTGGACGGCGTGCTGCCCTTGCGCACCTGGCCGGGTCCCCAACACACCCTCGTGGGGGGCGATCGGTTGTGCGCAGCCATCGCGGCCGCCAGTGTGCTCGCCAAACAGGAGCGCGATGCCCTAATTCGCCGTCTGGCCCTCCGATTTCCTGGCTATGGGCTGGAGCGGCATGCCGGCTACGGCACAGCTCACCACCGCATGGCCCTGTTGGAGCAAGGCCCCACTGCGCTCCATCGCCGCACGTTTTTGCGGGGCACGTTCTCCCAGCACCCGGTGTGGCAGGACACCCTGTTGCCCCCTCAAGCGGCCTCGAGGATCTGACCTAGGAATCGGCCTGGCCGCCATGGGCTTGGCTACGACACCACTGTTGAAAATCCTTGAGCAGTTGCAGGCGCACCCTGTTCCGCATCCCCAGCAGAATGCCACTGAGAACCGACCGGCCAGTGGCTTCCAAGACCCTTGGGGGAACGAGCTTCAGCAAGGGGGGTTGGCTCACGGTCACCGCAAGGGTGGCCTCGCCCTCCAGGCCCTGATCCGAAGGCTGGAGCCAGGAGTTCAGGCCAAGCTGAAAGTCATCCACCAAGCCCAGCCCCTCCAGCTGGCAATCCACGGCCTCCAGCTCGAGACGGTCGCCCCGATGGTGGGTCTGCAATTCCACGATGGGCTGGATCTGCAGCTGAAACACCTGCACCTTGGTGACCCTGTAGCGGTAGTGGCCAGGGCCGAGGGCGACCAGATGGTTGGGGTCCAGCAGGGAGGCCACGACCCGTTGCTCTTCCCTGAGGTAAGCCGGCAAGAGATTGATGCCCTCGGTGACGGGCAGGACCAGCTGCTGGCTGGAGCTAAAGGCCAAGGGCATGGCCAGGGGAAGCCGGCAGGGCATGATCCTACGAAGAAACCCTGCCCTCACCATGCGCCTCGCCTACCTGGGTCCAGTCGGCACCTATGGGGAGCAGGCCGCCAAGCAACTGGCCGCGCTGGAAGGCCTCCAAGCGGAACTGGTCCCCCAACAGGGAATTCGGGCCGTGATCCAGGCCCTCGCTGCAGGCACCTGCGAAGCCTCCGTGGTGCCGGTGGAAAACTCCGTCGAGGGGGGGGTGAGCACCTGCATGGATGCCCTCTGGGAGCATCCAGAACTGGCGGTGCGTCGTGCGCTGGTGTTGCCGATTCGCCACGCCCTCCTGGGGAGTGGCCCGGTGGAAGGGATCAGTGAGGTGCTCTCCCATCCCCAGGCTTTGGCGCAGTGCAGCCTCTGGCTCGGCGAACACCTCCCCAGCGCCCTCCAGCTGCCCACCAGCTCCACAGCAGAGGCAGCCCGCCTGGTGAAGGGCAGCCGCTTCCGTGCGGCCATCGCCTCACGGGAGGCCGCTCGCGACCATGGGCTCGAGGTGCTGGCCTATCCCATCAATGATGTGCCGGGCAACTGCACCCGTTTCCTGCTTCTGCAGCGCAGCGCGCGCGAAGAAACGGGCCCACTGGCCAGCCTGGCCTTCTCCCTGCGCTCCAACCAACCGGGGGCGCTGCTCCAGTCGCTGGTTTGCTTTGCCGCCCATGGCCTGAACATGAGCCGCATTGAATCCAGGCCGTCGAAACGGGAGCTGGGGGAGTACATCTTTTTCGTGGATCTTGTGTTGCCCCCCAATGGAGCCGGCCCCCTTCAGCTAGCGCTGGATCAGCTCAGGCCCCTCTGCGAGCACCTTGCCCTCTTTGGCACCTATCCCCTGGACACCTTTCAGGAAGGCGAAGCGGGAGGCCTCTGAACGCGAAACACTCCAAATTGCATGAGCCCGTGGCGAAAGGCCCAATCCATTAGGAGCAGGGTGGGAGTCTCCCGCAAGCCCTGGAGCACGGCCCCAGGCCCTAGGCCCAGAACGGCAGCGGGCCGGCGCACCCCTTCCAGAATCGACTCCCTCCAGGATGGGACGGTGGCTGGGGTCCAATCGGCAGATTCCACCACCAGGCCCCGATTCCAGCGGCTGTTATGGAGATTGGCGGTGAGGGACCTGATACTGGCGAATTCGGGATGGGCCCATTGCTCCAGCAATTGACGCATGACCCAGGCCTCGAAAGGGGAATAGACGCCGTCGGCCGGATCTCGGCGGTTCCAGTCCGCCAGAGCCAACACCCCTCCTGGCTTGAGAACCCTCAGGAGTTCATCCACATAGCGTTGCTTATCCGGCATGTGGGGGGAGGCCTCCACACTCCAGACCGCATCAAAGCCCCCATCCCTCAGGTCAAGGTCGAGGGCATCCATCACCGCGAATCGGCAGCAAGGTTCCAGGGAAGCAGGGGTCAGGGCCCTGGCTCGGGCAATCTGCCCTGGGCTGATGCTGATAGCGAGCACATCCAGGCCGTAGTCGCGGGACAGGATGCGAGCGCTTCCTCCGATGCCACAGCCCACGTCCAGCACGGTGCTGCCTGGTGGCAATTGGTCCAGACCGCTCCAATGCACCAGCTCATGGACAAAGTCCGCTTTGGCCTGGCGAAAGTCCCGCTGGCCTGCCGGGTAGCCGTAATGGCCAAGGTGGACGTGATCGCCCCAGAGACGCTCCAGAAGAGCATCCTGCGTCCAGCGGTCGTAGGCCTCGGCGACACTCTGGGAGCCCCGATAGCGGCGGGCAGAAAACAGCCAGAGCCAGGCTCCGACTAGGAGGACCCCGATGACAAACAACATCAGGGGGATCACCCAAGGCGGCCCTGCAGGCACCGTGCTCACCCGTTGGCCTCGTCGCCGCCGTTCGGTGAGAAAGTGTCCTTCAGAACGGTGCGAGCAGCGAGCTGGCGGCGGGTTTGATCCAACAGGTTGAGTTCCTCACGCAGCCGCTCTCCGGTGTCGGTGATCTCCAGCAAGGCTTGCTGGTGGTCGGCTACGGGCCCCCCCAGATGGGAGCCGATCCAATAAGACAGCTCCCGAGGCAAATCAGGAAGATCATCCGGCAAGACGGTGGTTTTACCGACCAATTTTCCCGTCAGTTCGACCACGTCTCGAAGGGCCTGGGTCACCTCCTGCGTGAGGGCCTGGAGCTCATCCGCGGTGTCGGTGATCTCATCCTCCACCCAGCTCACCATGGCCACACGGAACGGGGTTTCTCGGAGAATCTTGAGCACACGAAAGCGCTGTTGCCCCATCGTGACGATGTTGCTGCGGTCGTCATCCAGACCCTGGCAGTGGAGGATTTCGGCACAACAACCAATCGAAGACATGCGTTGTTGCTGGGGATCCCACCGCAAGACACCAAAGCGACGGTCCTCAGACATCACCGTGCGCAACATCATCCGATAACGGGGCTCAAAAATATGAAGCGGCAGAACTTCCTGTGGAAACAGCACCACATCGGGCAGAGGAAACAGCGGCAGTTCCCTAACGGATAAATCACTCACAAGCGTTACCTTGCAGATCCGCTGCCAGGAAGAGGGGGCTGGAGCCACACTGGGAACCAGAATCGGGACCATGGTGGGGAGGAACCAAGCCTTTCACCTCTTTAATGATCGAACCAACCCATCCTAGAAAGGTCGTCAGGGGGGTGTGCTTGGGTCAGAGCTTGACTTCAATATCGACACCACTGGGTAGATCAAGCTTCATCAGGGCATCGATGGTTTTCGAGCTTGGGCTGTAGATATCAATGATCCGACGGTGGGTGCGGGTCTCAAAATGTTCGCGGGAATCCTTATCCACGTGTGGCGAACGGAGAACGCAATAAATTTTTCGTTTGGTGGGCAGCGGAATCGGACCGATGGCTGTGGCAGCGGTGTGGTCTGCCGTTTCGATAATCTTTTCGCAGGACAGATCGAGCATGCGCCGATCAAACGCCTTTAGGCGGATCCGGATTTTCTGCTGAGGAATGGAAGTGGTCATGGGGGGGCTCGGGCGAGAAGGGAGTTGGATTGTCGAGGTTCAGTGGAGGAAAAACCAGCGGGTGGTCTTCCCCACCCGCTGCAACGGCTATCAGCCTGTCACTCCACGATCTTGGACACCACGCCAGCACCGATGGTGCGTCCACCTTCGCGGATGGCAAAACGCATGCCCTGTTCAATGGCAACGGGGCAGATCAGTTCCGCACTCATTTTGATGCGATCCCCGGGCATCACCATTTCCACGTTGGTGCCATCGTCAGCGGTGAAGGCCGTGATTTGGCCGGTCACATCCGTGGTGCGGATGTAGAACTGCGGGCGATAACCTGCAAAGAAGGGGGTGTGGCGGCCTCCTTCTTCCTTCTTGAGCACGTATACCTCTCCTTCAAACTTTGTGTGCGGCTTGATGGAGTTGGGCTTCACTAGCACCATCCCCCGCTCGATGTCCTCCTTCTGGACGCCACGAAGCAAGAGACCAACGTTGTCTCCGGCCATGCCCTCATCGAGCAGCTTCCGGAACATTTCAACACCGGTGACGATGGTCTCGCGGGTGTCCTTGATACCCACGATCTGCACCGTTTCGCCCACCTTGACCTTTCCGCGCTCAATCCGGCCCGTCGCCACAGTGCCGCGACCGGTGATGGAGAAGACATCTTCCACGGCCATCAGGAAGGGCTTATCCACTTCGCGCTCAGGCTGGGGGATGGATTCATCAACCGCCGCCATCAGCTCTTCCACCTTGTCTTCCCATTCCTTGTCGCCTTCCAGAGCTTTGAGCCCGGACACACGAACCACGGGGATGTCATCGCCAGGGAAGTCGTAGCCACTCAGGAGCTCGCGCACTTCCAGCTCAACAAGCTCGAGAATTTCCTCGTCATCCACCATGTCACACTTGTTTAGAGCCACCACCAGGGCGGGAACACCCACCTGCTTGGCCAGAAGAATGTGCTCCTTGGTCTGGGCCATTGGACCATCCGTGGCTGCGACTACAAGGATGGCTCCATCCATCTGGGCAGCCCCGGTGATCATATTTTTCACATAGTCGGCGTGGCCGGGACAGTCCACGTGGGCATAGTGCCGTTTTTCCGTCTCGTACTCCACATGGGCGGTGTTGATCGTGATGCCCCTCTCACGCTCCTCAGGAGCACCATCAATGTCGTCATATTTCTGTGCCTTCGCCATGCCTTTCTTGGAAAGCACATTGGTGATAGCAGCTGTGAGGGTGGTCTTGCCATGGTCGACATGACCAATGGTGCCGATGTTGACGTGAGGCTTGTTCCTCTCAAACTTCTCGCGAGCCATGGTGAAGAATCGGGGGGTTTAGTGTTGGGTTGATGGGGTTGAAGATCAGGAATTGCCCTGATTCTTGGAGATGATGGCCTCAGCCACATTGCGAGGAACTTCCTCGTAATGGCTGAACTCCATCGAGAAGATACCCCGACCCTGTGTCATGGATCGGAGCTGGGTGGCGTAGCCGAACATCTCGGCCAAAGGCACCTTGGACTGGACCTTGGACTGTCCATCATCGACGGATTGCCCTTCGACCTGACCACGGCGCGAGGATAGATCACCGATGATTGAGCCGAGGTAATCCTCGGGGATCTCAACCTCCACCTTCATCATCGGCTCAAGAAGAACAGGATTGCACTTCTTTACACCGTCCTTGAAGGCCATGGAACCAGCAATCTTGAACGCCATCTCCGAAGAGTCGACGTCGTGATAAGAACCGTCCACCATGGTGACCCTGACGTCGATCATGGGATAACCAGCAATCACGCCAGATTCGCAGGTCTCCTTCATTCCTTGTTCCGCCGGTCCAATATATTCTTTGGGAACGATACCGCCCACAATTTTATTGACAAACTCAAAACCTGATCCGGGCTCCCCAGGTTCCATTTCAATCACCACGTGGCCGTACTGGCCCTTACCACCAGTCTGTCGGGCGAATTTTCCTTCACCCTTGGCACTCCCCCTGATCGTCTCTCGGTAGGACACCTGGGGTGCGCCAATGTTGGCTTCCACCTTGAACTCGCGCAGCATCCGATCCACGAGAATTTCCAGATGCAATTCACCCATCCCAGCAATCACGGTCTGATTGGTTTCTGGATCCGTGGACACGCGGAACGTGGGATCTTCATCCGACAAAGATTGAAGGGCCTTGCCGAGTTTTTCCATGTCGCCTTTGGTCTTGGGCTCCACGGCCACGGAAATCACGGGTTCCGGGATGAAGAGAGATTCAAGAATGATGGGATCATTCTCCACACAGAGCGTATCCCCGGTGGTGGTGTCCTTCAGACCGAGGACAGCACCAAGGTCTCCAGCGCGTAATTCATCCACTTCTTCCCGCTCATCAGCCTTGAGAAGGATCAAACGGGAAATACGCTCTTTTTTATCCTTGGTGGAATTGAGCGCATAGCTGCCTTTCTGCAGAACTCCGCTGTACATCCGCACAAACGTGAGCTTGCCGTAGGGATCCGCCATCACCTTGAAGGCGAGGGCACTGAAGGGTGCTGCGTCGTCACAAGGCCTCGAGGATTCGGTGCCGTCAGGCAACAAACCTTGGATCGGCGGAACATCCACCGGAGCAGGAAGGTAATCCACAACAGCATCCAGGACCAACTGGACACCCTTGTTTTTGAAGGCTGATCCGCAGAGCATGGGAACCATGCCATGGTGGATGACACCGTTGCGGATTCCCGAGATTAATTGCTCTTCCGTGAGTTCTTCATTTTCAAGGAAGGCTTCAAGCAGCTCCTCATCTGTTTCAGCAACCGACTCCATCAGCTTCAGGCGCCATTCCTCCGCGAGATCGGCGAGCTCAGCTGGAATCTCAGCCTCCAGAATATCGGTTCCCAGATCATTGGTGTAAATGACGGCTTTATTCCGCACCAAATCGATGATGCCCTTGAGTTCACCCTCCGCTCCAATAGGAAGCTGGATCGGCACAGCGTTGGCCTTGAGCCTATCCTTGATTTGGTCGTAAACTTTTAGAAAATTGGCCCCAGTTCGGTCCATCTTATTGACAAACACAATCCTAGGAACGTTGTATCGATTGGCCTGACGCCAGACGGTTTCGGACTGGGGCTGCACGCCGCCAACGGCACAAAAAACAGCCACGACCCCATCTAGCACTCGCATGGAGCGTTCCACCTCAATGGTGAAATCAACGTGCCCAGGGGTGTCGATGATGTTGATGCGGTTATCTTTCCAGCTGGTAGAGATGGCAGCCGCCGTGATCGTGATCCCACGCTCCCGCTCCTGTTCCATCCAGTCCGTCACGGCCGCGCCGTCGTGCACCTCTCCCATCTTGTGCACCACACCGGAGTAAAAAAGAATTCTTTCTGTCGTGGTGGTTTTGCCTGCATCAATATGTGCAGCAATACCAATATTCCTCACTCGATCCAAGGGGTAGGCGCGGGCCACGGGGTTGTCTCCGGGAGATAGGCGGGGAAAAACGGGCGGTACTCTACAGAGTGGTCTGGACTAAGCCGTGTCGGATCCGCCCTGGGTCTCCGACACAGCGAGGAAAATCAATAGCGGTAGTGGGCAAAGGCCTTGTTGGCCTCAGCCATCTTGTGCGTTTCCTCACGCTTGCGAACCGCACTACCAGCCTCATTGGCGGCATCCATCAGTTCCCCAGCCAACTTCTGAGCCATGCTCCGTCCGTTGCGGGCGCGAGAGAAGTTCACCAGCCAGCGCAGAGCCATGGCCGTGCCCCGTTCCTGGCGCACTTCCATCGGAACCTGGTAAGTGGCTCCACCCACCCGACGGGCCCGAACTTCCACCAGGGGAGTGGAATTCCGAACAGCCGTCTCAAAGAGCTCCAGAGGATCCCCACCGGTGCGCTCATTGATCAGGGTGAACGCATCAGAAAGGATGCGCATGGCGGTGGATTTTTTCCCATGCTTCATCAGCCTGGCCACCATCATGGATGCCAGCCTGCTGTTGAACTGGGAATCGGGAAGGACGGGACGCTTTTCAGCGGCGTTGCGACGGGACATGGATGTGGGGCAGGGCAGCGAGAGGAACGAACGTGACCGGGATCAAGCCTTGGGAGCCTTGGCACCGTATTTGGAACGGGCCTGACGGCGATCCTTCACACCTGCGGTGTCCAAGGTGCCGCGGATGATGTGGTAACGCACACCGGGCAGATCCTTCACCCGGCCCCCACGGATCAGCACCACGGAGTGCTCCTGGAGGTTGTGACCGATCCCGGGGATGTAAGCCGTCACCTCGAATCCTGAGGTGAGGCGAACCCGGGCCACCTTGCGCAGCGCTGAGTTTGGCTTCTTGGGGGTGGAGGTATAGACGCGCGTACAGACACCTCGCCGTTCAGGGCAGGCGCGCAGAGCGGGCGACTTGGTTTTGCGCGTGAGACGCTGCCGCTCGGTGCGGATCAGCTGCTGGATAGTGGGCATCGAGGGCCGAAGGACTGCTCGGGGGGTCGTGGTCGGGTGTCCGACCGTTGACCACAATCCATCACCTTACTCCCCGGGGGCCCAACCCCTCTTCAGGTGAGTGAAGGCGGCTCCGCAGGCGCAGGACCGGATGAATTCCGCACCCCGCATCAGAAAACCGGCACCGCTCAAGTCCCCCCGGTAATCGAGCTGGAGGCCGGCGAGAAGCTCCTGTTGATGGGGTGGGGCGTAGAGGGTGATGCCATCGGCCCGGGCCACTGGGCTGCCGGCCAGATGGCCGGCACGGAGGCGGATCACCCACTGCTCGCAGGAGCCTGCCAGCAGGTCGAGATGCATCATCCCGGGGGTGCCGGCCACTGCCGCCTGACGGCAGAGTTCAGCGGCAGCAGTGGGAGTGAGGCGGAGGCTCTGGCCCCTGGGCACGGGTCTGGGATCGGGATCTCATCAGTTTGGCAGCACCACAGCAGACACTGGCGCTGGCCCAGGCTCAGGGGACACCCGTTCCGTTACCAGAGGAGTGGCACCAGGGTTAGCGCTGCGAATGGTCGATCTGGGCACGAGCCCGAGGCCGTTGTGCACCGCCGACACCACCCCACGTCCTTTCACGGTGTGCAGACCTCCCATCACCAGACCGGTGGAGCTGCCGCCATCCAGGTTGAGGGCGTCCTGCAGCCCTGACGCCTGCAGGAACTGAGCTGTCTCGGCGAGGGTTGGCCCCCCCTCGTCCAGCCCCTCCAGGGTCAGCAACCACAGGAAACGACCGTCGCTGCCGATCACGGTTCGCGGAGCTCCCTGGCGGAGAAACGCAGGCGAAAAGCCCTCCGCCAGGCCATCCAAGACGATCCGACCGCCCTGCAGAAGCAGGGGTCCTCCGCCCATCACGTTGGGCGCCAATCCAAGATCACTGCTGGGCCGGCTGACGAGTTGGAGGCGCGTGCCAACCTCCCAGGGCAGGGGCACGCTGCGGGCCACAAGGAGATCCTCCCCCGGGCCAAGGGGCACGCCAGCCGCCAACCAGGCGCTGTCATACCGGCGCTGCACCACCCCATCGCGCAGCAGGACAGCCTGCTCCGCACCACTCAGGGCCCGGTAGGAGCCCCAGGCAGCGGTGTACCGGGCCAGTCCGCGCTTCACGTAACCACTGTTGACGAAATCCACGGGCGACTGGCGGGCGGTGCCGTCATCCACCCACTCCTGGAGATGGAGCCGCCCAAAGCGGGGGAGGCTGCCCCCCTCCCAGGCCACCACCCCCCGATTCAAGATCGGGCCCGACAACCATTGCCCCTGATCCCGAAGAGCGCCCAGGGGGAGCCGACGGACTCGATTGAAGTAACCCCCGTTGATCGCTACCAGAGCGTCGTAACGGCGGGCCAGCAGGGGGAGGGTGGTGAGCCCTTCCATGCCAGCGCCCCGGCTGAGGTTGCGCAGCTCCAGGGAATTGCCGAGGGGGTCCATGCGCACGCTGTTGAGCCTGAACCGCCGACCGCCGAAGGAGCGGAGGTCCTTGTTCCAGAACACCTGGGACCCCAGGAGGCCCTGAAGCCGGGGATCCAGCGACGGCTGCGCTGGGGCAGCAGGGGTGGCCCCTGCCCCCGATTCCCGACTGGCGGCCAGATCCAGGACCACTCGCCAGGGCTCGCCGAGGGTGAACACCCGCTGGGGAGCCGCGGGAGCAAGCAGGGCCCAACCCTCCCCCTCCTGTCGTCCGGTCAGCCCTAAACGGCGCAGATCCTGGGTCAGGGTCTGCGGCACCTCGGCCGCCAGCCAAACCCCACCCTCAGAGCTGCGGACCACCGCCGGGCCACTGAGATCCAACACAACGCGGCGGCTCCCGGGGGGCGCAGCGCTGGCGCGCACCTGGCGCACCTGGGGCCTCCCCCCCTGCAGTAGCAGTTCCCCTGCGTTCATTTGGGCCAGGAGGGTTCGTTGGGAGAGAAAGGGCGACACATCGATCGCCACCTCATCCGCCAGGGATCGCTGCCGGTTCTGGGGAACGATCAGACGTTGACCAAACCACTCCAGCTCCAGGGCCCCATCCCCCCGGGTGCGACCGCTGAATCCCAACTGGCCCTGCAACACCTCCAGGGGCAGCCAGAGCTCCCTTGGCGCTTCAGAAGAAGAGCCAACCCAGAGCCAGGCAGCCTGCTGACGCTGGCCATGGATGCTCAGGACCCGTCCCTCGAAGGTCCCCCTCGCCCGCATGCCCCCGTCCTCGTGCGTCGGGAGAACCCCAGGTGGGGCGGGGGGCGGAAGCGGAGGAGGCGTGCGCTGGAGCATCCGCGGGTTCGGGCCCGCGGAGAGGGGAACGGGCCAAGCGCTGACCAGGGCGCCGCAGAGGGCTGTGAGCAGGACTGGCCGCTTGAACATCTCCGAGCTCCCGTCAACGCACATTCCGAAAGGTAGACCCAGTGAACGGCGCTCGGATGCCCCTGCCTAGGATCCTTGGTTGAAGTCCTGATTCAGGGACTCCGTTTCTCCACGCAGCAGGCCCGCCTGCTGAACGCGGCAGCCCACACCAGCCCATGCCACTTCCCTCCAACGCCCACCGCTCCCCTGCCGTCAGGCCCCAGAGCGACTCCTTGCCTCCCGAGGCGGTGTGCGGAGAAAAGGACGCCTGCGGGGTGGGGTTTATTGCCCACCTGGAAGGGGAAGCCAGCCACTGGATCCTGCAGCAGTCGCTGCGGGGACTCCGTTGCATGGAACATCGGGGCGGCTGCGGCGGAGATGCGGATTCCGGGGATGGGGCTGGGCTCCTGACGGCCATTCCCTGGAGCTTCCTGGAGGCGGTGTGGCCCCAGGTGGCCACGATCCCCAGCCAGAGCGTGCGTGGACTGGCCATGGTGTTCCTGCCCATGGAGGAACCCCGCAGGCTGCAGGCCCGGGAGATCTGCGAGCAGGAGGCCGCCCAGCTCGGCTTGCGCAGCCATGGCTGGAGGGAGGTACCGGTAGACCGATCTGTCCTGGGGCCCCTCGCCCTGCAGACAGCGCCAGCCATCGAGCAATGGCTGCTGGAGGCCCCGGAGGCCTCCAGCAAGGTGGCCGACGACGTGGATGCGGTGGAGGCCCTTCTGTTCCGCCTGCGACGCCGGGCGGTCGACCGAATGCGGGAGATCTGGGGCAGTGGTACCACCGATCTTTACTTCGCTTCCATCAGTGCGCGCACCCTCGTTTACAAGGGGATGGTCCGCTCTGAGGTACTGGATCGGTTCTACGCCGACCTCAGGGATCCCCGCTTCAGCGTCAACTTCGCTGTCTACCACCGCCGCTTCAGCACCAACACCCTGCCCCGTTGGCCCCTGGCCCAACCCATGCGGCTGCTGGGCCACAACGGAGAAATCAACACGCTTCTGGGCAACATCAACTGGGCCAGCGCCGCGGAAGCCAACCTGGAGGTGGTCTGGGGGGAGGCAGCCGCCGATCTACGGCCCCTCGTGAATGCGTCCTTCAGCGACTCCGCCAACCTGGACGCCACCCTGGAGCTGATGGTGCGCAGCGGCAGGCCCATCACCGACAGCCTGCTCACCTTGGTGCCCGAGGCCTACCAGGGCCAACCAGACCTGGAGAGCCGGCCAGCCATCAAGGCCTTCTACGAATACAACGCCTGCCTGCAGGAACCCTGGGATGGGCCTGCCCTGCTGGTGTTCAGCGATGGCCGGACGGTGGGAGCCACCCTGGATCGCAACGGGTTGCGCCCAGCCCGCTACTGCATCACCCGCGAAGGCTTCGTGGTGATGGGCTCGGAAACGGGCGTTGTGGAACTGGAAGAGGCCCAGATCCTGGAAAAGGGTCGGCTGGGGCCCGGCCAGATGCTCGCGGTCGACCTGGCTCAACACCGGCTTCTTCGCAACTGGGATGTCAAGGCTGAGGCGGCTGAACGTCACCCCTACGCCGCCTGGATTGCCGAGCATCGCCGCACTCTCCCCACCGGGCGCTGGCAAGGGGAGCGACAACGAAACGAACTTGAACTCCTTCAGCTGCAGACCGCCTTTGGCTTCACCGCCGAAGACCTGGAGCTCGTGATCGAGGAGATGGCTGCCCAGGGAAAGGAACCCACCTACTGCATGGGAGATGACATCCCCCTGGCGGTGCTCTCCAGCAAGCCCCACCTCCTTTACGACTACTTCAAACAGCGCTTCGCCCAGGTCACCAACCCACCGATCGACCCCCTCAGGGAGCGGCTGGTGATGAGCCTGGACATGCACCTGGGCCGCCGTGGATCTGCCCTCCGACCGGACCCTGCCGGAGCTGCCGTGCTGCATCTCTCCACTCCGGTGCTGAACGAATCGGAACTCGCCGCCCTGGGCGACCAAGGACTGGGCCTGGCCACCCTCTCCACCCTGCTGCCAGTGGCAGACGGACCATCCGGCCTGAAAACGGCCCTGGATCGCCTCACCTTCGAGGCGGAAGCCGCCGTTCGCGGTGGACATCAGATCCTGGTGCTCTCCGACCGCGCTGGCGGCGGCATCACCGCCCTCCACACCACGATCCCCCCTCTGCTGGCCGTCGGGGCGGTGCACCACCACCTCCTGCACCAGGGCCTCCGGCTGCAGGCATCCATCGTGGTGGAAACGGCCCAGTGCTGGAGTACCCACCACCTGGCCTGCCTGATCGGCTACGGCGCCAGTGCCGTGTGCCCCTGGATGGCCTGGGAAACCACCCGCCATTGGCTCGCCCACCCCAAAACGCAATCGCTCATTGAACGCGGGAAAATCCCAGCCCTCTCGGTGGACAAGGCCCAGAGCAATGTGCGCCAGGCCCTGGAGGACGGCCTGCGGAAAATTCTCTCCAAGATCGGCATCTCCCTTCTTGCGAGTTACCACGGGGCCCAGATCTTCGAGGCCATCGGCATCGGCGCCGACTTGATCGGTCTGGCCTTCCGAGGCACCACCAGTCGCATTGCCGGGTTAACCCTGACCGATCTGGCCAGCGAAACTCTGGCCTTCCACACCAAGGCCTTCCCCGAACTCAATCGCTCCAAGCTGGAGTTCATGGGATTTGTGCAATACCGCACCGGCGGCGAATTCCACATGAACAGCCCGGAAATGGCCAAGGTGCTTCATACCGCGGTGGCCGCAGGTCCGGGCTACGACCACTTCAGCACCTACCAGAAGCTGATGGAAGGCCGGCCCCTCACGGCTCTCCGCGACCTGGTGGAACTCACCCCGGCGCCCACCCCCCTTCCCCTGGACCAGGTGGAGAGCGTGGAGAGCCTGTGCCGCAGGTTCTGCACCGGAGGGATGAGCCTGGGGGCCCTCTCCCGGGAAGCCCATGAGGTGCTGGCCATCGCCATGAACCGGATCGGCGGCAAGAGCAACAGCGGCGAGGGAGGGGAAGACCCCGTCCGTTTCACGGTTCTCCAGGATGTGGATGAGGGCGGCCTCTCCGCCACCCTGCCCTCTGTGCGGGGCTTGGTGAATGGGGACACGGCCTGTTCCGCGATCAAGCAGATCGCCTCAGGCCGGTTCGGCGTCACCGCCGAATACCTGCGCAGCGGCAAGCAGCTGGAGATCAAGGTGGCCCAAGGCGCCAAGCCCGGTGAAGGGGGCCAACTTCCCGGCCCCAAGGTGGATGCCTACATCGCCGGGCTGCGCCACAGCAAACCAGGGGTGGCTCTGATCTCCCCTCCCCCGCACCACGACATCTATTCCATTGAGGATCTGGCCCAGCTGATCTTCGACCTGCATCAGGTGCATCCCGCCGCCAAGGTGTCCGTGAAGCTGGTGGCCGAGATCGGCATCGGCACCATCGCCGCTGGGGTGGCCAAAGCCAATGCGGACGTGATTCAGATCTCAGGCCATGACGGCGGCACGGGGGCCTCGCCCTTGAGCTCCATCAAACATGCCGGAAGCCCCTGGGAGCTGGGACTCACGGAAGTGCATCGCTCCCTTTTGGAGAACGGACTTCGCGATCGCGTGCTGCTGCGGGTGGATGGGGGCCTGAAGACGGGCTGGGATGTGATCGTGGCCGCCCTGCTCGGAGCTGAGGAGTTTGGCTTCGGCTCGGTGGCGATGATCGCCGAGGGTTGCATCATGGCCAGGGTCTGTCACACCAACAACTGCCCAGTGGGCGTGGCCACCCAAAAAGAAGCCCTGCGCAAACGGTTCACCGGCCTTCCTGAGCATGTGGTCAACTTCTTCCTCTTCGTGGCCGAGGAAGTGCGGCAACTGCTCAGCGTGCTGGGCGTGGCCAGGCTGGATGAGCTGATCGGTCGCAACGAGCTGCTGCGCCCCCGCCAGGTCGCTCTCACCAAAACCTCGTCCCTGGATCTCTCCTCGCTCCTAGGGTCCATCCCGGCAGCGATAGATCGGTCCTGGCTCCAGCACGACCCGGAAGCCCACGGCAATGGGCCGATCCTGGAGGACCAGCTCCTGGCCGATCCTGAAGTGCTAAGGGCGATGGAGCATCACGGCCAGGTGCAGCGAACTCTGGCCATTGTGAACACCGATCGCAGCGTGGGCACCCGCCTGGCCGGCGAAATCGCCGGACGCCATGGCGACAAAGGATTCAAGGGTGAGCTGACCCTCACCCTGAACGGAGCCGCGGGTCAGAGCTTCGGGGCCTTCCTGCTTCAAGGCATGCACCTGAAACTGGTGGGAGAAGCCAACGACTATGTGGGGAAAGGAATGAGTGGAGGAACTCTCACCCTGGTCCCTCACTCCGACTGCACCGATCCAGGAGACCAGGTGATTCTGGGCAACACATGTCTCTATGGGGCCACCGGTGGGGAGCTCTACGCCCTGGGCCGGGCGGGGGAACGCTTCGCCGTGCGCAACAGCGGGGCGACAACCGTCGTGGAAGGCAGCGGAGACCACTGCTGCGAATACATGACCGGTGGCGTCGTGGTGGTGCTGGGCCGCACGGGTCGCAACGTGGCCGCAGGGATGACGGGTGGCGTGGCCTTTGTGCTCGATGAAGAGGACAGCCTGGAGCGACTACTCAATCCAGACACCGTGACTCTCTACCCCCTCACCACTGCAAAACAGGAAGGCTTGCTCCGTCCCTTGCTGGAGGAACATCTGCGACGGACAGGAAGCCAGAAGGCTGCGGCCATCCTTGCTGATTGGCCCAGCTGGCAAGGACGGTTCAAGGTGCTCGTGCCCCCCAGCGAGCTAGCCGCCGTGGGATTGGCACAGCGGGAGCAGGTGGTGGCCTAAGGCGCAGATCAGGACTCGGTCAGCACGTACCAATCATCAAAGTCCGAGACCTCCGCAAACACCCGTTTGTATCCGTTCTGCGAGAGGAGGGAATGGATTCCCGAGCGAAGATCTGGCTTGTGATTGTGTTCAACGGTGATGACATGGATCTTGTAGGCATCAAAGTCAAACGCCTTTAGAATGTCCAATTCACTACCTTCCGTATCCAATGAAAGATAGCCAATGTCTCGCGGGGCATTGTGCTGAGAGAGCAAGTCATCGAGAGAAAGGGTCTCCACCTGATAACGATTGGAATGGTTACGCCTGATCTCTGAGGCCCAATCACCATTGTCAGCGTGTGAAGCCAAACCCGAGAGCTCAGGAGAAATATAGAGTTCAGAGTTGGGATCACTCGAGACTTCAAGGAAGTCAACCAAGCGTCCTGTCTCTTCGGTGATGCATCGGAAATCAATCGTGCACTGTCGATTGGACTGAAGTGCTTGATGCCAGCATCTGGCAGGCTCAGCCAATATTCCCTGCCAACCGAACTGTTTCTCAAGGAGGTGGGTGTTGCTGAGTGTCACCCCATCGGTGGCACCAAATTCAACGAAGAAATGGGTGTCCACCCGGACATGGAGCTGATGGAGAACAAAGAGATCTTGCGCCAGTTGCGCTTTTGACTGCTCGAGTTGGTTGGCGAGGCCAATGGCGCGATCCCCACGCCGCAGATCTTCCATAACCATGGCGAGGTGTGGGAGAGATCGGCTGTTGCCGCGAAGACGGGTCAACGAAGCACGATCATTTTCAAGGTCTTTCTTGAGCATGGCAAGAAAGTCAAGATCAATCAGGGTGTAGCCAGATAAAGAAACAAGATCCTGGAATATCTTCTTCACAAAAAGAAGCGGTAAAGATGTTGATTTTACTCCCAATCCGACTTCGCCGTCAAGACCATCTCAGCGTTCTGAATAGGCATTTTGAAGCGCTTCCAACTCTGTAGAGAAAATCATGCAGACGCTGCCTCCAACCTCCATCACCTGAAACAACAATCGCGAGTGGATAACTTTCACCTCTCCCCAGGGGAATGGCAAAGCGATGGACCTGACTCCCACTCAGAATTCCCCCTTGAATCGCCATGCCCTTACGGATCAAACCCATCGAGAGAACACCTGTCCTTTTCGAGGGGTAAGCCCATCCAAGGGCCCATTCAAGACCGGATTGAGAATAATAGACTTGTTCGAATCCACAACGTAAAGGACGTCCCAACTGACGGCGGGGTGCGTTGGAGAGACCCCCTCCAATGGCCGAGGAAATCCTCAGGGAAATCTCCTCTACATGACGCAAAAGTCCCGGGAAGGCGGACGCTAAAAAATGGAGAGTGGTGAAGCCATCTCGCCGCCACTTCAGGATCTCGGAAGGTGTTCTGCACTCCTGCTGAAACCTCTGCACAAAGTGTTCCCTTGACATCTCATGCTCTGTAACCAGCCAGCGCATCGATTGGACAATAAAGCGTAGGTTAAGCAACAAGTCATCGCGATATATCATGGCTGGATGCAATTGTTCACACAGGCCCAGAAGCGTTTCAGTTTTTTGGAGTTGATGGATTCCATCCAATGGGAGAACGCCTGGGCCTGAGGCAATGAACTTAAACATCGAGACACAGATCAAACAGGCGAGTGAGTCGGCCAAGGAATCATGGTATAGCGATACTGTTTCAGCGATCTTGCGAGCCCTTTCTGCTTCCAACTCGGCAGCATCCACGAAACCAAGTTGCAGCAATGCAAAAGCAAGTCTTGTTTTTGCAATGCAGAAGGTCGGATCACAGGAAACCGCCTGCCTGGCCCAAGCCAACCGCGCGTCTGGGGTTAATCGTTCCATGAAAACATCCAGCATCCAACAAATATCCCGGGCCAGCAATTTCTGGAGTGGGGGTTGCTGATCTCGAGTCAAGGCGTCTGTCAACTGACTTTCCAAGATCTGGAAAACATCCTCCGAGCCTATAGATTCATAGACACTCTGAACTTTCATTCCCGCGATAGAGGACGCGAGTTGGCTGAAAGAACTTCTAACAGGGGCGAACAAGTGCGAGGCGCCAGACAACATGAAGACATCAACAAAGGCTTGTTGCGCTTCAGAAAAATTCTGATATCCCGGAACGAGATTCTCAACAGTCCAAACCTGCTTGTACCGGCCAGCAAGATGGGAGATATAGTCTCTGTTGTCGGAAAAGATGACCAGGGGCAAGCTGGACTGATTGCCCAACGTTTCAATAAAATACTCAACAAAACTCGTTGGCAAATACTTTTCCACTGGCATTGACTGACTCCAATTGCCAGTAACAATATCGCCTGCTCGTACATGCAAAGCATCGTACACGTGCCGTTGCTTGTCGGAAATAATCTGCCGAATCAGGGGTGACCAACCTATTTCAGAGAAAGACCGCAGAAAACGCTCATGAGCAGACTCAAATTCCTCCCCAGCAAAGGACTGTATTTCAAAGTTGATAGGAACAATAATTGCCGTATGGAGATGATGTGAACAAAAAATGCGTGTCTCCTCCAGGGTCATAACCCCAAAGACTGGACGGTTGATTTCCGATGGAAAATCTGCTTCTGGGATCTCAAAGTCGTCGAGAAAATCTTGCGAAAAAATCTCTAGCGGATGATGCAGCTCTAGGCACTCGTTTCTGGGCCATACAAACCCAAACTTGACAGCAAGCACTTTGGCAAGTGACCAAGCATTCACGATCGCGCACAACCTGCTTCCGAGGCGATCGCTCTGATTGGCAACAAGCAGAGGACCTGGACGATTAGCGATGACCGAAAGGATCACAACTCAATTGTAATAAAGGGTTGATTTTCGAGCCAAAATAGGTGGTGATTTAACGCGGGTACTCGCGCATCAGGCGATGCACTTCGCCGGCGTGATAGCTGCTGCGAGTGAGGGGGCTGCTCACCACCTGCAGAAATCCCAGGGTCCCCTCCCCATAGCAGCGGTAGGCCTCGAATTGATCGGGGGTGACGAACCTCTGCACGGCCAGGTGCTTGGGACCTGGGGACAGGTATTGGCCCAGGGTCACGATGTCGACACCCTGGTGGCGAAGGTCGTCCATCACGGTCATCACCTCCTCGTCACGCTCACCAAGGCCCACCATCAGACCCGATTTGAGATAGGCACGGGGCCAACGTTCATGGACCTGGCGCAACAAGCCCAACGAGCGTTGGTAGTCACCCTGGGGCCGTACCTGCCTATAGAGCCTGGGCACCGTCTCAATGTTGTGATTCAGCACGTGGGGCGCCGCCTCCATCACCTGGGCCAAGGCCCCCCCATCGCCGCAAAAATCAGGAATCAACACCTCGATCGTGGTGAGGGGTGAGCGGCGGCGCACCAGGGAGATGCAGGCCACAAACTGAGCGGCACCGCCATCCTCAAGATCATCGCGATTCACGGAGGTGATCACCACATGGCTCAGGCCCAGCCGGACCACCGCTTCAGCTAATCGATCCGGCTCGGAGGGATCGAGGGGGCGAACGCTCCGGTCGAAATCGATGTCGCAATAGGGACAGGCCCGGGTGCATCCCGGGCCCATGATCAGAAAAGTGGCCGTGCCGCCGGCAAAGCACTCACCGATGTTGGGGCAACTGGCTTCCTGACAGACCGTGTTGAGACGGAGATCCTGCAGCAGGTCGGCCACCTCACCAATCCGCTCCCGCTGCGGGGCCTTGACCCTCAGCCACTCAGGCTTGCCCTGGGGACCGGAGCCGTGGAGCGATGGGCTGGTGGCCGGATGGGAGTGATCTCCTAAGATTGGATTCACGGGATGTAGCGCAGCTTGGTAGCGCACTTCGTTCGGGACGAAGGGGCCGCAGGTTCGAATCCTGTCATCCCGATTGGCCACTGCCCCGAGCAGAGAGGTAACCCCTGGGCGTGAGGAGCCATCCCTCCTGCTCACGCGTCTGGCCATTGCCCACCAACACCAGGGTGACCATGTCCACAGCCTCACAGGGGAAGGACGACAGGGTGTGGATGGCACACTTTTCGCCTGGCCTGGACAGCTGACGGGCCAGGACCACGGGAGTGGTTGGGGGGCGGTGGGCCAACAGCAGCTCCCGGGCCCGTTCCAGTTGCCAGTGCCGATCCTGGGATCGGGGGTTGTAGAGCGCCACCACGAAATCCCCTTCCGCCGCCGCTTGCAAACGGCGTTCGATCAACGGCCAAGGGGTCAGCCGATCGCTGAGGCTGATGGTGCAGAAGTCGTGCATCAACGGTGCCCCGACACGGGCGGCAGCCATCTGCAGGGCGGAAACACCAGGATGTACCTCGAAAGCGGGGCGATCCAGAGCTGGCAGGGCCCACCAAAGCTCGAGGGCCAGGCCAGCCATTCCGTAGATGCCGCTGTCCCCAGAGGAAATCAGGGCCACGGAAAGCCCCTCCCGGGCGAGGGCAAGGGCCTCCTCGCAGCGCCCAACCTCTTCCGTGAGACGCCCCTCCACCCGCAGTTGATCCTGGCGTCGGAGGGGTTCCAACAGATCCAGATACGGGCCGTACCCCACCCAAGCGGAGCAATGAGCCAGGGCGCGCCGGGCTTCAGCCGTGAGTAGGGATAGGGCTCCAGGACCACTGCCCACCAGGTGGAGGCTGCCCCGCTGGGGAGCCCACTGCCGATCGGCCAGGGCAATCGCCAGGGTGGCAGCACCTCGCTGATCCGACCGGGCTCGGGCGATGCGCTTGGGCACCAGCAAGCAATCCATGGGGAGGGGAGCTCCCTCCTTATCCCCAGGCGGGCCAACCTGGGCGGCGGCCAGCAGGGCGCTGGCTTCGGCCACGCTGGCCGTGCCCATCTCCCTGGCCACCACTTCCGATGGATGGGGAACGGCCACTGCCGACAGTTGCTCTGCGGTGAAGAGCCGAAGGGGCCAGCCACGGCGCGCCGCAAGGGCGAGCAGGGCGTCCTCATCCCCCTTGCGGGTACAGCTGGCCAACCCCGCCACCCCTTGGGGGGCCAAACCCACTTCAGCCAAGGTGCTGTCCACTAACTCTTCCAAGAGGGAAAGGCTGGTGTGCCGTTCGCAGCCCACCCCGAGCCACAGCAAGGGGGGATGCCAGCGACACCCCTCACCCTGGTGCACGCTGATGGTCATGGCCGGTGCGCTGGTCTCTGGGGCCAGCCCCCGTGCTGCTTCCAAACCTTGCCAACGATCTTCCCCGCCCTCCTGGGCCAGAGCCAGAACACCCCCCGCCCCGCGTCGAGCCGCCGCCACCATGAGAGCCGACCAGTCGCCTTCGCCTCGGCGCCATCCCCAGGCGGTGCCGAAAGCATCCAGCGCCAAACGTCCCTGGCTGGACGACTGTCCCGTGAGCACCACCGTTGCGCCCAGCAACCCCGCCAGCGCATGGGCGAGGGCATCGCCCCCGGCCCCATGGCTGCCCAGCAAGGGAACCACCCACCGTGCCTCAGGGTCGAGAACCACCACCGCTGGATCCGTGCTCTTCTCGCCCAGCAGGGGAGCCACCAGGCGCAGCACCAGCCCACAGGCCCCGATGGCCACGATGCCCGACACCTCGGGCCAACAAGCACGGAGCCAGGCTTCCGGGCTTTCCTCCGCGTGGGGCCAGCGGATGATCACCCCATCCCAGGCTTGCTGGAGTTGCTGCAGGAGGGGCACAGCCCCCGTGCTGAAGCCGATGGCCGCCAGGGGCTTCTGGGCGATGCCCGCCTGGATCATCGGTTCCATCGCTGCCTCAACCGCTCCAGAGGGCTGGATCCGGGGAGGCGCTTCAAGGTGCCATCGGGGTTCACCTCCTCCCGTGCGGGTACGCCCCCGGGAGGAGCGGCCGGGGGGGGGACGGTCTGGAGGAAAGAGCTGGGAGGTTCTTGCGGTGAACTCAATGGCACGGGAGACATCAAGGAAGGGGAAGCGTCAGCAAGGGGGGCGGCCTGCGGTTCTGACAGGGGCGGGGGCAAGGATGGTTCAGGCGTCGGTTCTGGCAACAGGCGGGGAGCAGGGGAGGTCGGAGCAATCTGAGGAGAGGGAAGCGTCCCGTCGGAGCTGGGCGTTGGGGGCAAAGGCGGCCCTGGCTGCTGCTCTTCCTTCTCCTGGACTGGGGGCTCCTGGACTGGGGGCTCCTGGACTGGGGGCTCCTGAACCGATGGCGTCGGGAGAACTGGTGGGTGGTCTTGGGCCGGCGAAGGCTGCTGATCAAGGGACGGGGAGGATACCGGTGCATCCGGTGGGCGGACAGGAAGCAGGGCAGAGGGGGGTTTGTCTCCGAGAAGAACGGCCCGTTCCAGCTCCGTGAGAGGGCCTGAGTGGGGCCCATTCACCCCAGCAGAGCCGGGCACGATCACTTCTTCCAGAACACTATTGAATGGAGGATTGAGAAGCTCGCCGCGGCCATCCAGAAGCTCCAGAAGGAGGGCATTGCTTCCGATCCTCCAGCCCTTTAGCCAGAGAGGCGCCTGCCGATCCAGGAGCACGCTCTCGCCATTGAGGGTGACCCGTAGGCGCCAGCCGAGCGAATCCGTGCGCAAGCCTTGCAAGGGGGCATCCAGCAGAAGCCAGTCGAGCAACAGGGGAGGATCACCGGCGGGGCCAGCGGGGCTGACGGGGAGAAGTTGGGGCGTGCCAGGGGCGGGCAGGGTGGCGGTGTTCTCAGCCAGGCGATGAAGCCGGATCTGTTGCAGCGCATAGGGACCCTTGTGCGCCTCCCCCCAGGGCTTGGCGGCATAGACGCTGAGCAAGTGGCTACCTGGAGTCAGGGAGGGCATCTCCAGCTCGGTCTGCACCAGGGGGATCGGCACCTGGCCATCCACCTGAACGACCAGGTGGGGACCCAGGCCGAGGGACCCAGCATCCACCAGGGGCCAATCCGAAACCTCCAGTCGCAGGGTCCATGGACCATCTGGGAGAAGGCTGTCCGCGGGGGGAGAGAGGATCCGCACTCTGGGATCCCGCTCCTCCAGGGCCCCCTGGAGTTGCTGCACCCAATCCGGGGGCGGCACTTCTTGAAGCCGTTGTGAGGCTAGTGGTCGAGGGTTTGAGCGAGAGGGGGGGGTGGCTCCCCTTCCCTGGAAGGGCAAGCTCAGGGCCTGGGCTGCAGCAGGAGCCCAGAGGATCTGCAGCACCAAAGCCAAACCCCACACCCCTGCGAGCCAGAGACGGTGCTGCCGACCACGCACGCGGAAACTCCCACAATTTGACCATTCTGCTCAGCGACACAAGCGGCGAAACCGGTGGTGCCAGGCGGAGCCATGGCCGCCGTGCCTGAGGCTGCCGAGCAACATGCAATTGAAAGACACAAAGAAAAAGGAATTCGATATAAAAAACCAGCCTTCAGACACCTGTCACAGCCTTGAAAGCCCAGGGATTGAACCTTTGTAACTGGCGACCAAAAACGCTTGTTTTCGACCCCTATACTTTCGCCAGCGGTCCCCTATCGGGGCCCAAAGCGCCAGTCCTTACAAGGGTTTTCCCTTGTCGACTGGAGCCCACAAAAGGCAGCGGCCGCTTGCGGTTCTGCCCCCGTGGGCCCCACCGATGGCTTCGGCTTTGCCGGTCTGCCATCGAAGGGGTGGACCACCACCTCGATTCCGTCCCTCGAGGAACCTCTCGATGACCATCAGCCCACCAGAGCGTGGGAAAAAGGCAGAGGACATGGTCGACCGGAACCCCGTTCCGGCGACGTTCGAGCTTTTCGAGAAGCCCGGACACTTCGACCGCACCCTCGCCAAAGGTCCCAAAACCACCACCTGGATTTGGAACCTCCACGCCAACGCTCACGACTTCGACAGCCACACGAGCGATCTTGAAGAGGTCTCACGCAAGATCTTCAGCGCTCATTTCGGCCACTTGGCCGTCATTTTCATCTGGCTGAGCGGCGCCTTTTATCACGGTGCCCGCTTCTCCAACTACTCCGGCTGGCTCCTAGACCCCCTGCACGTCAAACCGAGTGCCCAGGTGGTCTGGCCGATCTTTGGCCAGGAGATCCTGAACGGCGATGTTGGTGCCGGCTTCCACGGCATTCAGATCACCTCCGGTCTTTTCCACGTGTGGAGGGCCTGGGGCATCACCAACGAAACCCAGCTGCTGGCCCTGGCCATCGGCGCGCTGGTGATGGCCGGCCTGATGCTCAACGCGGGCGTCTTCCACTATCACAAGGCAGCCCCCAAGCTGGAGTGGTTCCAGAACGTTGAGTCGATGCTCAACCACCATCTGGCTGGCCTCCTTGGCTTGGGCTCCCTGTCGTGGACAGGTCACCTCCTTCACGTGTCCCTGCCCACCAACGCGCTGATGGAAGCCATCGACGCCGGCCAGCCGCTGGTGCTCAATGGCAAGACCATCGCCACCTATTCAGACATTCCCCTGCCCCACGAGTTCCTGAATCAGGACGTGATCGCCCAGATCTTCCCCGGTTTCGGGGCGGGCATCTCAGCCTTCTTCACGGGCAACTGGGCCGCTTACAGCGATTTCCTCACCTTTAAAGGTGGGCTGAATCCCGTAACCGGCAGCCTTTGGATGACCGACATCGCCCATCACCACCTGGCGATTGCGGTGCTGTTCATCGTGGCTGGCCACATGTACCGCACCAACTGGGGCATTGGTCACAGCATCAAGGAGATCCTCGAGGGCCAGAAGGGTGATCCCCTGCTGTTCCCCGCTCCCAATGGTCATGACGGACTCTTCGAGTTCCTGACCACCAGCTGGCATGCCCAACTGGCTGTGAACCTGGCGATGCTTGGCTCGCTGACCATCATCGTGGCCCACCACATGTATGCGATGCCTCCCTATCCCTACATCGGGATTGACTACCCAACCCAGCTGTCGATCTTCACCCATCACATGTGGATCGGTGGCTTCCTGATTGTTGGTGCCGGTGCTCACGCAGCCATCGCCATGATCCGGGACTATGACCCCGCCAAGCACGTCGATAACGTGCTGGATCGGGTGCTCAAGGCCCGTGATGCCCTGATCAGCCACCTCAACTGGGTGTGCATCTGGCTGGGCTTCCACAGCTTCGGCCTCTACATCCACAACGACACGATGCGCGCCCTGGGCCGTCCCCAGGACATGTTCAGTGACACCGCCATCCAGCTCAAGCCCGTGTTCGCCCAGTGGGTGCAGGGTCTCCATGCTGCTGCAGCCGGCACCACCGCTCCCAATGCCCTCGCGGGCGTTAGCGAGGTGTTCAACGGCTCAGTCGTGGCTGTTGGAGGCAAGGTGGCTGCCGCGCCGATCCCCCTGGGAACGGCCGACTTCATGGTCCACCACATCCATGCCTTCACGATCCACGTCACCGTGCTGATCCTGCTGAAGGGCGTGCTGTATGCCCGCAGCTCCCGCCTCGTTCCCGACAAGGCGAATCTGGGCTTCCGCTTCCCCTGCGACGGCCCCGGTCGTGGCGGCACCTGCCAAGTGTCGGCCTGGGACCACGTGTTCCTCGGCCTGTTCTGGATGTACAACTCCCTGTCGATCGTCATTTTTCACTTCTCGTGGAAGATGCAGAGCGACGTGTGGGGCACCGTCAACGCTGATGGCAGCGTCCAGCACATCACGAATGGCAACTTCGCCCAGAGCGCCATCACCATTAATGGCTGGCTGCGCGACTTCCTCTGGGCCCAGGCCGCACAGGTGATCAACAGCTACGGCTCGAGCTCCAGTGCTTACGGTCTGATGTTCTTGGGAGCCCACTTCATCTGGGCCTTCAGCCTGATGTTCCTGTTCAGCGGTCGCGGCTACTGGCAGGAGCTGATTGAGTCCATCGTCTGGGCTCACAACAAGCTGAGGGTTGCTCCGGCTATCCAGCCGCGGGCGCTCTCCATCACCCAGGGCCGTGCCGTGGGTGTGGCCCATTACCTCCTTGGTGGCATTGCGACCACCTGGGCATTTTTCCTGGCCCGCATCGTCGCGGTCGGCTGACCTCCACCTGACCTTTCCCAATGGCAACGAAATTTCCTTCGTTCAGCCAGGGTCTGGCACAGGACCCGACAACCCGTCGTATTTGGTACGGCATCGCCACGGCTCACGACTTCGAGAGCCATGACGGAATGACGGAGGAGCGGCTTTACCAAAAGCTGTTCTCCACCCACTTCGGTCACCTGGCGATCATCGGCCTCTGGGTTTCGGGCAACCTGTTCCATATCGCCTGGCAGGGCAACTTCGAGCAGTGGGTCGCCGATCCGCTGCACGTCCGTCCCATCGCTCACGCGATCTGGGATCCGCACTTCGGCCAGGGCGCCATCACCGCCTTCACCCAGGCCGGCGCCTCCTCACCGGTGAACGTGGCCTACTCCGGCCTCTATCACTGGTGGTACACCATCGGCATGCGCACCAACGCCGAGCTTTATCAGGGATCCATCTTCATGATGATCCTCTCGGCCTGGGCCCTGTTTGCCGGCTGGCTCCATCTCCAGCCCAAGTTCCTCCCCTCCCTGGCCTGGTTCAAAAACGCGGAATCCCGCCTGAACCATCACCTGGCTGTGCTCTTTGGCTTCAGCTCGATCGCCTGGACCGGACACCTGGTCCACGTGGCCATTCCTGAATCCCGGGGTGTGCATGTGGGTTGGGACAACTTCCTCTCGGTGTCTCCCCACCCCGCAGGTCTTGGTCCCTTCTTCACAGGCAACTGGGGCGTCTACGCCCAAAACCCTGATGCAGCAGGCCAACTCTTCGGCACCTCCACCGGTGCCGGCACCGCGATCCTCACCTTCCTCGGTGGCTTCCATCCCCAGACGGAATCCCTCTGGCTCACGGACATCGCCCATCACCACCTGGCGATTGGTTGTCTGTTTGTGATCGCTGGCCACATGTACCGGACCAACTTCGGTATCGGTCATTCGATCCGCGAGATCCTTGAAGCCCACAACCCGCCGAAGGGCACTCCTTTCGGGGGCGCTCTCGGCGCTGGCCACAAGGGCCTCTACGACACCATCAACAACTCGCTCCACTTCCAGCTGGGCCTCGCCCTGGCCTCGTTGGGTGTGGTCACGAGCCTGGTGGCGCAGCACATGTATGCGCTGCCCTCCTATGCGTTCATCGCACGGGATTACACCACCCAGGCGGCCCTTTACACCCACCACCAGTACATCGCCATCTTCCTGATGTGCGGTGCCTTCGCCCACGGTGCCATCTTCTTCATCCGGGATTACGACCCGGAAGCGAACAAGGACAACGTGTTGGCGCGGATGCTGGAGCACAAGGAAGCGATCATCAGCCACCTGAGCTGGGTATCTCTCTTCCTTGGTTTCCATACCCTGGGCCTCTACGTCCACAACGACGTGGTGGTGGCCTTTGGAACCCCGGAAAAGCAGATCCTGGTGGAGCCGGTGTTTGCCCAGTTCGTGCAAGCGGCAAGTGGCAAAGCCCTCTACGGCATGGACGTGCTCCTGGCCAATCCCAACAGCCTGGTGAGCAATGCACCCGGCCCTGGTGCCGTTTGGCTCCCGGGTTGGCTGGATGCGGTGAATGCGGGCAACAACTCCCTGTTCCTGCAGATCGGCCCTGGCGACTTCCTGGTGCACCACGCCATTGCCCTGGGGCTGCACACCACCACCCTGATTCTGGTGAAGGGTGCCCTGGATGCCCGGGGTTCCAAGCTGATGCCCGACAAGAAGGACTTCGGCTACTCCTTCCCCTGTGACGGCCCTGGCCGGGGCGGCACCTGCGACATCTCGGCGTGGGATGCCTTCTACCTGGCCCTCTTCTGGGCGCTGAACACGGTGGCCTGGCTCACCTTCTATTGGCACTGGAAACACCTCGCCATCTGGCAGGGGAACGTGGCCCAGTTCAACGAATCCAGTACCTATCTCATGGGCTGGTTCCGCGACTACCTCTGGCTCAACAGCTCCCAGCTGATCAACGGTTACAACCCCTCTGGCACCAACAACCTGGCGGTGTGGGCGTGGATGTTCCTGTTCGGTCACCTGGTGTGGGCCACAGGCTTCATGTTCCTGATTTCCTGGAGGGGTTACTGGCAGGAGTTGATCGAAACCATCGTCTGGGCCCACCAGCGCACCCCCTTGGCCAACCTCGTTGGCTGGCGGGATAAGCCCGTGGCTCTCTCGATCGTTCAGGCCCGCGTGGTTGGACTGGCGCACTTCACCGTGGGCTTCTTCCTCACCTATGCCGCCTTCCTGATCGCCTCCACAGCAGGCAAGTTCGGCTAATTCCCGACAACCCCTTGAGGGACGACCTACCCCCGGCACCCGCCGGGGGATTTTTTATGGATGCTCGTGAATGCTTCAGAACTGTCGTGTCCCCTTCAGGCCAGGGCTGTCCGTGAGAAGGACCGCGCCATGCAGATTCGGCTGCTTTATCTGTATCCCTAGTGCAAGAAAAAGCCCCGCCGGGGCGAGGCTGATGGTTCATCCCATGCTTGCTGAGCTGAGCTGGGCTGCTTTTGAATGCCGCCGTTAGTTGACGCTCCAGACACCACCAGCAATGTTCACCAGTGGAGAAACAATGGCCGTGCTGCAGAGGAACCAAGCGAAGGCCGCACCACCACAACCACCGAGCCAGAAGCCGCTAGCGAATTCGGCCCAGCCGGCCTTGGTGAAGAGATCCGCCGGGGGATTGTCGATGGTGGCATCAGGGGGCTGCACATTGGGTCCACGGCCAGCGGTGCCGTAGATCGAAAGGCACACCGTGAGGATGGACACCAGGCCAATGGTGGCCAGCAGGCCGGCCGTGTTGGCGTATTCGGTGAGGCGCAGAGGACCGGTGAGGGCGAAGGGTCCGAACAGGAAGAAACCGTGGGCCATGCCCACCTCCAGTCCACGCCGATTGGGCGAAAGGGAGGGGCGATAGGCCGGCAGGGCGTTCAGAAAGGCCTTGGTGAAGTAGCTGCTGTTGACGGGTGTCGCCAGGTTGCCGACACAGGGGTCGGCCACGGGGGTGACGGTCATGGCGAAGGGTGGAGGGGGAGAAAGGGTGATGTCGTTGGGATCGCCGCAGTGACGGATCAGTCGCGGGCTTCGATCACGTTGAACAACAGGGCCATGGCCACAGCAGGACCGAGGATCCCCACTAGGGGAACAAACACGGAGGGCATCCAGGCGGCGGCGAAACTTCCAGTCATGGCGAGGCCAGATACATACCGCCGGTACTGTAAGAAGACCCTTCAGCAGTGCTGCCGGGCACAGGCTGGGGGTGACATAAAAATTCAGCAGGACCCCCAGCACCATGAACCCCTCCCTGCTCGGCGTTGTGGCCTTCGCTCTGGCGGCAGGGCTGTGGCTGGCAGGCCGCCGGCCCAACCCCCTGCTCAAAAGCACTGACACCCAAGGGGTGGCGGCCCTCAACCGGGCCCAGAACTCCCTGGTATGGGAAGCCAGGCAGAAGATCCAGCACGCTCCTGCAGAGCAGGGCTCCCTGGAGGGGGCTCGGGGCCTCTGGTCACCCCAGGCCCTTCTAGGGCCCAGACCGGAGCCCCGGATGCCGGCCCATGAGCGACAAGCCTGGCTGCGGGAGCTGAAAAGGCACTACCAGGCCGGTGGGGGACAACGGCTGGAAGCCATGCGACTGGCCCGGGCCTGGGGGCAGCGGGAGGTGCTCCCCCTGGTGCAGCAAGGTCTGCGGGATCCCGATCCCCTGGTGATGCGGGAGGCGGCGTTGGCCATGGAATCCTTTCGGGGCCGACCCAACCGCCCAACGCCCAAGCGTCAGGACATGGCACTCCCACGCAACGTGGCCCGCACCCGGTAGATCGGACGGCCCTGGCTTTCGTGATATGTGCGCATCTGCAATTCAGAAAGCAGGCCAAAGCAGAAGAGCTGCACCCCACTGAGGATCGCCAAAACCGCCATCAGTAGCAGGGGGCGATTACCGATATTGGTGCCCAGCAGGAGTTTTTCCCCCACCAGCCAGAGGGCTAGAAAGAGGCCTAGGCCCAGGGTGGTCAGCCCCGCCAGGCCAAAGACGTGCATCGGGCGGGTGAGGAAGCGCTTCATGAACCACACCGTGAGCAAATCCATCAGCACGCGGAAGGTACGGTCAATGCCATATTTGCTCTTGCCGTAGCGGCGTGGATGGTGCTGAACGCGCACCTCACCGATGCGTGCCCCCTCAATGAATGCCAAGGCCGGGAGGAAGCGGTGCAGCTCCCCGTAGAGGTTCATGTCGGCCACCACCTCACGGCGGTAAGCCTTGAGGGAGCAGCCATAGTCGTGCAGGCGCACCCCCGTGACCCGAGCGATCAACCGGTTGGCAATCAGGGAAGGCAGGAGCCGATTGAGGGCCCCATCCTGGCGCTGATGGCGCCAGCCGCTCACGAGGTCGTATCCCTCCTCCAGGGTGTCGATCAGGAGAGGGATATCAGCCGGGTCATTCTGCAGATCTCCATCCAGGGTCACAATGATGGGTGCACGGCTGCTGTCGAATCCCGCGGCCATCGCGGCCGTCTGCCCGTAGTTGCGCCGAAGGAGCACGGCCACCAGCTCGGGAACCTGGGTGGCCAGCTGGCCCAGGATCTGAGGAGTGGCATCCCGCGACCCGTCATCCACGAGCACGAGCTCAAAGGCAAAGGCCAGGGGTCGCAGGGCCTCCAGAAGCTTCTCAACAAGCTGGTGCAGGCTGCCCTCTTCGTTGTAGAGGGGCACCACCACGGAAAGGGCCGGGGCCGGGGCAGTGGGCGTCCCCCCAGGTACAGAGAAGGTCACGTCGGACAGGGCAGAACTGGGACCGACAGGATCCGCCATGGCCGGGCACGGGGAGAAAGGGCGGCCCTAGGGGGGTAGGGCACCGCCATCATGGCTGTGCATCACCCTTCCAGCCCCCCGCAGGGTGAGGCGGTAGTGGGTGGCCACTGGATCGCCGTTGCCGGGGTTGAGATCATCCACCCCCAGGCCATCGCGACCGTGCTCCTGGCCCGAACTGTGGAGATACCGACCGCGCCCCAGGTGAAGACCCACATGGGTGCAGCGTTGTGGCGTGCCGAAGAAGATCAGATCCCCCGGTTGCAGCAGGCTGGTTTGGCCGGGCTGCACGGCGACGGGCCTGCAGAAGCGCTCCTGCAAATAGGCATCCCGGGGCAACCAGATTCCTGCGTGGGCAAAGGCCGCCTGCAGCAGGCCCGAGCAATCAAAATCGGGGCCGAGGGTGCCGCCCCAGAGGTAGCGGTTCGGCACGGCCATGGCCTGCTCGGCAAAGGCGAGCACGGAGGGGATGGCGGCTTCGATCGCTGGGCGATCCCAGGGCCGGGGAAGCGGCGGGTAGGCCACCCGCTCCCCGTGACCAAGGAGATCGCTGAGATGGAGCCAGCAGGGGTAACCATCCTCCAGGAGGCGCACCCGTAGGCGTGAAAACGGGGGCTCGGCGACGCCATCCAGGACGCGCAAGTGGCGTCCCCCAGCCACCTGGGTCGCCAAGCCGGATCCTTGGGGCCGGCTGAAGGCATCAAGGGACCGGAAGAGCCTCCAGAGGGTGCCGGCAAGCGAGCCGACGGGACGGGGCGATCGGGCCGTTCCTAATGTCGCCATCGCCAAGGGGTGAGGTGATGGCGTTCTACCGCGCCGATGGGGCGATGCAGCAAGAGCTGGCCGATCTGGTGGCCGACCTGGAGGCTGAGGGCAGAGCTGGACTGGGGGAGTGCCTCTCCCTCACCTGGGTGCGCTACCCGACCAGCCTCCGCAGCTGGAGTGAAGAGGGCTGGGGCTGCCCCCTCGAGCAGGTGGGGGAGGGGGCCCACTGGCAGGGGAACCGGCAGCGGTATCCTGCCAGCGTGGTGAAGCTGGTGTATCTGGTGGCGGCGGAAGCCTGGCTCCATTGCCAATGGCTCGGATCCACCGACGAGCTCCAGCGAGCCCTGGCGGACATGGTGCGAGATTCCAGCAACGACGCCACGGGCTACGTGGTGGATCTCCTCAGCGGTACCACCAGCGGCGTGGAGCTCCCCGACAGGGCTTTTGCGGAGTGGAGTCAACAGCGCCAGCTGGTGAACCACTGGCTGGCGGAGCTGGGCTGGCCGGAGTTGGCGGAGTGCAATGCCTGCCAGAAAACCTGGGGGGATGGGCCTTATGGCCGGGAGCGGCAGAGCTATGGGGAGAGCAATGCCAATCGCAACCGATTGAGCAGTGAGAGCACGGCCCGGATGCTGCAGGCCGTGATGGCAGGGGCGATAGTGTCCCCTCCCGCCAGCCTGCGGATGCAAGCGCTGTTGTCGAGGTCGCTGGATCTCGAGCAGCGGGCGGCGGATCCGGAGAACCAGGTGGATGGGTTCCTGGGGGGCGGGCTGCCAGAGGACACCCAACTCTGGAGCAAGGCCGGATGGATGAGCCAGGCCCGTCATGACGCGGCCTACGTGGAAGCCGAGGGAATGGCACCCACCCTATTGGTGGCCTTCAGTGAAGGGGAAGTCTGCGCCAAGGACGAAACCCTGCTGCCGGAGATCTGTCGCCGGCTGGTGCGGGGGTGAGACGGCTTCCCGGATGGGGCCGGGATGGGACTCGCGGGGCCGGGCCCCGGGGGGCAAACCGGCCATGGTCTTGGAAACGGAGAGGGAGGGATTCGAACCCTCGACAGAAGTTGCCTCCTGTAACTCCTTAGCAGGGAGCCGCTTTCAACCGCTCAGCCACCTCTCCAGCGGCCACAAGAGCTTAACCCGACAGCCGCGGCCTCGCCCCTACTCGCTACGGAAGAGGCGTTGCACCCGCCGGCTGTCCACATGCACCAGCAGGTCGTAGGGGATGGTGCCAGCGGCGGCGGCCACCTCCTCGGGCCGCAGGGTGTGGCCCTCATGGGTGCCAAAGAGCAGCACCTCATCGCCCACGGTGGCCTGGGGCACGGCGGAGAGATCGATGGCCATCGAATCCATCGACACCCGGCCGATCACCGGCACCCGCTGACCCTGGAGCATCACCTGGCCGCGGTTGGAGAGGGACCAGGGCACGCCGTCGTTATACCCGGCGGCCACGATGCCCACCCGCTGGACCTCGCCCTCCACCGTATAGGTGCCGTTGTAGCCCACCCGCTGCCCCTTCCGCAGGTTGGCCACCTGGGCCAGGCGGCTCACGAAGGCCACCGCCAGCTGTAGGTCAAGCCCCTCGGCCACCGCGGGTGAGGGGGCAAGACCGTAGAGCCCCAACCCCAGCCTCACCATCCCGTAGCGGGCCTCCGAGAAGCGCACCGCGCCGGACGTGGCGGCAGCGTGCACCACCAATGGGTCGTCGCTCTCAGCGCGGATCCGGGCCACCACCTGATCAAACACCTCCAGCTGACGGCGGGTGTGGCCATCGGCGGCGGGATCATCGGCAGAAGCCAGGTGGGTCATCACCCCCGTGAACCGCACCACCCCGGAACTGCGCAACAGACGGGCCACCATGAGGGCCTCCTCAGGAGCCACCCCCAGCCGGCCCATGCCGGTCTCAATCTCCAGGTGCACTTCCAGGGTGGCCTCCATGGCCCGCAGGGATTCGATCAGGGCCAGGGCGAAGGCGTGGGAGTACACCACCGGGGTGAGCCGGTGGCGCACGGCCTTATCCACCTCGTCGCTGTCCATCAGGAGCACCAGGATCGGCAGGTGCACCCCGGCCCGCCGCACGATCGCCCCCTCATCGGCGGCAGACACACCGATCCAATCCACACCACCCTCCTGCAGGGCTGCGGCCAGGCGGGCCAGCTCGGTGCCGTAGGCCCAGGCCTTGAGGACGGCCAGGATGGCCACATCGGGGCCGCAGAGGGACCGGAAGCGAGCGATGTTCTCCCGGATCGCCCCCACATCCACCACGAAGCGCCGGGGCGCCATCGACTCCCAGAGATCGCAGGCCAAGGCCGCCAGGCCCGAGGCGGAGGGTCCCTTCACCAGCAGCAGATCTCCACTACGGGCGAGCTCCCGGAGCTGGCGCCGGAGGGTCAGCGGATCGGCCACCTCCAGCAGGGGCGCCTCGGGGGCCGCGGCCCGCCAGCCCGCGGCCGTGGCGGCCTGGACGGGATGGGGCAGCAGCACCAGGTGGGTGAAGCCCCGCTCGGCGGCCACCCGGCCGATGAGCCGGTGCTCCAGGGCCGCCCGTTCCCCCAGCTCCGCCATGCCGCCGAAAAGAAAGATCCGCTTGCCCTTCGCCTCAGGGCTGGCCGCCACCGCATCCAAGGCTGCCTGCACCGACAGGGGATCGGAACTGGCCGTGTCGTTCACGATCGTTACCCCTTCCGGGGTGCGCCAGGTTTCCATGCGGGTGGGCCCGAAGGAGTAGTCGTGGAGGGCCTGGACGATGGCCTCGGGCTCCACCCCCAGGCGGACCGCCGCCGTGATGGCCAGCAGGAGGTCGTCCACCAAGGGCCGGGAGCGGGTGCGCACGGGAATCTGCAGGGGAACGGTCTCCCCGTGAAAGGCGAGGGTGAGCAGAAGGCCGTTGGGGATGGGGGTCTGGGCCAGAAGCCTGGGCCCCTCCTCCTGGTGATGCACCACCGGACAGGGAAGGGGGAAGGGGCGCAGGAGAGGGTCGTTGGGCAGCAGAACCCAGCTGGGAGGGGGCGTGGCCTGAAACAGCTGGAGCTTTTCCCTCGCCGTGATCTCCCGACTGCCGAAGGAGGCCAGGTGGGCCAGGCCCACATTCACCAGGATGCCGACATCGGGCTGCAAAATCCTCGCCAGCTGGGCCATCTCCCCTGGAGCGGAGACACCCGCCTCAAACACACCCAGCTCCGTGCCCGGTGGGGCCTGCAGCACGGCCAGGGGCACCCCCACCTGGCTGTTCCAACTGCCGGGACTGGCCGCCACCCGAAACCGGCTGGCCACAGCGGCGGTGAGGGCATCCTTAACGATGGTTTTGCCGTTGCTGCCTGTGATCGCCACCACCTGGCGAATGTGGAGGCGCCGATACCAGGCGGCCAGCTCCTGCAAGGCCGCCAGAGGATCGTCGACCGTCAGGGAAGGCCCCTCGGGGAGAGGCCAGTCACGGCGGATCACCACCAGCACGGCCCCAGCTTCCAGGGCGGCAGTCAGATAGGTGTGCCCATCAGCATGGCGACCAGGCAGGGCGAAGAAAAGATCGCCAGGTTGCACCCGCCGCGAATCAATGGCCACCCCGCAGATCGAAGCGATTGAAGCGGACCCGTGCAGATCGCCCTGCAGCAGGGCTGCCAAGGCCGCCAGATCGGGATAGGCACCGGTGACCTGGGACACCGAATCTTCACCAGAATTCGCCTTAGCATGCCTCAAATGGGCTATGGCCATGGGCCAGGTTCTGGTTCTCAACGCCTCCTACGAGCCCCTCAACATCACCACCTGGAAGCGGGCGATGGTGATGGTGCTGATGGGCAAGGCGGAGGGGCTGGAGCACGACAGAAAACGGCTCCTGAGGCCGAACCTGCACCAACCCACAGTGATCCGCCTGCGGCAGTTCGTGCGGGTGCCCTACCGGCAGATGCCCCTAACACGCCGCAACGTATTTCAGCGGGATAACCACCGCTGCCAGTACTGCGGCACGGGCAGCGATCCCCTCTCCATCGACCATGTGGTCCCTCGCAGCCGGGGCGGCCCCGACAGCTGGGAAAACGTCACCACGGCCTGCCTAGCCTGCAACGTGCGCAAGGGCAACCGGACGCCAAGGGAGGCGGGCATGCAGCTCAAGGCCGAACCCCACCGCCCTCTCAGCAGCCTCACCTTCGAAGCCCGCCGTCGCATGGGCAACGGGCTCAACACCGAGTGGGAGAAGTATCTGATCGGGGCCTGATCCGAGGCCGATTCCGCGAACTTCCATCTCCGCTGGTGCCATCGACCACGGGACCGTGCATCCCCCTCAGGATTCTCTGCCGGGACGAGCCAGCGATCTTATCGAGCCTAGCCCCCAGATGGGTGCTCCCAGAAACGGATCAACCTCCCACCCCCGCCGCCTGCAGGCTGAGCTCCTCGAGCTTGGCGCTCTGCTCGGCGGCGATGCAGCTCTCGATCACGTCCTCCAGGTCTCCCTCGAGCACGGTGTCGAGGGAGAAGTTGCGGCCCAGGCGGTGGTCCGTCACCCGGTTGTCCTTGGCGTTGTAGGTGCGGATCTTCTCACTGCGGTCGCCGCTGCCCACCTGGGCCCGGCGGGCGCTGCGCTCCTGATCCGCGGCCTCCGCCAGCTCCCGCTCCAGCAACTTGGCCCGCAGGATCTCCAGGGCCCGCTCCCGGTTCTGCAGCTGGGAGCGCTCCTGGGTGCAAAACACCCGGATGCCCGTGGGCTTGTGGAACAGGTCCACCGCCGTTTCCACCTTGTTCACGTTCTGCCCGCCGGCACCGCCGGAGCGAGCCGTGCTGATCTCAAGATCCTTCGAATCAATCGTGACCTCCACCGGATCGGCCTCGGGCATCACGGCCACCGTGGCCGTGGAGGTGTGCACCCGCCCCTGGGATTCGGTGGCCGGCACCCGCTGCACCCGATGCACCCCCGCCTCGAACTTCAGCCGGCTGTACACAGCGTCGCCCTTGATGGAAAGGATCAGCTCCTTGAAGCCCCCCAGCTCCGCCTCCGAGGCGCTCAGGGGCTGCACCTGCCAGCCATGGGCCATGGCATAGCGCTCATACATCCGCGCCAGATCGCCGGCCCAAAGGGCCGCCTCATCACCGCCGGCGCCGGCCCGGATCTCCAGCATGACGCTGCGCTCATCCCGGGGGTCGCGGGGCAGCAGGGCGACGGTGAGCCGTTGGCGCAACACGTCCAGCCGCTCCTCCAGCAACTGCAACTCCTCGGCCGCGAGAGCCGCCAGCTCCTCCTCATCGACCGAACCCCGAGGCTGGCGCAACAGCTCCTGAGCCTCCCGCTGCTCCCGCTCAAGGCGTTGGAGCTGGTAGGTGTCGTGCACGATCGGCTCCAGCCGCGCCCGCTCCCGGGCAAGGGTTTGCAGCTGGGCCGGATCGCCCGCCACGGAAGGATCGGCCAACTGGCGCTCAAGGGCCTCAAAGGCCTGGCAGGTGGCCTCCAGGCGGCCTTGAAGGATGGCTGGGTCCATAGGTGTCACCGTACGGCGGGAGGAGCAGAGCCAACAAAAAGCCGGATGCCTGAGGCATCCGGCAGTCGTGCCCGCAGACCTGGGCAGGGATCAGGCGTCTGCGACAGCGGGCTTGGCCTTCTCCTGAGCCGTCGTGGCGGAGTCGGCGGAACCCATGCCGTATTTGCGCATGAACCGATCGACCCGGCCCTCAGTGTCGAGGATCTTCTGGGTGCCTGTGTAAAAGGGATGATTCCCACTCCAGACATCCACATGGATTTCAGGCTGGGTGGAGCCGGTGGTCATGACCACCTCTCCGTTGCAGATCACCTTGGCATCGGGAAACCAGGTGGGATGGATCTCAGCTTTGGCCATGGGATTAACGCTTGGAGAACTGGGGAGCTTTGCGGGCCTTCTTCAGACCATATTTGCGCCGTTCCTTGGCCCGGGGGTCGCGGCTGAGGTGGCCCTCAACCTTGAGGGGCTTCCGGTTGTCGGGAGAGAGCTCGCATAGGGCCCGGGCGGCTCCCTGCTTGATGGCATCGGCCTGGCCGGTGAGGCCACCGCCGCTCACGTTCACCAGCAGGTCGTACTGGCCTTCCAACCCAAGGGTTTGTAGGGGGGCTTGAACGGCCGCCAGGTAAGACGGGTTGAAGTTGAGGTAGTGATCCCCAGGACGACCATTAATGGTGATGGTGCCCTTGCCGGGTACAACACGCACACGGGCTACAGCGGTCTTGCGACGACCGGTGCCCCAGTAGACAACGGAGGAAGAGGAGCTGGTCATCTCAGGCGGCAGTGGAGGGAAGGAGGGGAAGGGCTTCAGGCTTCTGGGCCGCATGAGGATGGTCAGGACCGCGATACACCTTGAGCTTGCGAAACAGTTGGCGGCCCAAGCTGTTGTGGGGAAGCATCCCCTTCACCGCGGTTTCGATCACACGCTCAGGGAGCCGAGCCTGAAGATGGGCAAAGCTTTCGGTCTTCATGCCCCCCGGGCGGCCTGAATGGCGCCGGTAGAGCTTCTGGGTGGCCTTATTGCCACTCACCCGCACCTTCTCGGCGTTGATCACAACGACAAAATCACCCGTGTCGAGGTGGGGGGTGAAGGTCGGTTTGTTTTTCCCCCGCAGCACCTGGGCTACCTCACTGGCGAGGCGTCCAAGCGTTTGGTCTGCGGCATCCACAACGAACCATTGACGGTCGAGGGTGTCGAGGGAGGGCTGGGTGGTCTTGTTCATTGCGCCTGATTGGGCGTCCGGAAGGACGCGCCTGATGGGTTGGACCTGATGGATGGTTGCCCTGTGCCGGCCGTGCACGTAGGGCCGTTTGTGACCTTACCGCAGCACGGTTTCACAGAAACATCCCCCGGCTCCCTGCAGGGGGAGGCGGGTCGCTGAGTTCCAGATGGAATCTCGGCATTCCATCGTACCAAGCGACCTCTGGAAACACGGGCTCGGGATAGCCGACGCGCAACAGGGTGAGTCCCTGGGGGGGGGCTGCCTCCTTCACCTCATGGCGCGCACAATGGCGCCAACGTTCGAGAAACATCTCAGGGCTGAGCCGCCCCTCTCCCACAGCCACAAGTTGCCCCATGATCAGCCGCACCATGCCGTAGAGGAAGCCACTCGCCTGGAGTTCCGCCACGATCAGGTCACCCTGGCGTTGCAGGGTGACCTCCTGCAGGGTGGTACGGCCATGGGCCCTCCTGCTGCCGGCCCGCTGGAAGGCGGAAAAGTCGTGCTCGCCCAGGAGGGCGCCGAGCACCTGGGCCATGACCTTGTCGTCCAGGCGCACCTGATACCGGTGCCAACTCCAGGGGGCCAGAAACAGATTGGGGAGTCGGCCGTTGTAGATGGTGTAGCGGTAACGCCGAAAGCTGGCCGAAAAACAGGCATGCCAGTTAGCCTCCACTGCGCTGGCGGCGCGCACACGAATGGTGCTGGGAAGGCGCCCATTGAGGGCCTTGGGCCAGCGGTGGGGAGGGATGGGGCCGGCGGCATCGAAATGCACCACCTGGGCCGCCGCATGCACCCCACTATCGGTACGGCCGGCTGCGACAACCCGAGCTGGGCTGGCAGGATCAAGACAAGCAACGGTGGTCTCGAGGATTTCCTGCACGGAGACCTGACCGGGCTGCCGTTGCCATCCATGGAAGGCCGAACCGTCGTATTGCAGGCAAAGGGCAATCCGTTGGAAGCCCTTTTGGATCACACCAACTCGATGATGGCCATCTCCGCATTGTCACCGCGGCGGCGAACGGTGCGGATGATGCGGGTGTAGCCCCCTTGGCGGTCGCCGTAGCGGTCTTGCGCCTTGTCGAAGAGGGCGTGCACGAGCTGCTTGTCGTAGATGTAACTGATGGCGCGGCGACGGGAGGACAGGCTTCCTTCCTTGGCCAGCGTGATCATGCGCTCTGCTTCATCCCGAAGCGCCTTGGCGCGGGCTTTGGTCGTGGTGACCCGACCTTCGCGGATGAGCTGGGTGGTTAGGCCACGCAACATGGCCTTGCGTTGGTCGGCTGGGCGTCCCAGGAGGGGGACTCGGCACTGGTGTCGCATGGGAAAGTCCGTCGAATCAAAAAAGGGGAGGCTGAGCAACCTCAGCCGGAGGTGCGGCTCTGGGGCAGGGAAATGCCAATGCGCTCTAGGGCTTCAATCACCTCATCGGCTGATTTGGAGCCGAAGTTTTTAATCTCGAGGAGATCCTCGTAGCTGAAGCCCATCAAATCGGAAACAGAATTCACCTGGGCCCTCTTGAGGCAGTTGTAGGCCCGCACGGAAAGGTTCAACTCCTCCAGGGGGATCTGGGCCTCGGCTGAAGGTTCGGGCTCCAGGCCAGGCTCATCCATCACTGTGAGGGTGGCCAGGGGCTGAAAAAGGGAAATCAGTTGGTTGGCCGCCTGAGCCATCGCATCATCCGGGGTGATGCTGCCATTGGTTTCTATTTCCAGGCGGAGGCGCTCCCGGGCAGATCCTCCCTCGCCAACGGCCGTCTCATCCACGCTGTAGTTGACCCGCTTGATGGGCATGAACACCGCATCGATCTGCAGAAGATCGATCGCACCGGTGTCTTCTTGATGGCGGTCGACCGGGCGGTAGCCCACACCCCGCTCCACATGCACCTCCATCTCCAGGCTGTGGCCTTCGGCCACAGTGGCGATCACCCTTTCCCCGTCGATCACTTGTACCTGGGAGGAAAACTGCAGATCAGAGGCTTTCACCATGGCCGGTCCATTCACCATCAACCTGCCAATCTCCATGTCCCGACTCCGGCTGTTGACGGGGATGGACTTGCAGTTCAACAGGATGTCGAGCACATCCTCCCGAACGCCGGGGATGGTGGCGTACTCGTGGTTTACGCCGGAGAGGCGTACTGCCGAGATGGCGCTGCCCTCTAGGCCACCGATCAGCACCCTGCGAAGAGCGTTGCCCAAGGTGGTGGCCTGACCCCTTTCCAGTGGGCCAATGACAAAGACTCCTGTCTGGCCCCGATCATCAGAAATCTGATGTTCAACCCGGTCGATCTGGTAATGCAGCACGGCGATGGAGGAAAGCTTGGGTGGAGGGAAGGATCGAGGGGTTCAGACCCGGCGACGCTTGGGGCGACGGCATCCGTTATGGGGGAGGGGCGTGACATCCCGGATCAAGGTGATCTCAAGACCAGCCACTTGAAGCGCCCGGATGGCCGTCTCCCTTCCGGAGCCAGGTCCACGGACCAGGACTTCGATCTGGCGCATCCCTTGCTCAAGGGCCCGGCGTGCTGCAGCTTCTGCCGCCGTCTGGGCCGCGAAAGGGGTCCCTTTGCGCGCCCCTTTGAAGCCACTGGCACCAGCGGAGGACCAACTGATCACTTCCCCAGCCGTATCCGTGATGGAAACGATGGTGTTGTTGAAGGTGCTCTGAATATGGGCAACGCCATTGGGCACGTTGCGCTTGGCCTTCTTGGGTCCAGTCTTCTTGGCGGGCTTGGCCATGGGTTGGGGCGACGGATGCGGAGAGACGTGTGGGGAGGGTGAAGGGGTGGAGCTGGATTACTTCTTCTTGCCGGCCACCGTTTTGCGAGCACCGCGGCGGGTGCGGGCATTGGTGCGGGTGCGCTGGCCACGGACCGGTAGTCCCATGCGATGGCGACGACCCCGCAGGCAGCCAATGTCCTGAAGACGCTTGAGGGCCATGCCCTCCTCACGCCGCAAATCCCCCTCGAGCGTGAAGGACTCGGCAGCCGAGCGGAGCTTCTGGACGTCGGAATCGGTGAGATCTTTCACTCGGATGTCCGGGCTGACTCCAGCCTTGGTGAGGATCTTGCGAGATCGGGTGGGACCGATCCCGTACACGTAGGTGAGGGAGACTTCAACCCGCTTGTCGCGAGGAATATCAACGCCGGCAATCCGAGCCACGGGAGAACGATGCAGAGGGCAGGGAGGCCCCGGGGAGGGGCGGTAATGGACGACTCCGAAAGGAGTGGAAGAGGGCTGAAAAATTCAGCCTTGACGTTGCTTGTGCTTGGGGTTGGCGCAGATCACCATGACCCTTCCGTGGCGACGAATCACCCGGCATTTCTGACACATCCGCTTGACTGAGGCACGCACCTTCATGGCTCGCGTCTCTCCTTTTTGGCAAACAATGATGGTATCACAGCGGTCAACGTCTCAATTCAGCAGGCTACTGATCCGATCAGCGATCTCCTCAACCGTGCCCGTGGCCTCAACGGGCTGAAGCAGACCCTGGGCCCGGTAATGGGCAATGAGCGGTGCCGTCTGCTCCTCGTAAACGGTCAGGCGATGGCGGATCACCCCTTCGTTGTCATCAGCTCGGCCTCGAGCCAAAAGCCTCTGCAGCAAAACGGGAGCCTCCAGCTCCATCAACACCACCAACTCAATCGACTGCTGGAGCTCCTGGAGAAGGTGATCCAGGGCAATGGCCTGGGGAAGATTGCGAGGGAACCCATCCAGAAGCCAGCCCCCCTGATGCTGTGCGAGGCGCTGATGCACGATCGCCAGCACGAGGGCATCACTCACGAGCTCTCCGCGGGCCATGACGGCCTCCGCTTCCTGACCCAGGGAGGTGCCTGCTTGCACCTCTGCCCGGAGAAGATCCCCCGTGGACAAGTGCAGCAGGTGATGGGAAGCGGCCAGTTTCTGGGCTTGGGTGCCCTTACCGGCACCTGGGGGGCCGAGAAAAAGCAAGCGTTGTTTCATGGCGCTGTGGGTGTGAAGCGGGATTAAGCCACAAAGGGAGGCGTATCGCCGGATCGGGAGAAGGCCTGTGCTTCGGCTTCCCCTTCGTAACGGAGAGATATCACATAGGTCTGCACCTGCTTGGCGGTCTGGATCGCCACACCCACCAGGATCAGCAGCGAGGTGGCCCCGATGCCCTGAAACGTTTTCACCTGGATCGCCCCCTCGACGGCTGAAGGGATGATGGCAACTGCCCCCAAGAAAAGACCCCCAAGCAGGGTGAGTTGGTTCTGCACATTGGAGAGGTAGGCCGCTGTGGCTGAGCCGGGACGGACGCCTGGAATGGCAACTCCACTGCGTTTGAGATTGGTGGCGATGTCCACCGGATCTAAAGTGAGGGAGGTATAGAAGTAGCTGAAGGCAATGATCAATGTGAAGAACAACAGGGCATAAATCCAGGGCATGCTGCTATTCGGACTGAGGTAACCAGCGAGCTGGATCAGCCATGGTGTCTTGGTCCAGGTGGCGATCTGCAGGGGCAGAAACACCAGTGCGGAGGCAAAGATGATGGGCATCACACCACTGGCGTTGAGCTTGAGTGGCATGTAGCTCTGCCTTGCGGGCAAGCCGCCTCCGGCGCCTCCGACCTGGTGCTTTGCACTGACGATGGGAATGCGTCGGCTCCCCTCCTCCACAAAGATGATGCCGATGATGGTGGTAAGAAAGACCAACAACAGAATGATGATCCCGGTGACCGTGCCCCTGTCTCCCGTCTTGGCCTGGGTGATCGTGGCCGCCAGAGCACGGGGCAGGGTGGCCACGATGTTGGCGTAGATGACAAGGGAGGCCCCCTGACCAATACCCCGCTCGGTGATCACTTCACTGATCCACATGACTGCCATGGAGCCTGCGGTGAGAGCCAGGGCGGTTTGCAACACGAATTGCCAAGGCGGCAAGCCGGGCAAGGCGTATTGCCGCAGCACAAGAGCAAGGATCACACTCTGGATGATCCCCCAGACCAGAGCGGTGTAGCGAGTGATCTGGGCAATCTTGCGCCGACCAGCCTCACCCTCATTCTTTTGGAGATCCTCCAATTGGGGGAGGGCTGCCGTAAGCAACTGCAGGATGATCGAAGCGTTGATGTAAGGAAGGATTCCCAGGGTGAAGACACCAAGGGTGGCCAGGCCGCCACCAGTGAAAATATTGACGAACATCAGGAAGTCACCTCCCTGCTTCACGAACTGCTCAAAGGCCACCCGGTCGATTCCAGGCACAGGGATGAAGATTCCCAGCCTTTCCAGCAAGATCAGACCAAGGGTGATGAGGACCCTGTCGCGCAGACCCTTGGACTGGGCAATCTTGCTGAAAATCTCTGCGGCGCTTGGGTTGCGCCCCCGGCTGAAAACCATAATGGAAAAGAATTAACCGAGGATTTCGCAGCTGCCACCTGCAGCTTCGATCTTGGCACGGGCCGAAGCGGAAAAGGCGGCAGCCTGCACGGTGAGCTTCACCGTGAGGTCACCACCGCCCAGAACCTTGAGCGGGTGTTGGGCTCCCGTCAGCAGCCCATCCTTGATCAGCGTGTCCACGTTCACCGTGCTGCCGGCCTTGAGTTCGGCGAACTGCCCCAGGTTGATCACCGTGTAGGTGGTGGGGTTCACCAGGGGGAAATGCTTGAGCTTGGGCACCCGGCGATAGAGGGGCATCTGGCCACCTTCAAAACCTGGGCGGGTGGACCGGCCGGAGCGGGATTTCTGACCGCGCATACCGAAGCCACAACTGGCCCCCTGGCCAGCTCCGATTCCCCGACCCTTGCGCGTCTTGCGTCGCCGGGCCCCGGGATTAACGGTTAAGGCATTGAGCTGATAAGTCATGGATCGGTCCTCAGGAATAGATCTGCTCGAGGGGAATGCCCCGCTCCCTGGCGGCCTCCTTGTGGGTGCGCAGGGCGGAGAGGGCTTCCATCGCAGCCCTAGCGTTGTTCAAGGGTGTTTTGGAGCCTAGGCGCTTGGCAAGCACATTTTTGATGCCAGCCAGCTCAAGCACGGTGCGAATGGACCCACCGGCGATTACCCCCGTACCTGGAGCGGCCGGGCGGATGAGGACACTGGCGGCCCCATCGCGACCACGACTTTCGGTGGGAACGGAATTGGTGCGGGTCAGGGGCACCTTCACCAAATGCTTCTTGCCATCCGCCACGCCTTTGCGCACGGCGCCGATCACATCGCCGGCCTTGCCGACGCCCACACCCACCTGACCCCGTTCATTTCCGACAATGACGATGGCACGGAAGCTCATCTTCTTGCCGCCCTTGACGGTCTTCGAAACCCGGCGGATCTGAACCACACGCTCCTGCCACTCGGTATCGCGCTCCTGGTTGCGGCGGTCTCCAGAGCCCCGACGCCCTCCTCCTCCTCCGCGGCGATCGCCGCCTTTACCGCCACGGCGCTCCTGCTGCCCCTCGGCAGCCGGCACTTCAGAGGCGGTCGGAATTTCGTCAGGTGCAAATTGCTGGTCGTTGGTTTCGGTCATGGTGAGCGGTGAGATCAGAATTGAAGGCCCGCTTCCCGGGCAGCGTCCGCCAGGGCCTTAACCCGGCCGTGATAGAGGTTGCCGCCGCGGTCGAAGACCACCTGGGCAATCCCCTTGGCGAGGGCCCGCTTGGCCACCAGTTGGCCAACGGCCACGGAGGCATCGCAGGTGGCCGAGGTCTGGAGAGAGGTGCGGAGATCCTTATCCAGCGTTGAGGCGGCACAGAGCGTGCTCTGGGCCTCGTCGTCGATGACCTGGGCGTAGATGTGGTTGTTGGAGCGGAACACCGCCAACCTGGGCCGTGCCGCGGTGCCGGCGAGGGTGCGGCGGAGGCGGCGGTGGCGCTTCTGGGTCTGCTGTTTGCGAGAGAGGGAAGACATGACGTGACACGTAAGACAGGACGAGTGTTGAAGACCTTATTTCTTTCCGGTCTTGCCGACCTTCCGCAGAATCCGTTCCCCCTCGTATTTGATGCCCTTGCCCTTGTAAGGCTCGGGTTTCCGAATGGCACGCACTTTGGCTGCCTCATTGCCCACCAACTCCTTATCAGCCCCGGAGACAATCACCGTGGTGTTGTTCTCCACAGCAAAGGTGACGCCATCGGGGGGAATCATCTCCACAGGATGGCTATAGCCCGCGCTGACCACGAGCTTTTTGCCTTGCACCTGGGCCCGATAACCCACCCCCACAATCTCCAGCTTGCGGCTGAAGCCCTGGCTCACACCCTCAATCATGTTGGCCACGAGGGTGCGGCTCAGGCCGTGGCGCTCCCGGGAACGACGGGCTTCACTGGTGGGGGAGACCAGGAGGTGGTCGCCGTCCTGACTGATGCTGACGCCCTCCGGCAGGGTGCGGCTGAGCTCACCCTTGGGACCCTTCACGGTGACAGCGAGACCGGAGAGGTTCACCGTGACCTTGTCGGGGATGGGGATGGGGGCTTTACCAATGCGTGACATGACAAGTTCTCCAGATCAGTAGACGTAGCAGAGCACTTCCCCACCGACGCCCTGCTTGCGGGCATCACGGTCGCTCATGACGCCCTTGGAGGTGGAGATGATCGCCACTCCCAGGCCTCCGAGCACCTTGGGCAGTTGGCGATTGTTTTTGTAGATGCGCAGGCCAGGCCTGCTCACCCGTTGCAGGCGACGGATGGTGGGCTGCCTGTGCTTCCCGCTGTACTTGAGTTCAAGGACGAGCTGCTTGCTCACCCCTTCCCCTTCTTCGCTGATGTTGGCGATGAAACCCTCCTGCTGCAGCACCGAAGCGATGCTGCGGCAGAGGCGTGAGGAAGGCACGCGGGTGTTTTCGTGACGCTTCTCACTCGCATTGCGGATGCGGGTGAGCATGTCGGAGATCGGGTCGTGGTTGGCCATGGTCGTTTCCGGATGAGGGCTCAGTTACTGCGGAACGGCATCCCCATTTCGCGGAGGAGGGCGCGGCCCTCTTCGTCGTTACGGGCGTTGGTCACGATCGTCACGTCCATGCCCCGGATGGCGTCGATCTTGTCAAAGGAAATTTCAGGAAAGATGATCTGCTCCCGGATTCCCAGGGTGTAGTTGCCCCGGCCGTCGAAACTCTTCGGGCTAACGCCGCGAAAGTCGCGGATGCGGGGCAAGGCCAGATGGATGAGACGCTCAAGAAAGGCGTACATGCGGTCGCCCCGGAGGGTGACAGCAACACCGATGGGCATGCCCTGGCGGATCTTGAAAGCGGCGATGGCCTTCTTGGCCCGGGTGACCACGGCCTTCTGCCCCGTGATCTGGGCGAGTTCAGCAATGGAGGCTTCCAGGGCCTTGGCATTCTGGGCCGCTTCACCGAGACCCCGGTTAACGGTGACTTTCACCACCTTGGGTACCTCGTGAACATTGGAGAGCTGGAGATCCTTGAGCAACTTGGGCTGGATCGTCTCCCGATAGCGCTGTTTGAGTGTCATAACGGGGATGGGGAGTCCTTCTGGTCGTGGTCAGAAGTGAAGGGGAGGAACGGAATGGGGAATGCTGGGGAGTGGAGAGGGTTAGCCCTCACTCCAGGAATTCACCGGTTTTCTTGAGGCGGCGTTTCTTATTGCCGTCCTTGTCGACAACGATTTCCACACGGCTGGCCACCTTCTTGCTGGTGGAGTACAGCATCACGTTGGAAGCATGCACGGAGGCTTCCTCCGTCAGGATGCGTCCACTCTCCCCCTCCTGGGTGGGTTTGATGTGACGGGTGCGGAGGTTGACGCCCTCCACAATCACCCTGTTCTCGTAGGGCAGGGTGCGAATCACCTCACCGGTCTTGCCTTTGTCCTTGCCGGCGATCACTTGGACGGTGTCGCCCTTGCGGATCCGCATCTTGATGCGCTCGGCGGGTTTGGAGCGCTTCGTAGCCGTTGCCATCTCAGATGACCTCCGGAGCAAGGGAAACAATCTTGGTGAAGTTGCGCTCCCGCAACTCCCGGGCCACGGGGCCAAACACCCGGGTGCCCTTGGGATTGTTGTCGTTACCGAGAATCACCGCCGCGTTGTCGTCGAAGCGGATGGAATTCCCGGTGTCGCGACGGAGGGTGGCCCGAGTGCGCACCACCACAGCCTTGACCACATCGGATTTCTTCACCCCCATGTTGGGCATGGCATCCTTCACCGCCGCCACGATCACATCACCCACGTGGGCATAACGCCGGTTGGTACCCAGCACACGGATGCACTGAATGCGCTTGGCTCCGCTGTTATCGGCAACGGTGAGGAAGGTTTCCTGCTGGATCATGGTTGGGTCTCCTGGGTGCTGCCATTAACGATGACTTCGGCCACTGCCCAGCGCTTGCTGCGACTGAGGGGACGGGTTTCGGTGATGCGCACCCGATCCCCAACCTTGCAGCTGTTGGTTTCGTCGTGCGCCTTGTAGCGGGTGGTGCGGCGAACAGTCTTTTGATAGATGGGGTGGGGGAAGCGGTTTTCCACCGCGACCACCACCGTTTTGTCCATCTTGTCGCTGACGACGGTGCCGACCCTTTCCTTGCGTGCCATGGAAATCAGGGGGTTCAGGAGGCGGTGGAGCGCTGACGCTCCTGCTGCACCGTGAGCAGGTGAGCCAGCTTGATGCGGGCCTGCTTGAAGCGGTGCGGATGTTCCAGCCGACGGGTGGCCTGCAGGAAACGGAGGTCGAACAGTTCACGCCGGGTGGCGCTGATCTGTTCGCTGAGTTCAGGTTCGCTCAACTTGCGAACCTCAGTGATGTCGGGTCGGGCCATGGTCAGGACTCGGCAGAGGCAGTTGCGGGAGCGGGAACGGCCTCCTCATGGGTGACCTCCTGCTGATCTGCCAGGGAGATGAACTTGGTCTTCACCGGCAGCTTGTATTGGGCGAGGCGCATGGCTTCCCTGGCAATGGCCTCCGTGATCTCTGGCCCTCCCATCTCAAAGAGGATGCGACCGGGCTTGATCACCGCAACCCAGAATTCCGGGTTGCCCTTGCCTGAACCCATTCGGGTTTCGGCAGGGCGCATCGTCACCGGCTTATCGGGGAAGATGCGAATCCAGATTTTTCCTCCCCGCTTGACGTAGCGGGTCATGGCCCGGCGGGAGGCCTCGATCTGACGAGACGTGATCCAGCCACACTCCTGGGCCTGCAGGGCGAATTCGCCGAAGGCAATGGTGGTGCCCCTTGGCGCATGGCCGCGCATGCGGCCTCGCTGCTGCTTGCGAAATTTGACGCGTCGTGGACTCAGCATGGTTTAAACCTCCCTCACTCCTCGTTGGAGCGATCTTCGAACTGTTGGGGGCGCCGACTCGCCCGCCGCTTGGGAGCGGCACCCACGGGCACCTGCTCCTGTTGACCGGGGAGCACCTCCCCTTTGAACACCCACACCTTGATGCCCAGCACCCCGTAGGTGGTAGTGGCCACCTTGGTGGCGTAATCGATATCGGCCCGCAGGGTGTGGAGCGGCACCCGACCTTCACGTGTCCACTCGGTGCGAGCGATTTCCGCCCCATTCAGGCGTCCGGCCACCATGATTTTCAGGCCAAGGACCCCAGCCCTCTGGGCCCGTTGCACAGCCATCCGCATCACACGGCGGAAGGCCACCCGCTTTTCCAGCTGCTGAGCGATGTACTCCGCGAGCAGATAGGCGTCGGCATCCACCCGCTCCACCTCGACCACGTTGATACGCACCTGGCGGTGGGCATCCCCGAGGGTTTTCTGGATGCCAGTGCGGAGCTCCTCGATGCCGCTGCCCTGACGTCCAACGAGGACGCCCGGGCGGGCCGTCTTGAGTTCCACTTCCAGCTGGTCGGCCTTGCGGGCAATCAACACATCGCTGATGCCAGCGGCGGCGTACTTCTTGTGAATGAATTTGCGGATCCTGTCGTCCTCCCGCAGGAGGGTGGGATAGGTGCGGCTGGGGGCATACCAGCGGGAGCGGTGGTCCTGGGTGATCCCCAGGCGCAGGCCGGTTGGATGGATCTTGTGTCCCATCGGTCGGAAGTCCTCGGGGGTCAGGCGGAAGGGGAGGCCACACCAATACTGATGTGGCAGGTCTGTTTCTTGATTGCGTAGGCGCGTCCCTGGGCGCGGGGGCGGAAGCGTTTCATGGAAGGACCCATGTCTGCGCTGGCCTGGCTGATCACCAGAGTGGCCGGGTCGAGCCCGAGATTGTGCTCGGCGTTGGCCACGGCCGAGCGCAACACCTTGGTGATGGGCCCGGTGGAGCGATAGGGCATGAACTCGAGCAGGATCAGGGCATCGCGATAGCTGCGCCCCCGGATCTGATCGAGCACCCGACGCACCTTCGAAGCCGAACCGCGGATGTAGCGCCCGTGGGCCAGGGCCTGGGTGGAGATTGGGGTTTTGGTTGGCATGGTGTTAGCGGCCTCCCTTCTTGTCTTTGGTGTGGCCTCGGAAGGTGCGGGTGGGGGCAAATTCTCCGAGTTTGTGGCCCACCATCTGCTCCGTCACGTAGACGGGCACATGGCTTTTGCCGTTGTGCACGGCGATCGTGTGGCCGATCATCAGCGGCAGGATGGTGGAAGCCCGTGACCAGGTCTTGATCACGGATTTGTCTTCGGCGGCGTTTTGCTTTTCAAGCTTGCGCAGCAGGCTGTCCGCAACAAACGGACCTTTTTTGAGTGAACGTCCCATAGCGATTCAGGCGGATAGCAGGGCGGTGTGGGGGATCATGAGTCGCGGCCTCCACGGCTCCGCTTGGAGGTGCGGCGACGTTTCCGCAGCACGAACCGGTTGCTGGGCTTGTTCCGCTTGCGGGTTTTCAGACCGAGGGCGGGTTTACCCCAGGGCGTGACCGGACCGGAACGGCCAATGGGCGCACGGCCCTCCCCGCCCCCATGGGGGTGATCGCAGGGATTCATCACGCTGCCGCGCACCTCGGGGCGACGGCCCAGCCAACGCTTGCGACCTGCTTTGCCCAGGCTCGTGTTGCGCTGTTCCGCGTTGCCCACCTCACCGAGGGTGGCGTAGCACTCCCGGCGGACCAGCCGTACCTCCGTGGAGGGCAGCTTGAGGGCGACATAGTCACCTTCCTTGGCCACCACCTGGGCGCTGGCCCCTGCGGTGCGCACCATCTGGCCGCCGCGGCCCGCGTAGAGCTCCACGTTGTGGACACTCGAACCCAGGGGAATCGCGGAGAGGGGCATGGCGTTGCCAGCTTCGATGGGGACATCGGGCCCTGCGATCACGGTCTGGCCCACCCCCACACCGGCAGGCGCCAGGATGTAGCGCTTCTCCCCATCCACGTAATAGAGGAGGGCGAGACGCGCATTGCGGTGGGGGTCGTAGTGAATGGCCGCGACCTTGGCGGGCACCCCGTGCTTGTCGCGGCGAAAGTCCACGATGCGATAGAGGCGTTTGTGGCCGCCACCGCGGTGGCGGCAGGTGATGACCCCGCGGTTGTTGCGCCCTTTCAGGCGGTGCTTCGCCACCACCAGGCCACGCTGGCGGCCTTTGCCGGTGATCTCACTGAAATCAGTGGTCACCAGGGTGCGGGTGCCAGGGCTGGTGGGTCGGTAGGAACGGATTGCCATGGTTTACCCCTCAGGACTCTGGAAACAGCTGAATGGACTGACCTTCGGCCAGACGCACGACGGCCTTCTTCACCTGGGCGCGTTTGCCAGCAAAACGGCCGACGCGGCGGGTGCGCCGTGGGGGGTTCATGGTGCTGACCCCAACCACCTTCACGGAGAACAACTCCTCAACGGCGGCCTTGATCGCAGGCTTGGCGGCCCGGGGATCCACCTCAAAGGTGTACTGGTTGACTTCCAGCAGGCGGGTGGCCTTCTCGGTGATGAGCGGGCGCCGAATCACATCGGGGAGCCGCCCGGTAAAACGCAGAGCCATCAGCTGTAAACCTCCTGAATCTTGGCCAGAGCCCCCTCGTTCAGCACCAGCTTCTGGGCATTGAGGAGATCGAACACATTGAGCTGATCCGCAGCAATCAGCTTCACCCGCTCAAGGTTGCGCACGGAGAGCTTCAGGGTCTCGCTGGCCCCATCCATCACCAGCAGAACGCGGGTGGCGGGGGCGATGTCGAGACGCTGGAGGGCCGCCGTGATCTCCTTGGTTTTGGGTGCCTGGAGCGTGTCACCGAAGGCCTTCACCACCGTGATGTCGGCCAAGCGGCTCATCAGGGCGGTTCGAAGGGCGAGACGGCGCTCCTTGCGATTGAGGGAGAGGGAGTAGGTGCGCGGCTTGGGACCGAACACAATCCCGCCACCGGGGCGCAGGGGGGTGCGGATCGAACCCTGGCGAGCTCGACCCGTGCCCTTCTGCTTGTAGGGCTTACGCCCCCCCCCGGCCACTTCCGCCCGGGTAAGAGTGCTTGCCGTTCCCTGACGGGCGTGGGCCAGCTGGCGCACCACAGCGCGATGGAGCAGGTCGGGGGCAGTGGTTTCCTTGGCGACAGCAAGGTTGAGCTCGGCTTGGCCGCTCTCCTTACCCTGCCAATCCCGTACAACACATTTGGCCATGATTCTCCTCCTCAGGTTGCGGCTTGGCTGCCCACCCGGCGTGCCGGGCGGATGTCGAGCAGGGCACCGGGCTTGCCGGGGACCGAACCCTTCACCACGAGCAGATTGCGGGCAGCATCCACCTTGAGGATGGTGAGCCCACGGGTGGTGACAGGCTTTCCGCCATAGCGGCCTGCCATGCGCTTGCCGGGATAGACCCGGCCGGGGGTGGTACCTGCTCCCGTGGAGCCGGGTTCGCGGTGGTTCTTCGAACCGTGGGTCATCGGGCCCCGGCTGAAGCCATGACGCTTCTGGTAACCGGAAAAGCCCCGGCCCATGGTGTCACCGCGGACATCCACTTTCTGGCCAGCCTCAAAGTCAGCCACAGTGACAGTGCCACCGAGCTCGAACCCGTCGACCGCCTCCACACGAACTTCGCGCAAGTGGCGCAGGGGATCGTCGCCGGAGCGGGAGAGGTGGCCCTGAGCTGGCTTGTTCACCAACTTGGCTCGGATCTCGCCGAAGCCGAGCTGGACGGCGCTGTAGCCGTCGCTATCAGGACTTTTGATTTGGGTGATGCGGCAGGGACCGGCTTCGATCAGAGTGACCGGAACAGATCTGCCCTCTTCATCGAAGAACTGGGACATGCCCAGTTTCTTCCCAAGAATGCCAATGGACATGGACGGAGGGGAGAACGCCAGCTGGTTGTGACCTGGAGCCTTTGCCGTCATGAGGCAAAAGACCCAGGGGTGGCTGATGTCGGGAACCGGCAAGGAGGCAGGCACAGGGCCTGAATCCGGAGCTAGCAGACGTATCAGCGGGCTGGGACTTGGCTGAATCCGGCCTGGGGGGCCAAGGGTTCAGATAGTTTCCCGGTGGTGCCCAGTTGCAGAAGCAAAGGGTGCCACTCTGGCCTAGAGGATTGCCACCACTGGCAATCCTGTACTGATCACTGGAGGCCCGGCTAGCGGTCGGGCACAGCAATGCAGCACAAGAATCAAATCTAGCGCATCACCCATCCCCCCCTGCTGGACAAAAACAACCCAGGTTGGGAGGTTTTTGTCAGACTCATCCGCACTTGCACTGCTGCCATGCCCCTGCTGCTCACGGGCCAGGGATTCCGCCAGGAACTGGAACGGGCTGGGGCCCTCGCCCTGTACGTGCCCTTGGAGGGAGGCAGCGAGACCCGACTGCTGCGGCGCCTGCGGGCCGCTGGCTATCGGGCCCACCTCACGTCCGCGCGGGGGTTGGGGGATCCGGAGGTCTTTCTGTTCCAACTGCATGGGGTGCGGCCTCCCCACCTGGGGCACCAGAGCGTGGGCCGCACGGCCGCTGTCGGAGAGGTGCAACGGGTGCAGCCCCAGCTCGGCCACCTGCTGGAGGGCACCACGCCGGTGGTGCTCTGGCTCCTGGAGGGTCAGGTGCTCTCCTCCGCCGAACGCAACTCCCTCGTGGAGCTCTGCAAACGGGAACCCCGGTTGAAAGTGGTGGTGGAAATGGGCGGCGCCAGGGCGCTGCGCTGGAAACCCTTGGTGGAGGTGGATGCGGACTGATTCCCTGATGGACTGATCGACCACTCGGGTTGAAGGGCGGTGCTCCAAGGTTCACCTGCCACAGTGAGGTCATCCATATGCACTTTGGTGAGCGGCACAACGACTTCTCTCCTCCTCTCCCCAGCTGCCACGCCGCGACTCAGCCCGGCCGAAGCCCTGGCCAGTGGTCGCTGGGTGAAATGGATCGGCGGCGCCAGCAACCAGGATCTCCAGGCCATCGAAGACCTGGCGGGCCTTTACAGCCTGGCAGGGGTGCACTGCCTGGATCTGGCCGCAGATGAGGCGGTCGTTGCGGCCGCCCGGAGAGGCATCGATTGGGCGGCGGAACGGGGCGTTCCGATCCCCTGGCTGATGATCAGCCTCAGCGATGGTGCCGATCCCCATTTCCGCAAGGCCTGGTTTGATCCTCAGCGGTGTCCGCCCCATTGCCCTCGCCCCTGCGAGCGGGTGTGCCCGGCATTGGCCATTTCGGAGCGCGTCGGTGTGGTGGGGGAGCGCTGTTACGGCTGCGGGCGCTGCCTCCCCGCCTGTCCCCTGGGCCTGATCGAAGAGCGGCAGAGCTTCCTCGAACCCAGCGCCGTCGCCCCCCTGCTGGCGGCCCTCCGGCCGGAAGCGGTGGAATTGCATACCCAGATCGGGCGTGGTGAGGCCTTTGCCGAGCGGCTACGGCAGGTGCGGAGCGCGGGGATTCCCCTGCAACGGCTGGCGGTGAGCTGCGGTCTGGAGAGCCAGGGGAGCGGGGGGGAAGCCCCCAGCGCCGCCCTGCTGGCCCGTGATCTCTGGCAGCACTTTTCCCTGGTGCGGGCCGCGGGGCTGCGGCCCCTCTGGCAACTCGACGGTCGCCCGATGAGCGGCGATGTGGGAGCGGGCACGGCTCGTGCCGCTGTGCGCCTGCTGCGGGCCGTGGGGCCCCTGGCCCCCCCGGGGCCGCTCCAGCTGGCCGGGGGGACCAACGCCCACACCATGCCCCTGGTGGAGGGCCTTCCCGCCGGGAGTCCCCCTGTGGCGGGGGTGGCCTTCGGCAGCGTGGCCCGCCAGCCCCTGCAGGTCCTGCTGCAGGAGGCCCAGGGGCGGGGGCAGAGGCTGCTCGACCTCCCCGATCTTCTGACGCCTGCCCTCGCCATCGCCCAGGCCCTGGTGCATCCCTGGACCCAGCGGCGGCAACCCGATACCCGTCGCCCCCACCAGGGCCGCTAAAAAGAAGGGGTGTGTTCGCCAGGCGGCTCTGGACAGCGTTCCCTCTCATCCCAACCCCTCCCTCGTCTCCACCCAACGGATCACCGATGATCTGGATCGCCTCCTGGAGGTGCTCCCGGAACGGGTGCGCAGCGCCCTGAGCACCGAAGAACGGCGGGAGCAGTTGCTGGAGGTGGTGCTGGATCTGGGGCGGATCCCGGAGGCTCGCTATCCCGGCACGGCCATCGCCCTCGGCGAAACGCCGATCGAGCGGCAAGATCTGGCCGGGGTGCTGGAGCGCATCGGCCGCTTCGGCGAAGACAACCGGGCCGGCATCGAGCGCACCCTGCACCGCATCAGCGCCATCCGCAACCGCACCGGGGAAGTGGTGGGCCTCACCTGCCGGGTGGGTCGGGCCGTGTTCGGCACCGTCACCATGGTTCGCGACCTCCTGGATACAGGCCAATCCCTGCTGTTGATGGGTCGGCCCGGGGTGGGCAAGACCACGGCTCTGCGGGAAATTGCCCGAGTGCTGGCCGACGACCTGCTGCGGCGGGTGGTGGTGATCGACACCAGCAATGAAATCGCAGGCGATGGGGACATTCCCCATCCAGCGATCGGACGGGCCCGTCGCATGCAGGTGGCCAGGCCTGAACTGCAACACCAGGTCATGATCGAGGCCGTGGAAAACCACATGCCCGAGGTGATCGTGATCGATGAGATCGGCACGGAACTGGAGGCCCAGGCCGCCCGCACCATCGCCGAACGGGGGGTGATGCTGGTGGCCACAGCCCACGGCAACGAGCTGGCCAACCTGATCAAGAACCCCACCCTCAGCGATCTGGTGGGGGGGATTCAGTCGGTGACCCTCGGCGATGAGGAGGCCCGCCGGCGCCACAGTCAGAAAACCGTGCTGGAGCGAGCGGCAGAGCCCACCTTCCCCCTGGCTGTGGAAATGCACAGCCGGCACCGCTGGCTGGTGCATCGAGAGGTGGCAGCCACGGTGGATCACCTGCTGCGGGGCCAGGCAGCCCGCCCCCAGATCCGGGAGGTGGGCCCCGATGGCCAGGTGCAGATCCGGGACGCCACCCCCAGCCGTGCCCTGCCGCTACCCCTGCTGGACGACACCCGCCAGGATTCCAGGCCTCGGCGCGCCCTGGAAACCCGCAGCCTGGCTCCCAAACCCCTGCCCGATCCCACCGCGCTCGCCACCCATCGCCGGATGCCCCCCCTGCCTCCCCTGAGGCTCTGTGGGGTGGGGGTGAGTGCGGGCCAGCTGGAGGAGGCCGCCCGGGCTCGCCATCTGCCGGTGGAGGTGGTGGCCGATCCCGAACAAGCCGATGCGGTGCTCAGCGTGCGGGGCCACCTGGGGCAGGACCCGGCCATCCGCCGCCGGGCCCAATCCCTGGGCCTGCCCATCCTCGTGATCAAAACCGACAACCCGCACCAATTGCAGAGGGCCATGGAGCGGCTGGTGCAGCGTCGCTCGGAAGATGGGGCCACCCCCCAGGCCAGCCCCACCCCCGGCCAACTCCAGAGGCTGGATGACGCCCATGCGGCCATGGAGGAGTGCCGACTGGCCGTGGAGCAGGTCGTTCTGCCCCAGGGAAGGCCCGTGGAGTTGCTGCCCCGGAGCGAGCGGGTGCGGGCCATGCAGGCCGAGTTGGTGGCTCGCTACCGCCTGCGCAGCGCCGTGTTCGGCCAGGGTGAGCAGCAGCGCCTGCGGGTCTTCCCCGCCTGAAGCCACCTGCGGAGCCGATCAGTTGACGAAGCACCGGCCGCTGTGGGTTACTGACTGAGTGCTGATCAACACCTCAGGGGGTTGAAGCCAATCTGGCTGAATCAGCTCTGGTTGAAATTCCTTCAACCACCCGATGGGCCGTCGCCAAGCGGTAAGGCAGCGGGTTTTGGTCCCGCCATTCCTAGGTTCGAATCCTAGCGGCCCAGTTCCATCAGCCCATGGGTGCGGGTGCAGCGGCTCCCTCTTCTTGTTTTCGATTTCGACGGCGTGCTCGTCGATGGAATGGAGGAATACTGGTGGTCCGCCCGCAGGGCAGCCCTGGAGCTGGAGCGGCAAGGGCGCCGGAATGCTCCGCCTCTGTGTTTGCCGCATGACATCCCACATGCCTTCCGCCAGCTCCGCCCCCTGATCCACAAAGGATGGGAAATGGTCCTGATGGCCGCCGAGCTGGGCCGGCCCGATGAATCCACGGAGAACCTGCTGGAGGCCTACCCCGAGGCTCTGGCCAACGCGCAGGCCCGGTGGGGGCTGAGCTCCGAAGCGCTGCAGGCCCTGCTGGAGGCCGTGCGCCGAGAGGCTCTCAGCACCGACCAACAAGGCTGGCTGGCGCGCCATCACTTCTATCCAGGGGTAAGGGAGCGCCTGCACCGGCTGGAGGAGGAAGGGGCAAGGTGGGCGGTGCTCACCACCAAAGGAGAGGCCTTCACCGCTGAGCTGCTCACGGCCGCAGGACTCAGACCCGTGGCCCTCTATGGCCACGAAGCAGGGAGCAAAACAGAGGTGCTGCACTCGCTCCTGCAGCAACAACCAGGTTCAGACGAACCCCTGCGGCCCCTCTGGTTCGTGGAGGATCGCCGGCCCACCCTGGAGCTCGTCCGCCAGAACCCGGGGTTGGACACCGTGCGCTGCCTGCTGGCCTCCTGGGGCTATCTGGCCCCGGGGGATCGAAAGGGCCTGGAAGAGATCGGAATCCACTGGCTGACACCTGAGCGCTTCCAGGCCCCCTTGGCAGAGTGGTAGCCCGCGTGTAGAGTACGTCAGTACTAAAGCGGATTATTGATGCGGCTGTGATACGGCTGTGACGCTGGTCTCTTCTGGTGGCACTGACTTCCATGAGACCGCACCATGGCCTGAGGCAAGGGCGTCCGCTGCCACCGCATCCAGCTGCCACCCCAGCTCCTGCCCACACCTTTCGCCATCGCGGCCTGTTCCACCGTTCTGCCAACCATGCCAGCTGACACCAAGGCCGCTTCTCTCAACGGCAACACCTCCTCTGCCACCCCTTCCGCAGCCAGTTCCCCATCGGCTGCCAATCCCGAGCGCGACAAAGCCCTTGGCCTGGTGCTCAACCAGATCGAGCGCAACTTCGGCAAAGGATCGATCATGCGCCTGGGGGATGCCTCCCGCATGCGGGTGGAAACCATCTCCACCGGCGCCCTCACCCTGGATCTGGCCCTCGGGGGCGGCTACCCCAAGGGACGGGTCGTGGAGGTGTATGGGCCCGAGAGCTCCGGAAAAACCACCCTCACTCTCCATGCCATCGCTGAAGTGCAGCGCCGGGGAGGTGTGGCGGCCTTCGTGGATGCGGAGCATGCCCTGGATCCTGTGTATGCCGCAGCGCTGGGGGTAGACATTGAGAACCTGCTGGTCTCCCAGCCGGATACGGGCGAAATGGCCCTGGAAATCGTCGACCAGCTCGTGCGGTCCGGTGCCGTCGACATCGTCGTGGTCGACTCCGTGGCTGCCCTCACCCCCCGGGCGGAAATCGAGGGAGAGATGGGGGATCTGGCCGTCGGCAGCCAGGCCCGTCTGATGAGCCAAGCTATGCGGAAGATCACGGGCAACATCGGCAAATCCGGCTGCACCGTGATCTTTCTCAACCAGCTGCGTCAAAAGATCGGGGTCACCTACGGCAATCCCGAAACCACCACGGGCGGCAACGCTCTCAAGTTCTATGCCTCCGTGCGACTGGACATCCGGCGCATTCAAACCCTCAAGCGCGGCACCGAAGAATACGGGATCCGCGCCAAAGTGAAAGTGGCGAAAAACAAGGTGGCGCCACCGTTCCGCATCGCTGAATTTGACATTCTTTTCGGTCGTGGCATCAGCACCGTCGGCTGCCTGCTCGACCTGGCGGAAGAGACGGGTGTGGTGACCCGCAAGGGAGCCTGGTATAGCTATGACGGGGACAACATCGGCCAAGGACGCGACAACACGATTGCCTGGCTGGAGCAGAACCCCACCCAGCAGGCCACCATCGAACAACTGACACGCCGCCAGCTCACCGAGGGATCGGAAGTGACAGCCAACTCGATGCGGCCCCTGGCGGCAGCGGCTGCCCGTGCAGCAACCGGTAGCCCATCAGCCGACCCGGTCACCGAAGTAGAAAGGGAGGCCGTTCCAGCTTCCTGAGCCAGGGGCCTAAATCCAGCCGATCGCCAAGGCCAGGGGAAGAGTCTCCCTGGCTTTGGTGATTGGCTCCCTTTGGGGATTGATCAAGAATGGGCTGCTGGGACGATGTCTGAACGTTTGGAAGGAACAGGGGTGTCAGCTCCCTCGCCCTTGGCCCGAAGTTGCTGGGCCACCCGGTGAAGCTCGTGGATGGCATCCGCCCCTTCCAGCTTGAGCAGCTCCAGGCCGTTGCGAGACTCGACCCAGGTGATGCCGAAGTCGGAGACCAGGAACCTCACGACGTGGGAGTCACCGAGATCGGCGACGAAGGAGACCCCACTCTGGATTTTGCCATCGCCGCAGACATAACAACTGGCTACCTGGCCCTGGTCTTGAAGACAACGGGCCAGGGCTTGAAGGCTCAGGACCAGATCATGGACAACGGAACGGTATTGCTCAGCCAGACGGGCAAACATGAGCAACCAGAACAAGGTCAGCGAATCCTAAGGTTTTCTTCAGCTTTCCGAGAGTGCCTGGGCCCCCATGGCCAAACCCGCACAGGACCCTTTGGCAAGCCAGTGCTCCAGGAAGGGTTCAGCCGTCAGCCAAGGTCCACCAGCCAAGAGCCGGACCCAGAAAACGCACGGTCAGCCAAAACAGCACCAAGGCCCCAATGCCCACCCAGGCCCCCCGGGTGGTCAACGACACAAAGCGATCAGCCTGGTCGCGGGTGAGGGGAAGCCAATCCACCAGACGGGGTGAGGGCGTTCCTGAGGAGCGCCCCTGGCCCACAACCTTCTTCAGGGACGCTGGTTTCTCAGAGGGTTTCTTCTCCCGGGGGGGCAGCCCCTGGTCCGCGCGGCGTTTGGCTTCGCCCATCACAGCAAGACTTACTGACTCAAGCGTAGGGGCCTGGGCCGCTCTCAACCCGGAAGCAAGCGGGTAAGGGGCACGCTGGGCTCCAGCGCACGAAACACCTGCCGACCCCAGGTGCGGGCCCGCAACCGCCCGTCCAGCACAGCTGCCCGGCCCCCACTACGGCGCAGGCAGGCCAATCCCCGCTGGAGGCGATGAAGGGCATCAGGCAGGAGCAAGTCGCGAAACCAATCCCTCCCCTGCTGGCGCAAGCGCGCCACCCTGGCGGCCGTGAGGGGATCGTCCAGGCTGGCGATCGGAAGAAGCCCAACAATCACCTGGCAGGGCAAGGGTAGTTGGGATTGGTGCTCGAGCCACCAGCTCCAGGAGGCACAAATCACCCCGTTGCTCTCCACGGCGGTGCCGTGCTCCGTGACGCGGGAGCCAAACTCTGCGGCCAGGGAACTGGCCAAGCCGCCACGCAGGCCCCGGTCGTCCAGGAGGATCACCGTGAGTCCGGCCTGACCGAGCACAAGGCGCCGGCAATGCTCCAGGAGATGTTCGGCGAAGGGGGGGCTGTTGGGCAGAGGCTGGCGCAGGGGGGCGTAAAGCGGCAGAGGGTCGCTCAAGGGGGGATCATCCAGTCGCACCACCACCTGGGGGGTCCAGTGGTGTCCGGTGGAGGCGGCCTGGGCCATGGCCTCAGTTGCCACTTCCCCCAGAAGGATGGTGCCGCGATCCTGGAACAGGCCGGAGAGCTCCTGGAGGGGATCCAGGGGCTGACGTGTCCATTGCCATTGGAGCAGGGCAGGATCCACCTTGGCCCAGCCGGCCCAACCGGAACCTGCGGCAGCCTGCCAGCGAGGCCAGGGCTCCGGAAGCGGACGAAGAAGAGCCAGCAGATCACGGAGGGGAATCTCCTCCTGGCTCTCCAGGGCGACCAACTGATGGGGATGACGGGGTTGGCTGAACACCCTCCGACTCAATCGCTCATGGAGGGAAAGCAGGGCCTCTTCGGCGCTGGGAAAAGCCCGCCGCAACCCATCCCAATCCGCAGGCTGGATCAGCACCTCCAGGGCGCTGCACAGGGCTTCATCCAACCGTTCCGCCTCTGGGATCACCAACTGGCGATCGCCCAGCTCACCCCTCTGCCAGGCCTCCACCAACTGGCCTGGACTGAGCAGCCAGAGCTGGGCCCCGGACGGAGCAGCGGAACCTTCCCAGCAGGGCAGGTGGAGACCCACGGCCCGCAGACGGGGCCACTCCAGCTGAAGCAGCCTGCGGCGCAAGGGATCGCTCACCACCAGAGTCAAGGGGGCCTCACTCAGGGCCAGGGGCACGAGCAGGCTCGGCCACCACGAGGACTCCATGCCTGGGGTCAGGGCCACCAGGGTGTGATCCCCCCGCCGCAGGCTTCGGGCCACCAGGCGGCTGAGGGTGAGGTGGTGGGGCCAACGGGGCTCTCCCTCGCTGCGCAGCAGCGCCTTGAGATGGAGGTGGGCCGAGGCTTCCAGCATCGATGGATCGTAAACAGCCCCACGGGGCTGAACGGTGTATGGAAAGCTGGAGAACCAAGAAGTCGCCAGACCCATGGCTGCCCTTTGGCAAGACCGCCCCGTGGGTCTGGTGGGATTGGGATTGATCGGGGGCTCCCTGGGGCTCGACCTCCAGGCCGCTGGAGCCGAGGTCAGGGCCTGGGTTCATCGCCCCCAAACCGCCGAGCGAGCCCTGGAAAGGGGCCTGGCCCAGCAGGTCAGCACCGGGCCGGACATCCTGGAAGGCTGCGGCTTGGTGGTGTTGGCCCTCCCGCTGGACCAGCTGGTGGCGCCCGCCCCGGAGCTGGTGGCTGCCTTGCCACCGGAGGCCGTCATCACGGACGTGGGGTCCGTGAAGAGACCGGTATTGGCCGCCTGGAACGGGCAGCCCGTGCGCTTCGTGGGGAGCCATCCCATGGCCGGCACTGCGCAAGCGGGGGTGGAGGCGGGACAGGCCCGGCTCTTCCAAGGACGGCCCTGGGTGATCACCCCCGACACCCAGACCGACCCCGGGGCCCTGGAGGCGGTCCGGGCGCTGGCCTCAGCCGTGGGAAGCCAACCCCTGGTGTGTGCGGCAGAGGCCCATGACAGGGCCGTCGCCCTGATCTCCCATCTCCCTGTGCTGGTAAGCGCAGCTCTCCTGGAGGCTGCGGACCGGGGCGCCACAGGAGAGAACCATGGCCTGGCCCGGGCCCTCGCCTCCAGCGGCTTTGCGGACACCACCCGGGTCGGGGGAGGGAATCCCGAGCTGGGCAGCTTGATGTGTCGCTGGAACCGGGAAGCTGTGCTCTCCGCCCTGATGCATTACCAAGCGGGGCTGGACACCCTCATCAACGCGGTCCGGGAAGAAGACTGGCCCGCCCTGGAGGCGCAACTTCAGCACGGCCAGGCCATCAGGCCGGACTTCCTCTGAACGGGGGCCCGTTTCCTCTGCTGCACTGTCAGGGTTGGAGGGGCGAGGGATTCGGGCGAGGTCCGTCGAGAGACTCCGCCTCCGCAACCGTCGCCCGACGGTTGCGTTGCTCGAACAAACACAGTTCCCGACCCTTGCGACCTCCCATGTGGGCTTGGGGATAGGTCCCCTGCAGCAGCAGGGCGGAGATCAGGAGAGTGCTGCCGGTGGGGGTGCCACCGGCCACCGGCACATCGATGCGCTCCCCCAGCACCCTGGCCTGGGCCAACCGGCTGGCTTTCAGGCAAGCCGATCGCACCTCCAGGTCATAGGCCCTCCAGGCGGCAGGGCGAGAGGCCCGGACTGGCGCGGCCATCAAGCCCAGGAGCGCCATCCCCAACACCACCCCAGCCAGGCCTCCGGAGAAGCAACGGGAAGAAGGGGCCAGCACGGTGAGTCCAGCAGCAGCAACATCCTCCTTCCTCGCCCAGGAGCACCCGCTTCCTCCCCCAACCTCCCCAAGACCGCAGCCAGCCCCATTCTCAGAAATCAACGACCCAGGACTCCGCTCGGAGGGCTGATCAGCAAGACTGCCAAGCGTCCAACCTTTGAGCCCAACCGCCACCCGCGCCATGGTTGTCAGCGGACTGTCGACCGCCCCCGCCAACTGGGCTGCCAGCCGTGCCTTTCCCCTGGCGGCCATCACCGGCCATGGCACCTTGAAGCTCGCCCTGCTCCTGGCGGCTGTGGATCCGGGCCTGGGGGGGGTTGTGATCGCAGGGGGCAGGGGCACCGGGAAATCGGTGCTGGCCCGTGGACTCCACGCCCTGCTCCCCCCGATCGATGTGCTTGATCTCGGGCTGGCTGCCACCCTGCCGAACATTGACCCACGCCAACCCGACGACTGGGATCGCCTGACCCGCGAACGCATCACCGCCCTGGGAGGGGACCCCTTCGGGGCAGATCCGTCCGCCATCCTGCCCACCAAGGTGATCCCGGCTCCCTTTGTGCAGGTGCCCCTCGGGATCACAGAAGACCGGCTGCTCGGCTCGGTGGACGTGGCCGCCTCCCTGGGTGCGGGACGGCCCGTGTTCCAGCCTGGACTCCTGGCGGAAGCCCACCGTGGCGTGCTCTACATCGATGAGCTCAATCTGCTGGATGCGGGGGTCACCAACCTGCTGCTGGCCGCGGTGTGCAGTGGCGAAAACCGTCTGGAGCGAGAAGGCCTCAGCCTCAGCCATCCCTGCCGCTGCCTTCTCATCGCCACCTACAACCCGGAGGAGGGGGCCGTGCGCGACCACCTGCTGGATCGCTTCGCCATGGCCCTGTCGGCCCACCAGCTGTTGGACCTGGACCAGCGGGTAGCGATTGCCCGCTCCGCCATGGACCACGGCGAGTCGGTGGAGGCTTTCGCGGCTCGCCACCAAGAAGAAACCGATGCCCTCGCCACCCAGTTACTCCTGGCCCGACAGTGGCTCCCTGATGTGACCATCGGCCGTGAGCAGATCGCCTATCTGGTGAACGAGGCCCTGCGGGGTGGTGTGGAAGGGCACCGTTCGGAGCTCTATGCGGTGCGGGTGGCCCGGGCCCATGCGGCCCTGAGCGGTCGCGACCGGGTGGAGGCGGAGGACCTGCAGGTGGCCGTGCGGCTCGTGATTGCGCCGCGGGCCCGCCAGCAGCCGCCGGCCGATCCGGAGCAACCTCTCCAGCCCCCACCCCCACCTCCACCACAGGGGGAGCAGGAGCCCAACCCGCCCGAGGAACCGGAGCCCCCAGAGGCGGAGCAGGATCCGGACAGCCCCCCCCCCGAAGAGGAGGCCCCACAGGATGAGGCGCCCCCCTCCATTCCCGAGGAATTTCTGCTGGATCCGGAGGCCACCGCCATCGATCCAGACCTGCTGTTGTTCGCCGCCGCCAAGTCCCGCAGCGGCAGCAGCGGGAGCCGTTCCCAGGTGTTGAGCGAGAGCCGGGGGCGCTATGTGCGGCCGATCCTGCCGCGGGGACCGGTACGGCGGATCGCTGTGGATGCCACCCTGCGGGCGGCGGCGCCCCACCAGAAAGCGAGGAGGGAGCGGGAACCCCACCGCCGCCTGATCGTCAGCGAAGACGACCTCCGGGCCAAGCAACTGCAACGGAAAGCCGGGGCGCTGGTTGTGTTTCTGGTGGATGCGAGCGGTTCGATGGCGCTCAACCGGATGCAAAGCGCCAAGGGAGCCGTGCTGCGGCTGCTCACAGAGGCCTACGAAAACCGGGATGAGGTGGCGTTGATTCCCTTCCGGGGGGAACAGGCGGAGGTGCTCCTGCCCCCCACCCGGTCGATCACCGCCGCCCGCCGCCGGTTGGAGGCCATGCCCTGCGGCGGCGGCTCGCCGTTGGCCCATGGGCTGGCCCTGGCAGCCCGGGTGGGGGCCAATGCCCTGGCCACGGGAGATCTGAGCCAGGTGGTGGTGGTGGCCATCACCGATGGCCGGGGCAATGTGCCCCTGGCTCGCTCCCTGGGCCAGCCGGAGCTGGAGGGGGAAGAACCGGTGGACCTGAAGGAGGACGTGAAGCAGGTGGCCTCCCGCTACCGAGCCCTCGCGCTTCGCCTGCTGGTGATCGACACCGAGCGCAAGTTCATCGGCAGCGGCATGGGCAAGGAGCTCGCCGAGGCGGCCGGCGGCCGTTATGTGCAGCTGCCCAAGGCCAGCGATCAGGCCATCGCAGCGATCGCCCTGGAGGCCCTGGGAACAGCACGCTGAGCGCTCGCGGACAGGTGCTGGGCGGCGTTCAGGGACGGCGTCTTCGTTCCAAGGGGAGGGGGAGAACCAGGGCGACCAGCAGATAGAGCAAAGCCGCTCCCATGACGGTGGCATCCCTCTGGGGAAAGGCGCCATTGGCCAAGAGCAAGGCAATGGCTGGATGCCGGGAAACCATGGCCGAGGCCAGTACGGCGCGGTTCCCCGGATCCGGACCACCGAGGCCATACCCGAGCAGAAGCCCAATCGCCACGACAGCCACGATGGCCATCAGCGTGCCCTGGCCAAAGGCCCCAAGGATCGCGGGACCGCGGTCGATCAAGAGAACCAGGGCGCCGAGAAGCACCACCACTCCGCCCACCAGGTCCAGCCGGGCCGCCAGCTGTGGGGCTGCGCTGGGCCAAAGGCGGCCGGCGCCAAGGCCAAGGGCCAGGGGCACCAACACCGTGACCAGCAGCACCCGCTCAACCGCAAAAGGGTTGAGGCTGGTCTCGACACCGAACAACCGCTGGGCGATCCCGATCATGAGGGGCACCACCAGGATCGACACCGCCGATGAGAGCACCTGCAGACCGATCACGATGTCGTCCTGGCCACCCAAGGCAACCCCTTTCTTGGCCCAGGGGGGCAGCACGGGCGAGACCGCAAACCCCAGCAACACGGCTCCGACCCCAGGGCGGAGCGGCATCCACCACACCAGCAGCAGCACGACCGCAGGCAAGGCCACGTACATCCCCAGCCCCGCCCGGAGGGCTAGACCCGGCTGGCGAAGAAGCAACAGCGGCTGTTCCAGGCGCACGCGCAGGCCAATGGCACCCACCAGGAGCACCACGCCGAGCAGAAGCACCAGTTTGAGGAGCATCGACAGTGATTTAGAGACCCCGCACAGGTGGCGGCATGGCGGGCGCATTGCTGCGGGGAGCAAAGCGATTGGCCTCAGCCTCCCTCTGTGCGTTCAGGCGCTGACGGCGGGCTGCATCCCGGGCTTCCCGTTCCCTGGCGACATCCACCTGGGCGGGGTAAAGCTCATCAAAAAACTTGCCCAGGCCCACCGACACGCTGAGCACCCCATCCATGAACTTGGGATCCCCGGTCAGCTTGCTGACATCCTTTCCAACGGCCTGCCAGCGGTCGGTGAGCTTGCGGGCATTGGCCAGGGTGGCCTGCAGGTCCTGCACGGTCTGGGGATTGTCAAGCCGGGAAGCGGTGGAGCGAGCGTGACGGGCTGCGGCAGCCGCTTCAGCGCTGGCCTTGTTGAGATTGGCAAGGATCGGATCGGCTTTCCGCACCGAGCCATTGAGCTCCTGCACCAACTTCTGGGCATCTTTGACAAAGACCTGACCATCGCGGGAGAGCTTTTCCGTCTCGCTGGCGCTGCGCTCAAAAGCACGCGTAGCTGTGGCCATCTGGGGCACCACCTTCTCCCGCTCGGCTTCGCTCAACAGCCGTTGCACGGTGTCGGTAACAGACTCCAGGGTTGGGGCCGCTGCCCCAACCAACTTGCCACCGTCGCAGACCATGCGGCGATCGTTGCAGCCGGGGGACCGGGGGCCAGGTCCGGGGGGGAGGGGAGGGCCGGAGCTGAGGAGCGAGACCACCGCATCACCCCCCAGCAGCGAGCTTGTGGCGATTCGGGCCACTACGGGTCGAGAGAGGCGCAGGTTGGGATCGGTGATCTCCAGGCGGGCTTCCACGGACTGGCCACTGACCTGCACACGCCGCACATTTCCCACCTGAACTCCGCGATAAAGCACGGCAGAACGCTCCGCCAGACCAGCGGCATCAGCAAAACTGGCCTGGATGCTCCAGTTGTTGCGCTGCAAGGAAATGCCCTTCAGCCAAAGCCAGAATCCAATCCCACCTGAAATGGCAGCCAGCAGGGAAAATCCAACCAGGGCTTCACGAACACTGCGGCGCATGGATCTCAGGGATGGGTCGTCAGTGCTCGGCAGGCTGGATCGGTCCTTGCAGATTACCTGTCCTGAACTGCACCACGTAGGGATCGGTGCACTGCCGATACTGTTCCGCTGTGCCCATCCAGCGGAATCGTCCTCCGTACAAAAGGATCACCCGATCGGCGCAGCGATCAATGGTGCTGTGCACATGGCTCACCACCACCCCTGATGCATGGGTTAGGCCCGTGGCCTGAACGATCAGATCCTCGATGCGGGTGCAGGCCACCGGATCCAGGCCGGCCGTGGGTTCATCGAAGAGCAGGAGGGGCACGCGATGGCTGGGCTCGGTGGGATCTTCGATGAGGGCACGGGCGAAACTCACCCGTTTCTGCATCCCGCCACTGAGTTCTCCTGGAAGCCGATCCTCCACGCCCTCCAACCCCACAGCCTGGAGGGCAAGGTGGACCCGTTCACGAATCTCGCCCTCACTGAGGCGACTGCGGCGGTAAAGAAGGAAGCCCACGTTCTCCCGAACGGTGAGGGAAGCGAGGAGGGCAGGATTTTGGAACACCAGCCGCACATCGGGGGGGTGGCGTTGGTCCAGTCGGAGATAGGGCTGGGCTTCCCCATGGAGCTTCACCACACCAGAGGTGGGAAGAAGCAACCCCGCCATCAACCGGAGAATGGTGGACTTTCCCGAACCGGAGGGACCCACCACCATCAGGCGCTCTCCAGGCTGCACCAGGAGGCTGAGCTGATCAAGGATCAGGTTCTCCCCCCATCCCATGGAGACCTGCGCAAATTCCACCACCGGCGCAACGCGGGAATCGGTGAGCACAGCAGGGGCAGGCTCCAGAGGACGAGGGACCAGACAACCCACCCATCCTGACGTCCCCCTCCCATCCCTACAGTTCAGACACTCTTTTCTGCGTCCGCGCCCGGATCCCTTGCCCGCCCGAGGCCCAATCGTCCGTCCGCCCCGCCAGCGCTCAGGTCAGCGTCCTGAATGGATCGGCAGGGGGGAACGGCGCCAACAAGATCTGGTTAGCAGTTCGCGTAGGGCCGTGCGCTGGCTCCAGCCGGGCCTGGTGGTGAAGCGTTGGATGCTCACCTCTGGTCTGGGTTTATTGATCGCCCTCCTTGGCGCCGCGGTCTGGGCCGATCTCCAGCCCATCTACTGGAGCCTGGAAACCACACGCTGGATCCTGGGTCGTTTGACCCAGGTTCTGCCAAGGGGAATCACCGGGCCCTTGGTGCTGTTGCTCGGAGGGGTGCTGATCTGGCTTGGCCTCAACCGCAGCTTCGGTTCGATCCAGCAGGCCCTCGCCCCTGAGAAAGACACCCACCTGGTGGATGCCCTATTGGCTCAGCGACGCCTGAACCGTGGACCCAACGTGGTGGCCATCGGCGGGGGAACGGGGTTGGCGACCCTGCTGAGTGGCCTGAAGCGCTACAGCAGCAACATCACGGCGGTGGTGACCGTCGCCGACGATGGGGGAAGCAGCGGCGTGCTGCGACGAGAACTGGGAGTCCAGCCCCCGGGGGACATCCGCAACTGTCTGGTGGCTCTGGCCAGGGAGGAACCGTTGCTGACCCGGTTGTTCCAATACCGCTTCAAAGCCGGTAGCGGCCTGGAGGGTCACAGCTTCGGCAACCTGTTCCTCACAGCCCTGATGGCGATCACGGGCAGCCTGGAATCGGCGATTGCCGCCAGCAGCCGGGTGTTGGCGGTCCAGGGGCAGGTCGTCCCAGCCACCAATGCGGATGTGCGCCTCTGGGCCGAGCTGGAGAACGGCGAACGCATTGAGGGAGAGTCATCCATCGGCAAGGCCACAAGCCCAATCGTGCGCCTCGGATGCACCCCTGAGCGCCCGCCGGCCCTTCCCCGGGCCCTGGAAGCCATTGCCCATGCGGATTTGATCGTGCTTGGGCCTGGGAGTCTCTACACCTCCTTGCTTCCCAATCTGCTCGTTCCTGAGTTGGTGGAGGCCATCCGCAACAGTCGAGCCCTCCGTCTTTACATCTGCAACCTCATGACCCAACCCGGGGAGACGGACGGCATGGATGTGAGCGGCCACCTGCAGGCCATCGAAGCCCAACTGTCCACCCTGGGGGTGGACGATCGCCTGTTCACCGCTGTGCTGGCCCAGGAAAACCTATCCCCCTCGCCCCTGCTGGAGCACTACCGCCGACGAGGAGCAGACCCTGTCACTTGCGATGTGCAGAGGCTGGAGGAGCAGGGCTACGAGGTGATGCAAGCTCCGCTCCAGGGCACAAGACCCAGCGCAACCCTGAGACACGATCCCCGCAGTGTGGCCTCGGCGGTGATGCGCTTTTACAGAAAACACCGCTGGGATGGCTAGGACGCCAGCAAACCCTTGGCTTGGCACTTCAACCGAAAGATTCCCTCTTTCCAGGCACGAATGGGCCAGGGAGGAGGTTGGTCTTCCAGGGGAACCTGGGCCCATGGGGTATCAGCGATGTGGCGGCGGTAGGTGTCTCGCCAAGGGTGCTCACAGCGATAGTGCCAAGGCTTCACGGGGCCAGGACCTGCAAAATGAACGATGGCTGGGTGGTCAATCGCATCGATCTGGTCGGCCGTGAGCTTCTCTCGGCTCATGTCGTAAAAGGGATTCAAGCCAAACAGATGGGGACAGGCATTCCAACGCTCTGACATGGCCAACCACTGACCAGCAAAAAGGTGATTCAGCACGTCTTGATCCCAATGGCGTAGACGATGGGGATGGGTTCGAGCAAAGGCCCGCCCCTTCTCCAGCAGGTCCATTTGCCTCCACCGCTCAAGATCAACCAACATCATCCCGGAATTGAAATACTCCCCGAACACATAGCCATGATCCTGACAACTCAGTTGGTGTTCGCGAACGGCAGCAAGGGGATAACCTTGAAGCGATGTATCCCAGAGGGAGCGCACGGAATCAACAACAACGGCATCGCTGTCAATGAACAGAAAACGACTCAATCCTGCCGGAAGCAAATCGGGAAGCAGGAGGCGAAAGTAGGCCGCCAAAGAGCCATGGCCTGACACCGGAAAATCGTGGAGGCGGGACGAATCCGCCTGCAGCAAGGAGATGGACGAAAGAAATGTGCTTGTGTAGCGAATGAAGCGAGCTTTTTCTTCCGGATCAAGGGTGTCATGAACGACGTAAACATTCAGCCGCTCTCCCTGATTTTCTTCAGACAGGGAATGCAGCATTGCTGCGCAGTGTCGCAGGTAGCCGCGATCCAACGCACAAACAATATTGATCACTAGTATGCATCCTGCATTTCATAAAAATCCGGTTGCACATAATCCTTCCTCAGTGGCCATCCTTTCCAGTCTTCAGGCATTAACAACCGCTTGGGATGGGGATGGCCGTCATAAACAATGCCAAACATGTCATAGGTTTCGCGCTCCTGCCAATCCGCTCCTCTCCAGAGCCCATAAAGGCTGGGAATGGTCACGGACCCATCCCTGGGCAGAAACACCTTGAGCCTGACCTCCTCTGGTTTCTGATGTTCAGAGAGCTGCTGGTTGGTGCCGGCTGGAGCGGTAGCGGCAGCGATCCGATCGGCCAAGGCAGCCAATTTCACGAGGTGATAGAAGCTCACGAGCCGGCCACCAGGCCCCTCGTCATAACCGCCCTGACACTGGAGATAGTCGAACCCAAAGGCCTTCAGGGCCGTGGCAATCAGGGGGAGGACCTCCGGTTCAATACCGAGAACCTCCACCCCCAGATGGTCTGGAGGGAGCACAGCATGGTCAAAGCCCTGCTGACTGAGCCAGTTGCTCACCAGGCCAGGAGTCTGGACAGTGACAGGAGCAGCTGGATTGGCTTCGGCCATGGCTCGGGAGTGGGAAGGGAAAGGGGATCCGGGGATGAACGGAGTTAAGCCTGATCTCCAGAACGATCGGCAACAGGGACCACGGCTGACTCCTGGGAGATGGGAGTGGCCAGGGGGAGGGAAGAGGCGGCAGCCAATGCAGCCCTCTGGGTTGGCGCGGAGAGATAGGCACCGGTAATCAGCGGCTCCACCTGCTGCAACTGGTGGGGCACGGTGCAGTAGCGGTGGCTGGCCTGGAGACGGCGGCGCTCGGCCACGGATTCATTGCCCACCTTCTTCCGCAGCTTGATCACCGCATCAAAGATCGCCTCCGGGCGAGGGGGGCATCCGGGCAGATAGAGATCCACAGGGATCAACTTGTCGACCCCGCGAACGGCTGTGGTTGAGTCGGCGGAGAACATGCCACCAGTGATGGTGCAGGCTCCCATGGCGATGACGTATTTGGGCTCTGGCATCTGCTCGTAGAGCCGAACCAGGGCTGGAGCCATCTTCATGGTCACCGTGCCAGCCACGATCAGCAGGTCGGCCTGCCGGGGGCTGGAGCGGGGTACCAGGCCGAAACGGTCGAAATCGAAGCGGGAGCCGATCAGGGCAGCGAACTCGATAAAGCAGCAGGCCGTGCCGTAGAGAAGGGGCCAGAGGCTGCTCAGGCGCGCCCAGTTGTGGAGATCATCCAGGCTCGTGAGGATGATGTTCTCCGACAGGTCGGAGGTAATGGTGGGAGCTCCCACCGGAGCGCAGGTGGCCGATCGCTGGTCGCGCAGGGCACCCACAGAGAGGGCTTCAGCGAGACCTGCAGTGGCAGAGGAAGGAGAGGTGGCAGTCATGGGATTAACTCCATTCAAGGGCGCCCTTGCGCCAGGCATAGGCCAGAGCCACCAGCAGGATGGCAATGAAAACGAGGGCTTCAATGAAGGCCAGCAGGCCTAGGCGGTGAAACGCCACAGCCCAGGGGTAAAGGAACACGGTCTCCACGTCAAATACCACAAAGACGAGGGCAAACATGTAATAGCGGATATTGAATTGAATCCAAGCTCCGCCAATCGGTTCCATCCCCGATTCGTAGGTGAGTTCCCTCTCGCCCCGCTGGCTTTTCGGGGCCAGAAGCTTGTTGGTCACCAGGGCCAGCACCGGCACGGCTGCCGCGATGAGCAGGAAGCCCAGAAAGGCGTCATAGCCGGAGAGCACGAACATGGTTCAGCCCCAACGTTGGGGCGCAGTCTGGCATCTACGGCCCAACCTTGGGGCTGCCTACAGTCCACGGATTCCAACGGCCTCGCCATGAGCACCCCACCCAGCTCCGAGGGTCCCCCCCCGATGCCCAGCCCCACGCCAGCTTCCGGTGATGTGTCATCCCCTCCGACCCCAGATGGGCCGGTTGTCGAAGCCGTGGATGGTGTCGAGGAGGAAGCGGTCGAGGAGGACATCTCCCAGCACCGTTTCGAGTGCCGCAGCTGCGGTTATGTGTATGACCCGGCAGAGGGTGTGCGCAAGCTGGGCATCGTGTCCGGCACTCCCTTCCTGGATTTGGATGGGGCCAGTTTCCGCTGTCCGGTGTGCCGCAGCAAGGTGGGAGCCTTCCGCGACATCGGCCCCCGGGAGAAGCCCAGCGGCTTCGAGGAAAATCTCAATTACGGTCTGGGCGTCAACCGGCTCACACCCGGTCAGAAGAACGTTCTGATCTTCGGCGGCTTCGCCCTGGCCATCGCCTTCTTCCTTTCCCTCTATTCCCTGCGCTGATGGATCGATCCTGCCCTTCGCCCTCCCACCGCTGGCTGGACCGCCTGGCCTCCTCCCTGTTGTCCCTTGTGATGACCGTTCTGGTGGGCCTGGCTCTCCCCGGGTGTGTCACCACCGGTCTGCCCCTGGCCGCCACCAGTCCCTGGCAGATCGTGCCCCTGGCCACCAAGGCCAATCCGTTGGATGTGGCCTTCACGGATCAAAAGCATGGCTTCCTGGTGGGAAGCAATCGCCTGATCATGGAAACCGAGGATGGCGGCGCCAGCTGGGAAGAGAGGAGTCTGACGTTGCCGGAGGAGGAGAACTTCCGGCTCATCAGCATCGATTTCAATGGCACAGAAGGCTGGATCGTGGGACAGCCAGGCCTGCTGCTTCGCAGCACGGACAACGGCAAAAACTGGAATCGCTTGTTCCTGGACACCAAGCTTCCCGGAGAGCCCTACCTGGTGACCGCGCTCGGAGCCAATTCAGCGGAACTGGCGACCAGTGTGGGGGCGATCTATCGCACCCAGGATGGAGGCAAGAGCTGGCAGGCCCTGGTGGGCGATGCGGCAGGGTCGGTTCGCGATCTGCGGCGCAGCCCCGACGGCCACTACGTGAGCGTGAGCAGTCTGGGCAACTTCTTCGCCACCTGGGAGCCCGGCCTCCCCAACTGGCAGGTGCATCAGCGGGTGAGCAGCCAACGGCTCCAGGCCATGGGCTTTCAGCCGAACGGCAACCTGTGGATGCTCGCCCGGGGGGCCCAGCTGCGCTTCAACGAGGATGCCGGCAACGCAGAGGTCTGGGGACCGGCGATCATCCCCATCACCAATGGCTTCGGTTACCTCGATCTGGCCTGGGATCCCAAAGGGAACCTCTGGACCGGCGGCGGCAGCGGCACCCTGCTGACCAGCTCGGACGGTGGGGAGACCTGGAACAAGGATCCCGTGGGGGCGCAACAGCCAAGCAATCTCACCCGGATCGCCATGCTTCCTGATGGCAAGGCCTTCGTTCTCGGGGAACGGGGGAGCTTGCTGCGCTGGGTGGGTTAAGACCGAACTGCTTCCCTCTGTAACCATCGCTCGCAGGGGGACTCGGTTGGCTTCAGCAGACCCCTAGGATTTGACAGCTGAATGCTTGCTGCTATGGCTGCCGGCTCTACGGGTGAACGCCCGTTTTTCGAGATCATTACGAGCATCCGCTACTGGGTCATCCATGCGGTCACCCTGCCTGCGATCTTCCTGGCGGGGTTCCTGTTCGTGTCCACGGGCCTGGCCTACGACGCCTTCGGAACCCCCCGTCCCGATGCCTACTTCCAAGCCCAGGAAGAGAAGGCCCCCGTGGTGAGCCAGCGTTACGACGCCAAAACGTCCCTTGACCTGCGCTTGAAATAAGCCATGACTCAATCCACTGCTCCCACCACGCCGCGCAACTACCCGATTTTCACGGTGCGCTGGCTTTCCGTTCACGCCCTCGGCATCCCCACGGTATTTTTCCTGGGAGCCCTGGCTGCGATGCAATTCGTGCGGCGTTAAACCATGGGCCTTCAACGCAATCCCAATCCCAACAATCTCCCGGTGGAACTCAACCGCACCAGCCTCTATCTGGGGCTGTTGCTGGTGTTTGTCACCGGTGTGTTGTTCACGAGCTACTTCTTCAACTGACGCCCCTCCTGAGCCATGAGCAGCAAGAAATCTGCCCTCCCTGATGGTCGGATCCCCGACAGGCTTCCCGATGGACGCCCAGCTGTGGCCTGGAAAAGCCGCTGGACGGAAGGCGTGCTCCCCCTCTGGCTGGTAGCCACGGCGGGGGGGATGGCCGTCATCTTCGTGGTGGGCCTGTTCTTCTATGGGTCCTATGTGGCTGTGGGTTCGGCCTGATTTCGGCCCAACCGCTTCCAATCTCAGGGCGGATCCAAGGGATCCGCTTTTTTGTGGGTTCCGGCGACCATGGCGGGCACGGCCTCCGGTGCCAGCCGCCGATCCTCTCCCGCCTCCCCGCGGAGCTCCTTCAGCACCACCAATCTCTCAGCCGCCTCGCTGTCGCCGATCACAGCAGCCCAGGGTGCGCCGCTGCGATCGGCCCGCTTGAACTGCTTGCCGAAGGCGGCGCCGCTCAGGTCGAGCTCCACCGCCAGGCCGGAAAGGCGCCAGCGGCGTGTGAGCGTGAGGGCCCAGCCTGCGGCAGCGGGCCCTCTGTTCACCACGTAAAGATCCGGGGGGGCTGGAGGGGCTGCTTGCCGCTGGGCCAGGAGCAAGACCAACCGCTCCAGCCCCAGGGCCCAGCCCACCGCAGGAGTGGGCGGCCCGCCCAGCTGTTCCACCAGGCCGTCGTAACGTCCGCCGCCGCACACCGTGGCCTGGGCACCCAGGTGCGTGCTGGTGATCTCGAAGGCCGTGTGGCTGTAGTAATCCAGCCCCCGCACCAAGCGGGGATTGAGGCGGAAGGGAATGCCGAGCGCCTCCAGCCCCTGGCGCACCATGGAAAAACGCTCGTGGCTCTCCCCCCCCAGGGCGTCCCCCAGCTGAGGGGCCCCGGCCAGCAGGGCCTGGGTGGCGGCGTCCTTGGAATCCAGCACCCTCAGGGGATTGCTGTGCACCCGAGCCTGGGAATCGGGATCCAGACCCTCCAGGTGGGCCTCCAGCCAGCGCACCAGCTCCGCCCGATACCGGGCCCGATCGTCTGCCGTACCAAGGGAATTGAGCTCAAGAGTCAGATCATCGAGGCCCAGGGCCTCCAGCAGATCCCAGGCAATCCCGATGGCCTCCACATCGCTGCGGGGATCACCCAAGCCGAGCAGTTCCACGCCGATCTGGTGAAACTGGCGCTGCCGCCCTTTCTGGGGACGCTCGTAACGAAACATGGGTCCGCCATACCAGAGCCGCTGGGCACCCTGGCTCAGGAGCCCGTGCTGAATCACAGCCCGCACCACAGAGGCCGTGCCCTCGGGCCGAAGGGTGCAACTGCGCTCCCCCCGATCCAGAAAGCTGTACATCTCCTTGCCCACCACATCAGTGGCCTCGCCGATGCCCCTGGCAAAGAGCTCCGTCACCTCCAAAAGGGGGGTGCGGATCTCGAGCAGGCGAGCTCGACGAAAGTGCTCTCGGGCCACGGCTTCCAGGTGCTGCCATTGGCCGATCTGCTCTGGCAGCAGATCCACCATGCCCCTCAGGCTCTGGAGCGATTCCACGACTAGCCCCCTCAGCTGGAGGCAGCCGCGAGCCTTTCGCGGAAATAGGCAATGGTGGGCTCCAGGCCCTCTTCCAGGGTCACCTTGGGTTCCCAGCCAAGCTCCTGGCGAGCGAGATCAATCACGGGCTGACGCTGGAGGGGGTCGTCCTGGGGCAGGGGGAGGGTGGTGAGAGGCAGGGAAGGATTGATCCGATCACGCACCAATTCAGCGAGCTGGCGAATGGTGAACTCACCAGGATTGCCAATATTAATAGGACCAGTGTTGGATCCATTCATGAGGCGAATCATGCCTTCAATGAGATCATCCACATAGCAGAAGGATCGGGTTTGACTGCCGTCGCCATACAGCGTGAGGGGCTGACCCTGGAGCGCCTGCACAATGAAATTGCTCACCACCCTGCCATCATCAGGCAACATCCGAGGGCCATAGGTGTTGAAGATACGCATCACCCTGATTTCCGTATCATGCATGCGCTGATAGTCGAAACAGAGTGTTTCAGCAATCCTCTTCCCTTCGTCATAACAGGAACGGATGCCAATCGTGTTGACACAGCCTCGATAACTCTCCGGCTGGGGATGCACCTCCGGATCTCCATAGACCTCGCTGGTGCTCGCAAGCAGGAGTCGAGCCCCGACCCTTCGTGCCAAGCCCAGCATGTTGTAGGTGCCGAGAAAACTGGTTTTGGCCGTTTTGATCGGATTGAACTGGTAATGCACAGGAGAAGCTGGACAGGCCAGGTGCCAGATCCGATCGACCTCGAGACGAATCGGGTCGGTGACATCGTGGCGGATCAGCTCAAAGTTGCTGTGCCCTAACCAGTGGCGAATGTTGTCCTTGCGACCGGTGTAGTAGTTATCCAGACAGATGACCTCTTCGCCGGCATGCATGAGCCGGTCGATCAGGTGGGAACCGAGAAAACCAGCGCCACCGGTGATGAGATTGCGACGTGCCATGGTTCAGCCCTCCCCCACACGCCAGACATTAAGGCCAGCAGCCCTGGCCGCCACCTGATCAGCCACAGCGCGGGCATCGAACAGCCAGGCAGGCCGCCGCATCACCCCGTGGATCGCAGACCAATCGAGATCGCAGTAGGCCTTCCATTCCGTGAGGATCAACACCGCATCCGCCCCTTTTGCGGCCTCCAGAGGAGTGGCCGAATGGATCCAGGTGCCCTCGCCGCCCAGGGGGACGTGGTGGGGAGCCTGGGAGGGGTCGAGGGGGGGGCGCTGCAGATCCTGGGTGATCTGGGCTGGGCCGACCTTGGGATCCACGATGGCCAGCTGGGCCCCTTCTTCAATCAGCTCCCGGCAGATTCGGATCGCGGGAGCTTCCCGGGTGTCGTTGGTGTCGGCCTTGAAGGCAAAGCCGAGAACCGCGATGCGCTTGCCACTCACGGTGCCGAAAAGGCTGTTCACCACCAGGCGAGCGATGCGTTGCTGCTGCCAGGTGTTGAGCGTCACCACACTCTCCCAGTAATTGGCCGCCTCCTCCAGACCGTAATGACGACAGAGATAGACCAGGTTGAGGATGTCTTTCTGGAAGCAGCTGCCTCCATAGCCCGGACCGGCCTGTAGGAACTTTGGACCGATGCGAGAGTCGGTGCCGATAGCCCGGGCCACTTCCCGCACATCGGCGCCCGTGGCTTCGCAGAGGGAAGCGATGGCGTTGATCGAGGAAATCCGCTGCGCCAGGAAGGCATTGGCTGTGAGCTTGGAGAGCTCACTGCTCCAGAGGTTCGTGCGCAGGATGCGATCGCTGGGCACCCACTGGCCGTAAACAGAGGCCAGAGCTTCGATGGCGTCTGCATCTTCCCCACCGATGAGCACCCGGTCGGGGGATTCCAGGTCGGCGATGGCCGTGCCTTCGGCCAGAAACTCGGGGTTGGAGAGAACGGAAAAGGTTTTCCGACCTCCAGCATCGCCCTGGGCCGCCGAGAGGATCGCTTTGACGGCCTCGGCGGTGCGGACGGGAAGGGTGCTTTTTTCCACGACGATGGTGTGACCACTGGCCGCCGCAGCGACCTGACGGGCGGAGGCTTCGATCCAGCGAAGGTCGCTGGCCTGGCCTGCGCCAACCCCACGGGTCTTGGTGGGAGTGTTCACAGAGAGGAACACCATGTCGGCCTCGGCAATGGCGCGATCCACCTCCGTTGTGAAGTGGAGGTTGCGGCTACGGGCACGACCCACAACGGCATCAAGGCCAGGCTCGTAAACAGGAAGCTTGGTTAAATCTTGATCATTCCAAGCGGAGATTCGCTCGGAATTGAGATCAACAACGGTCACTTGAATAGTGGGACAACGATCAGCAATCACCGCCATAGTTGGACCTCCCACGTAGCCCGCACCTATGCAACAAATAGTGCGAATTGGTGTATCGACAATCATCAGTGCAATTGATAACTCCTCGATAATACACTTTTCTTTGACCGACTCCGGCGCGTACAGACCAAAAAGCGCACGCTTGGAGCCGACCTCTTGAGTCGACCGGCTGACGGCACGTAGGTTGGTTATGGCATGGGTGTGAAGCAAACAGTTGGCCAATCTGTTGATCACAGGCGGCGGGGGATACATCGGGAGTCACACCACCCTGTGTCTGCTGGAGGCCGGCCACTCCGTGGTGGTGCTCGACAGCTTTGTCAACAGCCATCCGGAAGCCCTGCGCAGGGTGGCCCAATTGGCCCACCTCGAGCCGTTAACTGAGCGCTCGCCTGGGATCTGGCAGACCCTGGAGAAGACACCACAACTGACAGTGGTGCAGGGGGATGTGCGCCACCCGGCCGACGTGGAGGGCGCCATGGCCCTGAAGCCTGTGGAGGCCGTTCTTCATTTCGCTGGCCTGAAAACCCCCGCCGAATCCATTCGTGAACCTCTGCGCTATTGGGATTTCAACGTCCATGGAAGCCGTTGCCTCCTCGAAACCATGCAGCACCAGGGATGCCGCACACTCATCTTCAGCAGCAGCGCCTCCCTCTACGGGCTTCCCACCGTCTTGCCCATCCCCGAGACCGCACCAGTTCAACCTCTCCATCCCTATGGCCACACCAAAGCGGCCGTGGAGCAGCTTTTGTCGGACTTGGCGGCAAGCGAGAAGGGCTGGCGCATCGCATGCTTGCGTTACTTCAACCCGGTGGGGGCACACCCCAGCGGGAACATTGGCGAAGACCCGTGCAGCGCGCCGACCAACCTTCTGCCCCTGATCGCCCAGGTAGCTCTCGGCCAGAAGCCCTCCTTACCGATTTACGGGATCGACTGGCCCACAGCCGACGGCAGTGGCGTGAGGGACTTCATCCATGTGATGGATCTGGCTGAGGGACACCTGAGCGCCCTGCACCACCTTCTGCTCACAGACCAGGAGACCGTCCTCACCCTCAATCTGGGAACAGGACGGGGCATCTCTGTGCTGGAAATGGTGGAGGCCTACAGGAGCGTGAGCGGCAGCCCCATCCCCACCCGTGTGGAGCCCCGTAGGGAAGGGGACACGGCAACGAGCGTGGCCGATGCCTGTCTCGCCAGAGAGGCCCTGGGCTGGCGCACCCAACGCACCCTGGCGGAGATGTGTAGCGACAGCTGGCGATGGCAAACGAGCAACCCCAATGGCTATGGGGAGAGGGCGGAGATCCACCAACCCCTTGTTTTCTAGGCCTCTGCCAGCTGTAGAAGGTCCTCAAGGCGCTGACGGAAGTCACCTTTGGGCATCCCACCCTTGAGTTCTCCGTGCACGACAAAGTCGGCGTGCACATCCCTCACCACCAGGTAGGTGGGCCAGCCCATACCCTCCTTGTTGGGGTACTGGGCCATCAACACCTTGCGATACAGCCGATAGGTCTCCGTGTCCTGCAGCATCACGCTCACAAAGGCCAGTCCCAGCTCCTCAGCCACCTTGGCGTCGTAGTGGCTCATGCGGTGGCAGGTGCCGCAATCCTCGGAGCTGAACTTGAGCACGGTAAGGGTCGACATGGGGTATTTGAGCTGGATGGCGACTGATCGTAAGCACCCTGAGCCGGGGATAGGCAGCTCGGAATCTCCCTTAAAGACGTTCCCGCTCCAACCGATCCCGGCGGGACCGGCGGAGCTGGGCTCCCAGCTCCGGGCCCCTCGGGACGCCGGCGTCCATGAGCTCCTGGGCGCAACGCTCGGGCCTGAGATGGCGCCAGCGCAGCCACCAGCGCAAAAGGGGTCTACGGGGGCCGACCCGGCAGGCCAGGGCCAGGGCCACCGCCTCTGGCGTATGGCCAGGGCCTTCCAGGAGTTGGCACCAATGCCAGGGGGTTCTGCCATCCCGCCCTTCACCAGGCAACTCCTCAGCCAGGCGACAGCGCAACTCCACGAACTCTCGCAGCATCTGATGTTGTCGGTGCGGCACTTGGAGCCGTTCGGCCACGGCCAGGGGATCCTCTGCCGCGGCGATGAGCGTCACCAAGCGGGAGAGGCCGATTCGAGCTCCCCAACGCAAACGGAGAGCCCAGTGGCGGTCTGCCTGCAGATCAGGGGCCAAGAGCAGCAAGCCTCCCCACTGCTGCAAATCCTCCAGGGCGACGCACCAGTGATCGCCCTCCACCAACAATTCCAATTCGCGCCGGAGGCGCGTCCCCAGTGCCGCCGGAGCCTGTGCTGGTGGATCACCACCGCGCCAGGGCCAGGGCCAGGCCTGCAACGTCCCCAAAGCCTGGGCAAGGCTCTCAGGAGCCAGCTGAAAGCCCAGCCGGGCCGCATAGCGGGCGGCCCGCACCAACCGTGTGGGATCGTCTCGAAGGCTGGAGGGATGCAGAAAGCGCAGCTGCCTCGCCGCAAGATCAGCCTGCCCTCCATGGGGGTCCAGCAGAGTGCCCGTGGCCAGATCGAAGGCCATGGCATTGATCGTCAGATCTCGCCTGGCAAGATCATCTACTAGGGATCCATAGCGCACCACGGGGTTTTCCCCTGGAATGGGGTACGTCTCCGCGCGAGCGCTGGCCACATCCAGCAGCAAGCGGGTGGACCCCTGGGGCGCTCCAGCCGTCGAGCCATCCAACCCCGGGTGGAGCTCCGATGGCCATTCCAGTTCCAGCTCAACGGTTCCATACTGACCATGGGGACGGGCCTCCCGCACGGTCGGGGCCCCAGCGGTGTTGGCCAGTTGCTCCACCACACGCCAAGCGGGCGAGGAGCGCTCCGGCCTTGTGGCGCCAGCCACACCCCCCGCTAAGGCCGCATCCGCGATCACCAGATCCAGATCCACCAGCCCCCGCCAAGGATCAAGGTGCTGGCGGTGGAGCAACCAATCGCGCACCGCTCCACCTACCAGTGCGATCCGGCACGGCCCGGCGGCCTTCAGGAGCTGGGGCCAGAGGGTGGGCGGGACACCCGGCAGATCTAGCCACGGGAGGCTATTGAAGTAGCTTAATTTATCAGGGTTGTCCATAAGGGATTTGCCATTTTGCGTAGGTCTCTCAGGCCTTCTTGTTCAGGAGTGCCATAATGAACAATGGAACGAACGCATAATCTTTATCCTGCCTGGATGAAACCTTGTAGTTCGTACATTTATAGAAAACCGCCCTGCACAACCCAGGCAGACCATGAAACCATGGGAGCAAAAATTCATAGGAAATCAACTTGGCCAGCCTTAGTGCTGCTCGTTGCTTGGCTGGTCATAGCTGGAGGCCTCACCTGGCTAAGGAGTCGAGAGAGTGTCTTGCCTCCGGTCTTTGATCAAATGACGTATGTACAAAAGGCTGAAGGCATTTGGGGTTCGGTCTTGAAAGGCAATAGAGTAAACCCTCTTAACATAGAGCCATCTGTAAGACCTCCTGGCACCGTTGTCCTGACGGCACCATTTGGACCATTACAAGATGTTCGAAATTTTTATTTTAGATCCGTCTTCGTCCCCGTCGTGATCATGGCGATCGCAGTTTTCCTGGTCGGCGTTGGCGTGACAGGTCAAGGCTGGTATTCAGCCTTGATTGCGATGATTGCGAGTTCGATGCCAATGTTTTGGCAACTGGAATTCATGGACACTCAAAACACAGGTTACTTTTGGGGGTTGGTAGACACATTCCAGGCAAGTTTGGCGGGACTGGCAATGTCTGGACTGGTTCTTGCAGCTCTTCGATACAAACGGAGGTGGCTAATCCCTGGCTTCATATCTTTAGGCCTGCTTCCTTTGATCAAGCCATCTGGTTTTCTTATTGGCAGCTTAATCGCTCTCGCTTGGCTGGTGCTAGCCGTGGGCTGGGCAAATTCACATCCTCGGGGTCCTCTGCGCAGCTGGAGCGAGTTGGTGACAACAGGTATATCTATCACCCTCATCTTCGGTTGCGTGCTCCTCGCCAGCCTTGGTTCAAAATACTTCTCCGCTGAGAATATTGAATTTGGCAGATTAGCCCTCAAAGATTTGCGAGGAGAAATATACAGCGAATACACGTTGAAAGGCTTTAAAACACTCCTAACGTCTACAATCGGACTCCCCCAACTGATTACCATTGCCTTGCTGGGATTCTCTTCCAGAGCCAGGAAGTCAATTAGGAAGGATGAGTCTTACCACAACGAGGCCCGCTGGATGGGGGCGGTTGGGATCCTGATTTTTCTGGCCGGCATTGCGATTACATACCAAGCAGAGCAACCACCAGATAAAGTAAAATATCGCCAGGTTCCGGGAAATTTCGTAACAAGCTTGCACGCTGGAGAGGGGCGAACATAACTTGTTTGCGTTGCAGCGTTTATAAGGTGTTTGATGGTACTGGGGAAATCATCGTCGCAGCATGCGATGCGTGCACGAGACGTTTCGGAGCCAGATGAGGCAAAGCAGACAACCGCGTTCCAACCAATGCTTCCAGTTAGCGAGACGTCTAATGATCGCCCCTTGTGGAGCGGGCGTCACACTGTGATTATACCACTTTATGGACAACAACCCACGCATCTATGCGATCAATTAAATGATTATCTAGGATTTGACTTGTGTATAATGCTCGTCCAGAACAATCCACGACCCTCTCAAGGAGGAGCAGACTGGATGGATACTGATCTTAGGGCGCTACTGGCAGACAATGAAAATATTGAATGTTTCTGGAATGACAACAAGGGGGGTGTGGCTGGAGGCTTCAACCGGGGCGTGGAAAGGGCTGTAAGCAAGGGTGCTCAATGGATCACCTTGCTCGATCAAGACAGCCAACTTTCAGGCGATGATCTGGCACGTCTTAGGGAACCCTGGAATGAAATGTCAAGTGAGATGATAATGGCTGGACCAACCATCTGGGATGGAAGAAGGCAAAGAAAACATGGACATAGGAGATGCAAATTCCATCGGGGTTATATTCTTACGCGACTACTAATTAGCTCTGGAACAACATTTAGGGCAGTGGAATGGCAACTCTTGGGGCCGATGCATGAGTGGCTGGTCATCGATTTTGTAGACCATGCCTGGTGCTTTGATGCTGGGTCAAAGGGTTTTTTATTGCTGCAGCACCCAGAGGTGATCTTATTACAGTCGTTCGGCGAGAGACATCCAAACTGGCTATGCCGAAAACTGGGAATGGAGCTCTATTCGCCAAGACGCCACTTCTACTCTCTTCGTAATCTACGCTGGCTCATTCGACAGAGTAATGTCCCACTCGACCTCAAGTTAAAAGAGTTGATCAAAATGACCGTCAAGCCATGGTTGTGGCTGCTGTATGAACCGCTAAGGAAGGAAAACTTTAAAGCCATTCTCAGTGCCCTTCGGGCGCAATTGCTCTGAGCACCGGAACTGGAATGAGCACACAACGTAATGGATTGACACACTATTCAGTGCTGATGCCCCTGGCTCCCTGGGAATTACCAGGAATCTTGAGCGAGGCTCTGCTCAGTCTCCAGGAACAGACCCTCCCCCCCAATCAAATTGTGATCAGTTGCGATGGTTCTCCATCAACCGGCTTAAGAAATCTGTTGGAGACTATAGATTTACCCTTGGATATAATCATCGGCCCTGGCGAAGAGGGAGTTGGCCCAGTTCTTGCAAGAGGACTTAGAGCGTGCAGTAATGAGCTGGTCATCCGTGCAGACGCGGACGATATCTCCCTCCCAAATCGATGCGCCATACAGGTCTCCTGGATGTCTTGCCATCCGGAGATACTCGCCTCTGGGTGCTTGATCGATGAATTCTACAAGCGCCCCGATCACCCCATATCACAGCGTAAAGTGCCGATTGGAGAACAAGAAATTCTGCAAGGGGTGACCGCGCGCAATCCCTTAAGCCATCCATCTGTGATTCTGCGCCGATCCGCAGTGCTGGCCGCAGGAAACTACCGCTCCAAACCAGGATTTGAAGACTACGACCTTTGGCTGAGATTACTCAGAAATAACGGTAGGTGCGTGCTGGCCAACTTACCCGAGGCTCTTGTTTTAGCGCGGGTTGGTCCAGCGCATCTCAACCGACGCCATGGTTGGCATTACGCGTGGGTTGAAACAAATTTCTTTGTGGGCTGCGGCCGTGAAGGGCTAATGGAATGGCCGATTGTGATTCGGAATCTCGCCCTGCGACTTCCTCTCCGTCTCCTGCCTGCAGAGCTGCTGTCCAGGGCAATGGCTGTAGGGACCCGCAGGCGACTGAGTCCTTGAGGATAGGATCAGTCATGAACGCCGTCATGGCCTGAGAAAAGTATCAATCAAGGCTTGCCGAAGCATGGACGGACTGCAGTCTTGTCGGATTTGTTGCAGGCCAGTCGTTTGGAGATTTTCCCATAGGGGCTGATCTGTATAGAGCTGAGCGATGGTTCGTGCAAAACCTTCGGGATCATTGCTGTAGGCCAGCCCTTCCCCATGGGTCCACCCCATCTGTGTAGCGATTAATTCAGTCGTAACAACTGGCAGCCCCTGGGAGATAGCATGTTGGACTTTGTGTGGTAAACCTGAAGCGTACCGTGTTGGTGCCAATAGCAGGCGGTGGCTCCGCAATATGCCCTCGACATCTTCAACCCGACCAAGATGACGCAAGGGCCAAATCTTGGCAATTCGATCCAAGGATGGTTGGGCTAGATCTCGGCTGTAAGGGCCGATGATAGTCAGTGGGGCCGATTCAGGGTGCAGGAGATCAAGTTTGAGGAGCACGGGCAGGATGGAGTCTGCTAGCCATGCCAAAGAATCAAGATTAGGGAGACCAGGAAAATTCATGGCACCCATAAAGATCAATCCACGAGTATTTTCAAAACGAGGCAATTGTGGCTCAAGAGGGATTGAAAAAGCATGGCCAACTCGGGCAACCGGGAGACAAGTATGCTTTTGCAACAAAGATTTTTCCTGTTCAGAAACGGCCATAAGACGATCAAATATTTGGACTTCTCGCAATTCACTTTCGATCTCGGGAACATTTGCAAGGTCGACTGCATTGGCTATGACATTGGTTTTCTGCAGAGTTCGAAAGCAGAATTGACGTATACTAAAGATGGATTCGATATCACCAACAAGCAGTGGGATCCTTTTTATACATTTGGAGCGAAGATAGTGCTTTAAGTAAGAGATGTTGTGCCGTCGAGAAGTCACTATGTGCGTGTAGAAACCATCGCGATTCTCAAGAAGCTTCCGGAGGTCATCCTTCCCACCCCATTGGAGTTCATAATCACTATCTACAGCATGACATCGGAGATCAGGATCTTCGCTTCCTCCGGGAGGAAAATCAGTCGCGAATATAGTAACAAATATATCCAGGTCGGCCAACTGCTCAATGATGGCCTGTAGTCGCCCAAAGCCAGCCCCCTGTCCAGGGTCAGGCAGCCGATCATCAATCCAAAGGATGCGAGCTGGATAAGACTGTGGTCGGAGACAATGTTCAATCTGGGTGAGATCAGCAAAATGCTCGGAGTTGCGCTGATGAATCAACCAGTCTTGATGCTTAGAATGAAAAAGGATGCGGTTACGCTGCATCAACTGAATTGCATCAATATTACCCTTCCGAGAAGACGCATATTCGACATGGTAAACACGGCATCTCGGCTCATAGACAACAGGACGACCTCGCTTCCAACTTTCAACACAAAGATCAGTTTCTTCATAGTATGCAGGCATAAATCTTTCGTCGAAACCGCCTAGATCGCGCAGAAAAGAGGTAGGAATCATCAAGAAACATCCCGAGATATAATCTACCTTTCGTCTCACCTGCACAAGTGAATGCCAGGGACTCTGGCGGCGTCCAATGCCACGACAGCTACCGTCTTGGAAGAGAGTGTTCCCAGCTTCTTGCAACTGTCCATCAAGGTGAAGGATTTGACCGCCGACAATGCCAGTATTAGGCCAACGTGAAAAAACCGATAGGGCCTCATCAATGGCTTGACTAGAAAGAAGGGCGTCATTGTTTACAAGGGACACATAGGCACTCTCTGGGCTAAGCTCTCGAAAAGCAAGATTGCAAGCACGCAAAAAATGAAAGTTCTCCGTTAGGCTAAGGATACGCACTCTGCCCTTGATACTCCTTAACAGCGCAGATGTTGAGTCAGTGGAGGCATTATCGACAATAATCAGTTCGATATTCCTGTACTGTAAAGACGAGATCCTTTGAAGGCAAGCAAACGTAAGGGGTGCTTGGTTAAAGAGAACAACAACCAAGGAGACCATAGGACCGGAAACAACTTCATTATCTAAAGGGCCGATCTGAATAACCGAATTGCTACTTAAAAAATGCCTAAGCCCGCACTCGGCATCTACAGCATGAGTGCGGTTAGCATCTCCATGAGTGTCCCGAGAGAGACGTGGAGGAGAAAGAGAGAATAAGGATCTAAAGAGGCCTCGCAAGGAAAAGAAGCTGATGAGTTTTTTGCACAGTACTTTCAAGGAGTGTAAGTTCCTCATAGGATCTCTAGCCAGGGAATACAATCATGGGTATGAAAAGATATTGAGGATCTTGGCTTATCGCTGTATGCAGGTTATACGTCTCATGGCGTTGTAAAAGTCTCCATAACTTCATTGACATACAAGGCCTAACGAGTTAATCCAGGGACATAAGTTACTGCTTGTGTAAATCCTTGGCTCGCCCCGATAAATGGGATTAATCTCTCAATTGCATGCAACATAGAGCCATCATAAGGCAATGGCTCTTGGGGATACATGTTCCAAGAGTATTTTAGATCAAATAATGGTCTAATAGCTTTAGGCCTTGCCCAAAACATAGTTCCGACAGGAAAATTAAAATGATGGTTGGGCAGAGTAGCCATCTTTAGTTCTTCTGCTATTTTTTGTGCAAATATTTTATTCCCTCCCCAATCCAACAAATGCGGATCATCTGCAAAAACCAACCCAAGCCTGGTATCCTGCTTGAATTCATTAATAATCGTATCTGCCATGCAATGCTGCCCACCCAACAGATTTTCAATTAAGAAAAAAAACCAATCATGAGCAAAGGCTGAGTTTTGGATCTCCAGACTTTTTTTAGTATGGACATGACCTATAACGTCATACGCCTGTAATTCATCCTCAAATTCAGTGAGGAGCGGGCCCAAGTCTCTTCCCCTATTAGGAACAACCTTAAGGATACTTTTTATTTGCTTATATTCTGATAGAGTACGAGAAACATCAATGAATGAGGATTCACTAGTGCTAACATAGACATCAATATCTGTTTTATTAATCTGAATTCGGTTCAGTATGTCTGACAATATGTCAGGATAAAATACGTGGACATGAATAGCGCATTCCAATTGACTATTATAAGACGCCCTAACTTGTTTAGGGAAGATTACTTTTTCCTGCCAAGGCCCTACAGGCTTACCAGAACGTATGTAATCTGCAAATGGTTCCTTCTCAATATCCCGAAATGAATGGTGTGTATCATAAATTATCTGATTAAACCCTGGTGACGGTTTTCTCAATAAGTTAACTTTACTATGCCAAGTTCTTACATATCTTCTGATGGCATCGCGCCTATCCATGTTTTGTTTGACAAAAAAATCGTTTCTAAAGTCATCAGATTGCTCTAATACAATGCAATCCAATGACTCTTGTTGTGAACGCCTTGCCTGATGCTCCGAAAAGCCTACTAATTTGGCAACATACTGCTTCATATCAAAATGAGTCTGAGCCAATTGTTTTACTTTAGATGAAATTAATGAATAATATTCAGGTGTCTCATAGAATTGAATTATCTTCTGTGCAGCAGCAATGACACTTAAATGTGGGATAATGCAAGATGCTGTATCACAATCTTTCTCTAGAATTTCAGCGATTCCAGTTCCCCCATCAAAACAAATGAGTGGTTTCCCAAGAGACATTGCATCTATTGCAACGTTTGGGAGAGGGTCTAGCCTAGATGACAAGAAAAACAAGTTAGATAATTCGTACAAGTCATCCAAGTCAGGCAATTCATGTATAAATGAGAAACAATCAGCCAAACGGGAGCGCTTAATTTGTTCATCAAGATAACATGAATAAGAAACATCTTGTTGAGGATCAAAGCCTGAACCAACCCATATCATTTTAAAATTACAATTCGGAAGAGTTCGCTCAATTTCAGCTGCTGTTGCAATAAACAAATCTACACCTTTACGATAATGAACAGAGCCGGCCCCCAAGATAATGAAGGGTTTAGAATCGAATTTACTTCTTTTAAACCAAGACTCGGTGAGTTTATTGTATTTATTATATTCAGGCGTTTGCGACGGCATGCTAGATTTACCTTGGCACAAGATTTGGGTTGTTTTTATAATATCTGCAGCATGAGTATTTGATGCATTTTCTTGGACTATTTTTGCAGGAAACACAATAGACCCAGACCACAAGAATGATTCATTAAATTTATCCAAAGGCCGTGTATACGCAGCAAATTCATGTATTAGCAAAACAGAAGGGATGAAATTTTTTGCCAAAGGCTCTAAGACACTATGGGATTCTATTGAGTTCACAATTGAAAAGTTGATATTATATTGCTGAACGATACTTGCAATTAGGTTGCACATGAAGTCTTTATCTGCAACAACCGATCTATCTATATTAATTAGTGCATTACATGCTGACTCAAACAAGGCAGAAATACTGCCATCATTTAAAAGCAGGATTACAACGTTAAATTCTCTCTTTAATTCATTGGCAATATTTAATGATAAAATTGGAGCCCCTGTTCTTGAAGCATCATGGCTCACTACTAACACAGTCTTTCTTGTCTCAAGTAAAGGGGTTAATTCCTTTCGAGCATTAAAGGGACTTCCTCGACGACCCTCGGCCTTACCAAAGTTCACAAAATGATGATATGGATCAATTTTTGCCGCTGAAACATCAGGATATAATTTTAAGTAATAGTCTCGATCAAAATTAAGCCGCGAATCCTTTTCTTTAGAAGATAAGACCTGAGAAATTGAAATCAGCTTATCTGATTCCATGGCCTTATTGAACATCGGAATAATATGCAAAAATCTCTTAATTGCAATTCGAACTCGGTTATTCATTTACTTCTAATGCAGATTCCTTGAATATTGCTTGAGATAAAATCCACCCTGCTAACCATCCTAAATCTCACTGAATACAATCTAAGCGAACATTGGCGTCTATCCTTGGTAGAGGTTTTGTTACGCTGGTTAGTCATAAACTTCAAGTCTGGCGTAGAGGTTGGATCAATGAAGTGGCCTCAACAGCACGCTTTTCGCATGACTCAGGGATCGCACAAGTTTCCATGAACGAGATTCTACTATTGAACGTGCATAAGATTCAGCAGCCTCTGCTTTCTCAATGGCTTGGTTCAGATCATGCTTCAAGTGCTCAATTTCGGTCGTTGCTCTATTGATCTCGGCTAGGGCCTTGTTTTCTTCCTCCCTGGCTTGATCAGCTTCTAACCTGGCTTGATCAGCTTCCTCTCTGGCTTTATCAGCTTCCTCCCTGGCTTGATCAGCTTCTAACCTGGCTTGATCAGCTTCTTCCCTCGCCTGAGCACACTGCAATGACATTGCAATATGCCTACTCGCAGCCTGGGCAAGCTGACCTTGGGCTCTAGCCAGACGATCGAGCGGAGAAGACCAATGACTCTCGATTTCATCAAATGCCAAACCGCTCCGAATACCCCAGAAATAAAGATCACCAGACTTTGAATTGACCTCAAATCCATGGGAATCAAAAAAACAACCAAGCTTGATTTTCTCCGCAACCTGATCTACATCAAGATTCTTATAATAAGAGGTTGTAAAAGGTGAACTATACTCATCTGAATCTATCGTTCCATGTGCAGCTCGCCCTGTCCCCGCAGAGGTAAAAACAAACAAACCTCCCGAAACTAGAATACGAGCCATATTTAAAAAAACTAAATGCCAGTTATCGCAATGCTCGAAACATTCAGTTGATATAACAATATCAGCCCATCCATCGGATAATTCGGCTAATTCACCTGGAATTACCCAATCCACATCGGGTGCCATCCCAAGATCAATTCCCAAGTATTCGCGGGCATTTGGAAAGAAATCGCGTACCGTACCATTAATATTCTGACTACCTACCTCAAAAACTCTATTGGCAGATAAAAAGAATCTAGAGAAGCGGAGGTTTAACTCCTCAAAAAATTCGCGCTGCTCCTTGTGGGCCATGTCTAAACTCCAATGCGCGCAAGCTTCTTACGAAGAAATCCAAAAGGGTGACAAGTTATCTCATAAGCGTGATTGAAATCTGTTCTTTCAAACGTCTGATCTTGTTGAAGAAAGTCATCAGTTGCCAATAGAGCTCCTCTGGGCCAATCCAGAGATTCACGGAGAGATTCGATATCAACACAGGTGTCTTCTACAATCAACCACTCTCCTGGGCGAAGCAAACTGGAGAAACAATCCAGGGCAGATTTCGTGGTTTCGTAAGTGTGCCCAGAATCTTCAATGATCATTAATGACCGACTATTGACAACTGATTGGATTTGATCTCTTGCTTTTTCTAGGGATTCTTGATCCAACAAGTCACATTGAATCAGGCGGATATCTGGTCCTACACCAGGTGTTCCTAGCAAAGTGCTTAAATTACACGTGGATTTTTCAATATCAATATCCAAGCCAATAATTGTCCGTGGTCGTCTATTAATATCAACCACTTGTGCGGCCAACAATCTATCATATAGCCATCGAGTAAACCCTCCCTCATTTACCCCTATTTCAAGAACAACCTCTGGATCCGACAAATGAAGGAGCTTTTCATATGTCCATAGGTCCTGCGGAAACTTTGCAAAACCAATACCTTTGTACTTTTCGTTATGGTGCGAAGCAACTTGCGAGTGCCACAAGTCAAGGATTGAAATTCGACTCCATCTAGTAGGAAGTTGATGATCGTTCATTTTGCGAAGCTTTGGAATGTAGAGTGATTTAGTGGTTTTTTGGCTTCTCAACTTCCATGCTAACATGCGAGATGAAAGCTCCTACCAAACCATAGCGAACCCTACTAGAGCTGACTTTAATTAATACAGCATCTTCAGTCCAATGGTGTTGTACATGAGACGTCAAGTCGCCTTCTGCAATTGATGCCATCAGCGTATAGTCTCCCGTGGGAAGCATTGGAAACACTAGTTTAAAAATCGCAGTAATCTCATCTCCCGGATCAGCCTGCTTTTTGGATATTGAATCTTTTGCAAAGAAAGTATTTTCGCCAAACAAGGCCTGCCCAAGGCGATCTTTTAGAATAAAACCAAGAATCGGATTTGCAAGGCTTTGATTGGCTCTCGCGGAAATCCTCACCACTACTTCCTCTCCCCCTAAAAGAGGCATCTCTTGTCCACCTGAATTGGCCGGCCTAAGGCTTACAGAAATCAGATCAGCTCCTCCGGTTTTCCAGCCTTTTGCATGTGCAAGATTGTCTGTAGCTTCAGATACTGTCTGATAGTTGTAGGGGCTTTCAACATAGGCTAAAGATTCATCTCTTACGTAATCTATCGTTGCTGAATCAGATCCAGTTGAAATAGTTGAATTGCCAATGACTGAAAGTGCGATTTCTTCGCCATAAGATGTTGCTGCGCAATAGCGTAAATAGTCAAGAGTGACCGTTTTGCAGTCTCCTATCGATTGGACTTTCCCGTTTGAGATCCAAAGGGCATGACTACAAAGACTCTTCACAGCCTCAGAGTCATGGCTAACGAATAACAGGCATCTCTCCTCCTTCATTCTTCGTATAAAGCGCATGCAGCGCTGCACAAAAATAGCATCTCCAACTGCCAGCGCTTCATCTACCACAAGAATTTCGGCATCAACATGGGCAATAACTGCGAAAGCCAGTCTTACGACCATCCCGCTTGAATAAGCTTTTACGGGTTGATGAATGAACTCACCAATATCAGCAAAGGATAAGATAAGATCAAGCCTTTCATCTGTTTCTTCTTTGCTTAGCCCGAGCATTGATGCATTGAGATAAACATTTTCCAAGCCTGTGAATTCAGGATTAAAACCACTCCCCAACTCCAACAAAGCTGCTAATCGTCCTAAGCTTTGGACAGTTCCTTCAGATGGAGTGAGAGTGCCGCAGATCAGCTGCAACAGAGTGCTCTTTCCGCTGCCGTTGCGCCCAATAATGCCAAGACACTGACCCCTTTTTACCTCAAAACTAACATTTTTTAAGGCCCAGAACTCCCTGAAGTACTGGCGCTTTCCACGCCACAACGCTTGCTTTAGTCGCGCCTTAGGACTATCGTAAATCTGATAACATTTTCCCAGATTTGAACATTTTATTATAGTATCCATGTCAAGCCTGCATAATTGCTTTAGAGAACATCAGCGAAGGCACGCTTGGATTTTTGGAATGCACGGAAGCTGAGCTCGCAGACCACTAAGCCGGTTAGACTTCCCAGAACGACATACCTCCAATCAGGATTGAGGCCCTCGAGGACTGTACGTCTTGTTTGTTCGATACTCTGAGCCAAGGGATTAAGGGCTAAGAAAGGTTGCCACTTTTCTGGTAGTGCTGAAACAGGAAAAAAGATTGGACTAAGAAACATCAGCATGTTCAAAGCTACACCGACCAGTTGGCCAATATCGCGAAGGAATACTCCGGCTGCTGAAAGAATCCAGGTGCAAGACAGCGAGGCTAACACTAGTGGTAACCACACCAGAGGAAGCCATACAAGGGTAATTGGCAGCTGACGCAGAGCGATCAGCTCAAAAACCAGAAGGATGAGAAGGCTTGTGATGGAATGGAATACAGCGCTGCCCACGACAACGCTGCCCAGCACCTCCAGAGGAAACACAACTTTCTTCACGTAATTTGGATTACTCACGACCAAGCCTGGGGCGCGGCCTACACATTCGCTAAACAAATTGAATACAATTAATCCCGCAAATAAATTTACAGCAAATCCCAATGGGCCTGCTTGCTCGAGCCCACCCCATCGAGACTTGAATACCTGGGAAAATACGAATGTATAGACCGCCAACATGGCCAATGGTGTGATGAAACTCCAGCCAATTCCTAAGATTGAGCCGCGATATCGACCAAGCACCTCTCGCTGCGTCAGCCTCCACCAAAGCTCGCGATTATGCCAAAGGGCCTTGGGGAATTTTAAATCCATAGGGGCATATGATACAATTGAAGATCGGCGTGTCTAGGGAGACGCAATTTCTGATACATATTAGCGCTTATTCGTAACATCGATTGTCGATGGCAACATGTGTAAAACATAAAAGTTTATTTGCATAGAGAGCGTGGGGTTTGCAGAACCTCAAACTAAGCGAAAGACGTTTTCGCGAGGCAAAAAGCCTGGGAAAGGCTCCTAAACAACTCTTTTTCATCTGTTTTTTCAGTAAAAACATGGCATCCTTTCGATTTCCCCTTGGGAGAGAAAGTATAGACTGACAAAGCTTGAATATTCCACTTGTCCGCCCTCACCCGCTGTCTCCTGGAAGAAGCCGCGGCCATCGCGGCGGCAGCCACCCGCCTTGACAGCGACCAGGTCGAGGCCGCCCTCAGCCTGCTGGATGGGTGCGCCGAGAGGCGGGCCAAGCTGGTGATCACCGGCGTGGGCAAGAGCGGCATTGTGGCCCGCAAGATTGCCGCCACATTTTCCTCCATCGGGTTGATGGCCATCTACCTCAACCCCCTGGATGCCCTGCATGGGGATCTGGGGGTGGTGGCACCAGACGATGTCACCCTGCTGCTGTCGAACAGCGGTGAAACCCAGGAGCTCCTGGAGATCCTTCCCCACCTGCGCCGCCGCGGCACCGCCAGGATCGCCCTGGTGGGCAGGGTGGGCTCCAGCCTCGGGAGGGGATGCGACGTGGTTCTGGATGGTTCTGTGGACCGGGAGGTGTGCCCTCTGAACCTGGCGCCCACCGCCAGCACGGCCGTGGCCATGGCCATCGGGGACGCCCTGGCGGCCGTGTGGATGGAGCGGCAGGGCATCTCCCCTCAAGACTTTGCCCTCAACCACCCGGCCGGCTCCCTGGGCAAGCAACTCACCCTCACCGCGGCTGATCTGATGGTGCCCGCGGCCCGCCTCACCCCCCTTGCGGCGGCCACCCCCCTGCCGGAGGTGATCGGTCACCTCACGGCCGATGGGGTGGGGGCCTGCTGGGTGGCGCAGGACCACGACTGCCAGCAGATCTGGGGACTAATCACCGATGGCGATCTCCGCCGGGCCCTCCAGAGCCACCCACCCCAATCCTGGAACCACCTGACCGCCAAAGACCTGATGACCGCCGATCCCATCACCATTGCCGGGGATCTCCTGGCCATCCACGCCCTGGAGCGAATGGAACGCAACCGACGCAAGGCCATTGGCGTGTTGCCGGTGGTGGAGGAGGGGGCCCGCATGGTGGGCCTGCTCCGGCTCCACGACCTGGTGCAGGCGGGGTTGACCACCAGCTGAGAGACCCCGGCTTCAGAGGCGGGTGAGGGTCTCGAAGAGAGAGGCCTCCATCCGGCCCCTCTCCAGAGAGCGTTTGAGGAATTCGAAATCCACCCGGTAAATGCGGCGTGCCGCCGCCTCCAGAGCGGGGTTGTAGAAGCTCGCATAGGCGGGGGCTCTCCCGTCTTCCATCTGCGTCCTCAGGGTGTCCCTGGGGAGAAGCCAGGGGGGGGCCTGCTCCTCAAGGGTTGGGTTCCCCTCCGCTGCAAAGGTGTCGCGGGCGGCAGCCGGCCGATTGGTGGCCACACGGAAGGGCATCTCCTGGTGGGTGCCGAACAACGTGTTCACAAACATCCGGAAGGGCTCGAGATCATCCGCATCGAAAACCCGTTCAAAGGAACGCCAGCGGTAGCGCGCCCGCTGGGGCTTGAAATGCACCTTGTCAATGCAGCGGAAGCCATGGCGGTCGAGTTCCTCCACAAAGTCCGCGAAGGTGTCGAGCTGGGCCTGGGGGCGCAGGGCCAGGGAGGCCTCCCTGTAGCGGGTGTGCTCGATGTATTTGTTGAGGTAGGCGCTGACCAGACGCCGCAACGGATTGCGAAACACGATCAGCTGCATCCTCGTTCCCAGCCGCAAACGCTGCTGCTGGCTCACCTCCCAGGCAAAATCCGCCACGCTTCGGCAGGACGCCTTGGGGGACGCACAGATCACAAGAGAATCGATCTTGCTGACCAGCGTCCTTGGTGCCATGCCCCCGTCCACGACCTGGCAGGCAACGTATCAGGAGGGGCTCGAAAGCCCATCCTCTGCTGCCGCCATGGCCCTGGCCTGCTCCAGTTGTTCGGGAGTATCCACCGAAAGGAAGTCACCCGCCACTTCAAAGGTGCCGATCCCAATCCCCGCCTCCAGGAGCCGCAGTTGCTCCAACTTCTCAATGTGCTCCAGGGGGGAATGGGGCAGGGACGACCAGCGGGCCAGCACATCCGCCCGGTAGCCATAGAGCCCCACATGGCCCCAGAAGGGGGCATGGACGTGCCACTGGTCTGGCTCCACACCCCGCACGTGGGGAAGGGGAGAGCGGGAAAAGTAGAGGGCCCTGCCGTCTGCACTCACCAGGGTCTTCACCACATTGGGGTTGTGCAGCTTCTCCGCCCCCATGGGATAAATGGGGGTCAGCACCTCCGGCACGGGGTAGGAGCACTCAAATTCGGCCACCATCGCGTCAATCACCGTTGGATCGATGAAGGGCTGGTCTCCCTGCACATTCACGATCACCGTTTCTGCGAGAGCCGCCCCAGCCTCAGCGCCGGCGAAGGCCACGAGCGCGGTGAGGGCAGAAGCCAGACGCTCGCTGCCGGAGCTGCACTCAGGAGAGGTGAGCAGGGCCGGAAAACCCCAGCGCTCCGCGGCCTCCACCAGGGCGGGGGTGTCTGCACAGAGCACCACAGCCTGGGGCCTGCGGGCCAGAGCACAGCGCTCCAACACCCTCTGCAGCATTGGCCGCCCCCCAATGTCCGCCATCACCTTTCCAGGCAACCGGGCAGAGTCGAGGCGAGCCGGCACTGCCACCACGAATCGCATCGGTCCACCCCTTCACTGGCCGGAGCCTATCCCCAACCCACCGTGACCCGCGCCCCCTCGCCAACACCCCCATCCCCCGCCCAGGGGGCTCCGTTGGCCATCGTCACGGTGGCCCACCACAGTGGTGGCGTGTTGCCAGCTCTGGCCAGGGATCTCGCCCATCAGAACCTGGTTCCGGCCCATTGGATCGTGGTAGACAACAGCCCCCGCTCGAGCCCGGTGGAGCCGCGGCTGCTGCAGCCCGAGGGCGGGCCAAGTCTCTCCGTGCAGATGCTCGGGGGAGAGGAAGGGGATGGCTTTGGAGCGGGCTGCAATCGGGCCTTGTCCTGGCTGGAGGCCCAGGGATGGGGGGGGTGGGTGTGGCTCCTGAACCCAGATACGGCCCTTCCCCAGGGAAATGAGCTGCAGCACCTGGTGGATCGGTTGGTCGCACGCGATCCCCGCAGCCTGGTGGGAACCGCGGTGGAGGACGGCAGCGGGGGCCTGGAAGCCAGCGGGGGCTGGTTCACCCCCGGCCTGCGCTTCCGTTCCCATCGGCTGGACATCCGCAGCACCAACGGAGAGCAGCCGCTGTGCGTGGATTGGTTGAGCGGCTGCAGCCTGGTCCTCCAACCCACCGCCCATCACCCATCGGCCCGTTTTGATCCTGCCTTTCCCCTCTACTACGAAGATATGGACCTCTGCCTGCGGCTGGCGCGCCAGGGGGCCCCAGTGGTCTGGTTGCCCCAACCCCGGATCACCCATCGCCGGGGCCAGGGAAGTGGCAGCCGCTCCCCCCGACGCTGGAGGCTCTCCACGGTGAGCTATCTGCGGTTTCTTCAGCGCCACTGTCCGAGCTGGGTGGTGTGGCTAAGGGGTCTGCGGCTATTGGCGGTGAACATCCTGCGCTTTCCCCTTCAGCCCCGCCGCAGCAGGGCCGTGCTGGCGGGC
>Ga0208598_1000001_pt1 | contig 165056 bp, 156 predicted proteins | sample LakMenEpi22Jun12_FD_150726 | JGI IMG/M metagenome (GOLD analysis project Ga0208598, IMG submission 150726) | Freshwater microbial communities from Lake Mendota, WI - 22JUN2012 deep hole epilimnion (SPAdes) | ecosystem: Environmental > Aquatic > Freshwater > Lake > Epilimnion/Euphotic zone ... | reverse complement strand
CTGTAGCTCAGTAGCCAGTTTTACACGCTGCGCTTCGCCTCCCGATAACGTAGGGGCTGATTGGCCTAAGCGAACGTAACCTAAACCAACATCGCATAGAGTTTTTAGAAATCTTGAGATTGCAGGAACTGATTCAAAGAAATTACTTGCTTCTTCGATAGGTAAATCAAGCACTTGGGCAATTGTCTTACCTTTATAGTGAACTTCAAGAGTTTCTCGGTTATACCTAGCTCCGTGGCATACCTCGCAAGGAACATAGACATCGGGCAGAAAATTCATTTCTATAGTAATAGTTCCATCGCCGGCACAATTTTCACAGCGCCCTCCCTTTACATTGAAAGAGAATCTTCCCTGTTGGTATCCACGCACTTTTGCCTCAGTAGTCTCAGCAAAAAGCGCACGAATCTTGTCAAACACTCCAGTGTAAGTTGCCGGGTTTGAACGTGGCGTGCGTCCAATAGGTGATTGATCAACATGAACAACCTTATCTAGTTGATCCAATCCAGAAATAGTTCGATGTCGTCCTGGAACTATTCGAGCACCATTTAATTTGTTAGCTAAAACTGAATATAGGATGTCATTTACTAAAGTTGACTTACCTGATCCGCTTACGCCAGTAACTGCAACAAAAACAGCTAAAGGAAATGTAACATCGATGTCTTTTAAGTTATTCTCTTTGGCGGACTTTATGGTTAAGACTTTTTTAGAATCGATACTTCGTCGAACCTTTGGTATCTCTATTACTGATCTTCCTGAGAGATAGGCCCCGGTAATGGAAGATTTATTTGATATAAGGTCCTGATAGCTACCAGATGAAACAACCTCTCCACCATGTTCACCAGCGCCGGGGCCAATATCTACAATCCAGTCTGCAGTTCTAATGGTTTCCTCATCATGCTCTACAACAATAAGAGTATTTCCTAAATCACGAAGCCTAGTTAGGGTCTCAATAAGCTTTCGATTATCTCTTTGGTGAAGGCCAATACTTGGCTCATCAAGTACATAAAGAACCCCCGTTAGTCCAGAGCCAATTTGTGTAGCCAATCTAATTCTTTGTGCCTCACCACCTGACAGTGTTGCCGCCGGTCGAGCCAAAGATAGGTAATCCAATCCGACATCTAAGAGAAAACCTAGACGAGCATGGACTTCTTTTAATACTCGTTCTGCAATTTTTTTCTCCCTGGCTGAAAGTGAAATCTGCTTTAAAAATAAAGCACACTCAGCTATTGAAAGTTCGCAAATCTCAGCAATATTCTTTCCACCGACCGTTACAGCAAGTACTTCCGGCTTTAATCTACTTCCATTACAAACATGACATGGAGTTTCTCGCATGTACGCTTCGTATTTATCTCGGCTGTAGTCGCTATCGGTCTCACTATGCCGCCTATGAATAAAAGGTACCACGCCCTCAAATCCAGTCGTATAGTTACGGACTCTTCCATATCTATTCTTATACTTAACATGGACCTCATAGTCCCAGCCATGCAAGATTGCATCCTTTGATTTCTCAGACAATTTCTTCCATGGCATATCCAAAGAAAATTTAATATCGGAAGCCAATCCTTCTAATAAGCGTAAAAAATACTCAGATGATTGCCCACCCGACCATGGTGCAATTGCACCCTCATAGATAGAAATTGAATCATCAGGGACTAATAGCTCTTCGTCAACTTCAAGCTTTGTACCAATTCCTGTGCACTCTTGGCAAGCACCAAAAGGTGAATTAAATGAAAATGATCTTGGTTCTAACTCTTCAAATGATAGTTCGCATTCATGACAAGCCATATGCTCACTAAATACTTTTTCCTTATCTTGTGAACCTGACTTCTTGTCAATAAAGTCTAAAACAACTAGTCCGCTCGCTAATCTCAATGCAGTTTCAATTGAATCAGTTAATCTTGATTTACTTTCACTTTTTACACTAAGCCGATCAACGACTACCTCGATTGTATGCTTTTCTTGCTTCTTAAGCTTTGGAATTTCAGAAATTTGGTAAACAGTTCCATCTACTCTGGCACGGGAGTAACCTTGTGTCATAAAATCTTTAAACAAATCTAAGAACTCACCTTTTCTGGCCCTTATAACTGGGGCAAGTACTTGAAACTTAGACCCCTCAGGCATTTGCAAAATTTGATCTACGATATTTTGTGGAGTTTGCTTTGCAATTTCTTTTTTACACTTTGGACAATGGGGCTTTCCAGCCCGAGCGAACAAAAGTCTTAGGTAGTCATAAACCTCCGTAATCGTGCCAACGGTAGATCTTGGATTCCTATTAGTTGATTTCTGATCAATTGAAACTGCAGGCGATAAACCTTCGATGAAGTCAACATCAGGCTTATCCATCTGACCCAAGAACTGGCGAGCATACGCAGAAAGTGATTCAACATATCTGCGCTGTCCTTCAGCAAAAATAGTGTCAAACGCAAGCGAAGATTTTCCTGAACCCGAAAGTCCGGTAAAGACGATGAGCGAATTGCGAGGCATGTCTAGCGAGACATTCTTTAGATTATGCTCTCGAGCACCACGAACAATTAATCTGTCATTCATTAACTGCCCGCCTCTTCCATTCCTTTAAGCTCTCGCTTAAGTTCTCTAATTTCGTCCCTTAACCTGGCTGCTAACTCGAAATTTAGTTCTGCTGCAGAAGTTTTCATCTGCTCGGTGAGCGATGAAATAAGAGCAATTAGCTCACGCTTAGGAAGTGAAACAATTGATCTTTGGCTAATTCCACTACTGATAGTACTTGACCTTGAGGATGAAGCTAAATCTTCCGTGTCATCAACTTCCTTTGCAATTAAATCAGTAATATCGGCAATCTTCTTTCGAAGTGGTGTTGGATCAATTCCGTGTTCGTGGTTATATGCCACCTGTTTAATACGTCGCCGGTTTGTTTCATCAATGGCAAACTGCATGGATTTAGTTATGTTGTCTGCATACATGTGAACTTCGCCGGACACGTTTCTGGCAGCTCTACCTATAGTTTGAATCAATGATGTTGAAGATCTTAAGAAACCTTCTTTATCGGCATCTAAAATTGCAACTAGCGATACTTCCGGTAGATCTAATCCTTCTCGAAGAAGGTTTATGCCAATCAATACGTCATACTCCCCTGTGCGTAGCTCTCTTAATAACTCTACTCTTCTTAAAGTATCTACCTCTGAGTGCAGATAGCGAACTTTTAATCCCAAGCCCAACATATAATCTGTAAGTTCTTCTGACATTTTCTTAGTCAATGTAGTAACTAGCACCCGCTCATTTTTCTCAGCTCTAATTTTTATTTCATTCACTAGGTCATCAATCTGACCCTTAATCGGTTTTACAACTATTTTCGGGTCGACTAAACCAGTTGGCCGAATTACTTGTTCGACAAAGGTATTACCAGTCTTTTCCAATTCGTATTTGCCAGGTGTAGCTGAGAGATAAACTTTTTGACCACATCTATCCAAGAACTCAGTAAATTTCAGAGGTCGATTGTCCATTGCGCTTGGTAATCTAAAGCCGTGTTCAACTAAGGTTCTCTTTCTTGCAGCATCACCTTCATGCATAGCACCTATCTGCGGAACTGTTACATGGGATTCATCAATCACAACTAGAAAATCTTCAGGAAAATAGTCCAATAAACAGTTTGGAGCACTCCCTGGTTCTCTGCCGTCTAAGTGACGTGAGTAGTTTTCGATTCCAGAGCAGAATCCAAGTTGTCTCATCATCTCAATATCAAAAGTAGTTCTCATTCTTATTCGTTGTGCTTCTAAAAGCTTGCCTGATTTTTCAAATTCTGAAACTCTTAATTCCATTTCTTTTTCGATATCAATAATTGCGCGCTCCATAGTTTCAGGGCCGGCGGCATAGTGAGTTGCAGGAAATACATACATTTCACTCTCTTCACGAACTATTTCACCAGTTAGTGGATGTAAAGTCATAATTCTTTCTATCTCATCACCAAACATTTCAATTCTAAGTGCAAGTTCTTCATACATCGGGATGATTTCAATAGTATCCCCTCTTACTCGAAATGTACCTCGTTCAAAAGCAATATCATTTCTTTTATACTGAATATCAACAAATTTTCTTAGTAACGAGTTTCTCTCAATAGATTCTCCGACTCGAAGTCGAATCATTCGATCTACATACTCCTGCGGTGTGCCCAGTCCATAAATACAAGAGACTGTAGCAACCACAATTACATCTCTTCTAGTTAATAGAGAGTTTGTAGCAGAGTGTCTCAAACGTTCGACTTCGTCATTAATAGAGGAATCTTTCTCAATAAAAGTATCAGTTTGTGGAACGTAGGCCTCAGGTTGATAATAATCATAATAAGAAACAAAATACTCAACAGCATTATTTGGCATAAGTTCTTTAAATTCATTTGCTAATTGGGCCGCTAATGTTTTATTAGGAGCTATAACTAGAGTTGGTCTTTGAACCTGCTCAATTAACCAAGCAGTAGTTGCTGATTTTCCAGTTCCAGTTGCTCCGAGCAAAACAATGTCTTGCTCATTTTTCTCTAATCTGAGCACTAGCTCTTTTATGGCTGATGGCTGATCACCTGCAGGTACATAGTCACTTATTACTTGAAATGGGCTTACCTTTCGAGTTAAGTCAGTAACTGGTCTCATTTCTTTAACCGATTTAAATTCTCTAACTCAAGCCAGGTACTTTCCACCTGGTTGCGAAGATGTAGCTCATCCTTATCATTTCGGATAATGCTATTTGCAATGCTTTCACGCTCTAAGTCACTTGCTTGGGCTTCTATTCGTTTCTTGATATCAGATAAACCTAGCCCGCGATTTTTAAGTCGCTCAATTCTCAATTCTTCTGGTGCTGAGATAGTGATTATGTGGTCAAACTTATATGCCCCTTTGGATTCAAATAAGAGTGGAATCTGATTAATTACTATTGATTCTCTAGGTAAGCTTGAGATTATCTCAGCAAAACTTTGTCTGATAAGTGGGTGGGTAATACTCTCTAGTTCAGATCGCTTCTGAGAATCATTAAAGACTAATGTCGCTAAAAGCGAACGGTCTAGCTCTCCATTCTTAAGAATTGCATCTCCAAATTTAGCCAGTACTAAATCAAAGCCTTTTGAACCTCTTTCTAGAACCGCTCTAGCTAACTGGTCAGAGTCAATTACAACTGCGCCCAGCTCAGAAAAAATATCTCCAACAGTGGTTTTGCCTGAACCGATCCCGCCAGTTAGAGCAACAATTAACATAAGTTAACCCTACACAATATAAAAATGGCCCCAGATCCCTGGGGCCATTTTTAAGTTTAAATTACTCAGCCGCAGGTGCAGCAGCGTCGGCAGCTTTAGCCTCAGCCTTTTGTTTCTTATGAGCCATAAATCTTGCTTGAGCCTCAGCGTATTGGCGTTCCCATTCCTCGCGCTGGCTTTCGTATCCTGGCTTCCACTCTTGAGTATCGGCATCAAAACCTTCTGGATAAATGAAATTACCTGCAGCGTCATAGCGAGCTGGCATTCCATATTGAGCTGGATCAAATGCCTCTACCTCTACCTCTTGACCTTCATTCGCCTGCTTTAGAGATAGGGAAATTCGTCTACGCTCTAGATCTATATCAATAATCTTTACAAACAACTTATCTCCAACTTGAACTACTTGTTCAGGAATCTCAACATGGCGCTCTGCTAATTCAGAGATGTGAACTAAGCCTTCAATACCTTCAAATACTTTAATGAATGCACCAAATGGCACTAATTTTGTTACCTCACCATTTACAACCTGGTTGATACTGTTAGTTCGGGCAAATGCCTGCCATGGGTCCTCTTGAGTTGCTTTTAGTGAGAGTGAAACGCGTTCTCTTTCAAAATCAACTTCAAGAACCTCGACCGTTACCTCATCACCAACTTCTACCACCTCTGATGGATGATCAATATGTTTCCATGACAATTCAGAAACGTGTACTAAGCCATCAACGCCGCCTAAATCAACAAATGCACCAAAGTTTACTATTGATGAAATTACACCAGTTCGAACTTGTCCTTTTTGGAGTTGATTTAAGAAAGTAGTTCTTGATGCAGATTGAGACTGCTCCAAAAATGCCCTACGAGAAAGAACCACATTATTGCGGTTTTTATCTAGTTCAATAATTCTACATTCAACTTGTTGGCCAATATATGGTGTTAAATCACGAACTCTTCGCATTTCAACCAGTGATGCAGGTAAGAAACCTCGAAGTCCGATATCAACAATTAAGCCACCTTTAACAACTTCAATAACAGTTCCGGTTACAACTTCATCTCTTTCTTTCTTACCTTCAACATCTCCCCAGGCTTGCTCATATTGAGCGCGCTTCTTTGAAAGTATTAGGCGTCCTTCTTTATCCTCTTTTTGTAAAACTAAAGCTTCAATACGATCGCCAACTTTTACTAATTCGCTTGGAGCAACATCATGTCTAATTGATAGTTCTCGAGAAGGAATTACACCCTCAGTTTTATACCCAATGTCTAGAAGAACTTCTTCACGATCTATTTGAACAACTATTCCAGAGACTAAATCTCCGTCGTTAAAATTTTTAATTGTGCCTTCAATAGCGGCTAAAAAATCTTCTGCACTGCCAACATCATTTACTGCAATTTGAGAGGGGGTCATTAGGTAGGTGTACTCCAGGGTTAAAGCAACTAGTAGGGACAGGGACGGGCAAGGTTACTTTCTAAGTCCATCTAGGGTCAAACTGATTGAATTCACTGGCTATTTTTCAGATCGTGAGCCTGATATTTAGCCCTTTTGCTAGATGTATCCATTTAACTAGTTGATTTTAGTTCGCCTTAATGGGCTGCCAAGTCCCAGCTTTTTCCTATCCCAATATTTACATCCAAAGGAACATTTAATTTATATGCTTTAGACATCTTATCTTTAACGATTTTAGTCAGTTCTTCCTCTTCCCCAACTGCGACCTCAAAAATTAACTCATCATGTACTTGCAAAAGCAATCTTGATTGAAGTTTTGCATTCAAAATCTCCTCTTCGACTTTAAGCATTGCTATTTTAATAATGTCAGCTGCTGATCCCTGTATTGGGGCATTTAGTGCTGCTCTTTCAGCAATTTCGCGCCGCTGTCGATTTTCATTATTAAGATCTGATAGATAACGACGCCGACCGAGGATTGTTTGTGTATAGCCTTTTGTTTTTGCCTCGACAACAACGCTTTTCAAATAATCTTGAATACCGCCAAATCTTTCAAAATACTTACTCATTAGTTTTGCAGCCTCTGCTGGATCTATATCTAGTTGTTGTGCCAGACCAAATGAAGATAGTCCATAAGCTAATCCATATGACATAGCTTTAATGGTTCTGCGCATTTCTGCATCTACCTCACCTGGCTTTACATTGAAAACTTGGGAAGCAACTGTCGAGTGAAGATCTTCCCCGGTTTCAAATGCAGCTATCAGTCCTTTGTCGTTAGATAGATGAGCCATAATTCTCATTTCAATTTGACTATAGTCAGCTGTCAGTAAATTTATATATGGCGATTGAGCAACAAAGCAATCTCTAATTTTCCTACCCTCCTCCGTTCTAATCGGAATGTTCTGTAGGTTTGGCTCAGTGGAAGAAAGACGACCAGTAGCTGCTACTGTTTGCTGAAAATTAGTATGAATTCTGCCATCACTTTCAGTCGCTGTTAACAAGCCTTCAACTGTTGATAGCAACTTACTTGTTTCACGAATGCGTAATAAATGTTTAAGAATTGGATGTTTAGTCTTAACAAAAAGCCACTCCATACTTTCGGCATCAGTTGTAAAACCGGTCTTTATCTTCTTAGTCTTTGGGAGATCTAATTCTTCAAATAGAACAGACTGTAATTGCTTTGGTGAGTTGACATTGAATTCGTGGCCAGCTGCCTTATGAGCCAAAGAGGTTTGCTCTTGAGTTATCTTTGAGAATTGACTGGCTAAATCTTCGAGTTTTCCCTTATCAATTGCAATTCCAGTTGATTCAATTTTTGAAAGCAAAAGCAATGTCGGTTGTTCAATTTTCAGATAAAGATCACTCATACCCTGGGTAGCAATTTCAGTTTGCAAATCTTTTTGTATTCTAAATATCCAAGCCGCACTTTTAGGGTTGAAAGAGGAAAATAGGTTTTCATTCTCATCGGATACACCAAGTAGTCTTTGCGCTAAGTCAGATAAATCCAAATTTCTACTACCTGGATTAGCAAGGTAAGCCAGCAGTTCTATATCTGCGGCAAGTCCGATTAGACCTGTAATTTTCAATACTTCCTTAGCCCTATGAAGATACTTTGGCACCGCAGAATCGGCAATCCATTCTCCAAAATTTCCGCTTAAGACATGAAGTACTTCAGATTCATCTAAAGCAACTGCATAGCTGATTATTTTCCTATCTGCTATTTCAACTGAAAGAGCAATAGGTAATCTGCGATTGACTAGAATTTTATTCAGATCTAAATGGTCAACAACTTTTACCTTGATATCTATTTCACTTGTAGTGCTACCACCAATTTGCGGTAAAGATTTTAAACGCTCCCTAAGCGCCCTTATTTCTAGGGCCTCAAATATTTTAGTTATTTCTGCAGGATCAATTCCAGTCCACTTTAGTAAATCTAACGATAAGGGAAGCTCTAAGTTTGTCTGTAACTGTGTTAGTTCTCTGTTTAACTTAACTTGATCAATATTTGCCCGTAAGACATCACCAACTTTTCCACTGATGCTTCCAGCACTCTTAATCAAATCCTGAAGTGAGCCAAAATCAGCAATCCACTTTGTTGCAGTTTTTTCCCCTACTCCAGGCAAAGACGGTAAGTTGTCGCTTGGATCCCCTCGAAGAGCTGCAAAGTCTGGGTATTGCTTTGGAGTCAATCCATACTTTTCAATGACCGCTTCAGGTGTCATACGTGCCATTTCAGTTACACCTTTTTTAGGATACAAGACTGTTGTTTTTTCACTAACTAACTGGAATGTATCTCTGTCACCAGAGCAAATTAATACCTCAAATCCTTCAGTCTCAGCATTTTTAGTAAGAGTTGCAATCACATCATCGGCTTCAAACCCGGGCAATTCAAAGCGATTAATCCCAAAAGCATTCACTACCTCATAAATATGTGAGACCTGAGATCTAAATTCATCAGGTGTTGCAGCTCGGTTCGACTTATACTCAGGAAATTTCTCAGTTCGGAAAGTTTGTCGCGAGACATCAAATGCGACTGCAATATGAGTGGGCTTCTCCTGATTAATGAGATTAATTATCATCGCTGCAAATCCATATACTGCATTAGTTGGCTGGCCTGTAGATGTCTTAAAATTGTCCACTGGTAGGGCATAAAATGCCCGATAGGCCATGGAGTGCCCATCAATTAGTAACAATCTCTTACTACTCTTGGCCATATTGGGATTCTAATTGGCAATACAGGTTAAACTAATCAACATGACGGATTTTTTACAAGTAATTCGAGAGCGTGGTATCGGTGCTCTTGATAAGAAAATGGGAATTGAGATTATCGAGGCATCTCCTGAACGATTAGTCGCCACAATGCCAGTTGAAGGCAATACTCAACCAATCGGACTTTTACATGGCGGAGCAAATGTTGTGTTGGCTGAGAGCTTAGGATCGATTGGCACCCAACTTCATGCTGGTGCTGATCGGAAAATCGTGGGCGTTGATATAAATGCAACTCATCACAAATCAGCTACTTCAGGCATTGTTACCGCAGTTGCGACGGCAATTTCACTTGGAAAAACTCTGTGTTCTTATAATGTTGAGGTAAAAAATGACAAAGGTGAGCGGACTTGTACTGCAAGAATTACTTGTCTTATTCTAAATCAGCGTTAGTTAAATATTTCGTTTGCTCCAGTGCCTAAATAAGCAGATTTAACATGAGGGTCATTTAATAAGTCTTGCGCTTTTGCTTCTTTAGTAATAACACCAGTTTCTAATACATATGCTCTATGAGCTCTTTGAAGAGCCTGCTGAGCATTTTGCTCAACCAATAAAATTGTCACACCTTGTTTATTAATCTCGGTAATAATTCTAAAAATATTTGCAATCATCTGCGGTGCTAGACCCATTGATGGCTCGTCCAAAAGAAGAACTTTTGGTCTTGCCATGAGCGCTCTTCCAATGGCCAACATTTGCTGCTCTCCGCCTGAAAGTGTTCCGCCAGTCTGACTTATTCTTTCTTTCAAACGAGGAAAGAGTATGTAGACCTTTTCTAAGTCCTCTGACATCTCTGAAGCCCGCATCTTTAGGTGATACTTACCCATTTCCAAATTTTCTAAAACTGTCATACCAGGAAAAATACCGCGGCCCTCTGGTGCTTGAGAAATTCCACGTTTCACTCTCTCATGAGCTGGAAGCTTAGAGATATCTTCACCATCAAAAACAATGCTGCCGGAAGAAAGTGGACGCAGTCCGGATATCGTTTTTAGGGTTGTTGTTTTTCCTGCTCCGTTTGCACCAATTAAAGTAACGATTTCGCCTTGATTAACAACAACTGAAATCCCCTTGATTGCTTCGATCTTGCCGTAATGTACATGTAAATCTTTAATTTCAAGACGCATCTTCTGGTACTCCTAAATACGCTTCAATAACTCGCTTATCATTTTGTACTTTTGATGGTAAGTCATCAGCAATTTTCTGACCAAAATCAATTACGACTACCCGGTCTGAAACACCCATCACAAGTGACATATCATGTTCAATTAAAAGTACTGTATATCCAGCATCTCGAATCTTTCGTATTGTATTTGCAAGCTCAACTTTTTCAGCAGGATTAAAACCAGCAGCGGGCTCATCAAGAAGTAAAAGTTTAGGATTTGTGCCCAATGCTCGTGCAATTTCTAGTCTTCTTTGCACGCCATAAGGTAAATTCTTTGCCAACCTATCGGCATACTCTCCAATACCAATAAAATCTAGTATCTCTTGAGCTTTAGCCTTATCCCTTTTCTCTTCACGTCGAGAAATAGGTAGACCGAAAAGTCCACTTAATAGACCAGATTTCTTATGGGTATCAGTAGCAGTAATTACATTCTCTAGTGCTGTCATATCGCCCCACAGGCGGATATTCTGGAAGGTTCGAGCAATACCACCAAAGGTAATTTTGTATCGTTTAATACCTTTCAGCGATTTACCGCCAAACTTAATATCCCCTTTAGTTACTTGGTAAACACCAGTTATTACATTAAAGACAGTTGTTTTGCCTGCACCATTAGGCCCAATTAAGCCCAAGATCTCTTGTTTCTTAATGTCAAAGGAGACATCATTAAGTGCAACTACGCCACCAAATTGCATTGTTACATTTTCAAGTTTTAAAATTACTTCGCTCATTTTGTTTCCTTTTTGACTAATGCTTTTTCACGCTTCTTTCGCGGCAGCACTCCATCAGGACGAAGATTCATCATTAGGACAAGCACTAAACCGAAAACTAATAATCTGGCATCAGATAAGAATCGAATACGATCCGGTAAATATCCGAGAACAACAGCACCTAATATAACTCCCCAGATATTTCCCATTCCACCAAAAATTACACAAGCAAGAATCAAAATAGATACCTGGAGTGTGAAGTTATCAGGTGAGATAAATAGGGTTTTGGATGCGTACAGAACACCAGCGGCGCCACCAACGGATGCCCCCAGTACAAATGCCCAAATCTTGTAGCGAAAAGTTGGCACTCCCATAAGTTCGGCTGCGTCCTCATCTTGCCTAATAGACTCCCAAGCTCGGCCTCCACGACGCGCACTTAGACGACGAATCATCCAAATGGTCAACAAAATAATTATCAAAAACGTCCAAAAATACAATCTGTGATTATCGAATGTATATTCAAGTCCAAAAATTGTTGGCGGTGTAGGAATACCAATAATTCCATTTGCGCCACCTATAGCGGTTAGATTAAGCGCTGTAATACGAACAATTTCGCCAAAACCTAGGGTAATAATTGCCAAGTAATCACCGCGCAGTCGCAGGGCTGGAACTCCTAAAATCAGTCCGGCAAACATTGCCATTGCAATACCAATCGGCAAAATTTCCCAAGTATTCAAGCCCGTCTTAGTTCCAAGTAATCCCATTGTGTAGGCACCAATTGCAAAGAATGCTACATAACCTAAATCAAGCAGACCGCTCTTACCGATAACAATATTTAGGCCAAGAGCCATAATTACAAATATGGCTATCGGGAAGACTAAAACAGATTCATACTCTGCAACTGGAGTATTTAAGAATGTTCCGCCAAGAAATGGCAGAGTTGCAACTAACGCTACTGATGTGACAGCGATAAGGATTCTTGTAAATTTGTTAGATCTTTCCCAAAGGTCAGCGCCCAAATCTCTTAGGTTTATCATTATGCCCTCGTTTGTGTGATAGCTTCACCAAACACACCATTTGGCCTGAAATAAAGCACAATAACTAGAATCAAGAAAACTGTTACCGCTTTCCACTGAGTTCCTAAAAAGAAGCTAGCATATGTTTCTACAAGACCAAGTGAAATTCCACCATAGAAGGCGCCTTTGATATTTCCAATACCACCCAAAATTGCTGCGGTGAAGGCGGCTATTCCTAACTCAAAGCCAATACTAAAAGATGTATTCTCATACTTAAGCGTATAGAAGAATCCAGCCGCTCCTGTCATAAGGCCACCAATTAAAAATGTTCCAGATACTACAAAATTTAAATTAACCCCCATTAACTTTGCAGCATCTTCATTCATTGATACAGCTCTAATAGCCTTACCCAGTCTTGTTCTTTGCACAAACTGTTGCAATATTATGTATAAAACTAATCCAGAACCAACCACAATTGCATTATCTAGTCGCAAGTTTCCACCAAAAACAGTTGCTAACGAACTTTTTTCCATTACTCGAGGGCTGCCAACATACCTTGAATCAGTAATAATTCGCATGAACTCTGCCAATACAATTGACATACCAATTGCCGAAATAAGCGGCGCTAGTTTGTTCGATCCTCTATTTCGTAGACGTCTATAAGCTACCAGTTCTAAAATAATTGACAAGAAACCTGAGACGATCATCGAACCAGCCAAACAGGCTAGCAATATAAATACCAGTCTCATTCCGGTTGCAGGTTCTGATTGCTGCGTAAAATTAAAAACATCTCGAATTATCACGACAGTTGCAAAGGTGCCGTACATGAAAATTTCAGAATTCGCGAAATTGATCATTCTCAATACTCCATAAACCATGGTGTATCCAAGCGCGATCAATACATAAATAAATCCAAGGCTAAGCCCACCAAAGGTTAATGAGGTGAACTGATCTTGGAAATTACTAAGCATCTATTTTCTCCACTGGGTTATAGTCACGCATTTTGCATTAGATAACAAGACTCTAACAGATAACAAAGCGTCTGAGAGATTTATACCCCTCAGACGCTTCGTTACTTAATATCCTTTAGTTTTATCTAAAGTTTTTACTTTACTGCGCCTGTGAACTTGATTGCCCCACCCTTGATTTCAAAGGAGTTCATTGGGCCACCAGCTACATCACCATTCTTATCGAACGCAATAGTTGTTCCGGTGATTGACTTACCCTTATACGCCTTTACGCACTTAAGCATATTAGCTCGAGTAGAAACACCTTTAGCGATGCAACTTAACAAAATATTTGCTGCATCGATTGACTCTGCTGCATAAGTTCCTGATGAAACTCCTACCTGCTTCTTGAAATCTGCCTCTAGAGAAGCCTTGATCTCTGTCAAAGGTACAGTTCCAGCAGTCATTCGTACTCCTTCAAGAATTGAAGCACTTGCAAGAGTTAGAATTCCTGGGCTAAGTACTCCGTCGCCACCTGCAAGAACTCCTTTATAACCAGAGTCACGAAGTTGACGATATAGAGATGCTGCTTGAGCATAGTAACCAGTAAAGATTACAACGTTTGCACCTGAAGAAGTTACCTTAGAGATAGTAGCTGTCCAGTCAGTTGTCTTATCTGAAACGCTGTCTTGGCCAGTAAATGTAAACCCACCTAGCTTCATATAATCAACAAGTCCAACACCGTATGGTGATTGATCATCAATTACGAAAACCTTTGGTGCAGTTACACCCTTAACTGCCAATTTATACAAAGCTGGGCCTTGTACCTTGTCAGTTGCTACAACGCGGTGGAAAACTGGAAAACCAATTAATCCATCAGCTGGATTTGTGATTGATACGCGAGTTGCAGATGGTGAAATCAATGGAAGACCAGTCTGCTTGTAAAAAGGAAGTGAGTTGATTGTTGCGCCTGAATATGCAGGTCCAACTAATCCAATGATCTTCTTATTTGAAGCTGTTCCTGGTGCAACCTTAGCTGCCTCAGTTCCGCTTCCTTGATCATCTACCTCAACGATTTTTACTGAATACTTACCTTTATTCTTTGCATTGAAAAGTTTTACGGCGTACTTAACACCATTTAACTCATCGATACCAACTTGAGCCTCTTCACCAGTTAGTGGGCCTTGGTAAGCAATGGTTACAACCTTTGCAGCTGCATTCGATGTTGGAGCGATTGCTACGGCAGTTCCTACTGCAAGTGCAAAAGCTGCAACAACTGAAATTAAGCGTTGCTTCTTCATTTAGTACCTTTCATTCATGATCATGTCCCTTACGAAAAAGGGAGATGTGAAGGATAGACCATTGCCTAACCTCTAGCCAAGAAAAGAAGGTGGGTATAAGAATTAACAGGATTCCTGAGAGGTAATAGTTACCTAAAAGTTATGAACTAGGGATGGATGGGGGTGAAATTATCGCCTCGGCCACTGCCTTCATTGAGGCCCTTTGGTCCATAGCCGTTTTTTGAATCCATGAAAAAGCCTCCGGCTCAGATAGATTTAAAGCCTTCATCAGAATTCCCTTAGCTCGATCTAACAATTTACGGGTCTCCAATCTTTCATATAAATCAGCAACTTCATTTTCAAGAGTTTTCATTTGTCGATGTCTGCTAATCGAAATTTCAATTGCGGGAAGTAAATCATTTATTGTGAAGGGTTTTACAACGTAAGCCATCACACCTGAATCTCTGGCTCTTTCGACTAATTCTTTTTGACTGAAAGCAGTAAGCATTAGCACAGGACAAATACCTATTAATTGTTCAGCTGCTGAAATGCCATCCAAGATTGGCATCTTTACATCCAAAATTATCAAATCTGGCTTATGTTCGGTTGCTAATGTGATTGCCTCCTGACCATTGGTAGCTTGTGCAACTACTTGATAGCCAGACTCAGTTAACATTTCGACTAAGTCCATTCGGATTAATGTTTCATCCTCAGCAACAACAATTCGATACATGGTATTACTCTTTGTATCGTTATTTGTTTTGCTCATGTGCCTCGAGTCGGATTCGAACCGACACTATACGGTTTTTGAGACCGTCCTCTCTACCGTTGGAGTACCGAGGCGAAAAGAGAGGTGTAGTTTATATTGGTAATCTTTTAAAGACTAATTATTTTCGATACGCGGGCGCAACGCCTGTAACCGCATCTCCAATTTTATGAACTCTCATAGCATTAATTGAACCTGGAATGCCAGGAGGAGAGCCAGCCACAATTAAAACCAAATCTCCAATTTTTACTCTCTTTGATTCAATCAGGATTGAGTCAACCTGCATAACCATTTCATCGGTGTGGTTAACAACCGGAGTTAACATTGACTCAACTCCCCAAGAAAGAGCTAGGCGATTGTATGTTCCAATTTCAGGAGTTAATGCCAACATCGGAATTGCAGAACGAAGTCTAGACATCCTTCGAGCTGAGTCACCACTTTGCGTAAAAGCTACTAAGAATTTTGCACCAACTGTTTGACCAACCTCTGTTGCAGCTTTAGTGATCGCACCGCCCTTGGTTACAGGTGAATGTTTTAGTGGCGGAATTTGATCAAGTGCAATTTCTTCGGTTCGTTCAATAATTCGGGCCATGACTTTTACTGCCTCGATTGGGAACTGACCAACGCTTGTTTCGCCTGAGAGCATTAACGCATCTGCACCATCTAATACAGCATTTGCACAATCAGTTGCCTCTGCTCGAGTCGGTTGAGAATTACTGATCATTGAATCTAACATTTGAGTGGCCACAATTACCGGCTTTGCAGATTCTCTCGCCATGGTTATGCATCTTTTTTGAACCATTGGTACATCCTCAATTGGAAGTTCAACCCCAAGATCTCCTCTTGCCACCATAATTCCATCAAATGCATCAACAATCTCCTGTAAGTTTTCTACAGCTTGAGGCTTTTCGATCTTGGCAATAATAGGAATTCTTATTCCTTCCTCATCCATCACTTTATGAACACCCTTAATATCGTCGGCGCTTCTTACAAATGACAGCGCAATAAAATCAGCCCCTGCTTTTAATCCCCATCTTAAATCTGCAATATCTTTCTCAGATAGAGCAGGTACTGAGACTGCTACTCCTGGAAGATTTATACCTTTATTATTACTAACGGACCCAGGCTGAACTACCTCTGTGATTACATCACTGCCTTTAACTTCAACTACTCTGACAGATACTTTTCCATCATCTATCATGATTAAATCGCCCTTACGGCAATCCCCTGGTAGTCCCTTGTAGGTTGTTCCGACCCGGTCCTTAGTTCCAGAAATATCATCTGTAGTAATTACAAATTTATCCCCAACAGCAAGTTCATGCGGACCATTTGAAAATCTGCCAAGTCTTATCTTTGGCCCTTGTAAATCAACCAATATTGCTACTGCTTTATTAAATTTCTTCGATACAGATCTAACGGTATCTAACCGCGCTTGATGCTCTTCATACCCGCCATGGGAAAGATTTAATCGAGCCATGTTCATGCCGGCATTAATCAACTCAGTCACTTTTTCGACAGACTCAACCGCAGGGCCCATAGTGCAAACAATCTTTGCGCGACGCATACCTAGACCCTAAACCATTAAAGGTCTTGCTGAAGGTTCAATTGGAAAAGGAAGTTGTGTGTGTCCAGTCAAGTACTTATCAACGGATGCGGCTGCACTTCTTCCTTCTGCAATCGCCCAGACAATTAAGGACTGTCCGCGCCCGGCATCACCACATACAAAAACGCCATCGCAGGAAGTTGCATAATCTTCATCTCGCTTAATATTTCCACGCTCATCTAACTCAACCTCTAATTGAGTAAGCATCTCTGATTTCTCTGGTCCAGTAAACCCCATAGCCAAAAATACTAAATCAGCCGGAATAATCTTTTCACTTCCTACAACTTGCTCAAATTTTCCATCAACAAACATTGTTTCGACTAGTTTTAGGCCGGTTAAATTTCCTTGTGAATCTTTCATAAATTCTTGAGTTGATACGGCATACAATCTTTCACCAGATTCCTCGTGCGCACTGCTAACTCGGTAGATCATTGGGTATGTTGGCCACGGTTGATTACTTGGTCGCTCTTCAGTTGGTCGCGGCATAATTTCAAGCTGGGTAATCGATTTTGCTCCTTGACGAATTGCAGTTCCTAAACAATCAGCACCCGTATCACCGCCACCTAGAATCACAACATCTTTGCCGGCAGCATTTATAGTTGGTTCAGAATCTAGCTCACCTAGCGCTTGTTTGTTTCCCCAAGGCAAGTACTCCATCGCTTGATAAATTCCTCTTGCATCTCGCCCTGGTATGGTCAAATCTCGCCAGTTTGTAGCACCAATAGCAATTACTACTGCGTCATATTTGTTACGTAACGCACTTCCTGAAATATCTTTTCCTATACTTACATTTGTCCTAAATCGCGTTCCTTCTTGCTCCATCTGCTTGATTCTGCGATCAACAATTGATTTTTCCATTTTGAACTCTGGAATTCCATACCTTAAAAGTCCACCAATTTTATCGGCGCGTTCATAAACTGCCACAGTGTGACCTGCTCTAGTTAATTGTTGCGCAGCTGCTAAGCCAGCCGGACCTGAACCAATAACTGCAACAGTTTTTCCAGATAATCTGTCTGGGATTAAAGGAACTACTCGATTATCTTTGAAAGCCTCTTCGATGGTTCTAAGTTCAACCTGTTTGATTGTTACAGCATCTGAGTTAATCGCAACCACACAAGCTGTCTCGCAAGGAGCTGGGCAAAGTCGCCCGGTAAATTCTGGAAAATTATTTGTAGCATGCAATCTATCTATCGCATCAGATTTTTCGCCCCGCCAAATTAAATCATTCCATTCTGGAATTAGATTTCCGAGCGGACATCCTTGGTGGCAAAATGGAATGCCACAATCCATGCACCTACCGGCTTGTTTTTGTAGATCAGAAAACTCTTGCTCTTGGTAGACCTCTTTCCAATCCTTAATACGTACATCAACAGGTCTTCGCTTTGGAAGCTCTCTTGGAGTTGTCAAAAAACCCTTTGGGTCAGCCATTTAACACCGCCATTACTTCACTCTCAGCCGAGAGACCAGACCGTTCTGCCTTTGCCATAACTTCCAATACTCGCGCATAATCTCTTGGCATCACTAGAGAAATTCGTGATTTATCTGCACTCCAATTTTTAGATAACTCACCTGCAATCTTTGAACCAGTCTCAGCAAAGAATTTAGAAATATTTTTCCTTACCATCTCCTCTTGATCCTCAGGTAGAGACAAAATATCGACCAACTCTGGATTAACAAGTCTGTGATCTAAATCCAAAATAAATGCACGCCCACCAGACATACCCGCTGCAAAATTACGTCCTGTTTTCCCAAGCACGATTACAGTTCCACCTGTCATATATTCGCAGCCATGATCGCCAACACCTTCAACAATCGCTATGGCACCTGAATTTCTGACACAGAACCTTTCACCTACAACTCCAGCAATCATTATTTCGCCAGAGGTTGCGCCATATCCAATAACATTTCCAGCTATTACATTTTGATTAGATTCAAAAGTTGCTCGTTCATCAGGCCTAATTATTATGCGACCGCCTGATAAGCCCTTACCAACATAATCATTGCTATCGCCATAAAGTCTTAGCGTTAAGCCGCTTGGAATGAATGCACCAAATGACTGACCTGCAGAACCATGAAAAGTGATATCTATCGTGTCGGTAGGCAATCCTAAGCCACCAAACTTTCGAGTGATCTCAGCTCCTAGCATTGTTCCGACAGTTCTATTTACATTTCGAATTGGAACTTCCAATCTAATCGGAGTTTGATTTGATAAAGCTGCTTGGGATAGGTCAATTAATTTATTATCCAGTGCTGATGAAAGCCCATGATCTTGAGTAGAAAGATTTTTTCTAGGAGCATTCTTTTCTGGACTGATTAATAATGGTTTTAGATCCAAGCCATTTGCTTTCCAATGATCAATCGCGTTTTTAGTATCAAGTAGTTCCACTTGCCCAATTGCTTCCTCTAGATTTTTAAAGCCAAGTTGGGCCAGGAGCTCTCTAACCTCTTCTGCAATATATTCAAAAAAAGTTTCAACAAATTCAGGCTTTCCCGTAAATTTCTTTCTTAGCTCTGGATTTTGTGTTGCTACGCCAACTGGGCAGGTATCTAAATGGCACACTCTCATCATTACGCAACCGGATACAACCAATGGTGCAGTTGCAAAACCAAACTCCTCAGCACCTAGTAACGCCGCTATTACGACATCGCGACCGGTTTTCATCTGGCCATCAACTTGAACAACAATCCGATCTCGAAGACCATTTAAAATTAATGTTTGTTGAGTTTCAGCAAGACCTAACTCCCAAGGTGCACCAGCGTGTTTTAAAGATGTTAATGGCGAAGCACCGGTTCCACCATCATGACCTGAAATTAGAACAACATCAGCATGGGCCTTACTTACACCGGCTGCAACCGTTCCTACTCCAACCTCTGCAACTAGCTTGACGTGAATCCGGGCATCCTTATTTGCATTCTTAAGGTCATGAATTAACTGTGCTAAATCTTCGATTGAATAAATATCGTGATGCGGTGGTGGCGAGATGAGTCCTACTCCTGGAGTTGAATATCTAACCTTTGCAATCCATGGATAAACCTTATTTCCAGGAAGCTGACCTCCCTCACCTGGTTTTGCTCCCTGTGCCATCTTTATTTGAATATCATCAGCATTAACCAGATACTCACTAGTGACACCAAACCTACCGCTAGCAACTTGTTTAATTGCAGAACGTTTTGAATCACCATTAATCTCAGGGATATTTCTTGCTGGATCCTCGCCGCCCTCTCCAGTATTTGATTTACCACCAATTCGATTCATAGCAATCGCTAAAGTTTCGTGTGCCTCTTGAGAAATTGAGCCATATGACATCGCACCAGTTGCAAATCTTTTTAAGATTTCAGATACCGGCTCAACTTCTTCAATTGGTATTGGTTTTCTTAGCCCTTCTTTAAAAGTAAACAATCCCCTTAATGTCATCAAGCGCTTAGATTGATCATCTACTCTTGCGGTATAACGCTTGAATACATCAAAACGCTTTGCTCTAGTTGCATGCTGCAATGTGAAAACTGTTTCAGGATCGAACAGATGTGGTTCACCTTCACGGCGCCACTGATACTCCCCACCTATTTGAAGTCGCTTGGATCCTGGAATTTCTCCGCCAGGTGGATAAGCAATGTGGTGTCTTTGAATAGTCTCTTGTGCAACCGATTCGATACCTACTCCACCTAATCTAGAGGTAACGCCAACAAAATATTCATCAACTATTTCCTTAGATAATCCAATAGCTTCAAAGATTTGTGCCCCTGTGTAGGAAGCAATAGTTGAAACTCCCATCTTGGACATAACTTTAAGCACACCTTTGCCTAAAGACTTTATTAAATTACGCACTGCTTTCTCTGGAGTTATTCCTGTAATTACACCCTGTCTTACTAAATCCTCCGCACTTTCCATAGCTAAATATGGATTTACAGCAGCTGCTCCAAAACCAATTAGCAACGCCACATGATGAACTTCGCGCACCTCACCGCTTTCAACAACTAGTCCTACCTTTGTTCGACTTTTCTCACGAATCAAATGGTGGTGTACCGCTGAGGTTAAAAGCAGAGATGGAATTGGTGCATTTTCTGCATCGCCATCTCTATCAGATAAGACAATTATTCTTGCTCCATCTTCGATCGCCTTCGACACTTCCTTTCGAATCTCTTCAATTCTGGCTACTAGAGATTTTCCACCACCGGCAATGTTAAATAAGCCTCGAACTACATGTGAAGCCAAACCAGGTTGATCACCGTCGGCATTAACATGAATTATTTTTGCTAACTCATCATTATCTATTACTGGAAACTGCAATGATATTTGTCGACAGGAAGCTGCTCCTGGATCTAAGAGATTATGTTCTGGGCCAATTGAACTACCCAGGGAGGTAACTAATTCTTCTCTAATAGCATCCAAAGGCGGATTAGTAACTTGTGCAAATAACTGCGCAAAATAATCAAAAAGTAATCTTGGCTTATCAGATAATGCAGCAATTGGCGTATCTGTTCCCATTGAGCCCAACGGTTCATAACCATTCTTTGCCATTGGTGTAATAATGATTCTTATCTCTTCTTCTGTGTATCCAAATGCTCTTTGTCTTCGGACAACAGAGGAGTGCGGGTAAACAATATGTTCTCTAGATGGCAGATCGCTTAATCTGACTAAGCCAGCATGTAGCCAATCTGCATAGGGGGCAGAATCTGCAAGTGTTTTTTTGATCTCGTCATCTTCAATAATTCGGCCTTCTTCAATATCAACCAAAAACATTTTGCCTGGCTGCAGCCGACCTTTTCGCACAATTTTTTCTGGAGGAAAATCTAAAACTCCAACCTCACTAGAAAGTACAACTAGTCCATCACTTGTTACCCAAAATCGTGATGGTCGCAATCCATTTCTATCTAGCACAGCACCAACCTGTTTGCCATCAGTAAAGGTCACGCACGCTGGACCATCCCATGGTTCCATTAAAGTTGAGTGGTAAGAATAAAAGTCCTTTAACTCCTGCGGCATTGTTGAATGATTCTCCCAAGCCTCTGGAATCATCATTAACATTGCGTGCGGTAAAGATCTACCGCCAAGATATAAAAGCTCTAATACTTCATCAAAGGAAGCAGAATCACTTCCAGAATTATCAACTATTGGGAATAGCCTTTTTAAATCTCCTGGGATTAATTCACTCTCTAGTAAGGACTCGCGCGCGCTCATCCAGTTCCGGTTTCCTTTTACTGTATTAATCTCTCCGTTATGAGCTATATACCTATATGGATGAGCTAATGGCCAAGATGGGAATGTGTTAGTAGAAAATCTAGAGTGCACAAGAGCTAAAGATGATTCAACTAATGGATTAGAAAGATCAGGGAAAAAAACTTCAAGTTGACCAGTAGTCAACATTCCTTTGTAAACAATAGTTCTAGTTGATAATGATGGGATATATATCTTTAATTTATGTTCTATACGCTTTCTTAAACAATAAGCTTTTCGCTCCAGGTCCAAGTCGGCTTCATTTTCTTTGCCAACGATAAAAATCTGTTTAAAAATAGGCATAACGGAAAGTGCCGTCTTGCCCAGAGGTTTAGAATTAATTGGTAAGTCTCGCCAACCTAATACTTCTAATCCTTCTTCTAACGCAACTCTTGAAATTTCATTTTCATAATCGGTCTCATCTTGGCTAATAAATAAAATTCCGGTTGCATATAGTGAAGCCTTTGGTAGTTCAAAACCTACGACAGATCTATAAAATTTATCTGGAATTTGTATCAAAATTCCTGCACCATCACCACTGTCTGGCTCTGCACCAGATGCTCCTCTATGCTCTAAATTACAAAGAGCAGTTAATCCCTGAGAAACAATTTCATGTGAAGGTAAATTATTTAAAGTTGCAACCATGGCAACACCACAAGCATCGTGCTCGTTAGCAGGATCGTATAACCCAAGTGCATTTGGGGTTGTCGAAAAAAGAGATTTGCTGCTCAATTAAGTGGCCGCTCCCGATGATGGGTCGGGACAACAATGGCCCAACTTCTTAAAATCTAATCAAATTGTAGCAGGCAGATTAAATTCCGGTTAGTCCGACCAGCCAACCAATCCCTGCGGTAATAGCTACCCCTAGTGTGCCACCAGCAAAAATACGTGCAGTTGTTTTTAAAGTTGGTGATGAGGCGATCCGTGCGCTTATCACCCCAGCAACTATTAAACCGATTGCTGTAAAAATAAGAATAAACGGAACCTTGTTTCCATTGCCAAGGAGCGCACCAATTAATGGGATTACACCTCCGGCGGTAAAAGCGATGGCTGAAGCAATACCAGCTTGTACTGGACGAGCTCTTGTGTGATCAAAATGACCTAACTCATCTCTTAGGTGAGCTTCTAATGCATCTTTTTCGTGGAGAGCATTTGCCACCGAAGTTGCTAACTCTTTAGACAAACCTCGATCGGTATAAATTTGTATCAATTCAGCAAGCTCACCCTCGGGGTCTTCTTTTAATTGTCTGATCTCAATTTCACGATCTGTTTTTTCTATATCTGTTTGAGATTTAACCGATACATACTCACCCACTGCCATCGACATAGCGCCCGCTGCAATTCCAGCTAAACCTGCAGTAATCAGTAAGTCACTCTTACTTGCTGCTGCTACACCAATCATCAAACTGGCGGTAGAAACTAACCCATCATTTGAACCCAATACTGCAGCTCTTAACCACCCAGTTCGATTGGTGCGATGTTCCAGGTTTCGCATTTGAACTTCTTCAAGACCCATGCACTTATCCTAACTTGCTAAATCTCACGGAGCCTTTTTGACACCTTTAAGGCTGCGCATATTACTTCGAATTAGATAGGTAGAAGTCAACGCAATTACCACTGCTGAGACCCAGATATTTACTCTTAAGCCTAATACCTGATTGGCATCATCAATTCTTAACGCCTCGATCCACAATCTTCCAATTGTGTATCCCAAAACATAGATCGCAAACAAATCTCCAGATTGCTTTGGAACTTTCTTCAAAAGCCAAGGAAGCTTTACCAAAATAATAGCTACTAATACACACCAAATTAATTCATACAGGAAGGTGGGGTGGAATGTCTCAAATTGTTCATATCCGTTTGGTCGTTTACTTGCCTGTATCTCCAGTCCCCAAATAAGCTCAGTTGGTTTTCCAAATAACTCTTGATTAAACCAATTTCCAATTCGCCCAATTGCTTGTGCTAAAACGACCCCAGGTGCTAGCGCATCTAAAAATTTTGCAAACTCAAGGGTTGTACTGTGAGTTCGAAAATATAAGTAAGCGCCTATGGCACCAAGTGATATCGCGCCCCAGATACCTAAACCACCTTGCCAAATTTTAAGCGCATCAAGTGGCTCTCCTGATTTGCCAAAATATTGTTGAGGAGAAGAAATCACATGGTAAATCCGGCCACCAATAATTCCAAAAGGAACTGCCCATATTGATGCTTCTAATACATCCTCTGGATTGCCACCCATTGCTGCATATCTTTTTTTGCCGATAAAAATTGCAACCGCAATTCCAATAATTATGCAGATTGCATAGTAATAAACCGTAAACGGTCCAATACTAAGTGCAGAAGAACTTGGGCTTGGAATCAAGTTAATCCTCTAAATTTAATTTATTTACTGAACACCAGCAGCAGCCAAAGCGGCTTTAAACTTAACTGGATCACCGTACTCAGTATTTCTATCCAGCGGTTTACCATTTACTAATACAGTTGGCGTGCTATTTACATTAGCTTTTCCAGATTCAACTGTAATGTTTCTAGTCCACTTAACATACTTACCTTCATTCACACATTCTTTAAAGGTGTTGCTAGTGATGCCGACTGCATTGCCAATTGCTATCAAAGAATCATTTGTCCATCTACCGGTATTCTCACCTGACGGTTGATTTTGAAATAGCGCTAGGTTCATATCTACAAACTTACTTTCATCAGCTGAGCATGCTGCAGCGTTTGCTGCAAGAATTGATTCTGGTCCAATAAATGTCATTGGGTGGAAAACTACCTTTGCCTTATTTTGGGCAATTACCTCATTTAGATATCCACCATTTAAAATTTCAAAAGATCGACAGGCTGGACATTGATAATCAACATAAACATCAATTTTAGGAGTCGCCGTAGGGTTGAGAACTATTCCGTAACCATCGGCCTCTGACACAGCGGCAGGGATTTCGTAGTTTGAACTGGCACGGTTGCTAATTATTGAAAAAATAACACCAACGACGACAATAAATGCCACCATTATTACTACAAGATTTCTTGTTCCCTTATCACCGCTACTACTTGTTGCCATGTCTACTCTCCTATTTGGTTTATAACTTATTTATCTAACGCAAATCTACCCTTTGGGTAGAAATATAAGAAAACGCCAAGCGCAAGAAATCCAATGTCCCTAAGGATTGTGGATAGATATTTGGTGTCCTCTGGGTCAATTGTGCCTCCACCGCCAAAGCACCCGCAATCAATGCTTAACCCACGCGCCCATGCCTGAGCAATTGCAATTATGAAGCCCAGCATAATTAATGCACCAAGTGCTCCCATAATCCTCACAGCGACTCCAAGAATTAACAGAGCACCAATACCTATTTCAACCCAAGGTAAGGCATAACCGAAAAAATTCGCAAGCCAGATGGGAAGCATTTCGTAAGCGCGTACTGACATTGCAGATTTTTGTAGATTTCCAATTTTTAATGCACCTGCAACTATTAATACTCCACCAAGAATCAAGCGAGCAAGAAGGGTTAACCAAGGTTGTGCGATTTTAAATTTTTCTTGCACTTCTTACCCCTTCTGATAGCGATTCGGCCAGCTGTTTTACTTTCTTCAATCCAGTTCGTCCAGCTCCAAATTCTTGAACAACTTTAATGAAAGCAGAGCCCACAATTACGCCATCAGCAAAAACTGCAACCTCTTTTGCCTGCTCCTTATTGGAAACGCCTAATCCTACTGCAACAGGGGTATTTGAAACTGATCTAACACGTTCGACTAATTGCTTAGCATTTGCTGAGACTAAACTTCTTGTACCAGTTACGCCCATCAAACTTGCAGCATAAACAAATCCTGTGCATTCATTAGCTACTTTAGCCAAGCGATCTTTTGTACTACTTGGTGCAACTACATAAATTCGATTTAATGAGTTTTGGGTTGACTCTAATCTCCATCTATCTGATTCTTCAAAGGTTAGATCCGGCGTGATGACACCAGATCCGCCGCGCTTTGAAACCTCGCGAGCAAATTCTGTCGCTCCATATTTTTCTATCGGACTCCAGTAGCTCATTATTACCGAAGGCACACCTAGCTCAACACTTGTTTGTAACAACTCAAAAACTTCAGCAACGCCAGCTCCGTTTTTAATCGCTTCTTCAGAGGCTGCTTGAATTACAGGTCCATCCATCACGGGATCAGAGTATGGATAGCCAATTTCAATCGCGTCGACACCACCGGAAACCATTGCCTTAATAATTTTTTTAGCTTTTTTCTGAGTAGGAAATCCTGCCGGTAAATACCCGATTAACAGAGCACGATTTTCTGTTTTTGCTTTTGTAAAGAGTTTTTCAAGCGGGGTAGACATTAAAGCGGTAATCCAAAATAATCTGCTGCGGTTTGAACGTCTTTATCGCCCCTGCCTGAAAGATTTATCAACAAAGTTGCTTCTTTACCTAGTTCATTTCCAATTTCTAGCGCACCCGCAAGTGCGTGCGCAGTCTCTATCGCAGGAATTATTCCTTCTGATTTACAAAGCAAAGAGAATGCATACATTGCTTGATCATCAGTAATTGGCCGATACTCTGCTCGACCTAAATCATTTAGATAGGCATGTTCAGGGCCAACTCCAGGGTAGTCAAGTCCGGCAGAAATTGAATGTGATTCAACTGTCTGTCCATCCTTATCTTGCAATACATAAGAACGAGTGCCATGCAGTACACCAGGAGATCCTCCTGAAATTGTTGCAGCATGTAATCCTGTCTCAATTCCTTTTCCACCAGCTTCTAGCCCAATCAATCTCACTGATGCATCTTCAATAAATGGATGGAAAATACCAATCGCATTTGATCCACCACCAACACAGGCAAGAACAGCATCTGGAAGTTTTCCGGTTAATTCCAATACCTGTTCTCTAGCCTCTACTCCAATTATTCTTTGAAAATCTCTAACAATAGTTGGAAATGGGTGAGGTCCGGCTACAGTTCCAAGCAAATAATGTGTAGTTTCAACATTAGTAACCCAGTCTCGCATTGCTTCATTTATAGCATCTTTGAGTGTTTTGGATCCTTGAGTAACTGGAACAACCTCAGCTCCTAGTAACTTCATTCTTGCCACATTTAATGCTTGGCGTTTGGTATCGGCTTCTCCCATGTAAACAACACATTCCAAACCAAATAAAGCAGCAGCGGTAGCAGAAGCAACTCCATGTTGGCCAGCGCCAGTCTCTGCAATAATTCTTTTCTTTCCCATTCGCTTAGTCAATAAAGCTTGACCCAACACATTATTTATTTTATGACTGCCAGTGTGATTTAAATCCTCGCGCTTTAATAAAATTCTCGCTCCCCCTGCATACTGCGAAAATCTCTTTGCATCAGTCAAAATACTTGGCCTACCTGTATAGGTTTTATGTAATTGATTTAGTTCAGCATGAAACTCAGGATCTGACTGAGCCTGACTATGAGCTTCAGCTAATTCATCTAATGCAGCAATTAACGCTTCTGGAACAAAACGTCCACCATAAGGCCCAAAGTGTCCCAAAACCTTTGATTCAAAATCCTGAATTTTATCTTTAGCCATTAGTGAAGTTTATTGGAAATCTAGCGATTGAGTAGTTCTTTTATCGTATGAACTGGATTACCTGACTTAACAAGAGTCTCGCCTACCAAAATGGCATCAGCTCCAAGTGATTCAATTTTCTCCACCTCATCTCGAGTCGAGATCCCTGATTCGGCAACTTTAAGCACATTCTCTGGCAACCTTGGCAGAATCAAATCAAAGGCAGTTTTATCAATCTCTAAAGTTTTAAGATTCCGGCAATTAACGCCAATTATTTTGCTATCAATCTCAAGGGCCAACTCCACTTCCGACAAATCATGTACTTCCACTAAGACCTGCATTCCAAGGCCAGTAGCCAACTGAAAGTAATCCTTTAATTGAGACTTTGATAAGCCAGCAACTATAAGTAGTAATAAATCACTACCGATAATTCTAGATTCATACACTTGGAATTCTGTGACTATAAAATCTTTTCGTAGAACTGGAATACTCACTGCACTTCTTACGGAGACTAGATCTGAAATACTCCCCTTAAACCTTCGTTCTTCAGTCAAAATACTTATGATCTCAGCTCCACCGGCCTGATAGGAGTTAGCTAACTCAACCGGATTAGAAATAGTTGCAAGCGCGCCCTTGCTAGGTGATGATCGCTTCACCTCTGCAATTAAACTAAGTCCTTTCTTGCTCAATGCCGAATAAGCATCTCGCAAGACTGGTGCTTGGTCTAACTGCTTTTCTAAAATTGATATTGGAACCAACCTATTATTAACATCTGCGAGAACACCTTCAATGATTTGACTTAGCGCACTATTACTTTCCATCAGTTGGATCCTTTCCCTCAGAAAGTAGATTCCAAGTGCTTTTAGCTTTTGGTTCATATCGTTGAGAGCTAGAGCGCTTACTTAACTTGATGATCAAGTAAATAGCGAAAATGATGAGTAAAAAAACTCCCACTAATGATGATTTCATTTAGTAGATATCATTCTATTAGAGGTTGCAATTGCACCTAAGACAGCTGCTGCTTTATTTATACACTCTTGATTCTCGGCTTTAGGATTTGAATCAGCAACAATTCCTGCCCCTGCCTGTACATAAGCCACATTATCTTTTATAACCGCAGTACGGATAGCAATACAAGTATCAATGTTCCCCGTAAAATCTAGATAGCCAATTGTTCCACCATAGATTCCACGTGTGTTAATTTCATTTTCTTCAATTATTTCCATTGCTCGTGGTTTGGGAGCACCAGAAAGTGTGCCAGCTGGGAAAACTGCAAATAATGCATCAATTGGTTTCTTGTTTGAAAGCAACTTACCAATTACCGTCGAAACAATATGCATTACATGAGAATACTTCTCTATCTGCATGAACTCAGTTACCTCAACTGAACCAGGCTGGCATACTCGACCTAAATCATTCCTACCTAAGTCAACCAACATTAGGTGTTCTGCCCGCTCTTTCGGATCAGATAGCAATTCTTTAGCTATGTCCTCATCTATCTTTGAATCACTACTTCTAGCTCTAGTGCCTGCTATCGGGTGAATCATTACCTTATCTGAAGTAACTTTAACTAGCGCTTCAGGGCTTGATCCAACAACAGATAGGCCATCTTCAAACTTAAATAAATACATATATGGACTTGGATTTTGATCTCTAAGTACCCGATATAAATCAAAAGGATCTGATTCAACTGGCATCGAAAATCTTTGCGATAAAACAACTTGGAAAGCTTCTCCTGATTTAATTTCTTCTTTAATTAATTCAACTTTTGAGGTGTACTCGCTATCTGTTGTATTCCTGGAATAAATAGGATCTATTCGTCCTGGAATGGGTAGAAAGTTTGGTGGCTCTTTTTCTGCTAAATCTCTCTCCATCTTATCTAGACGATTTATTGAATTTTCATATGCTTCATCAATTCGCTCATTACTGCCATCCCAATTAATTGCATTTGCGATTAAGGTTACTGCTTCTTCCTGATGATCGTACACAGCTAGATCTGAAGTAAGCATCATTGCAATTTCAGGAATATCAATATCTTCTTTAGTATGAGTTGGTAATTTTTCTAAGCGCCTAACAATTTCGTATCCTAAGTAACCAACTAATCCACCAGTTAATGGTGGTAAATCATTCAACTTAGGTGAGCGAAGATGCAGTGTAGAAACTCTTAGTGCTGATAGTGGATCAATACCAAACGGAGCCCCAGCCGGCATTACGCCACTCCAGAATGCCAGCCCGTTGGATTCAGTTAAGGTCGCTTCGCTATTTACACCAATAAAAGAGTACCGTGCCCAAATTCCTGCTTCAGCTGATTCAAGAAGAAAAGTTCCCGGTCTGTGGTTTGCTAGTTTGCTATAAATTGAAAGTGGAGTCTCTTTCGAACCGGTGAGTTTTCGTGCAACAGGAATAACGTTATGAGTTGCCGCGAACTGCCTAAATTCAGTAAGGGACATCAGTGCCTTATTCATGTGCTTATTGTGCCTTAGTCGCCCACTGTTTCGTTACTTATAGTTTGATCCGTGTAATTGGCAAATCCCTATGAGCGTATCTAATATATCCCGCTTAAATTCTTATATGAAGTACTTCTTTGAAAATTAACCTAAATCAAATATTTAGTTCAACCTACCAGGCAATCTGGACCAAGTACCGTTTTTAAATCAGCACTAAGACTTGGCGAAGAAGTAACTTTCAAAGCTTCATCTAATTTCAGTATTGTATTTTTCTCCCCGTCTGCCAATCTCAAATGAACTTCCCGACCACCTGGATGTGAACGCAGAATTTCCTTTACTCGATCAATAACTGGTGGAGTACACCTTGCCATTTCCATTGAGATCACAAAGGGGCCAGTTGGCACAATATTCAAATCTGGAATGCTTAAATCCAACGCTGAAACTCTTGGCTGTTCCTCTCTTTTATCTACTCTGCCTCTTATCGCAACAATCCTATCTTCGACCAAATTAACGCCATGAGTTGAATAAGAATTTGAGAAAAATAGTACATCGATTGCACCTTCTAGATCTTCGACAGTAACTATTGCCCAAGGTGCTCCTTGCTTAGATACTTTTCGTTGAATTTGAGTTATCAATCCGCAGATTGTTATCACTTGATCATGCCCAACCTCAGAAATTTGGCTAATCGTAAAGTCAGATACGCTCTTTAAGACATGTTCTACTCCAAGTAATGGATGATCCGATACATATAATCCAAGCATTTCTCTTTCATAACCGAGCAAAACCATTTTGTCCCACTCAGTAGTTGGAATATCAAGCTCTACTCCACTAACAGAGGTTGTTGCAGTACTGCCACCAAAAAGATCGAACTGGCCAATTGATTCAGCTCGCTTGGTTTCAGAAATTGCATCCAAGGCTTCTGGATAGACCATCATTAATCCCCTTCGTGTGTGCCCTAAGGAGTCAAATGCACCAGCTTTGATAAGTGACTCAATGCTTTTCTTATTACAAACAATTGAATCTACTTTCGATAAAAAATCACCAAAGTTTAGATATCTATCCTTATCAATTCTGTTCTTAATTATTGACGCAACAACATTTTCTCCAACGTTTCTTATGGCAGTAAGACCAAATCGGATGTCTTCACCTATCGGGGTGTATTCAGAGTCTGACTCGTTTACATCGGGAGGTAAAACCTTTATCCCCATTCGCCTACATTCGTTCAAATATAGAGCACTCTTATCTTTATCATCTCTAACGCTAGTTAGTAGGGCAGCCATGTATTCAGTTGGATAATTTGCTTTCAAATAAGCAGTCCAGAAAGAGAGCAATCCATATCCTGCGCTGTGTGCTCGATTAAAAGCATAATCAGAGAACGGGATAAGTGTTTGCCAAAGCTTTTCTATTGCATCTTCTGAAAATCCATTTGACTTCATACCTTGTTCAAAGTGAACTCGTTCTTTATCAAGAATTTCTTTGTTCTTTTTTCCCATCGCCTTTCTTAATAAATCCGCTCTGCCGAGGGTAAACCCAGCAACTTTTCGAGCAATTGCTAGCACCTGCTCTTGATAAACAATTAGTCCATAAGTATCTTTCAAAATTTCATTTAATGGCTCTTCTAGTTCAGCATGGATTGCAACAGGTGCTTTACGACGATTCTTGTAATCTGCATACTTATTATGCGAGTCCTCACCCATTGGACCTGGTCGATAAAGTGCAATTACCGCAGAGATATCCTCGAAACTATCTGGTGCCATAGAGCGGAGCAGGGCTCTAATTGGTGCACTATCTAACTGAAATACTCCTAAAGTATCTCCTCTTGAAAGCAGTTCAAAAGTTTTCGTATCCTTTAGTGGCAATTCTTCAAGCACAACTTTCTTACCTAAATTCTTTTCTATGTTTACCAAACAATCATCGAGAACAGATAAGTTTCTAAGTCCTAGAAAGTCCATTTTTAGAAGACCGATTGCCTCACACGCTCCCATATCAAACTGGGTAATTACCGCACCATCGGCCTCTCTACGATGAATAGGAATTACATCTAATAATGGTTCTTTACTTAAAATTACGCCAGCTGCATGAACTCCCCACTGGCGCTTTAATCCTTCAATTCCTCGTGCAGTGTCAACAATTTTTTTAGAATCAATATCACTTGCATATAAATTCCTAAATTCAGAAGCCTCTGAATATCTATCATCTTCAACATCAAAGATTCCACTGAGAGATATGTCTTTTCCCATTACAGAAGGTGGCAATGATTTGGTCAGTCTTTCGCCGAGAGCATATGGATATCCCAATACTCTGGTTGAATCTTTGATTGCTTGCTTAGATTTAATGGTTCCGTAGGTAATGATCTGTGCAACTCGATCATCACCATATTTAGTTGTTGCATATTGGATCATTTCTGATCTTCTTCGCTCATCAAAATCTAAATCAATATCGGGCATAGAAATACGCTCTGGATTTAGAAACCTTTCAAATAACAATCCGAATTTTATTGGATCTAAGCCAGTGATTCCTAGGGCGTAAGAAACTAATGAACCAGCGGCTGAGCCGCGACCTGGTCCAACTCTAATTCCAACTTTTCTTGCATGAGAGCACAAATCAGAGACAACTAAGAAGTATCCTGGAAATCCCATTTTAATCATTACATCTAACTCAAAATTTAGGCGTTCTTGGTATTCAACCGGAATATTGCTGTTTAATTTTTCAGCTAAACCTTTGTTTGCAACTTTTACCAACCAACTATCTTCGGTTTCACCTGCAGGGACTTCAAATCTAGGTAATAAGTTCTCACCCTCGCGCATAGTTATATCGCAACGTTCAGCAATTATTAAAGTGTTATCGCAAGATTCTGGTATATCTTTGAAAAGTGTTCGCATCTGGGATGCTGTCTTTAGATAAAACTCAGAATTTTCAAATTTAAACCGCTTTGGATCTGCTAGCGTAGAACCAGACTGAATGCATAAAAGCACTTCGTGAGCGGCTGCATCATTATGAAATGTATAGTGCAGGTCGTTTGTGGCTAATGGTGGTAAATTTAAATCTTTCCCAAGTCTTAGTAAGTCAGTAAATACTCTCTTCTCAATATCAATTGAGTGATCCATTAACTCAAGAAAATAATTTTCAGCCCCAAAAATATCCTTCATCTCACTGGCAGCTTTTTTGGCTTCTTCGTAGGCTCCCATTCTTAAGCGAGTTTGAATCTCGCCACCGGCGCATCCAGTTGTACCAATTAATCCTGCTGAATACTTTGAAAGTAATTCTCTATCAACACGTGGTTTGTAATAGAAACCTTCAAGAGATGCTAACGAAGATAGCTTGAATAGGTTAGATAATCCTTGATTGTTTTGAGCAAGCAGTGTCATATGGGTGTAAGCACCGCCGGCTGAGACATCATCTTCTCCGCCATCTGCCCATTTAACTCTTCGCTTATCAAATCTAGATTCGGGGGCAACATAGGCTTCAATTCCAATGATTGGCTTAACGTTGGCTGATTTTGCAGATTTATAAAACTCATAAGCCCCAAATACATTTCCGTGATCAGTCATTGCAATAGCTGGCATACCCTGCTTTGCAACCTCTTCAACTAACTCTGTTATTTTTGCAGCACCGTCTAGCATCGAATATTCAGTATGCACATGAAGATGCACAAAATTCTCTGAGTTGCTGGAGTTTTTAGGTGAGTTAGACATCGGTGGTGAGATTACTACTGACCTACATTTCTAACGGGCAAAATCCGAAAGTAGGGCAAGTGAGCGTGTCAGATCCTCAGGGTAATCGCATGAAAAGGATATTTGCTGCCCACTGCCTGGGTGAGTAAAAGATAGGTGCATTGCATGTAGCCACGGCCTAGACACCTTCAATTTTTCAGCTAAAACAGGATCTGATCCATAAGTTAAATCTCCAACTAATGGATGGTGCAATGCCGAAAAGTGAACCCTTATCTGATGTGTCCGGCCAGTCTCTAATTCAATTTCTAGCAACGTTACAGCCGGAAATACTTCTAAGGTTTTGTAGTGGGTAATGCTTGGCTTTCCATTTGCAACTACAGCAAACCGATAATCTTCTCGAGGATGCCTATCGATAGGAGCATCAATTGTCCCAACAGTTGGATCCATGTGCCCTTGAACTAGTGCATGGTAAATCTTTGACACACTCCTATTTCTAAACTGATCCTTCAAACTTGAATACGCGATTTCATTTTTTGCTACCACCATCAGCCCAGATGTACCCACATCTAACCGGTGAACAACGCCTTGCCTTTCAGCTGAACCAGATGTGGCTAGTTGATAGCCGGCAGCGAAAATTGCTCCTACCACGGTTGGACCTTGCCATCCAGGGCTTGGATGCGCAGCTATTCCAACTGGTTTATCTATAACTATTAGAAATTCATCGTCATAAATTACTTTTAAACCATCTATTGGTGTTGCTACCAGTTTTGGTTCACCTTTTACTTCCGGAAGTCTTACCTCAACTAATTCACCGGTCATAACTTTGTCTGATTTTCCAACTGGTTCCCCTGATTTTAAAATATCACCAGATTCAATTAATCCCACTACTACATTTCGTGATAGGCCAAGCAACCTTGAGATTGCCACATCAATTCGCTCTTGGTTTAGACCTTCAGGAATAGAAAGATTTCTTACCTCTCGATTACTCACTTAAGGTCCTTATCCTTTGCAAAAGGCACATTTTTCCAACTCAAGTATGTAATTAGTATTGCTGCACTCACTACTGACATATCTGCAACATTAAAAATTGGCCAATTTGGAAGTTGTATCCAATCAACAACTTCACCTTTCAAACCACCAGGTGTTCGAAATATTCGATCAGAAAGGTTCCCAAATATCCCACCTAATGCTAAACCTAATGCGACAGCCCATTTAGTAGATGTTACTTTTCGCCCGTAGTAAAAAATTGCAGCAGCAACAATCATTGCAAAAGTTGATAGCAATATTGTCGCATTCGAGGCTAAGCTAAAGGCAGCACCAGAATTAAATACAAGTTTTAGTTGCAAGAAAGAACCTAAAACCTTTATTGGGCCATCTGCCAAAACATTTAACGCTAGCTCTTTTGACGAGTAGTCCAAGGCAAAAATGATTAAGGCCGTTGCCGCTAACCACTTGCGCTGAGTTAAGTTCAGCGTCGTTCCTCTTTTTGTTTGCATACCATACATAGTGTTGCTCTTGGAAAAACTTGCAATCTAGCCTTTCCAATAAAGTTTCCGCACTCCTCACACTTTCCATAACTTTTGTTAGTAATTCTCTCTAGTGCTCTTTCTGTTTGCTCCACCATGTCTCTAGCGTTATAAACCAAAGACATCTCATGTTCTCGTTCAAAAGTTTTTGCTCCTGCATCCGCCTGGTCATCTCCGGCACCAACGCCTGCTGCTTCAACTAGATCTTCCATTTCGGCTTCGGCAATTTCTAATTCTTTACGCAATCTAACTAAATCTTTTGATAACTCGGCCTTCATATTCTTTAGTTCAGTCGCATTCCAAGCAATCTCCTCAGCCTGAACTACTAGTGGGGCAGGTGCAGACTTAATAGGTTTAAGCGCTGCTGCTTTTTTAGACTTAATAACTGGCTTTGGTGGTGGAAGCATTACCAATCTGCGCTCTTCAACAACTGGTAATGCATTGGTGTTTGGAATTGTTGAAGTCACCGAGATGGTGGTCGAAGAACCAGATGTAGATGTTTGTAGCTTTGCTGGAAATGGCTTTCCTGGAGCTTTTTTACCAAGAGGTTTTTTTGCCAACTGTGGTTTTACTATGTTTGCAGATCTCTTTGCAATTTTCTTTACTGGCTTTTTTGCAGCTTTATTCGAAGAGGCTTTCTTAGCCGGCGCTTTCTTTGCCACCTTTTTTGCTGGACTCTTAGCGTTCTTCTTCGTTGCTGACTTTGTGCTCTTTGATGCACTTTTCTTAAATAACTTACGAATAGCCACAATACCCCCCGGAGGGGCAAAGATTATGGCTTGGTTGAACTAATTACCAACCGCCACCCCCGCTTATAAAAAGGAGTTCTGAAAAACCATATTCTCCGCGTTAGAATGCAGGGTGAGTATGAGCCCAAAGCGCGAAATTAATAGTCTGCCTGCGCAAATAGATCTCCCTTCAATGGAAAAGGGCATTTTAGATTTCTGGTCAAAAAATCAAATTTTTGAAAAATCTGTTGAGAATCGCAACGGTGCAAAACGCTGGAGTTTTTACGAAGGTCCACCAACTGCAAATGGCAAGCCTGGTACTCATCACATTGAAGCAAGAGTTTTTAAGGATTTATTTCCACGCTTTCAAACAATGAAAGGCAAACAGGTAATTCGAAAGGCTGGTTGGGATTGCCACGGTTTACCAGTTGAAATTGCAGTGGAAAAAGAATTGGGGTTCTCTGGTAAATCAGATATTGAAAAATATGGCGTAGCGGCTTTTAATCAAAAATGTAAAGAGTCGGTTCAGCGACATGTCGGCGAGTTCACTGAAATGACCAGGCGCATGGGTTTTTGGGTTGACTTTGAAGATGCTTATTGGACTATGTCGCCAGAATATATTGAGAGCGTTTGGTGGTCGTTGCAACAAATCTGGAAAAAAGGTTTGTTAGTTCAGGATCACCGCGTGGCGCCATATTGCCCAAGGTGCGGTACTGGCTTATCCGATCACGAATTAGCACAAGGGTATGAAACTATTAAAGACCCTTCAGTTTATGTTCGCCTACCTGCGCTTTCTGGAAAGTTAGCAGAATTAAACGCTAGCTTATTAATATGGACTACAACGCCCTGGACCTTAGTTTCTAATACAGCCGTTGCTGTTAATCCAAAAGTTGAATATCAGGTTATTGAGATAACAAACGAGGACAAAACTGAGCGATTAGTGGTGGCTTCTGATCTAGCCTCGGTTCTAGGCGAAGACCGAAAAGTTATTGCCACCTTTAATGGAACAGAGCTAGAGCATACAAAGTACCAACGACCATTTGAACTTATTGAAATTGAAAATGCTCACTTTGTAGTTCTTGCCGATTATGTAACAACCGAAGACGGCACTGGACTAGTTCATCAAGCACCTGCATTTGGTGCAGATGACTTAGAGGTATGTCGCCGGTACGGCCTGGTGGTTGTAAATCCCATAAACCCAGATGGCCACTTTCAGAATCAAATTGGGCTAGTTGGTGGTAAATTTTTCAAAGATGCAGATAAAGATTTGATTAGGGATCTTAAATCTCGTGGGCTGATGTTTAAAAATTCGCAATTTGAGCACTCTTACCCGCACTGCTGGCGTTGTCACACTGCGCTCATGTATTACGCCCAACCTTCTTGGTATGTTAAAACGACGGCAATTAAGCAAGAGCTGCTTAGAGAGAACTCAAAAACTGATTGGCATCCAGAAACAATAAAGACTGGTCGATTCGGTGATTGGTTAAACAACAATATTGATTGGGCGGTCTCTCGAAATAGATATTGGGGCACTCCCCTGCCAATTTGGAGATGCGAAAATAATCATGAGATTTGTGTTGGCTCTCTCTCTGAATTGGGCGAGTTATCTGGAACAGAACTAAGTAAACTCGATCCTCATCGGCCATTTGTCGATGATGTTAAGTTTAAGTGCACTGAATGTTCAGCGATCATGAGTAGAGTTTCTGAGGTAATTGATTGTTGGTATGACTCCGGTGCAATGCCATTTGCTCAATGGGGATACCCACACAAAGAAGGCTCTGTCGATCAATTCAATTCGGCATATCCTGCCGACTTTATTTGCGAGGCCATCGATCAGACTAGAGGTTGGTTTTATACCTTGATGACCATTGGAACTTTGGTATTTGATAAGTCATCGTATAAAACAGTTCTATGCCTTGGACATATTTTGGATAAAGATGGCAGAAAAATGAGTAAGCATCTTGGAAATGTTTTAGAGCCAATACCTTTAATGGATCAGCATGGCGCAGATGCAGTTCGTTGGTACATGCTGGCAGCAGGTTCACCATGGAGTGCAAGGCGAGTTGGCCATGAAGCAATAACAGATGTTGTCAGAAAAACACTTTTGACCTACTGGAACACAATTTCTTTCTTCACACTTTATGCAAATGCCTCAAATTTTGTTGTTTCAGAGCTTTCTAGTGATCTGACATTGATGGATAGGTGGATTATTTCTGAGCTAAACAAATTAACTAGAGATGTTGACTTTGCTTTAGAAAATTTTGATTCCCAAACTGCAGGCTCGTTGATTGCTTCATTTATTGATGATTTATCAAACTGGTATGTACGTAGATCTCGACGTAGATTTTGGGATGGCGATGAGAGCGCGTTAAACACACTATATTTTTGCTTGAAGAATCTAACTCTTCTATTGGCGCCAATGGTCCCCTTCATCTCTGAGCATGTCTGGCAAACCTTGATTCGAGTTGCTGAAAGTGATCAACCTGAGTCAGTTCACCTCTCAAATTTTCCTAAGTCATCAGCTAAATTAATCGATGATGGACTTTCTGCATCAGTTTCCCTCTCCCGCCGGCTTGTCGAGCTTGGTAGAGCGGCCCGCGCTGAATCGGGTGTAAAGATTAGACAGCCCCTCTCGCGAGCCTTGGTTTCAGCACCAGGATGGGAGTTAATCTCAGATGAAATTAGAAATCATATTTCTGAAGAACTTAACATTCTTCAGCTAGATGGGATCCATGTTGCTGGAAAAGATTTAGTTGATATTTCCGTTAAAGCAAATTTTAGGACTTTAGGAACAAAGTATGGCGCGGATGTGCAAGCAATTGCCAAGCAAATATCTTCAACAGATGCTGTTGCTATGGTCAAACAGTTAAGAGTGAGTAATAACTATGACTTAACTGTTGATGTTTCAGGGTCCCCTAAGATTTTCACAATCGATATTGATGACTTAGTCATTACTGAAACGCCAAGAAGTGGCTGGTCGGTTTCATCTCATAACGGTGAAAGTTTGGCATTAGATCTTGAGCTAACGCCAGAGCTAGTAAGACTTGGTTTAATCCGAGAAGCTATTAGGGCAATACAAGAAGAACGAAAAAACATTGGTCTTGACGTTAGTGATCGAATTATTGTTACTTGGAGTGCTCCAAAAGAGTTAGCCGATGCGATTAATTCTGCTCAAAATGAGATTAGCGCTGAAGTTCTAGCTACTAAAATGAATCAAGTCGTAGATGAAAAGTCAGTAACAAACGAGCTAGGGCTTGGATTAAAACTAGAAAAAAGTATTTAAAGAATTACCACTAGCCTAATTAATAATTGCACTACAAAAAAGACAACTATAAAAGATAGATCCAGGGCAATTCCTCCCAGTTGTAAGGGTGGAACAAATTGTCTTGTGAATGCTAATGGTTTGTCAGTTAATGAATAGACTAATTCGGCAGCAGCTAAAACTGCGCCTTTTGGTCTCCAATCAGGTTTAAACATTCGAACATAATCTAAAATCAAACGCGCAATTAATGCAAACAAAAAAATGTTTAAAAACCAATAGATTAAGTTAAGTATCAATCCCATAACAACACTGAAGGTGAATTAGCTTTGATTAAAAAAACTAGCTTGTGCAGCTGAGTTCTTATCCTCAACACTTACTGAAACATTTGGCGGTGTAAGCAGAAAAACTTTTGGCGTTACTCGTTCAATACTGCCATGGTGGCCAAAAACTAAACCAGATGCAAAGTCCACTAAACGCTTGCGCTCTGTCTCTTCCATGTCGCTTAGATTCATAATTACCGGTTTACCTTGACGATAATGTTCGCCGATTAATCTTGCCTCACTGTAAGTTCTTGGTGTCAAAGAAATAATGTGATCCATAATTTTATTGGAATCAGCATGAGGTAATAATTCAACATTTGAATGAGTGGAGTTCTTATTTTCTGACCTTACAAGTCTTGGTGAACGTTGTGCAGGTTGATTTGTTCCATGATCCAACTCTTCCTCATCCATAAGTCCGAGGTAACCTGCGACTTTTTTGAAAGCACTAGCCATACCCAAATGTTATTAGTTCAACTACCTATTTCCCAGGATTGAACTACCTATTCGAAGATGTGTCGCACCGTATAAAACTGCTGTTTCAAAGTCACCGCTCATGCCAGCAGAGAGAAACTTGGCCTGGGCAAATCTGTGTTTAAAATTACTGTGAATCATCTGAACTCTCTTAAAGGCTTGATCTCCTTCATTATCTACCGGCGCAACAGCCATAAGCCCTGCAATAAAGACCCCTGGTAGCTCAGATATATCTGAGGCTAAATTCTCCAATTTAATTGGGTCTACTCCTCCTCTAGATTCAACAGGGGTATCTAGTGATACCTGCAAAAAAATAGACTTAGGCTTTGTCTGACATTGGTCAGAAATAATTTGGGCGTATTTGATTTGATCAACCGAATGTATAAAATCTGCCCACTTGCAAATAGATTTTAATTTATTGCTCTGAATTTGCCCCTGAAAATGCCAATTTATATCATCAGGAAGCTGCTCTGCTTTTTTACTAGCCTCTTGATCTCGGTTCTCGCCAAATTCGCGCTCTCCTAGCTCGTATAAAATTTCAAGATCGCCGACCTCAAAAGTTTTAGTAACAACTACCAGAGTGATATCAGCTAAATCTCTCTGCGCCTTTTGGGCCGCAACTGCAATTCTCTCCTTTACGCTCTCTAGATTATTTCTAATTTCTACTTTGCGATTCATAGGGCGATAACCCCAACCTGACGAGCGTCATCTTTTCTAGCCCGGTATGAAAAATACCTTTGATTTTCCATAGTACAAATATTCATATTCTCAACAGGAATGCCAACCAGCTGCTCCTTAAGGCCTGCAAAAAGATTAAGGTAATTCTTCTTGCCACCAGTTGCCGGATGGGTTTGGTGTATTTGTGTAGCCATCTGCTCACCTACTTCATAGCAATCACCACAAATATGTGGACCAACCACCCCAGTAATCTGTTCACTGCTTAGGGTTTTCATTTTCTCAACAGTCTTTAGGGCAACTTCATTGAGTAAACCCTTACGACCGACATGTACCGCTGCTACTACATTTTTTGAATACAAAAGTAAGGGCATGCAATCTGCAACCCTTACCGCCAGAGCAAACTCCTTGCTGGGGCTTATCAGTGAATCGGTATCTGCTTGAAGCAGACCTATCTTGGAAACAACTGAAACATTATTACTGTGGCTCTGTTGCATATATTGCACGGGCATTCCAATTAGATCCTCTAATTTTTTAGTGCTAGGTGGATATAAAGGATCAGCAAGTGAGCCAAAATCCTTAGCGGTAAAAAGCAGTCGAGCCATAAAGGCTTCTACCGCATGAAATCAGGTATATCGATTTCGTCTTCAGCTACCAGGTCTTCAAAAGTAATTCGTTTTTTAGGACGATCAGAGTTATCGATACCAAGATCTAACGCCACCGCTATTGGATCATTTGCAGCAATTGGATCTGCTTCGCCACTAATAGTTGCAGTATCAATTACTGGCATAGATACGCGTTTAGGCTGACCACCATCAAAACCAGCGGCAATAACAGTTACGCGAACCTCATCACCTAACGCATCATCAATTACTGTTCCATAAATTATGTTCGCATCTGGGTGAGCCGATTTGGCCACCATCTCTGCGGCTTCAGATATTTCAAATAATCCCAAATCTGATCCACCTGCAATAGAGAGCAATACGCCGTGTGCACCATCAATTGAAGCTTCAAGAAGTGGGCTCGAAATTGCTAACTCAGCCGCTCTTATTGATCGTGCCTCTCCCCTTGCTGATCCGATTCCCATTAATGCCGAACCTGCACCAGCCATTACACTTTTTACATCAGCAAAATCTAAATTAATCAAACCAGGAGTCGTAATTAGATCGGTAATTCCCTGAACACCAGAGAGTAAAACTTGATCTGCAGTTTTAAATGCCTCTAATGCACTTATCGAACGATCCGATATTGCAAGCAAGCGATCATTAGGAATTACAATTAATGTGTCTACTTCAGTTCTTAAATTTTCAATTCCTTCTTCAGCTTGTGCAGTTCTTCTTTTGCCCTCAAAAGTAAAAGGCTTGGTAACTACACCAACAGTTAATGCACCTAAATCTTTTGCAACTTTTGCAACTATTGGAGCACCACCGGTTCCTGTTCCGCCACCTTCACCTGCAGTTACAAAAACCATATCCGCACCACGTAAAACTTCTTCAATTTCATCAATGTGATCAAGTGCTGCTTGGCGTCCAATTTCGGGCGCAGCTCCTGCACCAAGTCCTCTAGTTAATTTTCTACCAATATCTAATTTCACATCAGCATCCGACATAAGTAATGCTTGTGCATCAGTGTTTATGGCTATGAACTCAACACCTTTTAATCCAACATCAATCATTCTGTTAACTGCATTAACTCCGCCGCCACCAATGCCAACGACTTTAATTACAGCCAAGTAATTTTGCGGTGTTGCCAATTTGCGCCTCTTCCCTAGCCTTAACCCTCAAGTTGAGAGTTAAAGTTAATGCTTTCTGATTACGTAAAAGTAGGCATTAAGTAGTAACCAATCAAACACCGACACGATCTTTTAATTAATTTAAATTATGAAAAATTTCTTTGCATTTTCTTCAAAATAGGAGTGCATCTGAAAGCCTTAAATTAACTGACAATTGGCAGATCTGGCTGAGATAAATTCACCCTTTTTACACCCTTATTTTCCGGCAATTCCAACAATGCATTTAATACCTTACATTTTTGTTCAATTTGTTGAATTAGGCCCCAATCTATTTCCAGGGATTTGCCTTTATATTTGGTACTCATTTGGACCAAACCAGTATCAGTAACAGTTAATGAGACTAGATTAGTAATTAGCTCAGTCATCTCTCCTGGGATTTGATCGATTAAAAGGGCAACTGAGGTTAAATTTGATTTACTTGGATTCTGTAAAATTACTAGTGGCAATCGGTCCTGCACCGCTAATTGGGTTGCAGAGGTAGGTTTGAATATATCTCCCGAGTTATCAAAATTAATAACGGAACTTTGGCTTCCTACGGCTTTTGCAACTGCAATTTTCTCGCTTATCGTAATAATGATGGACCGATCTAGCCATTTCCGAGCTACATCAACTGAATCTACCCAATCTAATTGTTCAAGCGAGCCCTTAATAGCACGAGTTTCAACTCTTGCAATCTTTGATCCAATACTGGGCTTAATTGCATCATTAGATAATTTATTTAAAATCTCAGTTTGGGCCATACTTCCCTGAACTTCGAAAGACTTAACAGTTAATAGAGAGGACCAACCAAGTAAATAGGCAGATAAAGAAACAAGCAAAATCAATAAAACTGTAAACAGAATGGGACGCTTCTTTTGAATTCTATTCCCCATGAAACTATAGATCAGAAATTGCTTGTAAAATTGGTTGCGCTAATGAATTAACATCTCCAGCCCCTAGAGTAATTATCACATCTCCACTTTTAGCATTTTTTGAAATTTCTTCAACTACATTAATCATTGATGGCTCAAACTTGACTTTATCTACACTCATTTCTTTTGCAATCATTAACGATGAAACACCTGGAATAGGTGCTTCGCTTGCGGCATATACTTCTAATAAATATGTGTAATCAGCCAAATTCAAAGCCTCACTAAACTTCTTAGCAAATACTGCTGTCCTTGAATAACGGTGTGGTTGAAAAATAACTAATACCCGGCCGGCTTGAGCCAAATTTCTTGCTGCCGTTAATGTTACATTTATTTCAGTTGGATGATGGCCGTAGTCATCAATAACCTTAATTCCAGATACTTCACCTCTTAATTCAAAACGACGCCTAGTTCCAGTGAAACTCTTCAACCCAATTAGCATTTTTTCTTCAGGTACTGACAGCGCGCTGCCAGCGGCAAAAGCAGCTAGTGCATTCAGAAGATTGTGTTTTCCAACTACCGATAAGTTCAAATCACCAACTTTTCGACCGGTATTAGTAATCGTGGCAACTGAGGTAGTTGGGGCTAAGTGAATTCGATCGATTTTAAAGTCATTATTGGCATCTTCACCATACAAATAGACTCTTAAATCATCGCGAGAAATTCTAGATAGCAATTTCTTTACTCCTGCATCATCTCCACATGCAACCAAAAAACCATCTTGTTTAATGGATTTTACAAAGTCTTCAAAAACAAGAAACACCTGCTCCTCATTAGCGAAGTGGTCTACATGATCGAGCTCAACATTTGTAATGATTGCACCGTTTGGCTTATACGCCAAGAATGACCCGTCAGATTCGTCGGCTTCAGCGATAAATACTGATCCACTTCCACTATGTGCATTTGTGCCGGCTGTATTGATAGTTCCTCCGATTGCAAAAGAGGGATCAAGTCCGGCTGATTGCAAAGCTACAGTTAGCATGGCTGTGGTTGTAGTTTTTCCATGAGTACCAGCAATTGCTATAGAGGTAGATTCAGACATTAGCCATGCAAGCGCTTCAGCTCTTGCAGCGATTGGAATTCCTTTTGATTTTGCAAAGGCTAACTCTGGATTCATATCACTTATTGCTGAAGACATAATCACTAATTCACAATCTTTTAAATTATTTTCGTTATGCCCAATGAATATTTCCGCTCCTAATGCTCGTAATGACTTAATTACCGCTGAATCATTTTTATCTGAGCCCGAGACTGATAATCCCTTTGCAAGCATTATTCTGGCGATACCGCTCATTCCAGAGCCGCCAATTCCAATAAAGTGAATTTTAGTTGCACTTAACTTCTTTAGATCGATACTAGAACTAGTACCCATATTATTTTTCCACTTCACTAATGATTGCAGTACCAATGATCTGGCTTGCATTAAATTTGATATTTGAAACTGGCTTATATTCTCTAGAAGTTCGCCATATTTCATCCCAGTTGCTAATTAGCCAGTCGGCATTGAATTTATTATCATCTATTACTTGAGCTGCGCCGAGAGTTTGTAAATCTAAGGCGTTTGCTGATTGCTCACCATTGCCAATAGGTAATGGAATTAAGATTGCAAATTTCCCTACCGCTGCTAGCTCAGCGCAGGTCAAAGCACCACTTCTTGCGATTACTAAATCACAAGCTTGATAAGCGGCGGACATGTCATTTATATATGTCAGGGGTAGGTAATTTTCAGTACTTGTCGGAAGTGGATTGCTCCTTCCAACTGAATGCACTACTTGAATTCCTTTTTCAGTGAAAAATGATAATGACTGCAAAATGGCTTCATTAATATGTCTTGAGCCTTGTGAGCCTCCAAATACTAAAATTGTTGGTTTATCAACTGCTAAACGCCATTTTTCCAGTTGAGAAATTCTAATACTTGATTTAACTTCTAAAGATTTTTCACTGTTCTCGATAATTTCAGACCGAATTGGCATTCCAGTCAATTTAGCATTTCGCCATCTGCCAATTTTGTTGCCTGCTCTACTAAATGCAATAAATATTTCTTTTGCAAATAGCGCTCCTAACCGATTGGCCCATCCAGGAATCGCATTAGCCTCATGTATATATATAGGTTTTCGCAAGATTGCTGCAGCAAGATATATCGGCGGGCATGCATAGCCGCCAAAGCCAATAACTAAACTCGCACTTCGGCAGATATTAAAAGATTTCCAGGTTGCATAAACTAATTTAAGGGGCCAAATGAGTACTGATGGTGTGAATTGTCGTGGCATTAAAACTTTAGGGATGCTAATTAATTCAAACCCTGCACTAGGAACCAATTGATTTTCAAGTCCATTTTTTGTGCCAACAAAGCTCACTTGCCAATCTGGCCTAGCCTTTCGTAACCAGTCCGCAACAGCGAGGGCAGGCTCAACGTGGCCTGCGGTACCACCGCCAGCAAATACAACGGTAGGTTTCATACAGATGACCTTCTAATTTGGTTTGCCTTGATCCCATATGCAATCTCTGGAGTTCTTCTGGCTACACCTAAAACAAACCCAACAGCAAGTAAATTTGCCAGCAGCGAGGACCCACCATAAGAAATAAATGGCAATGTAACTCCAATTACTGGAATCAATGATGTAGCCGAACCAATATTGATAGCAACTTGCGCGATAAACCAACATGCGATTGCAGCCGTGGCGTAGCGTGAAAAGTTATCTTTCGTTTTCAATGCAACTCTTACTATGGCGTAAATAAGTGCTGAATAAAGTCCTAAAACCAATAACGAACCAAGCAATCCTAGCTCTTCACCGATTACCGAAAAGATAAAGTCTGTATGAGCTTCAGCCAAATTAGCCCACTTTTGTTTACTAGCTCCTAAGCCACTGCCCCATAGACCACCACTTGCTAATCCCATAATGCTATGAGCTGGTTGCCATCCAGAAAATTTGTAATACCTCTCATCAAATGGATCAAAAAGAGCAGCAAATCGATCCATTCGATAAGCGCTACTGAAAACAAATGCACTACCAATAACAATTCCAACAACAAATACTGACAGAAATAGTTTCAAAGGTGCTCCAGCTATAAATAGAATACCGATGAATATCAATAGAATTAACAAAGCCGTACCTAAATCTTTTTGAAGCAAAATGATTGATGAGATAACAGCTATTGCAGGTAGTAGGACTAAGAGGCTTTTATTACCATCCCGATTTAAGTCAATATTTTTAAGCTGATAGGCACACCAAAGAATTAGACCAAGCTTTGCAAATTCAGATGGTTGTAAAGTAAAACCCCAGAATTCAATCCAGTTTCTATTTCCTTTAACATCCTTGCCGAGAAAAGAAACAAAGGGCAATAAAAGAGTAAGAATTGAAACTGTAAGTGAAATTCTTGCAATCCTAAGCCAAACTGTGCCCCGAACTTTATAGGCCCAATATGCTGCTGCGGTGCCAATAATCAAAAAGAAGAATTGACGTATGAAAATAGAGTATGAGTTACCGTTTTCCTGTAAAGACGTAACTGTCGAAGCAGATAAGACCATGGTTAGACCAAGAGCTGCTAGAAATACTGTACTCCAGAGGATCAAATAGAAAGGCAGTTCTGGTCGCGCAAAAATTTTAGAGTATCTACTGTTTTCAAGGCTTTGCTTCATTTAGCTAACTCCCGAACAGCCGCTGAAAACAATTCCCCTCTTTCAGCATATGAAACAAACTGGTCCATAGATGCGCAGGCAGGAGCAAGTAAAACCGTATCTCCGGGTACTGCAATGCTCTTTGCATGACTTACCACTTCCAACATTAATTGTTTTGAATCAGTGCTTTTTTCAAATTTCTTTATTGGTACGCTCTTTGAGAGTTTTACAAAAGTATCAGCAATCAATTCTTTATCTTCACCGATTAGTAAAACAGACTTAATTCTATTTGAACATCTTTGAACTAGTTCATCCATACTTGCACCCTTGGCAAGTCCACCAGCTATCCATATGATGTTGAAATTTGAAAGTAGGGATGCAATTGCTGCATGAGGATTGGTTGCTTTTGAATCGTCGATCCACTTAATATCATTTTCCTCAAGTACTAACTCCATGCGATGGTGGTCTGGGGTGAACTTACTTAAACCTGTTTTAATATCTTTATGATCAATTCCAATGGCCAAAGCAAGGGCTGCTGCTGCAAGTGCGTTGGATACATTGTGGGGTACTGATGGTTTCACATCACCTAACTCAGCAATCTCGTGCGCATGATCTTTTGAGCCAGCAAAAGCCCGGTCAACTAGTAAGTCCTCGACCAGACCTAACTCACCTTTACTAGGTGTCGCCAGGGAAAACCAAATGACCTCTTGATTTTTTAACTTAGTAGCCAATATAGGATCACTCTTGTTTGCAATTATTACCTTTGAATGAGTTACGAGCTTTAGCTTTGCCGCAATATATTTTTCATAAGTTCCGTGCCAGTCAATATGGTCCTCAGATATATTGAGTAAAGCTACCGCCTCAAACTTTGCAGTATTACTCCACTCAATTTGAAAAGATGAAAGTTCTAGCGCTAAGTAATCGAAAGGCTCTTGCCGGCACACCGTTTCAATTACAGTTTCACCAACATTGCCGCAAGCCTTACCCTTTATGTTGGCAGAGTTAAAAATAGATTCAACCATCTTTATTGTTGTGGTCTTGCCATTAGTGCCTGTAAGTGCGATCCATTTCTGATTTGGAGCTAAGACATTCTTTACCTCCCAGGCAAAATCAATCTCACTAATTATTTGTGCTCCACTTATGCGAAGATCTTTTATGACTTGATGGTCGAACCGCCATCCTGGAGAAACAACTGCTAGATCAATTTCGTCGGGAATTGTATTAACCACACCACTTTGGCTACTTTTTTTCTCATCAAAAACAACCACCTTAGCGCCAAAGTTACTTAATGCCTTCTGGACGGCCATCCCAGTTATACCCGCACCAATAACAAGACATTTCTTATCTTTTAACTTTTCAATAAAATTCATGCTACAGAGCTACCCACTGCGCATAAAACAAACCAAGTCCGGCAGCAACACCAAGGCTTGCAATAATCCAAAACCTAATAACAATAGTTACTTCGCCCCAGCCCATTAATTCAAAATGATGCTGGAGTGGTGCCATTTTAAAAACTCGTTTACCTCCAGATATTTTAAAATATAAAACTTGAATTATTACCGATGAAGTTATAAGAACAAAAATGAACCCTAATACTGCAAGTAATAATTGAGTTCGCAATGTGATCGCAATACCGGCTAGTGCGCCACCTAGTGCTAAAGAACCAACATCACCCATAAATATTTTTGCAGGAGATGCATTCCACCATAAGAATCCACCACATGCACCAGCAAACGCGGCAGCCAAAACAGCTAAATCAAGTGGATCCCTTACAGCGTAACATTTTACTCCTGGTGAAATAGCACAGCTTTGTCCAAACTCCCAAACTCCTATCAAGATAAATGAGGTAAACACCATTACGGCAGCACCAGTTGCCAGACCATCTAATCCATCAGTTAAGTTAACGCCATTACTAGTTCCTAAAACCATAACTATTACCCAAAGTATTACTACTACTAATGCAAGCTTGATTGAAGTGTCTCTTACAGTAGATAAATAACTTGAAATAGGCGTGAGTCCAGTTTCATCAGGAAATTGCAAGCCCGCGTATCCGAAGGCACCAGCAACTACTGCCTGACCCAACAATTTTTGTTTTGCATTTAATCCAAGAGATCTCTGCTTAGCTACCTTTAACCAATCATCAATGAACCCAACAATTCCTAAACCAACTACTAGTCCAATCACTAACAGTGCAGAGGTTGTGGTTGCAATTCCAGTGATTAAATGGCTTACAAAGTATCCAACTAGCATGGCGGCAATTAATGCCAACCCACCCATGGTCGGTGTACCCCTTTTTACATGATGTGAAGTTGGGCCATCATCGCGAATGATTTGGCCATATCCTTTTTTAGCTAATAATCTAATAAGTCCAGGTGTGGCAAAAAAAGCAAAGATGGCTGAAATTCCACCCGAAAGTAGTATTCCTCTCACAGTTGCTCTCCATTCCATCTTAAGTTTACCGCTTGGGCTAAATCTTCAAATTTTTCCGACCTTGAAGCTTTTAATAAAACAACATCCCCCACTGAAAAGTTATCGACTAACTCTAAAACAGCATCTGCATCTGAGCAGTTATGAAAGAGCATATGTTTAGCACTTTTTTGGTCTCCCGCTAGCTTATATAGATCAGTACCCACACTCACTAAATGATCTACGCCTAAATCAATGCAATATTTAACAATCTCTTCATGTGCTGAAATTTCAATTGACCCTAACTCATGCATCTTTCCAAGAATTGCCCATGAAGATCCACCGCTTTCCTGGCTTAGTAAGACCAGGGTTTTTATAGCAGCTTTCATACTTTCTGGATTAGCATTGTAATAGTCATTAATAAATTGAATGCCCTTAGTCTCAGTAACTTCCATACGCCATTTACTACTAAGTTTTGCCACAGTCAGTCCAGTAGCAATATTTTCATTAGATACTTTCAGAGCATAAGCTGCAGCAGAAGCGGCTAGAGCATTTGGAATTTGTTGCTCCCCAATAACTTGAAGAGAAACTGAATTTCTGCCGCTTGGAGTAACTAAATCAAAGTGTGCATACCCACCATGTATTTCTACATCTGCAGCTCTAATTTCTTGTTGCTCACCAAAAGAAATCTTTTTTATGGACATACCATCAGCCATTTTTGGTGTCCATGAATCGTAGCTTCCTAAAACTGCAATTGCGCTGCTGCTCAAACCAGCTATTAGCTCGCCTTTTGTTTTCGCTATTTTTTCTACAGATCCGAACTCGCCGATATGCGCTGTACCAACTACCAAAACTACACCCACATCAGGCTCTGAGATCTTAGTTAGTTTTAAAATATCACCTTCGTGCCGAGCGCCCATTTCTAAAATGCAATACTTGGTATTTTCGTTACATCTTAAGATTGTCAGTGGTACTCCAATTTCAGTATTGAAGTTTCCTTCAGTTGCTACCGTCTGTCCTAATTGACTTAAAATTGAGTATAAAAACTCTTTTGTCGTTGTTTTGCCTTGAGAACCAGTTATACCAACAACTTTCAGTCCTTGAATGTTATTTCGCACATAATTAGCAATCGATAGCAGCGCCTGACCAACATCTTTTACTAATACTGATGGTGCATCGATGCTTTTTGAAACAATTGCGAATGCTGATCCATTTTTAATTGCTTCAGGAACAAAATCATGTCCATCAACTTGAGTGCCTTTAAAGGCAACAAAAAATGTACCATTCGTTGCTAACTTTGAATTAATAATAGGTAGTTGATCTACAACAAACTCTTCTGGGATGTTACTTAGCTTTCCATCAACGATTTCGGCCAACTTCTTGGCTGAGATACTAATCATTGGCTGATCACCTGCTTGATCGCATTAGCTAACTCAATTCGATCATCAAATGGATAGATGGTCCCGCTAATCTCCTGACCTATTTCATGGCCCTTCCCAAGAACAATTACACAATCGCCAGCCTTAGCTTGCTGACAGGCAAATACAATGGCTTCTCTTCGATCACTGATTACCGAACCCTTAACTGCTACATCTAAACCATGTGTCATTTCTTCAAGAATTTGCTCCACGGATTCACCTCGTGGGTTATCGCTAGTAAATATTGGCAGATCACTTTCATTGAATAATGCAGCGCCCATTAACGGCCTCTTAGACTTATCTCTTTGACCACCACAACCTAAAACCGATATTACTTTACCGGTAGTGAAATTCTTTACAGTTTTCAAAACCCGCTCAACTGCATCTGGTGTGTGAGCATAATCTACTAGAGCGGTAAATTCTTGTCCTAAAGAAATTTGTTCAAGTCTGCCCGGTACAGACTTTAATTTCGATAAAGAATTAGAAATCTGTAAATCAGACAGACCAGTCAAACTTGCTGAAACAACCGCAAGGAGTAAATTATCTAAATTAAACTCACCCTTTAATCCAAAAGCTCCAGAAATATGGTTGCCGAATTTACTCTTTATCTCAACCTCGTAACCGAAATCTTTTGAAATAAGCTTAGAGAAATTCCAATCCGCGTTATTCTCTATTCTAGAAATTGTTACTGTTGGAATTTTTGTGATTTTTAGTAACTTAACTCCATAAGAATTGTCAATGTTTATAACTGCTTGTTCAGCGTACTCTTCAGTAAATAATGCTGCTTTTGCCTCAAAGTAGTTTTCCATATTTATATGGTAGTCAAGGTGATCTTGAGTTAAATTAGTAAAGCCTGCAACCTTGTATCTACATCCTTTTATTCGCAATTGGTCAATTGCATGGCTACTTACCTCCATGACCAAATGTTTTATACCTTCTTTCACCATTTGTGCTGTGACTTGCTGAAGTTCATTAGCTTCAGGTGTAGTTCTAGTACCAGGTTCTAAGTTAGCCTTAAAGCGCGTTCCTAGCGTTCCGATTAATCCAGAACTAATACTATTAAGCTCCCATAGCTGATTAATTAAATCAGTCGTAGTAGTTTTTCCATTGGTACCAGTAATTCCAACAGAGGTAAGTTTTTTAAATGGATAATCAAAATACCATGCAGAAAGTTCCCCGAGTATTTGACGAGGTGAAGCACACACAAAACTTGGAATAGAGGAATTAATTGGAATGTCACTAAGGACTGCTACTGCCCCATTTTTGATTGCAGTATCTAAAAAATTTGATCCATGGGTTTTAGCCCCTGGCAGCGCTACAAATAGATCACCTTTTTGAATATCTTCTGAATTTATTGAGATGCCAGATACTTCAATACTTTTATTAAATATTTTAGAATCAAAATCTGCTAATTGCTTTGCAGCTCTGATAGAAGGGAGTGACATCATTTTATGCCCCAGCCTTCTTAGAATCTTTATTGACTAGTATTTTACTTTTTAAAGCTGCTTCAGTTAGCGATAGGTGTGTCTCAGATACAGGTGTAGGTTTTATCCGCTCATTCTGAAGTACAAAACTCATAACTTTTTTGAATACTGGACCTGCAAGCACCCCACCCCAGTGCATTCCCTTTGGATCTTGAATAGTCACATTAACTACGTATTTTGGTTGATCAGCAGGGGCAAAGCCAATAAATGAAGCGGTATATCCACTGTAGCAACCGCAATTTGAGTTATATCTTTCTGCGGTTCCGGTTTTACCAGCAACGCGGTATCCATCAATTGCAGCAGATGGCGCTGTGCCGTTTGGAGAAACAACACTTTCCATCATTTTGCGAAGACTTTGAGCGGTTTGTTGACTTAGTACTTGAATAGATTCGGATTTTTCTGAAGCTGTAAATTTTCCAGTTTGATCAACTAATCCAGCCAAGATTGTTGGTTTTACTCGAACACCATCATTTGCAATTGTGGCAAATACTGAAGTAGCTTGCATTGCAGTTACTGAATAACCCTGACCAAATGCAATAGTAGGTAGTGATGTACCAGACCAATCCTTCACTGGGTGCAAAATTCCAGCAGACTCTCCAGGTAATTTTGAGTTTGTATTTTCACCAATACCAAACTTTTTCAAATAGTTATAGAGAGCATCCTTACCTAGAGACTGGCCAAGTTTTATTGAACCTGTGTTACTAGAAACCGCCAATAACCCAGTGGTAGTAAGTCTTTGTGGTGGATGTTTTTCGTGATCCCTAAATGTTTCACCAGCAACTTTTAATGAATATGGAATAGTAAAAACTGTGTCTGGTGTAACAAGTTTTTCCTGTAGCGCTGCGGCTACAGTAATTACTTTGCCAGTTGATCCTGGCTCATAGACTTCCTGTACCGAAGGATTTCGTAACTTATTTTGGGTAATACTTTCTGAGTCATTTGGATCAAATGTTGGAGCACTAGCTTGAGCTAAAATATGGCCAGTTCTTGGATCCATAACAATCACTGTGCCTGATTCAGCTCTAGCTGCTGCTACTGCCTGACTTATTGCATTCTGGGCCACCCATTGAACATCTCGATCGATCGTTAATCGAATACTTGTGCCGGATTTTGCCTCAGTTCGGATCTGCTCGGAACCGGGAATAATATTTCCGCGCCCGTTTGCATAAACATATTTTCCATTAGTTCCAGAAAGGATTGAATTTAAACTACTCTCAATACCAGATGCGCCAACTCCCTGATCATTAATAATGCCAACTAAAGATGCACTCAATTTTCCATTTGGATACTCCCTGATATAACTACGCTCAGGTACAAATCCACCGATTCGCTTACTTATTCCTTCTTGTGTTTTTAGAATTTCAATATTGTAGGCGGTAATAGCGGCGTAAACATCTCGCCATTTTGAAGGCTCCACATCTTTTGCAATTAGCACATAGCGCCGTTGGCCAGTTAGGTTTTGAATTAATTCCGACTCGTTTAAACCTAGTATCGGTGCAACGACCTTTGCAGCATTTATTGGGTCATTTACTACCGTTTGATCAACTGCAATATTTATCGCCGAGATGCTCCTGGCTAGCTCCACACCGTTTTTATCAAAAATAGCACCTCTAGGTGCTAGCAAAGTCGCTGATTTATTTAATTCAATATCTACTTTTTCAACATACTCTTGGGCACGAATTGCTTGAATTTCAATTAATCTTAATCCGAATAACATCATTAGAATGATTAGAACTGCGACTACTTTTCGAATTCTGTCTTGAACTATTTGATCTTGGCTCATTGACCACCCACACTCATGTCCAGAAAGTAGGGCTTCTTGGCAGCAATCATTCCCAGATTACTTGCACTCTCTGCTAGTTGATCTGGAGATGACTTTTTAGCAACCTCTTTAAGAATCGCTTCTCGCTCATCTTTTAAAATTTGTGCTTGCACTTTTAATTCACTTAATTTGAAGGCGTCTTGAGCGAGCGCAGTATTAATCACCAGTAATGCAAAAAGTCCTAAGGTAAAAATGGTGGCGAGAATTATGCCAAATGTGCGATCGGCAACCGCCTGGCCTGATTTGACCTCTGGCACTAATTTAAGAACAACTCTATTGGTTTGTTCTTTTACGACCTTACGTGAGATTTTAAGGGCAGGTGCTAATTCAAAAATAGCCATTAAGCAGCCACCCGTTCGATAGCACGTAGCCTCATTGACTGCGATCTTGGATTACTTATTTGCTCACTTTCAGCAGAAGATTCACTGCCACTTACTAATAATCGATAATGGGCAGCTGAGTTAGGTAAATCCATTGGTAGACCACGTGGGGTTTTAGCTGCGCTAACTTGGGTAAAAAATCGCTTTACAATTCGATCTTCTAAGGATTGATAGGACATGACTACTAAGCGCCCACCAATACTTAAAGCTGATAATGCTGCTGGAATTGCCCGCTCTAGGATCGCTAGCTCCTGATTGACCTCAATTCGTAGTGCTTGGAAGGTGCGCTTAGCCGGGTTGCCACCGGTTCGCCGAGCAGCAGCCGGGATTGAGTTTTTAACTATCTCAGCTAGATCTTTAGTTGTTTTCAATTCACCTTGGGTGCGAGCTTTGATGATATTTTCAGCAATCTTGCTAGCAAATTTCTCTTCGCCATAGGTTTGAATTATTTTTGCGAGTTGCCCATGGGAGTAAGTATTTAGAATTACCTCAGCTGATAATTTTGCACTTTGATCCATGCGCATATCAAGTGGGGCCTGTTTGGAGTATGAAAAACCACGCTCTGCTAAATCTAGCTGCATGGACGAGACTCCTAGATCAAATAAAACTGCATCGACCTTTGTCACACCAGCTTGCGCCATGACAGCCTCTATTTGATCGTAGGTGGTATTTACCAATGTGCTTCGATCAAGGTATTTTTTTAGCTCATTTTTTGCGATCTCAAGTGCTGACTGATCACGGTCTATTCCGATCAAATGTAAGTTATCAAACTTTTCTAAGAACAATTTGGCATGACCGGCTAGTCCTAAAGTAGCATCAATTAAAAATGGCTTTTCTTTATTGGTTATTGCTGGTGAAAGTAAATCCAGACAGCGATTTAATGCCACTGGTATGTGGGCAACATCTGTACTCATTTACTTTCCCCTTTTCTCTATCTTTTTATCTATCTTTTTTATCTATCTTTGCTAACTTTTTTGCTCTGCTATTTACCTCTTACTTGCTCAGATATCTACTTAGGTCACCGCCACTTGACGGAGCTTGACTAATAACGCGCGGCACCGGGGAAGTGGCGCCGCGAATGGTTTAGTGGCGGTGGCCTAAATAGATATTTGATTGGATTTAAAACAATCCAGGTAGGACCTCCTCTGAGACATCAGCAAATGTTTTTTCTCGATCTTGCAAATACTTATTCCATGAAGTTGAATCCCAAATTTCTAATCTGGTATTGGCGCCAATGACTACGCAATTTTTTTCTAAAGATGCATATGTTCGAAGCCCAGTAGGAATAGTTACCCGTCCTTGATTATCTGGAACTTCATCGTGAGCGCCAGCAAACATCACACGTAGGTAATCTCGAGAATTTTTTTGAGTAACTGGTGCTTGTCGTAATCTTTCGGTAATCAATGCAAACTCAGAGGCTGGAAAAACATATAAACAATGCTCTTGACCTTTGGTAATTACTAAGCCATCTGCTAATTCATCTCTAAATCTGGCTGGCAGAATCAATCTGCCCTTCTCATCAAGCTTTGGTTCGTGGGTGCCCAGAAACATCTACTGGCCTCCCCTTTACGCTCAAGCTAAACCTCAGGTCACCACTTTACTCCCTTTTTCCCCACTTTCAACCCCCCGCACCCACTTTTCATCCATTCGCCCCACCTTTTTTGGGCATAAAAAAACCACCTCCCTTGAGGGGGTGGATTATCTGTCTGAGTGGTTTTACCCAGCTAAGCGATCCCTAAATCTCGTTGTTATTCCTTCGATCCCACCGCTCTTCCAGGTTTGAGCCGATACCAAACTTCTTTTTACCCCTGCTCATTTGCGGCTTTAGGCTGATATTGGTGATGATTAAAAGCACCCCAGTTAAACTGATTAAAAAGGCGATCACGCCCACCACTGTTTGCTTGGCTACTAAACCTGAGACCAGTGCCAAAAGGCCAACTAATAGGATGCTAAAACCTAGGAGCACTCGGGAGCCCTGCTTGGTCCTAGCTTTGCCAGTTAGGGTCGATCCAAGGCGTGGATCCTCTTGCTCTAAGGCAGCCTCCATCTCAGCTAGTAACTTACGCTCGTGATCTGAAAGTGCCATATTCGCAATATAGAGCAATTTTGAATTTTTTAAAACTCAATCGGACTACTCCTCTAAGTGATCTTCAACTAACCGTGCTGGGCGCAAACTGGAGCCGCCAAATTTTGCCCTAATTCGATCTGCTACCCGATCAACTTGGCGCCAACCGCTGGCGCGCTGCCCTAAAACCATCTGCTGAATATCATCATTTTCCACCAATGAGTCAAGGGATACGCCTACTAATCTGATCAATACCCCAGCTAAATCAAGTGCTTGATAAAGATTTTTTACCACCTCGAAAATTTCCCAAGTTGTTACGGTAGGTAAATCTAAAGTTTTAGATCTAGAAATTGTTTTAAAATCTGCAAACCGCACCTTTATGCTAATTGTGTGAGCTGCATACCCTTTTGCTCGCATTCTCTCTGCACTCTTTTCAGTTAATCTTAAGAGGATTTTTAGAATCTCCTCTTGATTCTCTAAATCCTCATCAAAGGTTTCAGATGAGCTAACACTTTTATCAACTCTTTGTGTTTCAACATCTCGATAATCTCTACCCCAAGCTAGTTCATAAAGTGAACTACCACTTGCCTGCCCTAATGCTCTAATTAGTGTTTGCCTAGGCGTATTTGCTATATCTGCAACTTTGATTAAGCCTAGTTTTGCCAATTGTTCATTAGTTTTAGGCCCAACACCCCAAATCTCAGATACTGGTAATGGGTGAAGAAAATCTAAAACTTTTTCAGGGTCAATCTCTAGTACGCCATTGGGTTTGCAATGTGCTGAAGCAATCTTGGCGATAAATTTGTTGTGTGAAATTCCAACTGAACAAGTAATTCCTTGTTCAGCTTCTACTCGCTTGCGAATAATCTCTGCAATCTCTCTAGCACTGCCCAATAATCGCTTTGATCCAGTTACATCTAAAAAAGCCTCATCTAATGAAAGTGGCTCAACTAATGGTGTTATATCCTCAAAAATATTCATTACATGCTCAGAGACTTCGCTGTATCTTTTTAAGTCTGGTGGAATAAAAATTGCATGAGGTGCTAATGCTTTAGCTCGATACACCGGCATAGCCGCTCTAATGCCAAATTTTCTTGCCTCATAATTTGCTGATGAAACAACTCCCCTGACACCTGCGCCGACTACAACGGGTCTGCCTTTTAACCGTGGGTTATCTTTCTCGGCAACTGATGCAAAAAAAGCATCCATATCAACATGCAAGATACTTGCAATACTTTGATTCATGCGATGATCTTCCTAGTCGTCACCCTTGAAGTAATACTAAAAATTGTGAACACACCCCAAAGGTTAGTTCATATACCTGACAGTAGCCCCTACCTTTTAACTAACCAGCCCGAAATTGGGCTACTAAAGAGGTAGGAAAATAATGACCGAAATTGCATTAATTGTTGGCCGAATTCTGTTTGCACTTCTATTTATCAATTCTGGAATTGCTCACTTTACAAAAAACTCAGCCATGACTGGATATGCACAGTACAAAAAGGTTCCATTGGCAAAGGTATCTGTTTATGTCAGTGGCGCCATGATTTTTCTTGGCGGCCTATATATCGCTCTTGGCTTCTACGCTGACCTAGGTGCACTTTTAATTGCAATTTTCCTAATTCCAACCTCTTTCTTGATGCATGCTTTTTGGAAAGAAAGTGACGCGACTGCCAAACAAAATGAAACAATCTCATTTTTTAAGAATCTTTCGCTAGCTGGTGCGGCATTAATTATTTTTGCACTACTTAGAGGTGGCGCAGATTTTGGTAGCAATGTAGGCACCCTGCTTTTCTTTAGCTAATTTAGGCTTCTACCACCCTTGAGTACCTACTCAAGGGTGGTTTTTTATCTTCCAAAAATCAGTTTGTGTGAAAGTATTTAGTTATGGATATCGGCTTGATAATAACCGCAGCCTTAAGTGGCGTGTTTATCGGCTCAGTCCTGGGTTTTATTGGCGCCGGTGGCGCCATGGTCTCTGTTCCTATTTTTATATATTTATTTGATTTTTCACCAGTTGCTGCAACTACCGCATCTTTGGCAGTAGTTGGCTTAGCTGCGATTGCCGGCCTTAGGCCAAAATTTAAAAGCAACGATGTACTTGTTAAAGAAGGTTTGACTATCTGGGCCCTAGGGCTAGTAAGTAATATCGGATTTAGTTTAATAGTTGAAGATATTCCGGAAACGGTAATTCTAGTTGGATTTTCAATGGTGCTAATTGGCGCTGCTTATTCAATGCTTAAAGTCCCAGCAAAAGGTGTCGCTGAAAAAAGAATGCCAAGTTGGGCGCTCATTATTCTTTCATTAGTTATTGGTTCAATAACTGGGCTATTTGGAATCGGTGGCGGATTTTTAGCAATCCCAGTATTAGTTTTATTTTTTAATACACCACAGAATAAGGCGGCCGGCACCTCCCTTTTTATTATTGCTTTAAATTGTTTAACCGCATTATTTGCGAAAATTCCTATTTGGGACCAACTCAACTGGCGCTATCCAATTCTTATAGCTATTACGGCTGTAGTTACCGCACAAGCTACCTCCAAAATAGCTACTCGTACACCTACTGTTCATCTAAAACAAGCCTTTGCTTTTTTACTTATCGCCATTGCAGGCTTTACTATTTTAAATCAGGTAATTCTTTAGTATTGAAAGGCAGCTATGAAACAGCAGCGGGCAGTAATGATGGAATTCTTAGGAACTGCGATCTTGGCTGTAGGCATTGTTGGGTCTGGCCATATGCTCACCAGCCTAGGAGCTGATAATGGGCTTGAGTTATTTGTTAATGCCCTAGCAACAGCTATTGCACTTGCTATTGCAATTCGTATTGGCATGAAGATAAGCGGATCACACTTTAATCCGGCTGTGTCTTTAGTAATGCTGCTTCTTAAAAAAATAGAGTTTAAAATATTTTTACTGTATGTAGTTGCTCAAACTTTGGGAGCAATAAGTGGCACAATTGTGGCTAATTTTATGTTTAATCAACAGGTTTTAGCCCAGTCTGAGATATCACGGGATGGTTCAAATCTATTCTTATCTGAAATTTTTGCAACGATGGTCTTACTCTGGATTATTCTCAGATTTCCAAAGCGTGATGACTTGGTCGCTATATACGTGCCACTTTGGATATTTGGCGCAATTTTATTTACCTCAAGCACCTCATTTGCAAATCCTGCTATCACCGTAGGTAGAGTTTTTACCTCATCCATTGTTGGTATCGCCCCTGCTTCAGTTTTGTTATTCATAATTGCACAACTACTTGGTGGCTTACTTGGACTCTTAGTTGCAAAACAAATAACCAATCCTGACAAGACCAATGATGAGTAAGCCCTCTGTGCTTTTTGTGTGCGTCCACAATGCTGGTCGCTCTCAGATGGCGGCTGCATTTCTTACACATTTTGCACAAGATCGAATTGAGGTCAGATCTGCTGGATCAGAACCGGCAAAAAACATAAACCCAACGGTCGTGGCTGCCATGGCTGAACTTGGCATAGATATTTCAAATGAAATTCCAAAGGTGCTAACTACCTCTGCTGTTGAGCAATCAGATGTGGTTATTACTATGGGATGTGGTGATGCTTGTCCTTTTTATCCAGGAAAGAGATATTTAGATTGGCCACTATCTGATCCAGCTGGACAAGGCGTGGAAGCTGTTAGGCCAATAAGAGATGAAATTGAAAAACTAGTTAAAGAATTAATTCCAACGTTAATTACTGAGTAACTTGCTGATTAGATTCTACCCATTCGATAATTCCACCACGAAGGTTGTATAAATCATCAAACCCTAACTCTGTCATGATCTGGCAAGAATCATTTGATCTCTTCCCGGATCTGCAATAAATCGCATAGCTTTTACCTCGATCTAGAACGGACAGATCTGGCAAGAAATACTCACCATAAAAATCTATATTTAAAGAACCTGGAATGTGACTTTCTAGATACTCTGCTGAAGTTCGAACATCAAGTAAAATTACATCAGGCTTGGTAATTATTTCAGCAAAAGCGGTTGCATCCAGATCTATCATTAGAAGGTAATCTTAGAGTCATGAAGCTGTCCATAGAAACCTTTGGCCAAGGAGAACCCCTGGTATTCATTCATGGCATGGGCTCTGCGGCGACTGCTTGGAAACCGCTAGTTAAAGTCTTAAGCAATGATTTCAAACTTGTTCTCATTGACTTACCTGGGCACGGGCAGACGCCATATTCAAAAAAACAGCCCATGGATCCAAACTCTTTAGCAAAACTTATTAAACAAAACTTAGCTGACCTTCATATAGACAAATTCCATCTAATCGGAAATTCACTTGGCGGCTGGATCTGCTTAGAAATAGCGGCTAACTATCCAGAGAGTGTCAGTAGCGTAATTGCGTTAGCGCCCGCTGGCTTATGGTTAACCCCATTTACCTCTCGCTACCCTGGAGAGGTTGCCTTAAGAGTTATTGCAGGAGGGGTAAATAAATTAGCTCCCTCACTTCTAAATTACACATGGGCTAAGCAAATTGGATTTGAAACAGTCTCGCCGAGGTGGAAGGAATTAGATTATAAAATATGCCTTGATGCTACAAACGCCATGGCAAATTCCACTGGCTACTTCCCGGCTTGGGATGCATTATTAGGTAAAAGATTTGATAAAAAAGTTTCAGAAAATATACCAATCACAATTATTTTTGGTGACAGTGATCGCACTCTGCCAGAAAAAACTTGTCAAGAACGCTCATTAGCTCCAAACCATGCAAAATGGATTATTTTGCCAAATACTGGACATGCTCCAATGTGGGATAGTACTGATGAGGTGCTATCTGAAATTAATTTAACTGTAAGTAGCACAACGTGAAAACTGTCCTTTATTTTTGGCGAGTAAAGAAAAGGTATATACCCATAGCTTTCTTTTACATGGCTACAAATAAATTACGATTGAAAAGAGAATCAGGAATTAAGTTTATAAAGCTACTTGGGACTGGTAAAGGTGAGACTTTTACGCCAAAAGATGCTGATCCCTTACGGTGGGGATTACTAGTAACAGTTAGTGATCAAAAGATTGATGAGCTAGATCATTCAAAAGTAATCAGCAGGTGGCAAAAAATTTCTACCTCTGAATACAGAATTATTCTTAAGCCAATCTCCTCTCACGGTCTATGGTCTAGAAAACAGCCATTTGACCAAGAAAAGATTGAATGGAGTGGGAAAGTTGCAGCAATTACACGTGCAAGAATTGTCTGGCGAAAGAATTTTATTTTTTGGTCAGCTGTTCCCCCGGTGACTGCAAGTCTTCATAAATCTCAGGGCTTGATATCAGCTATTGGTATTGGTGAAGCTCCGATCGGGCTGCAAGGAACATTTTCTATTTGGGAAAATGGGGCCAAGCTACGAGAGTTTGCATATCAGGGACAAGCCCACCAAGCGGCAATTAAGGCCACCTCGGAAGAGAATTGGTACTCCGAAGAGCTATTTGCGCGCTTTGCTGTACTTCAAGAGCGTGGCCATCTTTAATTAGTACGGCACAATTGGACCATGTCATTACGTCAGTTTTATCCCAAGCGAAATAGTCGAAAAGGTCTTTCGACCTGGAAACTGTTTGCGCTGTATGGAATATTACTTGTCGCGATTGGACTGCAGATTTCTTACCCACTTACAGATGGTGAAACACTGCGAATTATTACAATTGCAACAGTATATTGGGCGGCAGGCGCAATGTTATTTCATGCACTACTTGCTTATGGCCTAACTTATGCTTTAACTTTTTTCTTAGTTACATTTAGCTACTCACTAATAATTGAACAAATAGGCAGTAGAACAGGTTGGCCATTTGGCAGTTATGAATATTCAGGCACGCTTGGTTATCAAATTTATGGCGTTCCACTAGTCGTTCCGTTTGCTTGGGTAATGATTGCTCACCCAATTTTGATAGTCGCAAGAAAAGTAACTAAGAATTGGGTTTTTCTATATGGAGGCCTTGGAATGATGGCCTGGGATTTGTTTTTAGATCCGCAAATGGTTGCTGCTGAAAGATGGGTTTGGGATTTTACAGGGCAAAATGTGCCACTTCAGCCAAGCATTCCATTATCAAATGCATTCGGCTGGTTGTTAACTGGAATGGGCTTAATGGCAATTTTACACAAGCTGCTCAGACAAGACCGAAGAAATGTTTCGCAAGTACCACCTATCCCTAACATCTTTTTAGGATGGACTTTCTTTTCAGGAGTTGTAGGGAATGTATTTTTCTTTGATTCTCCAGGTGTTGCAGTTTCAGGTGGGATTGTTTTTGGACTACTAATGATTCCATATTTATTCGCTTCACGTTTTGGTCCACCAAGTAATATTTGATGGAACTTGTATTAATTCTGGCATGTGTTTCGCTATTTCTGGTAATACTCAATAACTTTAGTATTAGAGTTGTTAAGAACAAGAGTTTTTCAACCTCTAACTCTATTTCGGTTTTGATTCCGATGAGGAATGAGGAATTAAACGTTCAGGAATGCATTAATGCTGTAGTAAACCAAAGTGGTTTACATAATTATGAGATATTAGTTCTAGATGATGAATCAAGTGATCAAACAATGTCAGAGCTAAGGAAATTTTCAAGCATTAAAATCATAGAAGGTCAGCCAACGCCCCAGGGTTGGCTTGGTAAATTATGGGCATGTCATCAACTTGCAGAACATAGCGCTGGTGAATATCTAGTATTTCTCGATGCAGATGTGAGATTATCAAAAAATGCAATTTCTTCAGCATTAAACTCAATGCAAGGATGGGATTTTATCTCTCCATATCCAAGGCAGCTAACAGCAGGATTTTTACAAAGAGTATTTCAACCACTACTCCAGTGGTCCTGGTTAGCATCAGTTCCCTTACTCTTGACCTACAAATTTCCAATTAAGTCGATGACCATCGCAAATGGACAATTTTTTATTGTTAAGAAATCTGCATATTTAAAAAGTGGTGGACATTTTAAAATTAAGGGCGAAGTTTTAGATGATTTGATGCTTGCTCGCCAGTTGATTACATCCGGCTTTAGGGGTTCAGTGGCCGAAGCAAGTCAAGTAGCAACTTGCAAAATGTATAACACAAACATGGAACTTATCCGTGGTTACCAAAAGTCTCTTTACAAAGCCTTCGGTAATCCTATTGGTGTAGTTTTTGCTTTAGTAATTCTGGTTTTAAATGGAATTGTTCCGATTGTGGCTGCAATGCAAGGATCAAACCTGGCTTTATGGGCATTTGTTTTAATCTTTTTAAGCAGAGTATTTTCTTCCCTAAGAACCGGTGGAATTCCAAGTACTGCACTGTTACATCCAGTTGCTGTTGGCCTTTTAATCATATTAATCTTTTATTCCTGGTATGGCAGATTAACTAAAACGCTTACTTGGCGAGATAGAAATATTATTCATGGCTAAAATTTCAGTAATTGGAGCTGGTATTGGTGGCATGAGTGCTGCAGCAAGACTTGCAAAAAATGGTCATGAAGTTACAATTTTTGAAAACAGTGAACGATCTGGCGGAAAGTGCCGAACGGAATGGTTTGGAGATTTTGCATTCGACACCGGTCCATCACTCTTAACTCTTCCTGCCGTTTATCGGGATCTATTCTTAAAAACTGGGAAAAGACTTGAACATATTTTGGAATTAGTGCCGGTAGACCCAGCTTTTAAATATAACTTTACTGATGGCAAGTCGATAACTTTTCCAAATCTGTCTAACCCAAAAACTTACCAAGAAATTTCACGGGTACTAGGTGATAAATCTGGACAAGATTGGAAGAAAGTAATTGACAGAGCAGAGCGCATGTGGGAACTTTCAAGAGAGCAATTTGTTGAGTCTGAATTAGATTCAATCTGGCCACTGCTTAAAAATAAAAATCTTTTTAGACAAATAAAAGAAATTGCACCTTTTACTTCCTTGCGCCAGTTAAGCAATAAAATGGATCTTGATCCACATCTAAAAATGATCATTGACCGGTATGCAACATACACAGGTAGTGATCCGCGAAGGGCACCGGCCGTGCTGTTAACAATCGCATTTGTTGAAAGTGCCTTTGGAGCCTGGCATATAAAAGGTGGAATAGGTCAACTATCTAACGCCCTGCAAACTCGGTGCCAAGATTTAGGGGTTAAATTCGAATTTAACTCACGTGTTACAGAAATAACTGTTGATCATGACAGCACTAAAGGAATTGTGATTGAAGATAAAACATTTATTGCTAGTGATTTAGTAGTTGCCAATGCTGATGCTGAACACGTTTATAATAATTTAATATCTAAAAAAGTTAAATCAGCTCGTTATGAGAGAGAGAAGCTTAAACGTTCTACAAAGTCTTTGTCTGGTTTCTCATTACTACTAGGCTTAGATAACTCTAGAGGCAAAAATGTAGAGTTAGCTCACCATAATGTTTTTTTCCCACAAAACTACGATAATGAGTTTGAAGATGTGTTTAATAGAAAAATTCCAGTAGATGACCCCACTATTTATATTTGCGCACCAAAAGATGACAGTATGGTAAAAAGCGTAAATAAGGAATCTTGGTTTGTACTAGTCAATGCTCCTCGACATGAACCAGATTCAGGTTGGGACTGGCAACAAAATGGTGATATTTATGCCAAGAAAATAGTTAATAAACTTGATGGGCTAGGTATGAATGTTTCACCAAGACTTGAATTTTTGAAGTACAGAACTCCAGCAGACTTAGAAAACTACGCCATGGCCCCAGGTGGATCTATTTACGGTACATCAAGTAATTCCGCAGCATCTGCTTTTCTGCGAGCCAGAAATAGATCTAAGACCAAGGGATTATTCTGTGTTGGCGGCTCAGCTCACCCTGGGGGCGGACTTCCATTAGTTGGAATAAGTGCTGAGATTGTGGCAAATTGTATTGGAAAAGCTTAACGAAATTTTGACCGTAAATATTTTGTAATTGTAATTATACTTACTATTTGAAATATCATCCATAGATACGCGATAAAAATAATGTTGGCAAAATTCAGATGAAAGAAAATTAGAATTATGAATACAAATGAAGCTCGTACTGGTCTTTCAGCAATTGTTACTATTCCAATATCTGTTAAACCTAGTCCACCAGATCTACTTCTTAAATACTCTTGAATAAATGCCGTAATAACTATGAGAAGTAAAACTTCTTGGTCAATCCCGATTTTATATAACACTAAAACCCATAGTACTTCAGAGATTCGATCTACTACCGAGTCCAATAGTGAGCCGAATTTAGAAGCTTTACCAGAGATTATTGCCATACTTCCATCGATACCATCTGCCATTAACGAAAGGACTAAAAATATAGGTGACCAAACTTCCTTACCAAACAGATAGAGAAGTGCTGCAAAAAGTAGTCCTGAAATTGTGAGTAGATTTGCAGAAATCTTTAATTTACATAAAACCCTTGCCATGATAAAAGATATCGATAACCAAGCCTTTACTACTCCCGAAATTGGCGCATTTCCATGTAGCCGGCTCCAGTGATTCAAAAAATCATTCTTTCTCATTATGGGTCTAATCATAATTCCACACCATCGTGAATACTCTTTTTTCCGAAAATATTGGTTCAGTTTCTATCCTCAAAAGCCCAAGCAGGGTACCGTTACGCCGTGACTTCACCTGATGGCTCGATATTAGTTTCAATGCGGGATGACATAAATCTTGCTTTATCAGACTTTGTAAAAACTGGAAGTCAGTACTTATCTAGTATTGGGGCAGAACTAAATCCTGTGGCTGTAGAAATTGAAAAGTTTCTACTAGATAGCGGTAAGCGACTAAGACCATTATTTGCCTATGTCGGATTGTTATCAACTGGTAAAAAACCTACTACTCAGATGATTAAAGCTGTTGCTTCTTTAGAATTAATTCATGTTTGCGCACTTATTCATGATGATGTAATGGATAATTCAGATACAAGGCGAGGTGCTCCTAGTATCCATAAAATTTTTGAATCACTTCACTTAGAGCAAAAACTTTCAGGTTCAGCCTCGCAATTTGGTAGTGCATCTGCAATTTTAATGGGTGACTTAGCCCTAGTTTGGTCAGCTCAAATGCTCCATACCTCAGGCATTAGTGATCAAGAATTGATTGGTGTCCTGCCCTTCTATGATGAAATGCGTGTAGAACTAATGGCAGGACAATATTTGGATGTATTTGAACAATCTTTAGCGACTCAAAGTATTGAGCGGTCAATGAAAGTAGCAAGATTTAAATCTGGTAAATATACAATTGAGCGGCCACTACATTTTGGCGGTGCTTTAGGTAATGGATCAGCTGACTTGCTGAAGACTTTTACTGAATATGGAATTCCTCTAGGTGAGGCCTTTCAATTACGAGACGACATGTTAGGAGTTTTTGGTAACCCTAAAGAAACTGGGAAACCCGCCGGTGATGATTTACGTGAAGGTAAAAGAACTGCCTTAATCGCAGCAACTTTTGATAAGGCTAATAAAACACAGATGGAAGTTTTAAATGAGTATTTTGGTGATCCAAATCTCTCGAATGATCAAATTAGCCTGCTCCAGGAGATTATTGTTGAAACTGGCGCCCAATCTCACATTGAGTCAGTGATTAAACAATTGGCTGAAACTTCACTTAATGCTCTAACCTATGAAGGAATTTCTCTGGAAGGCAAGCAATTGCTTCAAGAGCTTGTCCACCTCTCTACTAATAGGAAGATTTAGAAAATGCCAGCAAGAGTAAAGGGACCAACCGAGAATGTTGTTGTTGTTGGTGCCGGATTGGCAGGATTAAGCGCAGCGCTAAGACTTGCTGGCGCGGGCAGAAAAGTAACTGTTGTGGAACGAGAGAGTGTTCCAGGCGGTAGAAACGGTTTGCTAAATAAGTCTGGCTTTGCATTTGATACCGGGCCATCAGTATTGACAATGCCAGATCTAATTTCTGATGCCTTGGCATGCGTTGGTGAAGATATTAAAGATTGGCTCGACTTGGTTCCATTAAAGCCTCTATATCGAGCATTTTATGATGATGGAACACAATTAGATGTGCATGCAGATACAAATCAAATGCAAGCTGAAATTGCAAAGACTATTGGTTCACAAGAAGCAATTGGATACGGACGCTATGTAGATTTCGTTACTAAGTTATATAAGTATGAGATGAATGACTTTATTGACCGCAATATTGATTCGCCTTTTAACTTGTTAACTCCTAATTTAGCAAGACTGATCGCCCTAGGTGGATTTAGAAAACTAGCTCCTAAAGTTAACCAATTCTTGAAGGACCCAAGAACTCAAAAAGTATATTCATTTCAAGCGATGTATGCTGGAGTAAGTCCGCAGCAGGCTCTAGCAATTTATGCAGTAATCGCCTATATGGATTCTGTGAACGGCGTATTTTTTCCAAAAGGTGGTATGCATGCAGTGCCACGTGCACTTGCTTCTGCAGCACAAAAGCATGGAGTTGTGTTTAAGTACAACTCAACTGTTACCTCAATAGAAAGATCTAACGGTAGGGCTAAAGCGGTTATAACCGATAAGGGAGAGCGAATTCCTTGTGATGTGGTGGTACTAAATCCAGACCTACCTATTGCCTGGCGCGATTTGCTCGAAAAGGAACCAATGTCGGTGAAGCGACTTAAATATTCACCTTCATGTGTAACCTTATTAGTTGGTTCTAATAAGAGCTACGATCATTTAGCTCATCACAACATTCATTTTGGAAAATCTTGGGATGGCGTTTTTGATGAGCTGATAAAAAAGAAAGTACTGATGAGCGATCCAAGTATCCTAGTTACTGTTCCGTCAAAAGATGATCCAGATTTGGCCCCAGCGGGCAAGACCTCTTATTACATTTTATTTCCAACGCCTAATTTAACTGCTGGAATTGATTGGAAAAAAATTGGCCCAAAGTATAGAGATGAAATGGTCAAAGCTTTAGAAGATCGTGGTTATTCAGATTTTGGCAAGAACATTGAGGTTGAACATCTAACCACTCCACTTGATTGGGAAAATCAAGGAATGGCCCAAGGTGCACCATTTGCTAGTGCTCATACTTTTTTCCAGACTGGACCTTTCCGTCCTCGAAATCTAGCAAAGGGCTATGAGAATATTGTTTTTGCAGGATCCGGAACTCAACCAGGAGTTGGAGTGCCAATGGTGTTAATTTCAGGAAGATTGGCAGCTGAAAGAATTGTTGGACCCGTTAAGTAAGTATGGATGAATTAGCCGCAGCTGGTATTACAGATTCACAGTTAAAACTTTCTTACCTTGAATGCAAGCGTTTAAACTCCTTACACGGTAAAACATATTTTCTCGCAACAAAGTTCCTCCCACCAAATAAGAGACCTTTTGTTCATGCACTTTATGGATTTGCAAGATACGCCGATGAAATTGTTGATGATCTGCAATCAACCCTTACTGATTCAGAGAAAATATCAGCTTTAAACTCTTGGAGTGAAACAATTCTTAATGATATTCGCAGTGGAAAAAGTAATGACACTATAGGCTTGGCTCTGGTTGATACAGTAAATCGATTTAACATTCCAATCGCCTATTTTGAAGCATTTCTGCACTCAATGTCGATGGATTTAAACATAAATGAGTATCAAACGTACGAAGACCTCTATGAGTATGTGTATGGATCTGCTGCAGTAATTGGCCTACAAATGATTCCAATCTTGGGTGTGGTATCTCCTGGCTCGATTGAAGAAGCAAATTATGCTGCCGAAAAATTGGGCGTTGCATTTCAATTAGCAAACTTTATTCGTGATGTTAGTGAAGATTTAGATCGAGGACGCGTTTATCTTCCAATTGAAGAGCTTAGTTCTCATAATGTAACAAGAGAAATGCTTGAACAAAGGCATCTGACAAAAGAAATTAAAAATGCATTGCAGGAACAAATTGCGCGAGTTAGAAAACTCCAAAAGGAATCATCAGCTGGAATTAAATTACTCCAACCAAGTAGTCGAGCCTGTATCGAGGCTGCTAGTGAACTTTACTGTGGAATAGTTGATGAAGTTGAAAAAATTGACTATGAGATTTTTAAAACACGTGCAAAAACTTCGAATTGGCGACGCTTGAAAGTTGCATTACCAGCTTATTTAAGAGCAATAAAGTCTCGATAAAATTACTTCTTTTGTATTCCTCTTTTGCCCCAGAACACCCATAGATTCATAACTAGTAAAACTAGGGCAAAGCCAAAAAATAGGTCCTCTACAGGAGCTGAGGCAATTCTTAATCCAATAATTGCGTCTGGATTATACATAACGATATTTCTTGAAGTAAGCCACCAGTTTGTTAATAACTGAAAGAAAAGAATTATTGCATAACTTGTCCAAAAAACTTTTCGAGTCAATAATTTACTTTTAATTAGGAATCGATCAGCGATAATTGAGGCAATAAATGCCACAATTGCAATGTCTGTATAAACCACTATTCGTCCCCAACTTTCCAATGCTTCTTTACAGTTCTCACCGCTTCTATAGTCATAACTGCAGCAATCGGTACAAAAATAAAGAAAAGAAACTCTTCTAGTGGAATATCAAATGGACCGATGATTCCTAAAATTTGACTCTTATCGAAATACCAATGTCCCTGAGAAATTGCATATGCGTCCCAAATTAAAAATAAGAGTGCAACTGGACCAACACTCAAAACTAGACGTAGCACTCGACGCAATACGCCTACTTTCAAAGCAATTTCCAACCAGAAAGAGCCTGCAATAGTGAACAAAATCATCGCCAGATAACCAAACTTCAACACGAGAGAACTATAGACAATTTTTGATGTAGAAATTGCGATAACATGTCTATACGGGAGCTAATCAATTTAGCTGAGAGGGCTTGAAATTCAAGCCGACCGATTGACCAGTTCGGTAATGCGAATTGGAAGGGATTAAGTTATGTCTATTTTGGAAATATTAGCGTTCTTAACATCACTAATTGCTGTTAGCTTGGGAGTTTTGGGTCCAAGAATAACCTGGCCATGGTGGAGTCTTAGTAGCCTGCTCTATTCGATACTCTTCTTTCAATCGGGATACTATGCAAGCGCAGCTTTGCAATTTGTTTTTATCGCCGGTGCTTTATGGGGATGGCTTGGGTGGGGGCCAAAAGGTGCAAAACCTAAAAAGCTTACAACTAAATCGAGACTGGGTTTGATAGCTGTAGTAGCTATTTTATCGATAACCCTTTGGCCAATTCTAACAAATATTGGAGCGGTCTCTTCCGAAATAGAATCTTTTGGCTTTGTTGGAAGCATCTGTGCGCAACTTTTAATGGTTTGGCAAAAATTTGAAGCATGGCCGCTCTGGTTGATAGTTGACATAGCGTATACATATCAATATTTTCAAGGTGAACTTTATTTAACCAGTGCGCTTTACCTAATTTTTAGTGGCATTGCTATTTGGGGTTGGATTCGTTGGGGTAAAGAGTCAAAAAAGAATGAACGATACTAACTTAGTAAAAGATTTACAAAAACTAGCAGCTACACCTTCAATAATTGCAATTGATGGTGTAGCTGGGTCTGGCAAAACTACACTAGCAATAAAGTTATCTGAAGAACTGAGTAATGCTCCTGTTGTCCATATGGATGATCTTTATAATGGCTGGAGTAATCCATTTTCTGATGAATTAGTTCAGCGTGTTACTAAACAGATTTTAAAACCATATTTAATTTCAAATTCAGCCTCATACCAAAAATACAACTGGGTCAATAAAACATTTAGTGAGACAGTAGATATTTCACACCCTAAGTACTTAATACTGGAGGGGGTAGGTTCAGGCCAGAGTAGTTTTCGTGGCTATATTCAAAAGTTAATTTGGATTGATTTAGACCCAACTATTGGTTATCAAAGGGTGATCAAACGAGATGGTGAGCATATAAAGGAGAGCATGAAGAAATTCTTAATTGATCAAGAAAAGCATTTTAATACGGAATTAACTAATAATCATGCAGATTACATAATCAAGGGCGCGCCTTAAACTGAAATGTAAGCAATTTTCTCTAAACTTTAGCTGTGTCGGATTTAACTGGTGAACTAATTGATAATAGGTACTTATTACAGCGCCTTATAGCCTCAGGCGGTATGGCAAGTATTTATTCTGCTTTGGACACTAGATTAGATAGACCAGTCGCTGTGAAAATAATGCATGCCCATCTCGCAAATGATGAGGCATTCGTCTCAAGGTTCATAAAGGAAGCAAAAGCGACAGCAGCTTTATCTCACCCAAATATTGTTTCGATTCAAGACCAGGGCTGGAACCAAGGTGGCCCTCCTGCTGTTTTTATTGTCATGGAATTAGTTGAGGGAACAACGTTGAGAGATTTACTTAATGAATCTTCTCCCCTAAGTATCGAGCAAGCTTTTCAAATAATTAATCCTGTTCTTAGTGCTCTTTCGGCTGCACATAAAATAGGGATTATTCATCGAGACATAAAACCGGAAAATATTTTGATATCAAGAGATGGCAGAATTAAGGTAGCTGATTTTGGATTGGCAAGAAACACTTCTATGGCTCAAACAATGACGGCAGAATCAAGTGTGATACTGGGCAGTGTTTCCTATTTATCGCCAGAGCAGGTTCAACGCGGTGTTGCAGACTCAAGAAGTGACATATATGCAATCGGAATCCTGATTTTTGAAATGCTTACAGGTTCGAAGCCGTATGATGGTGAAACACCAATCCAGATTGCCTACAGACATGTAAATGACCGAATACCTGAGTTAGTAAAGATTAAATCCGATATTCCAAAGAATTTATCTGACTTAATTTTTAGTGCAACTTCTCCAAATCCAGATCTAAGACCCAGAGATGCAGAAGAGTTATTAAACTCAATGCGTCAAATACAAGTTGAGATCGACCCAAAACGTAGACAAATGAGTTTGGAATTAGATATACCGCCACTTGCAACCAAGCCCTCAAAGCGAAATAAGGTTTCTGTTGCATCAGCATTTGAAGGGTTAAAGGAAAAAACTACTCAATTAATGTCAGCTAACTCAAGTGTTACGAAAAAGACAGAGGATTCAGTGAGTACAAAACGTAGGAAAGTATCTAGGCGAGTAAAAAGAAACCGAATTATTGCATTTCTAATTTTAGTTTCAGTTATTTTTGGAGTATTTAGATGGTTAGATAGTGGCCGGATAGCGGTTCCATCGCTTGTTGGTCTAAGTAAATCTGAAGCTAGTACAGTTCTCAGTCAATTAGGTTTAAGAACTGAGATAGCTGAGGAAATTTTTAGTGAAGATATTGATAAAGGCAAAATTATTTCCACTAAGCCAGGTGGTGGTGGAAAGGTATCTCCCGATGGCGTTGTTGGGTTAGTAGTATCTAAAGGTCAGGAGCGAATACTTCTCACTGCGCTAAAAGGCACTACCCCTGATATTGCTTCTCAACAAATTGCTGATCTTGGACTTTCAGTTGGTGAAATCATTGAAAATTTTGACTCAGTTGTTGAGGCAGGTTTTGTTATTGGAACTAACCCTAAAGAGCAGACACCGGTTAAGCGTGGGTCGATTGTAAATATCATAGTAAGTAAAGGTATTGAAAAAGTTTCACTTAGTTCTTATATAGGTAAAGGTGGTGAGCAAGCCTTATCTGAATTGACTGAAAGTGGATTTGATGTTGAAATCGAGTATAAATTCAGTGAAAATATTTTTAGAGGTCAGGTTATTTCTCAAAGTCCTGAAGGATCTAATTCAATCGAGAAGGGAAGTAAAATTCTCTTGGCGGTCTCAAAAGGACCTGAATTTGTCTTTGTGCCGAATGTTTTGGGTAAGAGTAAGAATAGTGCGACCTTAGACTTAGAAAATCTAGGACTTCGAGTGGCGATTAAAGGTTCTGGAAAAGTGAATAATATTTCTCCAGCTATCGGCACTAAGGTAAAGCAGGGTGCCTTAATCACACTAACCCTGCGGTAAAAGGATTCATACCGCTCAGGTAGGCTCACCAAGTGGCAAAAGGCAAAGTCTCCCCCCGAATTGGAGCTCATGTTCCTACTTCAGGTGGAATGGCAACTCGCTCAATCGAGTATGCACAAACAATAAAAGCTGAAGCTATACAGGTTTTTGCTTCAAGCCCTAGAACATGGGCAACATCTGCACCTAATCCAAAGGTAGATGATCTTTTTCGTCAAAGAACAACTGAATTAGATATTGAAACATACGTACATGCTTCGTTTTTGATTAATTTGGGTTCACCAACTAAGTCAACATACGAAAATTCACTTTCTGCTACTGCTTACTCTCTCAGACGTGGAAGAGAAATTGGATCTAAAGGTGTAGTAGTCCATACAGGATCTGCTGTTGATGAATCACATATATCTCAAGCTTGGAAGCAAATTCATGAAGGTGTAATGCCAATTTTAAATAATCTTAAAGATGATGACCCTTGGTTGTTATTAGAACCAACTGCGGGCCAAGGTCAATCATTAGTAAAAAAGCTTGATGATCTTACAATGTATTTTGAAGCACTTGAATGGCACCCGAAAGTTGGCGTTTGCTTAGATACCTGCCATGTTTTTGCAGCCGGCCACGATATTAAGAAGCCAGGTGGAATGAAAGAAACTCTAGATTTACTGGTAAAGATTGTTGGAATAGAGCGCATCCAACTAATCCATGCAAATGACTCCATGGACATATGTGGAAATTTAAAAGACCGCCATCAGAATATAGGTAAGGGCGAAATTGGTAGTGAGCCATTTACAGAATTATTGGCTCATCCCGCTGTTACAAATGCCCCACTAATACTAGAAACTCCAGGTGCTGAACCAGAACACGGTAGTGAAGTTGCCTTACTCAAGAAAATTCGGGGTCAATAATGAAGCAAAAGCTACTACTTTATTTTGGATTACTACTTACAACTGCGGTCTGGGGTGGCTCCTTTGTGGTTATGAAAGACTCGCTAGAGCGCCAAGATGTAATATCTTTTCTAGCAACTAGATTCTTAATTGCTGGGCTATTAATGTTCGCCTATCGACCTTACTCCTTGATGGGGTTAGGTAAAACTCTCTGGATTCGTGCTATTTTTTTAGGCTTCTTATTGGCAGCAGGATTTATTTTTCAATCAGTTGGTTTAACAAAAACTACAGTTTCTAGCACTGGATTTATTACTGGTCTGTACTTGGTTTTTACACCATTAATTTCCTGGTTAATTCTTAAGCGTCATATTTTAAGATTGCAACTACTTGCTGTCTTTGTCGCCACTCTTGGCTTGTACTTAATTGCATACAATGGAGTTGAGTTTGGCTTTGGAGAATTATTGGTACTGATTTCAGCAGTAATTTTTGCAGTACAAATTGTTGCCTTAGGTGAATGGAGTGATGGAAAAAATGCCTACCCTCTGACTCTCATTCAAATTTTGGTTTCCGCCCTTTTATTCCTGATAATTTCATTTAGAGATGGCTATCAAGTGCCACCAGATGGTTCAGTTTGGACTGCGATATTGTTTACAGCTCTATTTGCGACATTTTTAGGATTCTTAATCCAAGTTAAAGCTCAAGCAGTTATGACTGCAACCGCAGCGGGAGTTGTACTAGCAATGGAGGTACCCTTTGCCTTCATATTTGGACTCTACTTTGATAATGATCCATTAACATTAAGAATTGTTTCCGGCGGCACTCTAGTTATGACTGCGATGGCTATGGTAATTTGGTCAGAGAGTAAAAATAATAAAAGTACGGAGCTAAAGAATGATTGATTCCCAGATAGATCTTAGATCTGACACAGTCACTAAACCTTCGGAAGAAATGCGCACTGTAATTGCTTCAGCGCCAGTAGGTGATGATGTATATGGCGAAGACCCAACAGTTAATGCACTAGAAGAGAAGGTTGCAAATTTGTTTGGTAAGGAAGCAGCGCTTTTTTGTACAACTGGCTCTTTAGCAAACCAGCTTTCAATACGACTCCTTGTTTCACCAGGCGAGGAGTTGATTACAGAAACTAACTCACATATCGTACGTGCTGAATTAGGCGCAGCTGCGGTATTTAGTGGAATCACTACAAGAACCTGGGTAGCAGATAGAGGCCTATTAAAAGCAGAAGATGTATTGAATATTGTTAAACCAAATTCTGGCCCTTATCTTGTGTCGACTGCGGCGATTGCGATTGAGAATACCCATAATTTTGGTGGTGGCACTGTCCAACCACTTTCTGAAATAAAAATTTTGAGGGAAGAAAGTAAAAAGCTAGGTTTGAAAATGCATATGGATGGAGCAAGGATTTGGAATGCTCATGTTGCATCAGGAATTTCACTTTCTGAATATGGAAAGCACTTTGACACTCTAAGTGTCTGCCTGTCTAAGGGGCTTGGAGCACCCATAGGCTCACTAATGTTAGGAAGTAAGGAGTTAATTTCTAAAGCACGACCATGGCGTAAACGATATGGCGGTGGCATGCGCCAAGTGGGATTAATAGCAGCAGCTGGCGATTACGCATTAGATAATAATCTTAAGTTATTAGCTAAAGATCACTTAAGAGCAAAAGAAATTGCAAAATTAATAGAGGATATAGCACCTGACTTAATTAATAGTGAAACTGTTGAAACAAACATCGTTGGATTAGACCTTTCAAGGTATCAAATTTCTGCCGAAGAACTTGCTATCCAACTTAAGCAAGCAGGAATTCTCACTTCTGCGCTTGGCCCTAAATACCTACGACTTGTTACTCACTTTGATATTACCGATAAAGATATTGAGAAAATTAAGAGTATTATTCCAAAATTACTTAAGAGCGCCCTCGTGACGAAGTAACCACTCTTTTACTTTTACTCCATAACCATAATTTCCCAATGCACCACCACTTTTAACGATCCGGTGGCAGGGAATTATTGGTGCAATCAAATTGTTCCCGCAAGCGGTTCCAGCAGCTCTAACGGCGGCCTCCGAACCAGCTCGCTTTGCTAACTCTGCGTATGAGATCGTCTTTCCTGCCGGAATTTTTCTCATCACTTTCCATACATCCTGTGAGAACTTTGCACCTGACTGACGAGTCCTAATGCCATTGAGTGAATTGAAGTCTCCATCAAAATAATCTGATATCAAATCTGAAATAATGGGAATTCTGAAAGATTTTGATAATTTCTGCTCGGCACTCTGTGTATCTAAGCGGCTGATTAGATTAGCAACCCCACTAAATCCGGCAGCAATAAGGATGTCTTCATCTGCAATCAAACTTAACTCCCCTACTGGAGTCTTTAAGTTTGTTGAAAGCAACACCTAATTACTATATACCTAGAGGAGATTTTTTTAAACCTTTATTTTTTGTGGTCCCTAAGCATTTCTGCAACCAAAAAAGCTAATTCCAACGATTGAGTATGGTTTAGTCTTGGGTCACACGCACTCTCATAACGTGTTGCGAGATCTTCATGGCTAATCTGATCTCCACCGCCAACGCACTCAGTAACATCATCTCCGGTTAGTTCAATATGAATACCGCCAGGATGAGTACCTAATTTCTTGTGAACTTCAAAAAATCCTCTAACCTCATCTAAAACGTCATCGAATTTTCTGGTCTTATATCCACTTGGTGCTTCATAGGTATTTCCATGCATGGGATCACAAACCCACAAAACTGAAGCCCCTGATTTGGAAACTGCTTCCACAAGTGGTGGTAGCTTTTCGCGAATTAAAGTTGCACCCATACGTGAAATAAATGTTAAGCGCCCTGGCTCATTTTTTGGATTTAGCTTCTTAATTATTGCAAGAGCCTCTTCTGGTGTCGTCTTTGGCCCAAGTTTAACTCCAATTGGATTATGAATTTTTTCTGCAAAATCCATATGCGCACCATCTAGTTGTCGAGTTCTTTCACCAATCCACACAAAGTGGGCTGAAACATCATAAGGATTGCCAGTTCTTGAATCAATTCTGGTTAAAGCTTTTTCATACTCCAATATCAATGCTTCATGACTTGAATAGAAATCTACCGACTTAAAAGCCTCAGGATCTACTCCAGCAGATTGCATAAACTGTAATGCTCTACCGATTTCATTGGCCATCTCTTCATAGCGAGCGCTAAATCTGGCATCGGCTGCAAATCCCTTATTCCAGCTATGGACTTGTCTGATGTCAGCAAAGCCTCCTTGAGTAAAAGCCCTTACTAGATTTAGAGTTGATGCCGATGTGTTGTACACCTTAAGTAGTCGATTTGGATTAGGGGTTCTAGCCTCTTTAGTAAACTCAAGATCATTGACAGCATCTCCCCTATAAGCAGGCAGTGTCACACCATCTCGAGTTTCATTATCATTGCTTCGCGGCTTTGCAAACTGGCCAGCCATTCTGCCTACTTTTACTACTGGTAATGATGAAAAATACTGTAAGACAGCCGCCATTTGTAAAATTGTCTTAATGCGATTTCGAACTGAATCTGCAGTAGCAGCTACAAAAGTCTCAGCACAATCTCCACCCTGTAACCAAAATGCGTTACCAGCAGCGGCCTGTGCAATCTTCTCCTTTAGATTATCGCACTCGCCAGCAAAAACTAGTGGCGGGTAGGTAGCTAACTCTTTTACAACTGAATCAACCGCGCCTTGATCAGGCCAGGTTGGCTGTTGGGCAGCTTTCAGATTTGAGTTAAAAATTGAGTTGGCGTTCATTAGATAATGGTATGCAATCTGCTTGGCAGGATGTGGTCAATTTTGACCCATCTTCTAACCGAAGAAGATCTCCGCCTCTTTGTATCGGGCAGGGTCAACAGTTTTTAGCTTAGCTGTTGCTGAAGCTAACGGGACACGCTCAATATTGGTGCCATGCAAGGCGACCATCTTGCCCCAATCACCATCATGCACTGCGGTAATTGCATGTAAGCCAAATCTAGTTGCTAGTACTCGATCAAAGGCAGTTGGGGAACCACCTCGCTGGATGTGTCCTAAAACTGAAGTTCTAGCCTCTTTGCCAGTCTTAGCTTCAATTTGTGAAGCCAGCCATTCTCCAATTCCAGATAACTTGACATGGCCAAAAGCATCTAGTGTTTGATCTTTTGTAATCATATCGCCATCTTGCGGAATGGCTCCCTCAGCAATAACAATAATTGGTGCATAGCTTTGCTCAAATCTAGATTCGACCCATTTACAAACTTGATCAACAGAAAACTTAACCTCTGGAATCAAAATACAAGAAGCCCCGCCCGCGATTCCAGCATGCAGTGCTATCCATCCAGCATGACGTCCCATAACTTCAACAATTAGCGCTCGATGATGTGATTCTGCGGTTGTGTGTAATCGATCAATTGCTTCAACTGCAATATTCACTGAAGTGTCAAACCCAAATGTGTAATCAGTGTTGTTCAAATCGTTATCAATTGTTTTTGGAACTCCAATGACTTTTACGCCAAGTGAATCTAACTTGGTCGCAACACCTAAAGTGTCTTCACCACCAATTGCAATCAGGGCATCGACTCCCATCTTTGCCAAATTCTCTTTTATTTTTTCAACGCCACCCTCAATTTTAAAAGGATTAGTTCTTGATGAACCAAGTATTGTTCCACCTCTAGGCAAAATTCCCCTGGTAGCTGCAATATCTAATTTCATAGTTAGACCCTCAAGTGGTCCACGCCAGCCATCTTTAAATCCAACAAATTCATATCCGTACTCTTTTTCGCCTTTGCGAACTACTGCTCTAATTACCGCATTTAATCCAGGGCAATCGCCACCACCTGTTAAAACTCCAATGCGCATTAAATTAACTCCACCCTAATTTGATCAATAATTGGTCAACGTCGACGGCTAAGTCTACTCTGCCGCAATGGGATTAAAACCCGAGATCAGGCAGTATCTATCCGAACGTAGCGCCCTAGGGCTGCCGGCAGTTTGGCAAGCCCCGCTTGATGAAATTAGGAAAAATACCAATCTACATATTGCCCTTTCCCAACCACTTATAGATTTATTTGAAGTTAAAAAGATCCTAATTCCAGGACCAAAATCAGATCTGCCAGTTCGAATTTATCGCCCTAGTCAAAAATTGAATTTACCAGCCCTAGTTTTTTTTCATGGTGGTGGCTGGGTGTTAAATTTTTTAGATATATATGAACCTGCGCTTAGAAAATTAGCATTGGCTGGTGATTTTGTCATCATTGCAGTTGAGTATCAAAAAGCACCAGAACATCCATATCCTGCTGCATTTAACGATTGTTTTGCCACACTTGAATGGGTAGTCAAAAATGCTATGAGTTTGGGAATTGACCCAAAGGCCATTGGTGTTGGCGGAGATAGCGCGGGTGGAAATTTAGCTTCAGCTGTTGCCCTAAAGGTAAGGGATTTAAATCTATTACCACTTGCCTACCAATTATTAATTTATCCTTGTAATGATTATGAAATGAATTATAAATCAGCAAGTACTTATGCTGAGAATTTTGGACTAACATCAAAAGCTATGAGGTGGTTTTGGGAGCAATATTTGGCTGATAGTAAATTCCAAATTGATCCCTATGCTGTACCAGCAAAAGCGGCCACGCTAACTGGCCTAGCTCCGGCCCTAATCTTTACTGCTGAAAATGATCCACTTGTCGATGATGGTAAAAACTATTACGAGCTACTAGTAAACCACTCTGTGCCTGCATTTTACAAAGATTATCCTGGTCAAATTCATGGTTTTTTCAATTTAAGTGGAGTAACAGCAGATGCCGAGTTGCTATACTCGGACATCTCGCGTGAGATTAATTCTTTGTTAGGAAGAGATAAATAATTGACTAAAACTGGCTGGGGTCGCTTTGTCTTACTTGGATTTCTTTGGGGAATCCCCTACCTATTTTTGAAGGTAGCTGTTGAAGAGATATCTCCAGAAGTAATCGTATTCTTTAGAGTATTTATTGGTGCATTAATATGCCTACCAATTGCTCTAAGTAAAAGTCGCCTGCGAGTAGCAAGAAAGTATTGGCCATTTCTAATTTTGTATTCGATAACTGAAATGATTGGACCTTGGTATTTAATTACCCATGCTGAGAAGGAAATTTCCTCTGGACTTACTGGATTGTTAGTAGCCACAGTGCCTATCTGGTCGGCAATTCTTGCCTCAATTTTTGGCGATCACACTGTGTGGCATAAAACAAGGTTATTTGGATTGATTATTGGCTTTATAGGTGTTGTAGCTGTTGTTGGAATCGAATCTTTTGGTGGTAAGCAAGATATAGTTTCAATTGGAATGGTTATTTTGGCAGCAGTTGGTTATGCCTATGCAATAAATATGATTAATCGTCGTATTCCACACATACCTGGTATCGCTATTAATACTTGGGCAATGATTATTACCTCAGTTGTATATTTACCATTTGCAATTATTACTTGGCCGGCTACTACACCTTCAGTTGAAGCAATCGGTTCAGTTATCTCGCTAGGTGTACTCTGCACCGCAATTGCATTTATTGTTTTCTTTAAGTTAGTTGCTGAAGTCGGTCCACCAAGAGCTTCTTTGATAACCTACTTAAATACTGCGGTTGCAGTTTTGCTAGGAGTTCTACTACTGAGTGAACCGATTACATTAGGAATAGCTTTGGGATTACCACTAGTGCTTGTTGGGTCATATTTTGCTAGTAAAAAAGTTACTCAGTAAATCCTAATCTAGCTAACATTTTTGGATCCTTTTGCCACTCTTTAGATACTTTGACATGGATTTGAAGAAAAACTTTCATACCCACTAAGTTTTCAATAGATTTTCGAGCAAGTGTGCCAATTGCCTTCAATTTACTCCCTTGGGGGCCAATAATTATTCCCTTCTGGCTATCCCTTTCAACATGCAATGTTGCAATAACATCAAAAATATTTCCACTATCTCGCTGTCCAAACTCATCAATAGTGACCATTACTGAGTGAGGTAATTCTTCGTAAAGTTCAGCAATCGCTGCTTCTCTTATTAAATCAGCCATCATCAGCTCTTGTGCTTGATCTGTGTTTATATCTTTTGGATATAACGCAGGAGAATCTGGCATGGAATTTGAGAGTAATTCCAAAAGTAACTCCGTTTGATCCAAATTCTTTGCAGAAACTGGAATAATTTCTGCTTTTGCTAAACTTAATCTAGCTACAAAATCATTAAGATTTGATAATTTCGCTGCCAACTCTGACTTTGAGATCATGTCGATTTTCGTTACAACTATAAATAATGGTTGTCCAGATTTTATTTGCTTTACAATATATTCATCACCAGCTCCTATTTCTTCATCTGCTGGTAAACAAAGAATTATGCTGTCGGTTGAATCTATATTTTCACTAACCATTGAATTTAATCTGGTACCAAGAGCTGTTTTTGGTTTATGCATCCCAGGTGTATCAACCAATATAATTTGGTAGTTATCTCTATTAACAATTCCTCTTATTGGGTTTCTAGTAGTATTTGGATGGTGGGATGTAATAACTATTTTGCTTCCAACCAGTGCGTTTACTAAGGTTGATTTTCCAGTATTAGGACGTCCAACCACCGCAACAAAGCCTGCTTTAAAATTATTCATTGGCCTTATTCTCTCACCTTTTCCGCACCCTCAGTGCATGGGAGTTATAAGCTCCAAAATTTCACTAAAACTAGTTGCAATATCGGCAACTCTCTCAGAAATTAATCGATGACATCCTTGGCTTAATGGTGATGTAATTTCACCGGGGACAGCAAATACTGGTCTGAATATTTCTGCTGCATCTCTAGCGGTTCGAATAGAGCCACTCACATACTCAGCCTCGATGACAACTGTTGCTTTTGAAATTGCTGCAATTAATCTATTTCTGACTAAGAACCTAAATGGCTGAGATAAAACACTCGGCATGACTTCGCTTATTAGTAATCCATTTCTTGTGATCTGATCAAATAGCTTCAAGTTTTCTACTGGATATAGGTGATTGAAACCTCCGGCTAAAATACATATGGTTTGCTTGCCTAGACTTAAAGTTGAAATATGAGCTGCGGTATCTATGCCAATTGCGCCACCACTTACCACCGTAAAATCTGCCCTTGCAGCTTGAGTAGCTAAGAATTTGGCACTTGATACTCCATAACTAGTTGGTTTCCTACTTCCTACAATCGAAATAGAGGTTTTTAAAGTTTCAAGTATTTCTCTATTTCCCTTTAGGAGAAGTCCGATTGGTGGGTTAGGTAAGTCTTCCACCCCAATTGGCCAGTCGAAATCCCTGGGAGTGATAAAAAATGAGTTTGAATTCTCAATTTCTTTTCTAGCCTTCAATACATCGGTTTTCATTATTTTGTCTCTAATAATCGATAATGAATTGCTTTCTGAGAAGTGACTTTTAGAAGTTATATGATGGTAAACAGCTTGGGCGCCAAGATCTGATATTTGGGCGCTCCAAAAAGGGTCTGCTGGTTCAATACAAGTAAAAAGAATTAGTCTGCAATCTTCTTCAGTAAGCACTTGACTAACTTAATCAGAGATAACCTTTGATTGTAGAACTTAAAAATTCTGTGAATTAGTTTTTAGTTTTTAAGATTTCAGCAATATTTGAAAATGATTTTCTATGAATAGGCAGTACTCCATATTGCTTTATGGCGGCGGTATGTAATGCTGTGATATACCCTTTGTGATTAGCAAGCCCATAATTAGGATATTTGCGATCTAGTTCTATCATTATTCGATCTCGATAAACCTTAGCCAATATAGACGCAGCGCTAATTGATATTGCAACTTGGTCACCCTTCCAAACCGCAAGATTTGGCTCAGTCATACCTGGTATTGAATATCCATCAGTCAAAATATACTCAGGCTTTACTTTCAAAGCATGGACAGCCCGTCGCATACCTTCAAGATTACATTTGTGTAAACCTAGAAGATCAATCTCAGCTGCTGAAAATTCAATGATTGAGTAGGCAATTGAATTATTCAATATTACTTCATACATGCGATCTCTTTGAGGTGCTGATAATTCTTTTGAATCTCTAACTCCATCTAGTTCCGATGAAGTTGGATCTTTCAGAATAACCGCTGAGACTACTAGGGGTCCGGCACAAGGACCTCTGCCGGCTTCATCCACTCCTGCAATTTTTGTAATTCCAGATTGCAAAAGTTTGCTTTCAATCATTTCTATGGTTTTTCTTGTACTGGAACCTTTTTTAGGTCTTCACCTTTGGGGATAAAAGCAGCATTTGTAAACGGCCAAACAATAAATGTAGCGCGTCCTACGACTTTACTTAGTGGAATCATTCCATTATTTGCACTTTCAGGGTGAAACCTTGAATCTGCACTGGCTCCACGGTGATCACCCATTACCCAAATAAATCCTTTAGGTATATCAACATTAAATTTCATTTCGCTTGGCTTATCGCCTGGATAGATGTATGGCTCAGTTATAGAAACACCATTTACCTGAACTTTTCCAGAAGAATCGCAACAAGTAACATTATCCCCGCCCACACCAATTACGCGCTTTATCAAATATTGTTTTGCAGGATCAGGTAGTACTCCAACAGTAATCAAACCACTTTTGAGCTTGTTAGAGATGCTTGAACTCTCACTTATTGGTGCCTCACCCAGCCATTTATCTGGATCAGAGAAAACTACTACCTCACCACGTTTAATTTCACTAAATAAGGCTCCAAATTTGTTTACAGCAATTCGATCTCCAACTTGTAATGTGTTCTCCATTGAACCTGATGGAATAAAGAAAAAGTGGAGAAAAAACGTTTTAATTACAATTGAAATAATTAGGGCCGAAACTACAATTATGGGTAGTTCCCGAAGGAATGAACCCTTCTTAAACATAAGTGATAATGCTTAAGCTTGTGGTGTTTCTTCGGCGGTAGCTTCAGCAACTACTGCTTCAGGTGCAGCTTCTGTAACTGGTGCTGCCTCTTGCGTAGGAGTTGATTCTGCAACTGGTGCTGCCTCTTGCGTAGGAGTTGATTCTGCAACTGGTGCTGCCTCTTCAACTACTGGAGCACTTTTAGCCGCAAGTCTTTCAGCAGCTTTTTTCTTTAAAGTTGTAGCACCATCTGCTGGCTCATTCATAGCTTCTTTAACAGCTGCCTCGTAAGCCACCCTCTTATCAATTCGTGCAGGTTGTAACTTCAAAGTGCCTTCACTTCCTGGTAGGCCATTAGCTTTTTGGTAATCACCTGTAATTTTTAATAATGCCGTAACTGCTTCAGTTGGTTGTGCTCCAACTCCAAGCCAGTATTGAACTCGCTCTGAATTCACTTCAATTAAAGAAGGTTCGGATGCTGGTGAATAACGACCAATTTCTTCAATTGCCTTTGAATTTCTAGCTGAACGAGAATCCGCTATAACAATTCGAAAATGAGGTGTACGGATCTTTCCAAGTCGCATTAACTTAATCTTTACTGACACAAAACTCCCTATAGAAAATTAATTTGGATTTATCTTATGTAAACAGCGGGGGCGTTCACATTCGACAAAATTACGGACTAAATTGCTATGGGTTAGAGGGTCCCATTCGCAGGTGGCTAATCTTGCCAGTATTAAAGCCATAACCCAAATTGGGAAGGCAGTAGGTCAAATTCCCTCTTCTATCGCTCGTTTAGCAGGATTTCCGGAGCGAGACTTCTTCTTTGATTTTTGGCTAACCTGATTGGTTTTTGGCATCATGCCCATACTGCCTGCACCTGCTAAAGCCGGAGGGATGGAGCCCGAACGCATTTGTTTCATTACTTTTTGGGCTTGCGTAAAGCGCTCTACTAATGAATTTATCTCAGAGATAGCTCTACCACTGCCTTTAGCTATTCTTGCTCTTCTTGATCCATTTAATACTTTTGGATCATTTCTTTCCAACGGTGTCATTGATTCAATGATTGCACGAGTCCTAACTAACTCTGTTTCATCAAAATTCTGTAATTGCTTTTTCATACCAGCAGATCCAGGTAATAAACCAAGCAACTTATTCATACTTCCCATATTTTTCATAGCTTCAAGCTGAGATAAGAAATCTGTAAAAGTAAAATCCTCCCCCTTGATAAATTTATCTTCAAGATCTTTAGCTGTTGCTTCTGGCATTGCTCGCTTTGCTTGCTCAGCTAAAGATGCAACATCTCCTAAACCAAGAATTCTTGAAGCCATTCTCTCTGGATAAAAAAGGTCGAAATCTGCAGTATTTTCACCAGTGGCAGCAAAAATTATTGGCTTACCTGTTAACTCTACAATTGATAGTGCGGCACCACCTCTGGCGTCACCATCTAATTTAGTTAAGACCACCGCATCAAATCCGACGCCCTCAGAAAAAGCCTTTGCAGTTCGAGCAGCATCTTGGCCCGTCATGGCATCAACTACAAAAAATATCTCATCAGGTTTTACAGCATCTCGAATCTTGATTACTTCTTGCATCAACTCTTCATCGATGCCAGTCCTGCCTGCAGTATCAATAATTACAAAATTGTGTAATTTATCCTTTGCGAACTGCAATCCAGCACTAGCAACTTGAATCGGATCTCCAATGCCATTTCCAGGTTCAGGGGCAAAGACTGGAATATTTATGGATTTACCAACAATTTGAAGTTGATTTACTGCGTTAGGTCTTTGTAAATCAGCTGCAACTAATAATGGTGTATGGCTTTGTTGGGAAAGATAATGTGCAAGTTTGCCCGCTAATGAAGTTTTTCCAGCACCCTGTAACCCGGTTAACAAGATTACAGTTGGTGGTGATTTAGCAAACTTTAAGCGCCTAGCAGAGCCGCCCAGTATTTTAGTTAGCTCCTGATTTACAATCTCAAAAATTCTTTGAGCAGGATTTGTGCTTTTGTTTATCTCAGATTCAAGCGCTTTAACTTTACTAAAAATTCGATTCGAAAATTCTTCAGCTACCTCTAAAGCAACATCAGAGTCTAAAAGAGCCAATCTGATCTCAGATATGAAATTTTCTAATTCTGACTCTGTTACTTTGCCGCTAAGGCCAGAGAAAATCTTGCCAAACCTCTGGCCTAGCGCTTCAAACATGTAGGAATCCTACATTTGTTTAGATGGCTGCTTCACCGCTTTCACCAGTCCGAACCCGAGTCACAGAATCCACAGCTGTTGCCCAAACTTTGCCATCACCGATATTTCCAGTTCTGGCAGCTTCGGCAATGACCTTAATTGCTTTTTCTGCAACATTCGAAGCAACTAAAACTTCTAATCTAATTTTAGGAATCAGATCGACTTTATATTGAGCGCCCCGATAAACCTCGGTTAACCCAAGTTGTCTTCCAAAACCTTTTGCATCAGAGACAGTCATGCCGGTAATTCCAGCGCTAACTAATGCCTCTTTTACATCTTCTAGTTTCTGTGGCTTAATAATTGCGGTTATTAGTTTCATAGTTAGAAACCTCCTCGTGAATTAGAAGTTAATTCATAGCCAGTTTCGGCATGTTGGTCATAATCAATGCCTGATATTTCAGCTTCTTCTTTGATTCGAAGTCCCATTGTTTTATCAATGATAAAGCCGATAATCAAGGTGACTATAAATGAATAAGCTAAGACAAAGAAGGCGCCGAATGCTTGCTTAGCTAATAGCGCTGTTCCTCCGCCATAGAAAATTCCATCCAGGCCAACACTATTAACTGCGCTGCTTCCAAAGAAACCAATGGCTAAGCTGCCCCATAATCCACCAATTAAATGGACTCCTACGACATCAAGTGAGTCATCAAAATTTAATAAATACTTGATACCGACAGCTAAGGCACAGAAAACACCTGCAAGAAGTCCAATTACCACCGCTGCCCAAGGGGCAACAAATGCACATGCTGGTGTAATTGCAACTAGACCAGATACTGCCCCTGATGCCACTCCTAAAGAGGTTGGATGGCCATCCCTTAACTTCTCAACTAGCAACCAACCTAATGCAGCGGCTGCTGTAGCTACCTGAGTATTTAGGAGAGCTAATGCTGCAACTCCATTTGCGCCAAGTGCGGATCCTGCGTTGAATCCAAACCAACCAAACCAAAGTAGGCCGGCTCCGATTAGGACAAGTGGTAGCGAGTGTGGACGCATTGATTCCCTGCGCCATCCAACTCTGCGTCCTAAAATAATTGCCATAGCAAGTCCAGCAGCGCCCGCATTTATATGTACTGCAGTTCCTCCGGCAAAATCTTGAACACCTCTGGCTGCTAAGAAACCTGCACCCGTAACTGTATCGCCAACCTTATTTCCAAAAGCAAATACCCAGTGAGCAACTGGGAAATAAACAAGTGTTACCCATACTGTTACAAATACTGCCCAGGCAGTAAATTTTGTACGATCTGCAATAGCGCCAGAGATTAATGCTGGAGTGATAATTGCAAACATCAACTGGAAAGCTGCAAAAGCCAATAATGGAATTGGATAGACGCCACCGTTATTTGTTAGTTCATTAACAGCGCTTCCAAGTCCAGAAAATGAAATTTCGCCATACCATTGCGAATCAGCTTTGTATCCAAATGCTAATTTGAATCCATAAATTACCCAAAGAACACTTACGATGCCGATTGTTACCATAGACATAAGCATCATATTTAGAACGCTTTTTGCTCTAACCATGCCACCATAAAAAAGGGCTAGGCCAGGTGTCATTAAAAGCACTAGGGCCGTACTGGCCAATACCCAAGCGGTATCGCCGGTATTTAGAACAATCTCTGCCATTTATTCTCCGATCGCTTAACTTAAATAGATCAAAATCCTCGCCATTGAGATGGGGTAACTATCGGGTATTAGGGTTAATTTCAGAGGCAATTTAGATTTCAGGCTTATGAAACAAAGGGCTGGATTGTTAAAAGTATGTTACTTAATCGAATAATCCTGCCAGGTAGGCGTCTTGATCAAAAGAGGTGAAATCTTCAATACCTTCTCCAGAACCCACAAATTTAATGGGTAGACCTGTGGATTTCTCGATCGCAATTGCAATTCCACCCTTGGCAGTTCCATCTAATTTCGTCACGATAAAACCCGAGATATTAACTGCCTCAATAAAAGTTGCAGCTTGGTTAATGCCGTTTTGTCCGGTTGTTGAATCAACTACTAGCAATATTTCATCAATTGTTGATTGCTTCTGAACTACTCTAACAATTTTTCCTAGCTCATCCATTAAATTCTGCTTAGTATGTAGTCTTCCAGCAGTATCTATTATTAAATAGTCTGCATTTAATGCTTTAGCTTTAGTTATGGCGTTAAACGCCACCGATGCTGGATCACTACTTTCTTCACCAAAGACGACTTCAACATCAATTCTTTTGGCCCAAGTTCTAATCTGATCGGTAGCAGCTGCACGAAATGTATCTGCAGCAGCAAGCAGGACAGAATTACCTTGGGACTTTAGAAAATTAGCCAACTTAGCCGCTGAAGTAGTTTTACCAGTGCCATTTACTCCAACAATTAAAATTGTCTTTGTTTCGGCGTTAGAGTTTACAATGCTTCGAGGCTTAGTGCTTAACCAAGAACTTACCTCTTCAGTGATGGATTTTCTAGCGTCCTCAGGTTTTAGTGACCTACACTTTAGAATTAGTTGATCAACTAATTTTGGCCCCAAATCCGAAGCAATAAGTTGTGCTCGTATTTCATCCCAATCTTCCTGCGAGATTGAACTAGATTTAAGTGCAGTAAAAAGCTTTTTAAATAAGCTCATTTAGAATCTAAGAAACTGCGTCGACTTCACGAATGCGCTGAGAAATAACTTCACTAACTCCATCCCCGCGCATGGTCACGCCATAAAGCGCATCTGCAATCTCCATTGTTCTTTTCTGGTGCGTAATAATGATTAACTGAGATTTCTCTCTTAACTCTTCGAACACGCCCAGTAATCTGCCTAAGTTTGTGTCATCAAGAGCTGCTTCGACCTCATCCATAACATAAAAAGGTGAAGGTCTGGCTTTGAATATTGCAATTAGAAGTGCAACTGCTACTAGTGATCTTTCACCCCCGGATAGTAAAGATAATCTCTTAACTCTTTTACCAGGTGGTCTGGCTTCGACATCAACACCTGAGGTCAGCATGTCAGATGGGTTTGTAAGAATTAATTTTCCATCTCCACCTGGGAATAACCTAGCGAAAACAAGTTCGAACTCTCTTGCGGTATCTTCATAGGCTTCAGTAAATATTTGCTGAACACGATCATCAACTTCTTTAATTATGTCTAATAAATCCTTTTTAGTCTTTTTTAAATCTTCCAATTGCTCAGCAAGGTAGCGTAAGCGCTCTTCTAGAGATGAATACTCTTCTAATGCCAATGGATTAATCTTTCCTAATAATGTTAGCGATTTCTCCGCCTGGGAAAGGCGCTTTTCTTGTTGGTCTCGTCGGTACGGAATTAAATCTCCAGGCACAAATTCGCCTTGCTCATTCTCATAAAATGTAGGAACGTCATTACTTGGACCATACTCATTTATAAGTGCCTGAACATCAATCCCAAGTTCTTCTACCGCTTTTGTCTCTAATTGTTCAATTCTAAGTCGTTGCTCAGCTCGAGCGATTTCGTCTTTATGCACACTTGAGGTTAATTTCTCTAACTCAATTGAAAGCTCGCGACCTATTGTCCTTAAACTTAATATTTCGCCCTCTCGAGAAGATCTTGAAGTTTCCAATCTTTCTCTCTCAGAACCTGCACGCGCAATAGAGGACTCAATTTGAATTAATGCCTCATAAGCTGTGTCGGCAATGTCCTGCGCAGTTATCGCAGCCTGTGCCCTATTTTCACGGCGAGAAATTGATCGAGATGCAGATTCACGTTCAGTAGCTGCTTGATTCTCTAAAGCTTCAGCCCGCTGTGATAGCGCATCCTTACGCTCTTCAATAGTTCTTAGATTTAATCGAGACTCAACCTCTTTTGATCTTGCACTTGAAACTTGAGATCTTAAGTCCTCTAAGTTTGTGAAGTCAGGTTCAACTGGAGTTTGGTGTGATTCAAATTGTGCCAAAGCTGCAGCCAAATCTCTTTCGTCAGAATTGCGCTGATCAATTGCTGCTTGCAGTGCCGAATTTAACCGATCAAATTCATCAACAGAGTTCTTTACATTCTGACCTGAGATAGCAAGTTGCTCAGCGAGCCCAGTCATGGCTGCATCAGACTCATTTAGCTTAGAGAGTACAGACTCATACTCTCTGCTTACTTTATTAAAATCATCATTTGCGCTGCTGAGTTCAAACCTGATTCGATCACAATCAACAGAAACCTTATTTACTTCAACTTCACAGTTTGAGGTCAAATCATCAATTTTAGATATCAAGTTGGCATTTTCTGAAGTTTTGACTAGTTCAGTAATTTCTTTAAATGCAGTTAATCTACCTAGTGATCCGGCTCGCAATTTTTCAGTAGATTGAAGTTTTTCAGTAAGCACCTTAAGGTCTTTTTCAGAGTTCTTCATTTCAACTTTTAACTTCTCAAATAAGCTATCAAGACCAGGCTCTGAAGCCGCTAGTGATGATATTTGAGTTTCAATCGTTGCAAAATTTTCTCGATAGTTCTTTAATCTTTGTTCGACAGAATTTCTAGCCTCAGTTAATCGATTAACCTCACCTGAAGTCGCATCTATTCGTGAGCGTAATCCATTTATGTGACCTTCCTGTCGAGCAGTTCCCTCACGTTGATCTGCAATAGCGCGAAGAGCAGCAGATACTCGGCTCTCTTCAAGTGCTAACTTATCTTCAATAGCCTTTAATAAATTTGAGTCAGTGTCTAATTGCTCTTGAGATTTACTAACTTTATTAGCAAGCTCTTTCTCTTCATTTCGTAACTGTTGAGCCTCTTGGTCTAATAAAACTGGATCACGACCGGATGCTTTGGCCTCTTCAGCTTCTTCAGAGAGAAACCTTGCGCGTTCAGATGATAAGTTTTGTACTGCACGAATTTGCTCTCGTTGTGCAGTAAGACGGTAAAAGTTTTCTTGAGCTGCAATTAATTGAGGGTTTTCACTAGCCGCAATCGCATCCAACTCAATTTCGCGACTTCTGGCAGAATTTAACTCACTCTCAACCTGTTCCTTACGTTGCCTCAACACATTTTCATCAGCAACCTCTAACTCCATTTCATTGCGCATGCGAAGCATGTCATCTGCCATTAAACGTAATTTTGCATCCCTGACATCTGATTGGATTATCGAGGCTTTGCGTGCCACCTCTGCCTGTTTTCCTAATGGCTTGAGTTGTCTTCTTAACTCCACCGTTAGGTCTTGAATACGAGCTAAGTTAGTTTGCATTGAATCAAGTTTTCTAATTGCTTTTTCTTTTCGCTTTCGATGTTTTAGTACTCCAGCTGCTTCTTCAATAAATGCTCTGCGCTCTTCAGGATTCGCTAACAAAATTGCATCTAGTTGGCCTTGTCCAACGATTACATGCATCTCCCTACCAATACCACTATCGCTTAATAACTCTTGAATATCTAAAAGTCGAGTTGTTTCACCATTTAATAAATATTCAGAGGCGCCATTTCTAAATAGAACTCGCGTAATTGTTACCTCAGTAAAGTCGATTGGTAATACACCATCAGTATTGTCGATAGTTACCGAAACCTCTGCTCTACCAAGAGGTGCTCTACCTGAGGTGCCAGCGAAAATTACATCTTCCATCTTTCCACCGCGCAGTGATTTTGCCCCTTGCTCACCCATTACCCAAGAGAGCGCATCAACCACATTTGATTTACCGGACCCATTTGGACCTACAACACAAGTAATTCCCTGTTCAAAATTTAAAGTAGTTGAAGAGGCAAAGGACTTAAAGCCCTTCAAATTCATACTCTTTAAATACATAGGACGATCCACCCACAGCGCATAGCGCAAACCTATCTAAAAAGTGATCGAAAACTTGGTACCTAACGCTGGCAACGCGGGCAAAAATGGGAAGATCTGTTTGCAAAGGCTATCCGGCGAATCTTTGATCGGCACCTCGGGCAAGGCTCACCCTCTCTGCCATAAACCTTTAGGGAGCGGGAAAAGTATCCACTTTCACCATTTACATTTTTATACTGCTCATCAAATGAAGTACCACCTGCTTGAATCGATGATTTCATTACTAATATGGCTGATTTAATTACCTTTTTGATTTCATTTTCGTTTAAATCTTCACAAATAATCTCAGGATGTATCTTTGCTCGCCATAGTGCTTCATCTGCGTATATATTGCCAATTCCACTAATAATATTTTGATTTAAAATAGCAGGCTTAATAGCTGTTTTTCTACGATTAATGTTTGAAACCACCTGTCTTAGGTCAAACTCTGATTCAAATGGATCCTTTGATATCTTCAATACCGAGGTTGGGATTCCCTCAAAAACCTGCTCCACAGATAGCCAACCAAAGGTTCGCTGATCTATGAACCTAACCTCATTGGTATATCCCTTGCTCGAACCGCTTAATACAAATCTAGCTCTTAGGTGAGGGTGATTTTTAACGATGCTCTTCTGCACTAGTAACTGCCCGCTCATCCCTAAATGGGCAACCAAGACAAAATCTCTATCAAGTTCTAGCCATAAAAATTTTCCTCGCCTTCGAACGGAGGTAATTTTTGCGCCAACCACAGCAGAAAGCGGTGAGATAGAGCTTGGTTTTAACGCTCTTGGATGAAAACTTTCTGCGTGTCTAATCTGCTTACCAACAATATACTTTTCTAAACCAGCCCTTACAGTTTCTACTTCAGGTAATTCTGGCATGCTTACTTACTTTTTATTTCGATCGACCAATACTTCATATGCAATCTTTGCAGCTGCTTGTTCAGCTTCCCGCTTACTCTTGCCCTTTCCAACTGGAAACTTCTCATCGCTTAATAATACGCAAGCCATAAAACTCTTATCATGATCTGGCCCAGACTCTGTTATCTCATACTCAGGCGATGCTAGGTTCATTAACGCTGATAACTCTTGTAATGCTGTTTTGCTATCCAAAGTCGAACCTTGCGAAGTTGCAGTGACTATGGCTGGATTAATCCACTTTGAAATTACTTCAGCACTTTTTACATATCCATGTTGTAAATAAATTGCCCCTACTAGTGCTTCAAAAGTGTCAGCCAAGATTGAATTTTTCTCTCGCCCGTTTGTTGCTTCTTCACCTTTGCCTATTTTCAAATAGGAACCAAGATTGATATCACGGGCAATCTGAGCCAGTGCTCTCATATTCACTACGCCTGATCTAAGTGGACTTAATCTACTTTCATCCAGATCTGGAAATAATTTATAAAGCTCATCTGTAACAATTAATCCAAGAACTGAGTCACCTAAAAATTCAAGTCGTTCATTGGTTGGAATTCCACCTGCTTCATAAGAATAAGAGCGATGGGTTAATGCAAGTTCAAGCAACTCATCCTTAACCGATATCCCGAGTTGTTCGGTTAGGCCAGAGTACAGATTAAACCTCTAGAACCTGTCGACGGTTATAAGTGCCACAAGTTGGACAAGCTACGTGTTGCAATTTAGGTTGTTGGCATTGCTGACAAGTTGCAAGGTGTGCAGGAGTTGTCTTCCACATGCTTCGACGAGAGCGAGTACGTGCTCGCGACATTTTTCGTTTTGGAACTGGCATGATCTTTACTCCCTGTTTTCTACGCTTCCTAGCGCAAGATGAGAATTATCTACGAAAAACTCTATCTTGTAAAAACGATTAGTTTTTAAGCGGGAAATCCTTTAATGCTGACCATCTCGGATCAGCAGGTACCTGTGCTTGATCGGCTGGTAAGTATGACCAGTTTTCACCCTGCTTGGCTTCTATACCTGGGCAATCCTCTGAGCAAAGTGGATTTACCTCCATATTCAAAATAATTGCATCTCTAATTGCTGGTTCAAGATCAATCTCATCGCCAACCATAAAACTTAAGTCATCTACTTCTAAATCAATATCTTCTTCATCGGTTGATTTAGATTTTGAGCCTTTTTTAGCATTCGTCTTTGCTGCTCGTGATTCGTAGTAGTAAAGCTCTGTAAAGTTTTCATCAATTGGCCAAATAATCGGCTTTAGACAGCGCGTACATTCGCCAGTGGCAGTTGCAACAACTCGGGCAGTTGCAAGTACGCCTTCATCTACTGATTGAATCCTTAGATCAATCTCGATTATTTCACCAGGCTTCACCGAGAGTAAATCAATACCTAAAGGATCAGAAATTTCTAGATCGAGCTCGTATTCACGCATTTCGCCTGCGCGATGAGGCAAATCATGAGTATTGAAAACAAAGACAGATCGTGCCATTTGAATTACTTTAATTTAGAAAGAACGTGCTTAGTTTCAACACCATTTAACTGATCTCTACCTTTACTAATGACATCCAAGGTCTTATTCAAAATAACTTCAAGGTTGGCTAATCGCGAATCAATGTACTCTTCAATCTCTTCTCGATCTCGGTCACTATCTGCCTTTGCATCAGACAAAATTCTTGCCGCCTCTTTGCGTGCTGATGAAACAATAGTTGTTTGCTCAACTAATCGAGAGACCTCATCTCGTGCTTGTTGAATTACCGCATCAGCTTGGACATGGGCCTGCTCTAAAATTGATTCTTTTTCGCGCTGAATTGAAATAGCTTTTGCTAAGTCATTTGGAAATGAGACCTTAACTTTATCTAGTAGTTGCAGCATTTCACTTCTATTAACAACACATGAGGCAGACAATGGCACAGATCTTGCTTCTTCAACAATTGCAATCGCAGCTTCAATATTTTCAACTACATCCATATTAGCCCTTTCGCTCAAGTCTAGATCTTAACTTATCAACTATGGCCGCTGGCATATATGCCGAGACATCTCCACCATAACTTGCGATTTCCTTCACAAGTGATGAAGATAAAAAGGAGTGTGATGGTGCGGTAGACATAAACAATGTCTCTATACCCTGAAGTTGTAGGTTCACTTGGCTCATTTGCAGCTCGTAATCAAAATCACTGACTGCCCTTAGTCCTTTAACAATTGTCGGTATCTTGTTAGCTCTGCAGTAATCGACTAATAGTCCGGTCCAGGAATCAACCTTTACATTCTTATATCTGCTAGTTACATCTTTAATCATTTCAATACGCTCATCAACAGTGAATAATGAACTCTTTGTTTGATTTACTAAAACAGCGATAACCACCTCATCAAACAAAGAACAGGCTCTAGCAATAATGTCTAAGTGGCCATTAGTAATTGGATCGAAAGATCCTGGACATACGACTCGCCTCATAGACAAAACGCTAGCAATTAATTGCTAAGTTAGCCATTTTTTTTCATATCAGGCTCAGATATCGCGCCATAGTGAATACTTCCTGCTCCATATGAGCGAACCTTCACCTCTGATAACCCTTGTGGCCAAGTAAAATTTTTTGTTTTCCCATCACGCTCAATAGCTATCACGCCATGCTTATTTAATAAATTTAGAGTTAGGACTTTCTTTAATATCTTTTCAATTTCTGTATTTGCTACTTCATATGGAGGGTCAATAAAAATTATTTCATATGAGTTGCTGGCAGAGTGATTCAAAAATTCAAAAGTAGTTTTGTTATGAACTCTATATTCTCCGACACCGCTTATCCCAGAAAGTAATGCAAAATTTTGCTCGCAAACTTTGGCACTTATTGGGTTACTTTCAACCGCTTCTACTAATGCTGCCCCTCTGGAAAGTGCTTCAACACCTACTGCTCCAGATCCTGCGAATAAATCCAGAAAGTGCAATCCCTCTAACGAGCTAAAGGTGGAAATTAATGACGAGAACAGACCTTCGCGAGCGCGATCTGAAGTTGGTCTAGTGATTGAAGGTGGAGAGAACAGCTTTCTGCTCTTTCCAAATCCGGCAATTATTCGCATACTCATGATTTGTCCATAAATCTTGCAGCCTCGTCAATTCTCAATTTTTCAATTTCATCTCTAAGTTCTGGAAGCTTATTTAGCTTAGGATCAATTAATAAGATTTTATTAGCCATCTCTTTAGCCCTATCAATTAATTCCTCATCCCTTAGTACTCGTAAAAGTCTAAGGTGTGATTTTCCACCAGATTGAGATCTACCCAAAACATCACCCTCTTTACGTTGCTCTAAATCGATTCGAGCAAGTTCAAATCCATCTAAGGTGGAAGCAACGGCATTAAGTCGCTGCATACTTTGAGACTCCTCAGATGCATTTGAAACCAAAAGGCATAAGCCTGGAACTTTTCCTCTGCCAACCCGCCCTCGCAATTGATGAAGTTGAGATACGCCAAATCTATCTGCATCCATAATCACCATCATTGAAGCATTTGGCACATCCACACCTACCTCAATAACTGTTGTAGCAATTAGCACATCGATTTGTCCCTGTGAAAAAGCCGCCATGGTTTGCTCTTTTAGATCACTAGGTTGCCGGCCATGCAATACAGCAATTTTTAATCCCTTTAAATCACCTGTGGCAAGCTCTGGTGCTAGCTCCTCAACTGCAACCATCTGCTCATTATCTAAATACTCCTCACCTAACAACATAGCGGCAGCGATTTCACGTTCGCTTAATTTTTTATTTGGATTACTAATACGGGGAGCAACAATGTAAACCTGATGCCCTTTGGCTACCTCTTCTTTTACGCGTTGCCAAGCTCTTGATAAAAAATGTGGTTTTTCTAAGACTGATATCACATGAGTGCTGATTGGAACTCTTCCTGATGGTAATTCACGAAGCGTAGAAATATCTAAATCACCAAAAACTGTCATTGCCACTGTTCGCGGAATTGGCGTTGCGGTCATTACTAGTAAATGTGGTGGGTATTTAGCCTTTACCTTTAACGCATCTCTTTGCTCCACACCAAAACGATGTTGTTCATCAACTACCACTAGCCCTAAATCAGAAAATGTCACACCCTCTGATATCAGCGCATGAGTTCCAATCACTATTCCAATTTCACCATTTGCTAACCTAGTGTGTATTTCCTTCTTCTTTGAAGTAGGAAGTGAGCCAGTTAGTAACTCAATTTGAGTTCCAATCTCATTAGATCCTAATGTGCCATGCATTGCTAAGTCGCCAAGTATTTTATTAATTGTTCGGTAGTGTTGTTGCGCTAAAACTTCAGTTGGTGCAAGAAGGGCAGCCTGTCCAGCTGAATCAACCACGCTTAACATCGCTCTTAAGGCAACAACGGTTTTTCCAGAGCCAACTTCACCCTGTAGCAATCGATGCATAGGAAACTTTCGCGAAAGATCTAGTTCTATTTGTTCATTAACTTCGATCTGACCTTTTGTATAGCTAAATGGTAAATTCTTTTCAAACTCTGCAACTAAAACTGGTGTATTAGGGGTTCGAGATCTAGTGCTTAAACTTTCAATCTCTAGCCGCCTTTGACCAAGCAGTATTTGAAGTAAAAGCGCTTCATCAAAGGTTAATCTCTGACGGGCATTCTCGGCCGATTCTAAATCTGAAGGTTGGTGGATTTCCTCAAAAGCAGTTTTCAGATTGGGGTAATTATGCTGCTTAGTAATTTCTTCTGGTAGGTAATCTGGTAGATCTTCTAATGAATCCAACGCCAATTTCACACACTGCATAACTTTCCAAGATGGTAATTTTGAAGTTGCTGGATAGACCGGCAAGAACTTGCCGGCAAATTCAGCAATGGCCGCATCTACATTTTCACCATCTGGGATAAGTTGAAAATCAGGATGAGAAAGTTGCCTCTTGCCATTAAAAACCCCAACTTTACCGGCAAATAATCCAACTCTGCCAGCTTTTAAATCTTTTTCGCGCCATGCTTGATTAAAGAATGTTAGAGAAAGTTTTGCACTTCCATCTGTAACAACTACCTCCAGAATACTTTTACCATTTGCCCTTCTTAACTTAACCGCTTCAATCTCCGCCAAGATTGTCACATCTTCATCAACTAATAATTTTGAGATATCGGTTAATTCACCTCTAACTACATACCTACGGGGATAGTGTCGAAGTAATTCATTTATGGTGGTTATCCCAAAAGACTTCTCCAGCACAGCAGCAGTTCGATCACCGAGGATATTTGGTAAGCGAGTCGCAAGGGTTGCCATAGAGGAAGTATCCAATGCCAAATGGCTAGTTGCGCGTAATTACCCACCGGATTAGCCATTTAATGCCCTAAGGAGGTAATCTTTCGCCTTCGTTAAGTTTAAGTCGGCAAAAATAAGGAGCAATACGGTGTCATCAGTCTGTGATTTATGTGGAAAAGCTCCAAGCTTTGGAAACAATGTTTCGCACTCAAAGCGGGCAACTCGTCGCCGATGGAATCCAAACATTCAAAAAATTCGCACCATAATTAACGGCCAAACTAAGCGTAAAAATGTTTGTGCTTCATGCTTGAAAGCTGGAAAAGTTCTTCGTTAATTAAAAGTGTTGGTAGCCTTTTATTTCAACTTCTTTTGCATCTAAGCGCACTTCACCATCTCCTGCTTCAACAATTCCTATCTCAATTCCCAAATCTTTACTTCGGTATTTCGGATCAACTGTAGCAATAAAGAAATGATCCTCGCCACCATTTAGAATCCAATCAAAAGTATCTTCACTTAGTTCAGTAGATAGCTCTGCAAGATCTTTAAAATCATCTGCTTTAGAAATCAACTCTCTACTGAGATTAATTGAAACGCCAGAGGCGCTAGCTATATGTCCGACATCAATACTCAAGCCATCGCTGATATCACACATTGCAGATGCAACTTTGATCAGTGCATCAGGTCTAACTAGTTTTGGATTTAAATGAGCCTCGACAACATACCTTGGCCGATCTAAACCCCTATTTAGAATTGCAAGTCCGGCTGCAGATAATCCAGGAAGGGCAGAGACATAGACAATATCTCCAACTTTTGCACCATCGCGTTTGATTGGTTTTGAGTTTATATGGCCTATAGCAGTAATACTTAAAACTAATTTCTCCGATTTACTTAAATCACCTCCAATAACACTTACCTTAAACTTGTCAGCGACTGATCTAATTCCTTCTGCAATCTCAGTAATGACTTGTGTATTTTCATTCTGGTTAATTCCGGCAGCAACCAATAAATAATTAGGTTCTCCCCCCATTGCAAAGACATCAGCCAAACTAGCTGTAGTCAGCTTTGCTCCTATTTGAAATGGTGAAGACCAATCTCGCTTAAAATGTATGCCTTCAACTGCCATATCTACTGTTGCAATAAAATCAGAGTCTGTGCCGCTGAACACAGCTGCATCATCACCAATACCGACCTTTACTCCGCTTTGGAATGAACTATTAAATAGCTCACCAAGCCGGCGTATTAGCGCATCCTCTGACTCCATAAATGGCACTCCCCAATTAACTCGCTATAGGCTACCCTTTAATGACGCTAAAGTTCATCGCTGAACATGTGGCGATAATTGAAAGGCTTTAAATGTCCGTACAGGCTTATATTCTTATTCAAACAGAAGTTGGTAAGGCAGCAAGTGTTGCAAAGGCAGTTTCAGCGATTGCTGGTGTAACTATTGCAGAAGGCGTTACTGGTCCTTACGACGTAATTATGCGAGCTGAATCTGCATCGATGGAGGATTTGGGTCGAACTGTATTAGCAAAGGTTCAAGGAGTTTCTGGAATCACTAGGACTCTAACCTGCCCTGTAACCACCTACTAATTAAAGTTAAGAGCTACTAAAAAAAGTGGCTCTTAATTAATTTAAAGTTAAAACCAGCGAATCATTCCAATAACACCTGCAGTTGCATAGAAAAATTGCAGGAACAAAATACCTTTATGTTTGCCCAGGTATGCCCAAATACCAATTAGCGCCGAAGATATCAGCAGTAGGGTAAACCCAATAAACTCAGCTCCAATATTGGCTGCTACTAACAAAGAATAGACAATTGCGGTTATTACCCCAAGCCATTCAAAAATTCTTACCTTTGTAACCTTAGTCATTTAATACTCCCTTCACTAACTTTATTTGATTACTAAAAGTTTAATGAGCAGATATTGCTCCCCTTAGTTAATCGCCTACTTTCATAACCTTTGCAGCTAATGCACTTTTTAATTCGTTAAATGAAGTAGGAAAAACTGCATGCGGATGCCCGGCAGCAGCCCAGACAACTGAGTAATCATTTAGTGCTTCATCGATTAGCACTATTGATGGAGGATTTAACCAACCTATTGGTGAGACTCCTCCAATTGAGAAACCAGATTTTTCTTTTACATAATCTGCATCAACTCGCTCTAATTTTTCAACCTCTAAATTACTTGCTACTAAATCAGTATCAACCCGATGCCGGCCAGAAGTAATTATCAATAGCGGTGATTGGTCAGGAAGTTTGAATATTAGTGACGAAGCAATTTGTCCAACTTCAATTCCTAGTCCAGATGCGGCTTCTGAAGCACTTTTTGCAGTTTCCGATAGCACTTTAATTTGACCTTTTATTTCATAATTTTGCATGGCAGCGATTACTCGCTTGACCGCTGACTTTTCTAGAACACCATTCATTTTTACCTAGTAATGCTGATAGATCTATTCATTGCAGTTTTAATCAATTTTGTTATTAGTAGCTGATAATCTACGCCACTTTCTTCAATCAACTTTGGATAAACAGATGTTGGTGTAAATCCTGGCATAGTGTTAATTTCATTAATGATCACTTCGCCGGTATTTGAGTAAAAGAAATCAATTCTTGCTAATCCTTCACAACCTGCCGCTGAAAATGCTATCAATGCAGCTTTCTTTATCTGATCCTCAACACCCTTTGGTAAATTAGCAGGTACAAGTAATTTCATAGAATTATCAAGATACTTTGCTTGGAAATCATAAAATTCAAACTCTTTAGAAATAGCGATCTCACCGACTGGTGAAACTGTTAACTTTTCATCAGACTCTAGAACTGCGCACTCAATTTCTTTACCCACTACAGCTTGCTCAATTATTACCTTTGAATCAAAAGTCAGTGCATGTTCTACCGCACCTGCTAACTCTGATATTTGATTCACTTTAGAGGTACCCCTGCTAGAACCACTTCTTGCTGGCTTTACAAATAATGGAACTGAAAGATTACTTGGTAGTTCAAATTTTTTAGAGGTAACTACAATTCCCGGTGCAACTTTTAACCCAGCAGCAGCAAATATTGGTTTGGCATATGACTTATCCATACAAACTGCACTTGCTAAAACTCCAGAGCCGACATACCGTAAACCAATTATCTCTAGCAAGCCTTGAATAGTTCCATCTTCACCATATGGCCCATGTAGTACTGGAAAAACCACATCTATTGCCAGATTTTTTCCACCAGCAATTAATCCTTGGCTAGTAATACTTACCTCAACACCATTTTCTGGAATTATGGGAAGCACGCCATTTACAACCATAAAATTGGAATCTTTTGGTAGGTGGAGCCATTTGCCAGACTTTGTTATACCAATAAGCTCTATATCAAAAAGATTTCTATCAATTGCTTGTAATACGCCATTTGCAGATATGCAAGAGATTTCATGTTCACTGCTTCTGCCACCACAAATTATGGCTACTTTAGTCTTACTCATTAAATTTCAGCCTTAATACTTACCTTCATTAATCTATCCAAGGCATCTTTTGGCTTAAGTGTTTCGGCAACAACATCCGAGACAGCCTCAATAATTGGAACTTCTACGCCTACTCGATGTGCTAATTCCAGCATGGCACCAGCTGAGTAAACACCTTCGACAGTTTTAACTATCTGCTGTCGAGCTTTAACTATTGATCCTGATTTACCTAGGACCTCACCAAAGCTTCTATTTCTAGATAGTGGAGATTGCGCACTTGCTACAAGATCGCCAATACCTGCTAACCCTAAGAATGTAAGTGGCGTAGCACCATAAGCCTCTCCAAGGCGAGCAACCTCAGATAATCCTCTAGTAATCATTAACCCTTGAGTGTTCTCGCCATATCCCATACCCACTGCCATGCCAACAGCAATTGCAATAACACTCTTTGCTGCCCCGGCAAATTCACAGCCAACTAAATCTTTAGATGGGTAAATTCTGAAGTAATTGGTTGAAAACATATCGGTAATAAGATCGATAATTTCTTGATTTTCAGATGCCGCCACAGCTCCTGCTGGTTGTCGCATAATTATTTCATTTGCCAAATTTGGTCCTGTGATTAATCCCAATTTTGATTTTTCTATTCCTAAAACTTCCTGTATTACCTCAGTCATTCTAAACTGAGTATCAACCTCAATACCTTTAAGTGTGCTAATAACTGGTAAATCCGTTGGGAAAAAACCTTTCCATTCCACTAAATTTTCACGCAAAGTTTGAGCAGGAATTGCCACTAAAATTACATCAGCAAACTCAAGCACAGCTTTGATATCAGTAGTTGCCTTTAACTCTCTAGGTAAATCTATGCCTTTAAGAAAGCGGCGATTAGAGTGTCTACGATTTATCTCTCGAACAACTTTCTTATTCCTACCCCAAATTAAAACCTGCTGGCCAGAGTCAACCATTACCTGACCTAGTGTTGTTCCCCAGGCACCAGAACCTAAAACCGCAACTTTTCTCATTTGGCATCCTTTTTATAATTACCCGTTCTTGGTAATTGTGACTTCTTTGGATCAAATATTTCAGTTGGGGCTTTTTCGCCACGTAATTGCTCTAATAATTTTGTAACAGAACTCATAACATATGCGGTTGCTTCTTCAAGTGCAATTGGATCTTCGGATTTTCCATACCATTTTGAAAAATCAAGTGGTTGACCTGCAATCACTTTTACTTTAGTTCGTGGAAAAATTCTAATTTTCTTACTATACGCTGGCAGAATTTTCTGAGCTCCCCATTGCGCACATGGAATTACTGGCGCTTTAGTCAAAATTGCTAATCGTGCAATTCCGGTTTTTGCTTTCATCGGCCAATAATTTTGGTCTCTGGTTAAAGTTCCCTCTGGATAAACTCCAAGTAAGTGTCCAGATTTCAAAAAAGCTATTGCATGCTGCAAAGAATTAGATGCATCTGCTGTTTCCCGCTCTACTGGAATTTGTCCGGCGCCAAGTAAAACTCTGCCAACAATTGGAAGTTTGAACAAGGAAGCTTTCCCTAGATATCTAGGTGCTCGACCATTGTCGTATAAGAAGTGAGTAAAAATTAATGGATCGACATAGGAAATATGGTTGCATACAACAATTGCCCCACCAGACTTAGGTAGGTTCTCAGCACCTTGCCAATCACGTTTAGCTATCAATTTAAGTAATGGTCGGACCACAGATGCGCCGAATTTGAACCAATTTGTGGCCCCTAAGGGTTTACCGCTGGGAGGTGCGTATGAAATTTTCAACTCAGTAGACACCGCTTAATTCTACGGCCAATTCCGGTAATGCCTATAAATGAGCGTAAAAAACGGGACCTCACGCATGAGATCCCGTTTTAATTTACTGCTCAGAAATTAGCGACGACGCTTTGCCTTCTTTGCAACCTTACGAACTGCTTTCTTGGCCTTTGAAACCTTTTTAACTGCCTTTGCAGGTGCAGCCTTTGCTGGTGGAGTTGGAGCAGCACCAAGTTTGCGAGCACCAGAAATTACTTCCTTTAATCCCTTTGCAGGTAAGAAGCGAACTTTCTTGCTGGCTTTAATTTGAATCGTTTCTCCAGTGAATGGATTACGACCCTTACGAGCTGGTCGATCAACTTTTTTGAACTTACCAAAGTCATTGATCATTACATCTTCGCCCTTTGAGATATTGCGAACAACCGCATCAAAAACTACCTCTACAGCGCGAGCAGCCTCTTTCTTGCTGTCACCGAACTGTGGAGCAAGATAGGCGATGAACTGTGCCTTGTTCATTTAATCCCCTTATTTACGCGTAAACATTAAGCATTTGCTTAACTAAGGGTTAATCTATGGGGTGAAGAGAAATACATTGATTAATTAAATCGGTGTGTCGCGAGCAAATTCCTATTTAAAATCAAGGTTTTTTGAAGATTTATAGAAACTCTAAATTATTACTTTAGAGTTTTCGTTTAGCGAATTGGCAGTGTTTTAGGCTTAAAACCAGCTCTTTTTTCTTCAAAATTAGAAACTTGATCAATTTTGGTAAATGTTAGACCAATGTCATCTAACCCTTCCATAAGGCGCCAACGGGTGTAATCATCAATTGCAAATGCAATAGTTGTCCCAGCATAGGAAACAGTTTTGCTATCCAAATCAACCGTAATGGTGGTTTCTGGCTTACTTTCAATCTCTAGCCAGATCTTTTCAATCTCATCTTGGGACAAAATCACCGTCAATAAGCCAGCCTTTTGCGAATTACCACGAAAAATATCAGCAAATCTACTAGAGAGTACAACTTTGAAACCGTAATTTTGTAATGCCCAAACAGCATGCTCACGAGAAGAGCCAGTACCAAAATCTGGGCCAGCAACTAAAATAGTTGCCGTCTTATACTGTGGTTGATTTAATTCAAATGCTGGATCATTACGCCAAGCTGCAAATAACCCATCCTCAAAACCACTTTTAGTAATGCGCTTTAGGTAGACAGCAGGAATAATTTGATCGGTATCGACATTGCTGCGACGAAGAGGTACAGCAGTACCAGAATGCTTAATGAATTTTTCCATTTATAAGTCCGCTGGTGAGGATAGGGTGCCCTTTAATGCTGTAGCTGCTGCTACTAATGGACTGACAAGATGAGTGCGCCCACCTTTTCCTTGCCTGCCCTCAAAATTTCGATTACTTGTCGAAGCTGCGCGCTCGCCTGGCTTTAACTGATCTGGATTCATACCTAAACACATAGAACACCCAGCACTGCGCCATTCTGCTCCAGCATCTAGAAATACCTTGTCTAGGCCTTCAGATTCAGCTTGTAACCTAACTCGAGCTGATCCTGGAACAACTAATAGCCGAAGCGAGCTAGCAATCTTTTTACCTTTAATTACTTCGGCCGCAGATCTTAAATCTTCAATTCTGCCATTTGTACAAGAGCCTAGAAATACCGTGTCTACCTTAATTGATTTAAGCGGTGTACCAGGTTTTAAATCCATATATTCAAGGGCTCGCTCTGCGGCTCCTCGATCCTCAGGGTTAGTAAAATCAGCAGGATTTGGGACAGACTCACTTAGTGGCAATCCTTGACCTGGATTTGTTCCCCAAGTTACAAATGGCGCCAAGTCGTCGGCATTTAAATAAATTTCTTTATCAAAGGTTGCATCACTATCTGTTACTAAGGTTCTCCAATAAGCCAAGGCTAAATCCCAGTCAGCTCCACTTGGGGCATGCGGTTTTCCTTTTACATAATCAAAGGTTGTTTGATCTGGCGCAATCAGCCCAGCCCTAGCACCAGCTTCGATAGACATATTACAGATTGTCATTCGAGCCTCCATTGATAACGCCCTGATTGCACTTCCACGGTATTCAAGTACATAACCCTGTCCGCCACCTGTACCAATTTTTGCAATTACCGCCAAAATAATATCTTTACTTGTTACCCCGGGCTTCAAATTTCCATCGACATTGATAGCCATAGTTTTTGGCCTAATCAATGGCAAGGTCTGAGTTGCAAGCACATGCTCAACCTCACTAGTTCCAATTCCAAACGCTAATGCACCAAATGCACCATGTGTTGATGTATGTGAGTCACCACAGACAATGGTCATACCTGGCTGAGTAATACCTAGTTGAGGTCCAACTACATGCACAATTCCTTGTTCCACATCACCTAGTGAGTGAATTCGAACGCCAAACTCAGCGCAATTTTTCCGCAAGGTATCTACCTGTAATTTAGAAACAGGATCTGCAATTGGCTTATCGATATTTAAAGTCGGAACATTATGATCTTCAGTAGCAATAGTTAAATCTGGTCTTCTAACTTTACGATCAGCTAAGCGCAAGCCATCGAATGCTTGTGGGCTTGTTACCTCGTGAATCAAGTGCAGATCAATGTAAAGTAAATCTGGCTCACCGGCGGTAGAGCTAACTACATGCTCTGCCCAAATCTTTTCCGCCAATGTCTTGCCCATTGCAACTTATCCTTTCGATGCCTATCTGAATTTGCTTCTCACCTATTGAGATGGCATTATCAGAGTATGGACAGAAAGAATAGCGGAGTCGGCGTCCTAGACAAAGCGGTAAAAATACTTGCTGCATTAGAGGCAGGGCCACAGTCACTTGGCGAACTTGTCTCAACAACTGGAATTGCACGGCCGACAGCACATAGATTGGCAGTTGCCCTTGAGTTTCATCGACTTGTATCACGAGATTTCTCAGGAAGATTTATTTTAGGAGCCCGCTCCTCTGAACTTGCTGCTGCTGCTGGTGAAGATAAGTTGTTAGCGATTGCTGCCCCATCACTAACAGCGCTTAGAGATGCAACTAGTGAGAGTGCGCAGCTTTATCGAAGGCAAGGCGATCGTAGAATATGTGTTGCAACTGCAGAGAGATTAACTGGATTAAGAGATTCTGTTCCAGTTGGCACGGTCTTAACTATGCAGGCGGGTTCTGCAGCTCAAATACTTCTTGCATGGGAGGATCCAGAGAAACTTCATCGCGGTTTAGTAAACGCTAAATTCACAGCAGCAAATTTAGCTGCTGTCCGCAGGCGCGGCTGGGCACAATCAGTTGGTGAACGAGAAGCTGGCGTTGCATCGGTATCAGCACCGGTGCGAGGACCAAATAATAAAGTAATTGCTGCGGTAAGTATTAGTGGGCCTATGGAACGGTTAAGTAGACAACCTGGAAGAATTCATGCCGCTGCAGTAGTTGCTACCGCTGCCCGATTAAGTGAACACTTAGCAAAAAACAATAAGTAAACAAAACTAACGTAGCTCCGAGGGGATTCGAACCCCCGTAGCTGGCTTGAGAAGCCAGAGTCCTAGGCCACTAGACGACGGAGCCGTACGGTAAATCTTAAATCGCTGGGGTACCAGGACTCGAACCTAGACAGGCTGAACCAGAATCAGCAGGGCTACCAATTACCCCATACCCCAATATTTAATTTTAAGCAGTTAAAGAATACCCTGCGTTAAATTTATTTGGAAATTACCGCCTTTATTCGCGCAATTGAACGCTCTTTCCCTAATAACTCCAATGACTCAAAAAGCGGTGGCGAAATATGAGATCCAGTAACCGCTATTCGAATTGCGCTGAAGGCAATACGAGGTTTTAGTCCTAAATCCTCGATTAAGGCAATACGAAGCACTTCCTCGATTTTCTGGTGTGTCCAATCAGTTAAATTTTCAACTTTGGCAAGGGCTGTAGATAAAACTTTTTGCGATGAATCATCTAATAACTTAGGTAACTCTTCTGGATCTACTGAGAAATTCTTCACAAATAAGAAGTTGAGCATTTGAGGAATTTCAGATAATTTCACAATGCGCTCCTGGATTATTGGTAATGCAGATTTAACAACATTAATCTCTTCGGGCGTTCCAGAAATTACCTGACCTTTTATTAGGAATGGTATTGACCACTCTAGGAACTTATCAATATCTAGCGCTCGAATTTTATCGCCATTAATTGCCTCGAGTTTTTTCATATCAAACCTTGCTGGACTACTGTTAACGCGCTCTACTGTGAATAACTCAACAAGCTCTTGCATAGTTATATTCTCTTTATCATCTCCTGGGGACCAACCTAGTAATGCTAGGTAGTTACAAATTGCCTCTGGCAGGAAACCTTGCTCTCGATACCAAGCAATCGAAACTTCCCCATTGCGTTTTGATAATTTTGCATTGTCTTGCCCCATAACAAATGGAAGGTGGGCAAACAAAGGATAATCTTTAGGATCAACACCCATCGCTTGATAAACTCGAATTTGTCTTGGAGTAGATGAGAGTAAGTCCTCGCCTCTCAAAACATGTGTAATTTTCATTAATATGTCATCTACGGCGACAGCTAATGTGTATAAAGGTGAACCGTCTGCACGTGCTAACACAAAGTCTGGAACAAATTCATGCTCAAACTTAACTTCACCACGGATTAAATCTACAAAAGTAGTTTCGCCCTTTGGCATTCGCATTCGTACAACTGCTTTGCGGCCCTGACTTTTATAACTACTAACCTGCTCATCACTTAAGTCACGGCATTTTCCATCATAACCAGGAGCTTTATTATTTTTCATCTGCTCCTGGCGACGAGCTTCTAACTCTTCTGAGCTACAGTAACAATAGTAAGCATCACCTTGATTAATAAATTTTTGCGCCCATTCAGCATATATATCTAATCTTTGCGATTGTAGGTAAGGACCTAAATCTCCACCTACCTCAGGACCTTCATCCCAATTAAGCCCAAGCCATTTAAGTGTTTCAATTGCAGCTTGAATATATTGGTCAGTAACTCTTTCAGTATCTGTATCTTCGATTCTAAATATTAATTTTCCACCTGTATGTCTAGCGTAAGCCCAATCAAACAATGCAGTTCTAATATTGCCAACATGTAGATCGCCAGTAGGTGAAGGTGCGAATCTCACGCGAACTTGAGAATTAGTTGGCACGAGATGACACCTTGTTTGTTAAAGTACCTAAGCCATCAATCGATATTGAAATCGTTGACCCAGCTGGCATTGGTCCTATTCCCGCAGGAGTACCTGTCAAAATAACATCACCAGGTAATAGAGTCATCACATTTGTAACGAATTCAATAATCTTTGGCACTTTAAATATCATTTCAGAAAGCATAGATGACTGTTTAATTTCTCCATTTAATGTAGCACTTATTTTCTGATCACCCGGAATAAATTCTGTTTCGATCCATGGACCAAGTGGGCAGAAAGTGTCAAAACCTTTGGCTCTGGTCCATTGACCATCTTTTTTCTGCAAGTCCCGTGCAGTCACATCATTGGCTAATGTATAACCAAAAATAACATCGGTTGCTTTCTCCGCAGGAACTTCTTTACAAATTCTACTTATAACAATTGCTAGTTCTGCTTCATGGTCCACACGTTCGCTCATTTTTGGCCAGATTATTGTTTCATTAGGGCCAGTTACTGCAGTATTTGGTTTAATAAATATTATTGGTTCAGTTGGGACTACAGAATCCATTTCAGCAGCATGGTCTGCATAATTTTTTCCTATACAAACAACTTTACTCCTAGGGATGACTGGTGCTAATAATTTTACTTCAGATAATTTAACTGTCTTATCTTGTGGGACTATTCCTGCGTATATTGGATCCCCTCGTAACACTAAAATTACATCTTTATCATTTAGTATTCCAAAGAGTGGATCAGTACCAAAACCTAATTCTGATGGAGCTGAGAACCTAACAATACGCATTAGGTCATCTTACAACTGATCAGTTGCCTTTCCTGATTCTGCAATTCTCTCTGCCAATACAGTGGCAATTCGATGCCTCCTACCTGAAGGCCTTTCTGCTGTTAGTTTCCAGCCTGGAACAATTATTGTGCTGCCAGGTATTGGCACACGGCCTAAATGCTTTGCAATGAGTCCACCAATTGAATCAACATCTTCGACTTCGTCTTCGGTAAATTTAGTCTCAAATTGCTCGGCAAAATCTTCAACGTGAAGTCGAGCCGAAATTCTTGCTTTATTTTCGTCCAACCATTCTATTTCTTCTGTTTCGTTATCGTCATATTCATCAGATATTTCGCCAACAATCTCCTCTAATATGTCTTCAATTGTAATAATTCCTGCAGTTCCACCATATTCATCAACAACTATTGCCATGTGTATCTGGTCGCGTTGCATTTGTTTAAGCAAGTCATCAGCGGTTTGACTCTCAGGAACAAATGTTGCTTTACGTAGGTGTTCCTCAACTTTCTCACTTAATTCCGAGTTGGGATTATCATGAACTCTCTTAGCTAAATCCTTAACATAAGCGATACCTACAACATTATCTAAGTTATCTGCTATGACTGGAATGCGCGTAAACCCTGAGCGAAGCGCTAACGATAATCCTTGTCGAACGGTTTTATCTGCCTCTATCCAGACCATTTCTGTTCTGGGCACCATTAATTCTCGAACTAAAGTTTCACCAAGATCGAAGACTGAATGAATCATTTCGCGTTCTGATTCCTCAACAAACCCACTCTCACTTGCTTGATCTACCATGTCTCTAAATTCAGCTTCTGTTGAAAAGGGACCAGATTTGAATCCTTTGCCAGGAGTAATGGCATTTCCAATACCTATTAGAAGTGTTGTGAGCGGGCCTAATAATTTCGATAATAAGACAGCTGATGTAATTGCCGGGCGCGCCCACTTAATTGCATGTTGTTTACCCAATGTCCGTGGTCCAACTCCCACGACGACATACGAGATTGCAACCATTAAGGAAATTGCACCAAATAAGGCTAACGCTTTATTAGAGTTTTGTTCAACAAAAAAAGTTGCGACCAAAGCGGTAGCGGTTAGTTCACAGGTTTTTCTTACTAATAGAATTACATTTAAAAACCTAGCAGGATTTTCAACAAAGTTTTCAAAGCGCTTTTTATACTTTGGCTTAGATTCAACTATTTCTTCAATAAGTAGACGAGAAAGAGATGTCAGTGCTGATTCACTTCCTGCCAAAAATCCAGCAACAAGAAGAAGAAAAATAATTAGTAACAGAGTTCCAATACTCATTTAAGTGCTCTCCATTGATTAAGGAAATCTTCCTGCATTTTGAACATAACTGATTCATCTTCTATCTCTTCGTGATCAAATCCGAGTAGATGAAGCACACCATGAACCGTCAGTAGTTCAATTTCTAGGTCAGTAGATTGTTTCCCATTTTTTGCTGCAAACTCTGGACACAAAACTATGTCCCCAATAATTCCAGGACCATTTGAAGCGCTGTCTGGCTTAATCTCATCCATCGGAAAAGACATTACATCTGTTGCGCCTGAGAGATTCATCCACTTCTGGTGAAGTTCTTCCATTTCAATCTCGTTAACAAGTCTAATTCCTAGCTCTGAATCAGGATGTATGCCTAATTTAGTCAAAGAAAAATCAGCTAGTGAGATGAGGCGTGCCTCATCTAATTGATAATTAGTTTTATTCTCTAAATCTATCTTCATATCTGCTACTCATAAATGAGTAATTAGCGATCACCTTTTCCGCTTCTTATTGGAAATGTTGACTTTGAAATATTCTCATCCCAATTTCCATAAGCTGTAACTATTTCACCAACTAGCCTATTTCTTACAACATCTTCTGCCGTTAGATAAATGAAGGATATATCCTCAACTTCTTTTAGTATGTCTGGCACAATTTTTAATCCAGATTGTGAATTATTTGGTAAATCTACCTGAGTTATGTCACCGGTAACTACCATTTTTGATCCAAAGCCTAATCTAGTAAGAAACATTTTCATTTGCTCAGCAGTTGTATTTTGTGCTTCATCAAGAATTATAAAGGCATCATTTAAAGTTCTACCACGCATATATGCAAGTGGAGCAACCTCGATAATTCCAGAGGTCATTAATCTAGGGATAGCATCTTGATCAATCATGTCGTGAAGCGCGTCAAAAAGTGGCCTAAGATAAGGATCAATTTTTTCGTGCAAAGTTCCAGGCAGAAAACCCAATCTCTCACCGGCCTCAACTGCCGGCCTAGTCAGAATAATTCTATTAACTTGCTTTGCCTGTAGTGATTGAATCGCTTTAGCCATTGCTAAATATGTTTTTCCGGAACCAGCTGGACCAATTCCAAAAGTAATTGTGTTTGAATCAATTGCATCAACATATTTTTTCTGATTTGAAGTTTTAGGTCGTATTGTCTTGCCGCGATTACTGAGAATATTTAATGATAAGACTTCAGCAGGGTGCTCTGATGGATCCTGGGTTAACATAGAGATAGATCTGCTCACCATGTCTACGTTTAAATTTTGACCTGAACGCAAAAGTGCGATCAACTCATTTATAAGTGTTGAGAATAAAGTTACTTTTTCGGCGTCGCCTTTTACATATATTTCATTTCCTCTTAAAGTAATCGATAGCTGAGGAAATTGCTTCTCAATAATTCTAAGGTAGGAATCATTTGGTCCGACAAGGGCAACCATAGGAAAATTGGTTGGTACCGTGATTACTTTGGGGTCCATTAATCTAATTCTATATTTAACCGGGCGGCCAGGCGAATGTTCGGCCACCTAGTAGGTGTAAATGAGCGTGGAAAACAGACTGACCGGCACTTTCTCCCGTATTTATATTGGTCCGGTAACTGTCGATCCCAAATTCCCTGGCAACGCTAGATGCCATATCGAAAATTTCACCCACCAATGCTAAATCAAATTCTGCAACTTTGGCCATATTTTCAAAATGTTGGTTGGGAATAACTAATACATGTATTGGTGCTTGTGGGGAGATATCTTTAAAAGCAGTAACTCGATCTGACTTTTTTACTGTTTCAGCCGGAATCGACCCAATTACAATTTTACAAAATAGACAATCCATTTTTACCACCTACCAAGTTTAGTTTGCAATGCAGACATAGCCGCAAAACCAGCATGTGCAGAACGAAGGATAGGAGCACCCAATCTGACTACGGTTGCATTAGTAGATGAGAACAGTTGAAGCTCCTCCTCTGTTATTCCCCCTTCTGGGCCAACTATCAGATATATTCTATCTAAATTCACCGCTAATGTTATTTCACTGAATTTTTCTTTTGCAGATTCATGAAAAACTATTGCAAATCCTGTTTTTATCTCATTAAGAATCTCATTAGTACTCATCTGATTATCAACTATAGGTAATCTAAATCTCTTTGACTGCTTACAGGCCTCCTTAACTGTAATCATCCATTTTTCGCGCGAATCTGATTGCCACTTGCTAATTGAACGCTGTGAGCTCCAAGGAATGATTCGATCAGCACCCGAAACCGTAACCAGCTCAAGCATTTCCTTATTTCTATCTGACTTTGTAAAGGCTTGGACTACTACCAATTCCGGTTTTTCTGTATGAGTTTCACCTGTATTTTCTATTCTTATTGCAAGAGATTTCTTACTAATCTCCGATATAGGTCCTGATATCCATTTTCCGTGACCATCAGATACATAAACTAATTCTCCAACAGATAATCTTAAAACTTTTATTGCATGATGAGCTTCCTCATTTTCAATACTTTGTATACTTTCAGTGCTTATTTTATCGACAAAAAATAAATTAGACACTATTTAAAAACTCTTTTAACTTTATCAAAGAAACCTTGGTCTTCATTAGTATTTATTTTCACTTTATCTAGACCCTCGTTACGAATATCAGAAATTTTCTTCAGTAATTCACTTTGCTCCTTACTCAACTTCATCGGGGTTAATACTTGTATATGAACTATTAAATCTCCCCGGCCCGATCCTCTTAGTTTTGTAACCCCTAAGCCTCTTAGTAAAACAACTGAACCGCTTTGGGTGCCCTCTTTAATTTCAATTTCTTGTTTTCCGTCTAATGTATCAATGAAAACTTTAGTACCGAGTGCAGCAGACGTCATAGGAATTGAAATTGAAATGTGTAGATTGTTTTCTTCCCGAATTATGTATTCATGTGGAGTCTCAACAATTTCAACATAAAGATCACCGGGAGAACCGCCACCAGGACCTACTTCTCCCTGACCATTTAATTGAATACGGTTTCCTGTTTCAACTCCAGCAGGTATTTTTATAGGAATGCTTTTTTTAGCTCTAACTCGACCGTCGCCAGCACACTCACCGCAAGGATCGGAAATGATAGAACCAAATCCCTGACAACTGTTACATGGACGGCTAGTCATTACCTGGCCCAAAATAGATCTAGCAACTTGTTGAGTTTCTCCCCTGCCTTTGCAAACATCACATGTTCTTGGCTTGGAGTTGTTTGCACATCCTGATCCATTGCATCTACTACAGATAACTGCTGTTTCTACGTTTAGTTCACGATCGCAACCAAATGTCGCTTCTAATAGATCCACCTCAACTCTAATTAAGGCATCTTGCCCTGGTCGATTTCTTGGCCGAGGACCACGCTGTTGTCCGCCTCCAAAAAATGCATCCATAATGTCACTAAATCCAAATCCGCCACCACTACCGAAACCGCTAAACCCATTACCACCTAAGTCATAGTTCTGACGCTTTTCTGGATCACTTAAAACTTCGTAGGCAGCAGTAATTTCCTTGAACTTTTCTGCCATCTTCGGGTCTGGATTCACATCTGGGTGATAGCTCCGCGCAAGTTTTCTATAAGCTTTTTTTATTTCATCGAAACTTGCGTCACGGTCAACACCTAGAGTTTCATATAATTCTGACATAAGGTTATTTATTCTCTGTTAAGAATCGACCAACATAATTTGCAACGGCATTTACTGCACTAATAGAGGATGCGTAATCCATTCTAGTAGGGCCTAATATTCCTAGTGCACCAACTTCGGCATAACCCACAGTAACAAGGCTAGTATTTTTGAAACTCTTCTCACTTTGCTCATCTCCAATTTTGACTCTCACTGAGGAATTAGATCCTGAAAGTAACCTCAATAAAACTACTTGCTCCTCTAGGGATTCTAAAATAGATTGCATGCTATTAGAAAGATCCTGATTAGCTCGGGCCAAATTAGAAGTTCCTGCATAAACAACTTTTTCTTCAGGATGTTCAATTGCCATTTCAATTATAGTGGTAATTATTACTATCACATTAGATTTATCATTACCAGAATAGTTATTAATTACTCCCTCTAAGGTACTTGCTACATTTGAAAGTGATTGCCTTGCAATTCTATTATTCAACTTTTTATGCAAGTCTGCTAGTGAGCCCTCTGTAATATCAAATGGAAGTTCCACCATTCTTTGCTCAACTCTTCCGGTATCTGTGATTAATATGACCATTAATCTAGAACTATTTAGAAGAACTAATTCTATGTGTCTTACTTTTGCTTTAACTAGTGAGGGATATTGAACAACTGCAACCTGTTTGGTGACTTGTGCTAGTAATTTAACAGTCCTAGAAATAACATCATCCAAGTCAGTTGCTCCGTCAAGAAAATTTTCAATTGCTTTCCTTTCGGGATTTGACAGTGGTTTGACCTCTGATAGTTGATCTACAAAAACTCTATAGCCTTTATTTGTTGGAATTCGGCCCGCACTTGTGTGCGGCTGAGTAATTAAACCAGCATCTTCCAGCACAGCCATTTCATTTCTAATTGTTGCAGGCGATACACCTAGTCCTGAGCGAGTTGCAAGAGTTTTAGATCCAACGGGTTCTTCAGTTGCCACATATTCATCAACAATGGCCTTAAGAATCTTAAGTTGTCTGCCTTGCATACTTTTACTCATATGCCAACGCTACTACAAGAGGATTTCTCGGACTATTCGATCAGCAATGAGCCTGCCATTTAAGGTCAATGTAGCTCTGCCATTTTGCCAGTCCGATTGATTAAGATGACCAGTTTTTACATACGTAGATAGATCCTGAATTTGCTGGTTATTCAAACTTTTAGTTTCAATTCCACTTGTTAATCTAATTGAAAGCATTAATCGCTCACTTTCAATTTGCGAAGCTTGCAAAATCTCAGAGTCTTGAATCGGCAATTCATTTTTTTGTATTTTTTCCTTATAACTGTTGGGATGCTTCACATTCCAAAATCTCTCACCATTAATATGTGAATGCGCTCCGGGACCTATCCCCCACCAATTTTCTCCATTCCAGTATGAAAGATTGTGTTGGCTTTTTGAGTCATTCTTTGCCCAATTACTTAACTCATACCAGTGAAATCCTGCAGTAGAGAAGGATTTATCTGCCACTAAATACTTTTCGGCAGTCAAGTCATCATCTATTTGTTCGATCTCGCCTCGTTTTATTTGAGCCGCTAGTTTAGTTCCCGGCTCCACTATTAAGGCATAAGCAGATATATGAGAAATCGGAAGAGATAACGCAGAATCAATTGATTGTTGCCAATCTTGCATGCTCTCTCCTGGTGTGCCATAGATTAGATCAACTGAAATCTCATTAAACCCTAATTCTTTTGCCCAACCGGTAACCTTTGGTAGATTCTCAGGATTGTGAGTTCTATCTAAAGTTTTTAGCACATGCGGTACTGCAGATTGCATTCCAAATGAGAGTCTATTTATTCCAACATCAAGAAATTGACTCAACTTATCTTTATCGACTGAGTCTGGATTAGCCTCTAGCGTAATTTCAGCGCTATCAGCTAAGTGAAAATCTGATTTAATTTTATTGATTACTTTTCCGATATCTAATGGCTGCATCAATGATGGAGTTCCACCACCAAAAAATATGGAACCAACTGTTATCTCTTGGCCTATTTTATTTTTTGCTAAATCTATTTCCTGATTTGCTAAATCAATATAAGCACCTGAAATCTCATTTAAACCTGATGTAATCTTAAGCTCAGAAGGTGTATAGGTATTAAAGTCGCAATATCCGCAGCGCTTACTGCAGTACGGTATATGTATATAAAATGCCAGTTTCAATTATTTCTTCTTTTCACTCGCTTTATCTGAATCGGTAGTTAATGCTGCAATAAATGCCTCCTGCGGAACCTCAACTCGCCCCACCATTTTCATTCGCTTTTTACCCTCTTTTTGCTTCTCTAAAAGTTTACGTTTTCTAGTGATATCACCGCCATAGCATTTAGCTAATACATCTTTCCTGATAGCCCTAATATTTTCTCGAGCAATTATCTTGGCACCGATTGCTGCCTGAATTGGTACTTCAAATTGTTGACGTGGAATTAGTTCATGTAATTTTCCAGTCATTGATACTCCATAGGCATATGCTTTGTCGCGGTGAACTATTTGACTAAATGCATCAACTTTCTCACCTTGCAAAAGAATATCTACCTTAACTAAATCTCCTGCTTCCTCAGCAATTGGTTCATAATCCAAAGAGGCATATCCTCGGGTTCTAGATTTTAACTGGTCAAAAAAATCAAAAACTATTTCAGCTAATGGCAGGGTATAGCGAATTTCTATTCTATCTTCAGAGAGATAATCCATTCCTTTTTGCACGCCTCGTCGCTGCTGGCATAGCTCCATTATTGTTCCAATAAACTCACTTGGAGCTAAAATAGTTGCCTTAACGATTGGTTCCATAACCTCTGCAATTTTTCCATCCGGATATTCTGACGGGTTTGTAACAACTAATTTTTTTCCATCATCTAATGTAACGTTATAAACCACGCTTGGAGCTGTTGAAATTAGAGTTAATCCTGCTTCTCTTTCTAATCTTTCTCGCACAATCTCCATATGAAGTAGGCCTAAGAATCCACACCTAAATCCAAAGCCAAGTGCTGCTGAGGATTCTGGTTCAAAAACTAAAGCTGCATCATTTAGTTGTAATTTATCAAGCGCCTCGCGCAGCATTGGGTACTCAGCACCATCTAGTGGAAATAGACCAGAGAAAACCATTGGTTTTGGATCTTTATATCCTGCTAACGCTATTTTTGCCGGATTGTTATATGTAGTTACGGTATCGCCTACTCGAGATTGTCTAACGTCCTTTACGCCAGTAATTAGATAACCGACTTCGCCAACTCCAAGGCCATTACTGGCCATTGGCTCAGGTGAAATTACGCCAACTTCTAACATTTCATGGCGCACTCCAGTTGAGTACATTTGAATTTGATCTCTTGGGGATAGGTGGCCATCTACAACTCTTACATATGTAACAACACCCCGATATGAGTCATAAACAGAATCAAAGATTAACGCCCGAGTAGCGGCTTTCGGATCGCCAACTGGTGGTGGAATTTGTTTCACAATTTGATCCAATAGAACTTCGACACCTTCACCAGTTTTGCCAGATACACGCAAACAATCTTCTGGTTTACAGCCAATCAGGTTGGCAAGTTCTTCAGCAAATTTCTCGGGTTGGGCGGCAGGTAGATCAATCTTGTTTAACACTGGAATTATTGTTAAATTATTTTCCATTGCTAGATAAAGATTTGCCAAAGTTTGAGCTTCAATACCTTGAGCACAATCGACAAGAAGAATTGCACCCTCACAGGCAGCTAGAGATCTTGAAACTTCATAAGTGAAATCAACATGGCCTGGCGTATCAATCATATTTAAAATGTAATCTTGATTATCTATCCCAGATCTCCATGGCAATCGCACTGCCTGGCTTTTAATTGTGATTCCACGCTCTCGCTCAATATCCATTCGATCTAAATACTGTGCGCGCATATTTCTATCTTCTACAACGCCAGTAATTCCAAGCATTCGATCAGCGAGTGTGGATTTACCATGATCAATGTGTGCAATTATGCAAAAATTTCTTATTTGTTCAGGTTTGGTTGCAGCAGGCTGCGGAGATTTAGCAATTGAAATAGCAGGCATCTATGCCTTAAAAAAGTCTAAGAAATTAACGAATACCAGCTTTGTTGGCCAATTTAGCCAGCGCTGATTTTTTGTTTGCTGCATTGTTAGCATGAATTACACCTTTTGAAACAGCCATATCTAATGAACGAGAAGCATCTCTGAATTCAGATTTAATCTTTGCAGCATCACCAGCAACTACTGCTTCACGGAATTTACGAATAGCAGTACGAAGAGCAGAACGGTAAGCCCGGTTTCGATCCTGTGCCTTGTTGTTGGTACGGATTCGCTTAATCTGAGACTTAATATTTGCCACTTGGGATTACCTTTTCTCGTTTAGTTTGAAACTTATTTCAAGATCGCAAGGGTATCAGCGCTAGTCATTACGCTCAAACTGAGCCTTATTATCGAGTTCCCCTTGCTGAAGATACGGTCATTAGAGCCCTTTCAAGGGCATATTTAGGATCTGCAGCCGCCCCTTTAATATCAGCATCAAGGGCAGCTAGCGCAATCACTGCTTTTGATAATCCGCTTTCACTCCAACCAGATAATTGACGCCTAGCCTTTTCAATTTGCCAAGGCGGTAAAGCAAGAGAGGAAGCTAATTCGTAGGGATTAAGCCCTTTAGAACTTCCTGATACCTTTGCAAGAGTCCTAAATGATGAAGCTAAAGCACTAACGATTAATACTGGATCTGTTCCTGTTGCAAGTGCATTACGTAAACTTATTAGCGCTTCAGCAGTTCTACCATCAACTACCGCATCTGCTACATCAAACCCAGTACTTTCCACTCTTCCTTGCTGGTATTTTGCTACATCATCCTGATCAATAGTTTTTTGAAGAGCAACATCAGATGCAAGTTGAGAACATGCTGCACCTAGTTCACGTAAGTCACTACCTAAAGAATCTATCAATGCCTGAACTGCCTCAGTAGTAATTTTTCGCCCTAATACTTTAAATTCATTCCGGATAAACTCCGCTTTTTCACTATCCTTTTTAATTGCTTCGGCAGAAAATACTTCAGGCTGAAGCTTTTTAACCTTATCTATTAATCCTTTACCTTTTACCCCACCTTTATGCCAAAGTACTAAAAGTAAATTACTGTCTTCATCTTCTAAATAAGCCAATACTTCATCAGCACATTCAGCTGTTAAATCCTGAGTATCTCTAATAACAACAATACGCTGGTCACCAAATAAAGAAGGAGCTAGTGAATCAGTTATCACTCCAACCTCTAACTCATCTGCGTGCAAATTAGAAATCTGTGCATTAGGAAATCTTGAACTTACATTAGTAATTACACGGTCAGCTAATAGTGCTTCTGGTCCTTGAATTAATACTAACCCCACCTGATTTTCCACCATTCTTTGCCGACAACCCTGATCTTATTGGTTGATATAACAGATATGCCACCAGATTGATCAGTGCGCCAAACTTTTGCGCCTCTATTGGCTAATTCATTGATGAATTTTCCATCAGGATGGCCATAAGAATTTCCCTCACCCACACTGATAATCGCGACCTTTGGATTCAGCATCTCCAGCATAGGTAGATATTGATAGGCAGAGCCATGATGAGAAACTTTTAAGACATCCACCTGAGTGAGTAATCCTGATTTATAGATTGCTTCCTGTACCTCAGGTTCGATATCGCCTCCGGAAAAAAGTGAAATATTATTATTCTTTATTATCACTGAGATGCTGGAATTATTGACTCTTGATCCATCCCCTGGAAGCTTATTGAATTCATTGACTTGCCTTTGAGGCCATAAAACTTGAATGTTTGTGTTATTACTATCAAAGAAATAGCGATCTCCAGCAAAAACGCTCTTGACTGTCTTTCCAGATAGCTGCTTCATAACTACTTCATAAGCTGCCTCTGGTTCATACAAATTAGAAATCCATACTTCACCAATCACTCTATTTTCTAGAACAGCTGAAATAGCACCCACATGATCGGCGTGGAAGTGAGTCAAAATCAATAATGGTATCTCTCTTATTTTTAATGACTTCAGGCATTGATCAATTGCCTTTGAGTCAGGCCCAGTGTCAATAACAATGGCAGACTTTTTTCCTAAGTTAATTACTAAGCCATCACCTTGTCCAACATCACAATTAACTATTTGCCACCCCTTACCAGGCCAAGAAGAGGTTGTCACTACAACTTGTGTAATCATGATGATTAGCAACAGACTTGCAAGTTTTCTTCTGTCCGTAAAAATCATTACAAGTAAAAGGAAAATACCAAGTAGGGCAACTTTTGTGTTAGAAAAGTATAAAGATGGAAAGCCCGCCATTAAGTCGCTAGTAAAGACAATATAATTGGCTAAAAATGAGGCAATATTAAAAAGTACTTGACCAATATTTGATATTAGCGGTGTAATTATTGCGCTTAAGAAACCTAAAACTGTAATTGGCGCAATTACTGGAGCTACTAAAATATTAGATGGAACCGTTGCCGAAGAAATCTCATTTGAAAGCAGAATAATTACTGGCAGGCAAAATAGAGTTGCACTTATTGGTATTGAAACCGCTTGTAATAGAAATTTTGGCTTTAAACTCAACTCAAACCTCTGCTCAAATCGTGGTGATAAGAACAAGATTCCAGCTGTGGCCAGTACTGACAAGGCAAAGCCAGGATCGATTGCCTGAAATGGATCAAGTAAAATAAGCATGGTAATTGCTGCCCCTAGAGATGGCACACCAAGTGATCTTTCACCGCGTATACGAGCTAACAGAATTACCAATGTCATTACTGCTGCTCGTAATACTGAGGGTGTGGGCCTTACTAAAAAGATAAACAAAAATAGAATAATTAAAACCAGTATTATTCTATTTCTTAATCTTTTGACAAAAAATTGCAAAAACCAAAGCAAAAAACTAGCAACTAAAACAAAATTAGCACCGCTAACTGCTGTTAAGTGCGAAAGCCCTACTTTTCGCATTTGTTCCTGAAACTCCTCACTTTGTAGTGAGGTATCACCTAGAACCAGGCCTGGTACTAATTGTGAGGACTTTGACCCATTTGATAAATCTCTAAAATCACTCCGAATTTTCTCTGTAGAATTAAATAGATTTCTGGATGGGCTTAATATAGAGACTGAATTATTTGCAATAGCAAGAGCTGCCACCTTTCTCTCTCTGGTTTCAATTATTCGAGCCGTAAACTTGATTTTTTGATCAATCATTAAGTTGACAGTTGATGGAAGCTTCACTCTAATCGGCAGATTTAACTTCATTTCATTAATCTTTGTTGTCTTCAAAAGCAGACTAAATTCATCATTGAGTTGATTTGAGCCACTTATTTTTCCACTTTTTAATACTGGGTCAGTTCTGATTACCCCTTCAATACTCACCGTGGTATTAAAATTGCTGACTAGATAGCTATTTTCTAATGTGACTTGTTTTATCCACATCGCACATATCCCAATTACTACTGTAACTAGAATAATTCTTATACTTTTGTTCTGACTTAATACAATTAAAACAATTGCTGTCAGTACTAAAAGTACCCTCAAGTTAGGGAAAAAACCGGTGAATGCAACGGCTAGCCATAGAGTTATGCTGATTACAAATAGCGGTACCTCTAGAAGACTCGCAATAATCCCATTATCTCTTCGAATTTTGATCCGCCTAGTCCTGATATCTTTTTTAATTCATCAACAGAATTAATTCGACCCACTTTTACTCGATAATCAATGATTCTTTGGGCGGTAACTGGACCAATTCCAGGCAATGTATCTAGCTGAGCAATAGTGGCTCTATTAATATCAAGGGGATTATCAATTGTTACTTTTCTAGGTTTAGATTTTGATGAGTAGTTCTTGGTGGGGCCAACCAATATTTGCTCGCCATCAACCAAGACACGAGCCAGATTTATATCACTGATATCGACTCCTCTGAGTTGATTTCCAGCGGCTTTAATCGCATCTATAACTCTGGAGCCTTGTGGAAGCTGGTAGACACCTGGGTTTGTAACTTTGCCAGCAACATTTATTATCAGTTGTGTAGTGATGGTTTCAACTGGGGCTGGGATTTCTATCAGTGCCTGACTTACTTGCTCTGTGGGCCTTGAATTAAAGTAGTAGAAGCTACCTAATCCAATCATGACTGCAAAAATAATGGATAAAGCGCGTTTTTGATCAGGAGTTATGTTTAATTCGTTCATTCGCCTATTTAATATAAAAATTGAGAATAATTTATCGAAGGTTATTTTTTTGTGGAAAACTGGCAGTATTTACTGCATAAAGTAAAATTATAAATACATAAAGGCTTAAAGTAATTCTATTTTTCTTGCTAAGGCTCCTCCAACCATTGCATGTAATTTTGTGCCCTCTGGTAAATACTCCTCTGAAATTATCTCTCCTTGCTCATGGACTGCACTAACAAGATCGCCTCTACTAAATGGAATTATGGCCTTTATTTCAACTTTAGGCTTTGGTAGTGCTGCTTCAACAGCCCTTATGAGATTTTCTATGCCATAACCTGTACGAGCAGAGATTGCATATGCATTTGATTCTTTTCGTAAAATCTCCATCAGGACTTCTGGCGAGGCAACATCAGCTTTATTAACCGCAATTATTTCCATAATCTCACCACCCCCGATTTCATTTATTACCTCTCGAACAGCTCGCAATTGTTCAAATGGGTCTGGATGAGAACCATCAACAACATGGACAATTAAATCGGCTTCTGAAACCTCTTCTAAAGTTGACTTGAATGCCTCAACTAATTGATGAGGTAGATGTCTAACAAATCCGACCGTATCAACTAGCGTATAAATCCGACCATCTGCACTCTCGGTTTTCCTTACCGTCGGATCCAATGTTGCAAATAATGCGTTCTCAACTAAAACATCGGCGCCAGTTAATCTGTTAAGTAATGATGATTTTCCAGCATTTGTGTAGCCTGCAATAGCCACTGATGGGATATTTTTCTTTCGTCGCTCACTTCTTTTTGTATCTCTAGATATTTTCATTTCTTTGATTTCACGGCGAAGCTTTGCCATCTTGTCATTAATTCTTCTACGATCAGTCTCAATTTTTGTTTCACCAGGTCCGCGCCCACCAATACCACCTGCTTGTCTAGATAGTGATTCACCCCATCCTCTAAGTCGGGGCAGCATGTAGGACATTTGTGCAAGTTCTACCTGTGCCTTACCTTCACGACTTTTTGCATGTTGCGCAAAAATATCTAAAATTAAAGCAGTTCTATCAATTACTTTTACCTTAACTTTCTGTTCAAGAGTTCTAAGTTGCGCTGGTGATAACTCGCCATCACAAACCACGGTATCGGCTCCGGTAGCAACGACAGCTTCTCGAACCTCTTTAACCTTTCCTGAACCAATAAATGTTGCAGCATCAGGCTTATCTCTGCGCTGAATTAGCGCATCCATAACTGTAGATCCTGCTGTTTCTGCCAAGGCCGCTAACTCCTTTATTGAGTTGTCCGCATCGGTAGATGTTCCTTCGGTCCAGACGCCAACTAGTACAACTTTTTCAAGTCGAAGTTGTCGATACTCTGAGTCTGTTACATCCTGTAATTCAGTTGATAGACCGCTTACACGACGAAGCGCCTGTCTATCTTGTAAATCTTGATTAGAGCTCTCTGGATTTTCATTTAATTCATACTCAGCAACTGCTTGGGCATTTTCACGAATCAGCGAATCTATATCAAGCTCTAATCCAGTTTCTTTATCAAATTTGGAATCTGTCACAAATATTGATCTAACTCTAAATCTTTAACTAAAACAGCCGGGCCAGTAAGTGTTGCATTACTGTGAGCATCTATTTCAACTATTAATCTTCCGCCGGGCGGATTAATTATCCATTTAATAGGTAAGTTTTTATTGCTTTCTATTGTGGCAGCAAGTGCAACTGCGCAAGTTCCTGTTCCACAGGATTGAGTTTCACCAACTCCTCTTTCAAATACTCTCATTCCGATCTGACCATCTTCAAGAAATCTAACAAACTCTATATTTACACCATCAGGATAAGTTGTTTCAGGTTTAACCATGGGAGCTGATTTCAAATCTCCAATAGCTGCTAAATCCTCTACAAAAACTACCGCGTGAGGATTACCAACATCAATATTTAAGCCAGGATACTCTTGTGAATTTGCAGTTACATTGATCTGACCATCTACCTGGGAAACTTTTCCCATATTTACTGAGATCTCACCTGAATCTGGGACTGATAGAAATTTTCTTCCGCCTCTAGTGTTGATTGAGTAAATACCAGAGGGTTGGTGGCCGCGATCTGTTAAGTATCTAGCCATAACCCTTATGCCATTGCCACACATTTCAGCTTGCGATCCATCTGCATTTGAATAATCCATAAACCAGGCTTTATCCTGTTTAACTATTTTTATAAATCCATCACTACCAACGCCACTTTTGCGGTCACAAATTCGTTTAATCTGCTCAGCTGAAAAGCTTAATTTATCCTCTGGATCAAAGACCAATACAAAATCATTGTGGGTCCCATGCCCATAGGTGGCGTTTATCATTAATTAATACTAGCCAACAGTTTTTCTAGCCGAACTGTATTTGTAGCTGGAGGTAGCCAGGTAATTCGCTCATCCCGATTAAACCAAGTCTCTTGCCGCCTGGCATAAGCTTTAGTAGTTCGTTTAGTTTCTTCCTTAGCAAACTCTTCGCTACATTCCCCATTTAAGTAATTCATTATTTGGCTATACCCAAGCGCCTTTTTAGCAGTGGTCGACTGTTCTAACCCTTTGGTCATAAGTAGAGAAACCTCGCGCGCAAACCCTTTTTCCCACATGTTCTCAACCCGTTCATCTATTTTTTGGTCCAAATTGTTCCGATCTAATACCAAGCCAAACTGCTTGGCCATTGGATACTTACTGCTCTCCTGCCTTGGTAAATTGGCGGTAAATGGCTTACCGGTTAGCTCTATTACTTCTAGCGCTCTAATAATTCTGCGCAAATTCTCTTTTGGAATAGCTAAGGCAGCAGCCGGATCTAATTTCGCTAGCTTTTCATGCATTATTTCATTGCCAACTCTTTCAGCTTCGTCAGTTATTTTCTGTCGAACCTCAGGATTTGTATCAGGAAAATTTAAATCATCTAATATCGCTTTAATATATAGTCCAGTTCCACCTACAACTACTACTGACTTTCCCTGTTCAATCAGTTGGTCGATTACCCCTCTTGCCATGCTTTGATACCAAGCCACATTTGCTTCATCCTTTATATCTAAAACATCGATTAGATGATGGTTTATTCCACCTCGTTCTGCCGTTGTTAATTTTGCTGTACCAATATCCATCCCGGTATAGAGTTGCATTGAATCAGCATTAACAATTTCAGCCCCAATTTTCTGCGCTAGCATGACAGCCAAATCGCTTTTTCCAGTAGCGGTTGCGCCACAGATAACAATTAAACTCATTTATAAAGTTTTAAGTGAGGCAAGGGAAGGAATTCCTAATAATATTTTCTGATCTCCTTTATCTTCCATCCAAGCGGCGTGAGCCTCTGCGCCCCGGGTTTTTTTCACATTAACTGGTTGGCCAGCAACAATATGGTTTGCAAAAGCTTCTGTGACCACCACCTCGACTAGATCACCAGGTCGAGCACTCTTTGCTGAATTATCAAAGTGAGTTAATCTAAAATCTGCGCTTCGGCCATTTACCCTATTTAAATCCAAATCATGTCTGCCTTCATGGCTTGAAACTAACAACTGCACTCTCTTGCCAATCATCTTTACATTTTCATTTTTTGAAATCTCTTGCTGAATTTTATGAAGTCGGTTATATCTTTCAGACATCACCTCAGTAGCTACTTGGTCTGGCATTGTTGCTGCCGGTGTACCAGGACGCTTAGAGTATTGAAAGGTATAAGCTGCTGAGAAATTTGCTTGTTTTACCAAATCAATGGTTTGTTCAAAATCTGCATCACTTTCACCAGGAAACCCAACAATAATATCGGTAGTTATCGCAGCATGTGGAATTGCATCTCTGACTTTTTCTAGGATGCCAAGGTATCGATCTCGACGGTATGACCTGCGCATAGATTGTAAAATCTTGTCACTGCCAGATTGCAGTGGCATATGAAGATGTGGCATAACATTTTTAGTCTCTGCCATTGCCTCAATAACATCATCGGTAAAGTCCCGTGGATGCGGTGACATAAATCTAACTCGTTCTAAACCATCAACTTTGCCACATTCTTTTAATAATTTTGAGAATGCCAATCGGTCCCCAAAATCCACTCCGTAAGCATTTACATTTTGTCCAAGTAGGGTAATCTCAATTACACCTTGATCAACTAGCGCTCTTATCTCCTGCATAATTTCATGAGCTGGGCGATCTTTTTCAATACCTCTTAATGTTGGCACGATACAAAATGTGCAAGTGTTATTACAACCTACAGAAACTGAAACCCATGCAGAAAATGCTGAATCTCGTTTAACCGGTAGCGTCGATGGGAAATGCTCTAATGATTCTTTAATTTCAACCTGCGAAGCCTCTTCAACTCTAGCTCGTTCAAGTAAAACTGGCAGTGAGCCAATATTATGAGTACCAAATACCACATCTACATATGGGGCCTTCTTAATAATTAAATCTTTATCCTTTTGAGCCATACAACCACCAACTGCAATTTGAAAGTTAGGATCACTTTTCTTTCGTGGCGCTAAGAATGAAAGATTTCCATACAATTTATTATCTGCATTTTCTCGAACCGCGCAAGTATTAAACACAACTAAATCTGGTTGACTATCTGCTAACGCTTGGGTGTAGCCGGCCTCTAGTAGCAAGCCAGCAATTCGCTCAGAGTCATGTACATTCATCTGGCAACCATAGGTTTCAACTACAAAGGTAGGCATTGGTTAATTCTACTTGCTAATTTTTATTAGTTAACTCCCGCATAATTTTGCCACAAATTCCATGGCCATAACCTTTTCTAGCAAGCAGCCCAGAAATCCTGCGATAGACGACCTCAGGATCTAAATGTGAAATTGAGTTGTATTTGCGCTGCGCCAACAAAAATGCTTGGGCGTACTCACTCTCATCATCAATCTCCTCAATCACTTCATTGATAATGTCCTGAGAAACTCCCTTAGTGCGAAGCTCACCAGCAATCACTCGCTTGCTAAGCTTCTTACTTCGCTGTCTAGACTCAGACCATAATTTTGCAAATTCAAGATCATTGAGTAGACCTTGTAACTCTAATGAATCTAATACGGAATTAGCGATATCGCCATCCACCCCACGCTTTACTAATTGCTTGCATAACTCATCCCTACTCTTAGCTCTTGGTGCAAGTGCATACAATGCAATTGACATCGCTTCGGAGTAGGGATCAGCTACTACTTCTTGAGATTTTTTCAAGGTGTATATAAGTAGTTAGAGATTAAAACTCAACATCAGCAGTTGCTTCATCAACAGCTGCAGCTAGTGCAGGATCGATTTCAGCTGGCACATATGATGCGCGGATCTTTTTCTCTATCTCATTTGCTAGATCAGGATTATCAATTAAAAATGCCCGAGCATTCTCTTTACCCTGTCCTAGTTGATCACCCTCATAGGTAAACCAAGCGCCGGATTTTTTAACGATTCCAGCCTCAACACCAAGATCAATTAATGAACCCTCCCGGCTGATTCCAACACCATAAATAATGTCAAACTCAGCTTGCTTAAATGGGGGCGCAACCTTGTTCTTAACAATTTTAACTCTAGTTCTATTACCAACCGCATCTTGTCCATCTTTTAGGGTTTCAATACGACGAACATCCATACGCACTGACGCATAAAACTTAAGTGCCTTACCACCTGTTGTGGTCTCTGGTGATCCAAAGAAAACACCGATCTTATCGCGTAGCTGGTTAATAAAGATTGCAGTGGTATTTGATTGATGAAGTGCACCTGTCATTTTACGAAGTGCTTGTGACATCAAACGAGCTTGTAGACCCATATGAGAGTCACCCATCTCGCCTTCAATTTCAGCTCTTGGCACTAATGCTGCAACTGAGTCCACAACAACTATGTCGATCGCACCTGATCTAACTAACATATCCATAATTTCAAGTGCTTGCTCACCAGTATCAGGCTGAGAAACTAGAAGTGCATCAATATCAACACCAAGTTTCTTTGCATACTCTGGATCTAGTGCATGCTCAGCATCAATAAAGGCTGCAATGCCACCAGCTTTTTGAGCATTCGCAATTGCATGTAATGCAACTGTGGTTTTACCTGATGATTCTGGGCCATAAATTTCAACAACTCGGCCACGTGGCAGACCGCCAACACCGAGTGCGATATCTAGCGCAACTGAGCCAGTCGGAATTACCTCCATAGCAACAGCTTTGCGATCACCCATTTTCATTACCGATCCTTTACCGAACTGACGCTCGATTTGGGCAAGGGCGGTATCTAGGGATTTTGAACGATCACTAGAACGTTTATCTTCTTTCTTATCATCTTGTGGTTCTCTATTTGCAGAGGCCATAGTGATTTGTTTCCTTTCTTCTCCTTGACCAGCTATTGAAAAGTAATTCCAAAAGCGAGGTCATATTGTTCGGTCCAGAAGGTACGGAAACTCACTGACGGCTGGCTTGGGGTGCCAGCGGAACTGTGGAACCGCTCTGGTTGGGCAGGATAAGTGTATCGAACAACTGTTCGAAGGGGTTAAAAAGGGCTAGGACACGCCGTTATCTGTATTTATCTGGCATCGAAGGGTTATGGCGAACCACCGCTCGCCAGATCTCATCTGGCTCCATCCCTATCTCAATTGCTGCATTCACCGATATCCCCCCTAGCTCGCTATGAATTATGTCGCGGGCGTAGGTATCAGGATCTGGAAAGTACTGACTAAGTCGATTTCGAAGCTCAGAGATTCGCATACTCACCTGCTACTCATTTTAAAGATAGAAACGGAAAATGCTCTAACCGGTTTTATTCAAAAAGTGTTTTGGCTAAGCGCTTTGACTGGGCTAAGGATTCATCTTCGGTTATAGGAGATCCTATTTGGCCAATTAGCCACCGTAAAATTACACCACAGGCAGCAGAGTCTGCACCAAAAATCTTGACTATTCCTTGATGTACTAGCACCCAGGTTGAATGGTTTGAAATAGTAACCAATTTTGCAATATCTGTTGGATCACTTTCTACCAACTTTCTAAGTGCTAAGTCTTGCGAAATCTCAATCGACAACTTATGTAGCGCCTCTTGTCTAGAGGAAGCAGCTAGGCCGAGCTCGATTAATCTACCTACCTCAGATTCAACTAGGCACTCCATCATCTCTGCCTTATCTGCAAATTGATTGTAAATAGTGGCTTTTGAAACTTGGGCGCGAATCGCTATTTCGGCAATATTAGATTGATAATTTCCAACCTCAGTTATAACCGCTTTGGCGCCAGCAAATATTGCGGCTCGAGATTTATTACTTGTGGCATGTTGGCGGGCATATAACGCCAGTGCCGGCTGAGCTGACAACTTAAGCGGCGGTCTCTACCACTTGCAAAGTCGAAATTGTTAAAACTGGGGATTCGTGGTTTTTAACCACAGTCGCAACATCAACTAAGATGGTGGAAAGAGATAGATCTAGAGCAGAACAAATTGCATTTAGTAACTCACTTGATGCCTCTTTGTGCCCACGCTCAACCTCAGATAAATATCCAAGAGAGACTCGTGCACTCTTTGCAACATCGCGCAAGGTGCGGCCTTGCTCAATTCGAGCAGCACGCAGGGCGCTACCGATATGGGTTCTTAGAAGTATCACGGCTTAAGAATACGCTCTAAAGCAGCTAAAGCGCTGGTAATTGTGGCGTGGCGAATGACTTCTCGATCTCCCGACAGCGCCAGGGCGATAGCAAAACTCTCTTTTTGGCTTGATATACCCACCCAGACAGTTCCGACTTTTTGACCATACGCCTTTTTAGGTCCTGCTACTCCCGTTGTTGAAATTGCATAATCACTCTTAAATTTTTTGCGTACATTCTTTGCCATCTCAATTGCAACCTGCTCTGAGACTGCCGTATGTTTCTTTAAATCAGATTTGAAGATTGAAAGCTGGGATATTTTAATCTCGTCACTATATGCAATTACTCCACCTAAAAATACTTTAGATGATCCAGGCACTCTAGTGAGTTGTTCAGCTATTCCACCTGCCGTAATTGACTCTGCTACTGACAAAGTTTTGTTTAATTTAGTAAGTCGTTTGATAACCGATTTTGTAATCACAAATTGACTCATTTTTTGAATGCCTTCCTAAAATAATCTATACCCGTAGCTATAGTTAAATAGATTGCAACTGCCATAAAAATATCTCTTGGTAGGTGTAAAAAGGAAGGTAGTGGCAGAATATAAAAACCAACACCAAAACTTTGGAAGAAGGTCTTTAATTTTCCACCCCTACTAGCTGGAATTACTCCTCGCTTTATTACTGCAAATCTTAGGACGGTTACTAAGATTTCCCGAGTTAAGAATATGACTGTTATCCACCAGGAAAAAAGTCCTAATATTGAAGCACTAATTGTGGCGGTGGCCAACATTGCTTTATCTGCAATTGGGTCTAATAACTTTCCAAACTCAGTTATCTGATCTCTATCTCTTGCTAATTTTCCATCTAAAATATCACTTAAGCCAACGATAAAAAATAATAGGAAAGCAATAATTCGCCAAGTATTATCTTCACCGCCATTTTGAAATAGTGCGTAAGCGCAAAATGGTAATGCCAAAATTCGAAAAATCGTAAGTGAGTTGGGTAAATTTGGTCGACTTAAATACTTCATATCACTTGAGCAATCAAATCTACGCCAGAGACCTCGCTGACAACAGCATCTACATATTCACCAACTCGATACTTATTTCTAGATTTAATAAAGGTTGAACCATCAACATCTGGCCCTTGATGTTCAGCTCTACCCTCTTGCTCATCTGCATCCTCAACCAGTACTGAGACTTTCTGGCCAATTCTTGCCTCAGCCCTTTGTGTGATTAACTCATCTACTAAAGTTGATAGCTCCGATGTGCGCTCAGAAATAATTTCTGGTTCAACTTTATCGGTAAGTGTTGCACCTTCGGTTTTGTCTTCATCTGAATAACCAAATATTCCAATTGCATCCAATTGTGCTTGAGTTAAGAATTCAATCAGGTCCATAAACTGAGCATCACTTTCACCAGGAAAACCCACAATGAAGTTTGATCTAATGCCTGCCTCAGGATTTAAGGCACGGATTTGAGAGATTAGATGCAAGAATTTTTCACCATCGCCAAATCTTCGCATTTTTCGAAGTAGGTCACCATTTGCATGCTGAAAAGATAAATCAAAATAAGGCACAACCTTTTCGACTGAAACCATGGCTTGCAGCAATGTTGGGCGCACCTCTGCTGGTTGGAGGTATGAAAGCCTGATCCGCTTAATATCATTGATTTTAGATAACTCTGGCAGAAGTTTTTCCATCAGCTTTAAGTCCCCAAAGTCTTTTCCATATGAAGTGGTGTTCTCGCTGACTAAGTAAATTTCAGAAACTCCATTATCTGCTAGCCATTTTGCCTCTTCAATTATTTCTGTCGGAGTTCTAGAGACAAATGAGCCTCTGAAATAAGGAATAGCGCAAAAAGAACATCTTCGATCACAACCACTGGCAATCTTAAGAGGGGCTATTGGGGCATTATCTAAACGTTTTCTAAGTACCGCTCCAAGTGGCACTTGATCACTTATGACTTTACGGCTCTTCTCTTGTTGACGAGAGGTAGGAGAAATTGGGAGCAAAGTCCTTCGGTCTTTTGGTGTATGCGGAGATATTTTTCCGCCATCAATAATTGTTGAAAGCCGAGCTGAAATTTCCTGATAATCATCAAAACCTAAAATGGCATCTGCTTCAGGCAGGGCGGTTGCCAGTTCATTGCCATATCTCTCAGCCATACATCCGACTGCAACCACAGCTTTCGTTACACCGTTTCCCTTTAAGGAATGGGCTTGGATCAAAGCATCAATTGAATCTTTTTTGGCACTTTCGATAAATCCACAAGTATTAATTACTGCAATCTCAGCCTTTGTTGGATCATTAACTAATACCCAACCATCAGCAGCTAATCGACCGGCTAACTCTTCAGAATCTGTCTCGTTGCGCGCGCATCCGAGAGTAACCAGAGCAACGGTACGAGGTATTTTCTCTTCAGCAAGTTTTGAAATCACGGTGCGCTAAGGATAGCGCCCAAACATTACTTAACTTCTATTTATGACTGAGTTGAACCATTCAGGTCAAAATCTATTCTAGCAACCTCGCCAGATACACCGGCTAGGCCAAGATCTGAGCCATTTAGTTCAACTTTAACTACACCCGCATTGCCAATTACTGCCTTTATTAACTCTGGGTCAGAAAATGTTTGAGTTTGACCTGTCAGAATTTGACCATTAAAAATTTGCTCACCGCGTGCATTTGTTAAGCCGACCCAGCTCTTTCCATTAACTGCCGTTAGTACAAGATTTACACCACCAGTAATTGTAGTTAAGGACTCATCAGTTGAAGTTTTTTTATTACTTTCACCGGCTACAACAATTGACTCATTGACATTTAGCGCATTATTAATCGCAATTTGTGCTACGAATCCAAGAGTTAAAGTTGTAGCAGATATGGAAGCTAAAGTCTTAAATCTAATTCTTTTCTTTTCTTTAGGTCTATCAGCTACATTATTTTCAGCCAATTGTTCAATAATTAATTTCTTATCACCACTTTGAGCAGACTCTATTGCAGCAACTAATAAGTCGGCATCTGCTTTTATAACTTTAGCAATTGATCTGATATGCCCTCGAGCGTATGCAATGCCGCCACATATTTCTACTGAATTTTTCTCTAAGTCTTCAATAACTGCAATTCTGATATTTGTTTTATCTGATATTTTCTCAATAGACATGCCAGAGGCTTCACGAGCTATGGTTAACGCAGATTTTTCTACCATATCAATGCCTTACCTACTGGGGGATGTCTAATGGTAGACCTATTAAAAATACTTAGTAAATAATTCCTGTCGATTAAATTGTTGTCTTGCGCTCAATATTTGGCGGTTAGGGATTTCACCCACCCTTTCACCCCAATATTTGGGTGCTAGTTACCTTGGATCGACTCCAGTACATCTGGCATTTGCTCTGCGTTAATCAAAACAGCTCTTGCTTTAGATCCTTCAGTCGGCCCAACAATTCCCCTACTCTCCATCAAATCCATTAGCCGACCTGCCTTTGCAAAACCAATTCTTAGTTTACGTTGCAACATTGAAGTAGAGCCAAACTGGGTAGAGACAACTAATTGAATTGCTTGCAATAATAAGTCTAAATCATCTCCAACATCATCTGTTATTACACTGGACTTTATCGGGGCACTTAAATCAATTCGATAAACAGGTTGTAGTTGTGATTTTACGTGATTGACTACCGCTTCAATTTCTCGTTCAGAAATATACGCCCCTTGTATGCGAACTGGCTTACTAGCTCCCATTGGTAAAAACAATCCATCGCCTTGCCCTACTAATTTCTCAGCTCCTGGTGTATCTAAAATAACTCTAGAGTCGGCCAAGCTGCTGGTTGCAAAAGATAGTCGAGAAGGAACATTGGCTTTAATTAAACCTGTAACAATATCTACGCTAGGTCGTTGAGTCGCTAGTACTAAGTGAATTCCTGCTGCCCGAGCTAATTGAGTTATGCGAACAATAGATTCTTCAACCTCTCGGGCTGCAACCATCATTAAGTCGGCTAACTCATCGACTATAACTAGTAAATATGGATAAGGTTCTAAGACTCTGTCACTACCTGCCGGTGGATTAACCTTCCCGGCTTTTACTGCCTTATTAAAATCATCAATATGCCTGAATCCAAAAACTGATAAATCGTCGTATCTCATCTCCATTTCACGAACTACCCAAGACAATACATCTGCTGCTTTTTTAGGGTTAGTAATAATAGGCGCAATTAAATGTGGAACACCTTCATAATTTGTTAACTCAACTCGCTTTGGATCAATTAGAACCATTCGGACTTCATCAGGTGTAGCGCGCATAAGGATTGAGACCACTAATGAATTAATCATGGATGATTTACCAGCACCAGTTGCACCTGCAACTAATAGATGTGGCATCTTTGCTAAATTAGCACACAAGAATGAGCCTTCAACATCTTTACCTAAGGCAATTAACATCGGATGGGTGTCATTTGAAGAAACTGGAGATCTCAAAACATCGCCAAGTGCAACAATTTCTCGATCTGAGTTTGGTATTTCTATACCTACCGCCGATTTACCAGGAATTGGTGAAAGAATTCTTATCTCACCGCTTGCTACAGCGTAAGCAATATTTTTAGACAGTGCCGAGATTGCTTCAACTTTTACACCATTACCTAGTTCAACCTCATATCGAGTAACCGTTGGTCCACGCATAAAACCAGTTACTTGCGCATCAACATTAAACTGCTCAAACACTTGCTTTAGGGCAGCCACTACTGCTTCATTGGCTTTTGATTTCCCTTTAGCTGCTGGCCCGCCCCTTAACAAATCTAATGGCGGTAATTCATACTTAACATCGGAAGAAAGTAATAATTGTTGTGGCCTACTATTTTCATGCTTTACTGGCTGAATAATTGGAATTGGTTGTGTTATCTGATCAAAATCTTCCAATTCGATCTCAAACTCTTCTTGCTGTGGTTCAAACTCTTGCACCAAATCTTTAACTAGAGGGGTCTCAAATGGTGGGCTTTCACTCACCTCAAAATCCTCAGCTACAAGTTTCTGTGCTCGTCGCTGTCTTAATTTTCCAATTCCACTGCCACTAAATCTAAATAAGCGCTTAATCTGGGTAAATAACTTAGAAAGTGATGTCTTAGTAACAATCAACAAACCAAATAGTAAAACAATCAACAAGATAGGAATTGCTAAAACTTCAGTCACTACGGCAATTAATGATGTTGAAACACCATACCCGATCCAACCACCACCTTGCTGAATTGCAGTTGCGCCAGTTCCAACAGAACCATTTATGATATGAATCAAAGCCGTAATGCTTATAAGAAGTAGCAGCGTTCCAATTGTTATTCTGCCGGTGTCACCTGACTCATCGGGAGATTTAAAAATTCGATACGCAAAGTAAATAAATATGAGTGGAACTAAGTAAGCAAGTTGCCCAACTGCGCCAAATAAAAATGCATATGTAGATTTGCCCAGAAAATTATCTAATTTAAACCAAATGCCTGCTGAAAAGATTAGGGCCAAAATGAAGATAAAAAAGGCAATGCCATCTCGCTGATGAGTAGGGTCTAGCTCCTTGGAGGAGCGAAAAATAAAGCGAACTGCACTACCTAAGATTTTTGAAACAAATCGCCAAATAGAGCTAAGGCCTCTAATTATCGGTGCAAAAATTCGAATTTTTTTTGCCTTGCTTTTTTTCTTTGCCATAAGAAGATAAGCCTAAAGAATAAGTTAATTACTTGCCCTAATTGGCGCGCACTTTGGTCTAAAAACTAAACAAACTTTTTACTAAACCTCTATTACTAGCGGGATTATCATCGGTTTGCGACGATGCTCCTCCCCGACCCAACTTCCTATTGTCTTACGAACAACTTGAGATAGCTGATGGGTACCATTAAATCCACCAGCAACTGCTTTAGCTAAAGCTTTCTCGATGTCACCCTTAACATCATCAAATAAACTCTTATCTTCAGTAAACCCTCTAGCATGAATATCAGGACCGGCAACAATTTTTCCGCTCTGTGAATCTATAACTACTACTACCGAGATAAAACCTTCATCTCCTAATATTTTTCTATCCTTAAGTGAGCTCTCTGTAATTTCACCAACGCTTTGGCCATCAACATACACATAACCACATGGAATAGATCCGGAGATATCAGCATGCCCATTTGCTACATCAATTGTGATTCCGTTTTCGGCAATGACAACATTATGTTCAGATAATCCTGACTGCATTGCTAAATCTGCATTTGCTCGCATATGGCGCCATTCTCCATGTACTGGTAACACATTTTTTGGTTTAACAATTTCATAGCAATGCAGTAACTCTCCAGCTGAGGCATGGCCTGACACATGAACCATGGCATTACCTTTATGCACAACGTGAGCACCAAATCTAGTTAGCTCATTTATTACTCGGTAAACAGATTTTTCATTACCAGGAATCAAAGAGGATGCAAGAACTACCGTATCTCCCTTACCTACTCTAATCTCATGATCACCATTTGCAATTCTAGATAATGCAGCTAATGGCTCTCCTTGCGATCCAGTGCAAACTAAAACTATTTTGTCACCAAAAGAATCTATATCTTTATAGTCAACAATTAACCCAGTTGGTACTTTTAAGTACCCTAAATCTTCAGCTAATTTCATATTTCTAACCATTGATCTGCCAACATATGCAACTTTACGGTTTGATTCAGATGCGGCGTTTAAAACTTGTTGGATTCGATGAACGTGCGAAGCAAATGATGTCACCACAACTCTTCTTGGGGTTTTCTGGATAGCTTCAATTAAAGCAGGATAAATATCCTTTTCGGCCACAGTTAATCCAGGAACATCGGCATTTGTTGAATCAACTAGAAATAAGTCAACGCCCTCTTTGCCTAGTCTAGAAAAAGTCTCAAGATCAGTCACTTTTCCATCTAACGGCATTTTATCCATCTTGAAATCACCAGTATGCAAAATTACGCCAGCTGGTGTTTTTATTGCGACAGCTAGTGAATCCGGTATTGAGTGATTAACTGTGATGAACTCAAGGGTAAAGGGGCCAACTTTTTCTACTTGGCCAGCTTTTACTTGAGTCATTGGAGATGTGATACGTCGCTCTTTTAATTTTGGAGCCACAAAGGCAAGAGTTAATTGTGATCCAATAATTCGAATATCGCTTCGCTCTCTCAAAAGATAAGGAACTGCGCCAATATGATCTTCATGTCCGTGAGTTAGAAATATTGCTTCAACATCATCCATACGATCTTTAATATAAGAGAAATCTGGCAGAATTAAATCAATTCCTGGTTGATCATCACCTGGAAATAAAACTCCGCAATCGACAATTAGTAATCTTCCTTCATATTCAAATACGGTCATATTTCGACCGATCTCACCAAGTCCGCCCAAAGCAACTATGCGAAGGGTTTTTTTAGCTAACTTTGACGGGTAAGGTAATCCTGGATGTGGATGATTCATTTAGTTACTTTAATTTAACGCCACCGGCCTGAAGATCAACTTTAAGTTGCGCAATCTGCGCTTCAGTTGCATCCACAAGCGGCAATCTTGTAAAACCTCCAGGTAACCCCATTAGATTCAAGGCAGCTTTAGTCAAAATAGCTCCTTGAGTTCTAAATGTTCCAGTAAAAACTGGTAGTAACTGTTGGTGAATTTCAAGAGCGCGGTTTGAATTACCAGAAAACCACGCATCTAACATAGCTCTTAACTCAGCACCAACTGTGTGACCACAAACGGATACAAAGCCAACTGCTCCAACTGAAAGTAGCGGTAGATTCAAAATATCATCACCAGAGTAAACCGGAATAGCACATCTTTTAATTACCCATGAGGTTGCAGCTGGATTTCCTTTAGCATCTTTTAGTGCAGCAATATTTTTATGCTCAGCTAATCTAACAATCGTATCTGATTCTATTTCTATTCCGGTTCGTCCTGGAATGTCATACATCATTATTGGTAAATCTGTGGCATTAGCCATTGCTTTAAAATGTGCTTCAATTCCTGCTTGTGGTGGTTTGTTGTAGTACGGAGTTACAACTAATAAACCATCTGCCCCTGCTTTAGCTGCACGTTGTGCTTGCTCAACAGAGTGAGAGGTTTCATTATTACCTGCTCCTGCAATAATTTTAATTTTATCGCCAACAACCTTGCGAACTGTTTTAATGATTTGATCTTTTTCTTCATCTGATGTGGTTGGAGCCTCACCTGTTGTGCCATTTACTGCAATTCCATCATGACCTAAAGAAACTAGGTGAGCAGCAATTTTTTCTAATCCAGTCCAATCAATTTCACCACTTTTAGTAAATGGTGTAACCATCGCGGTAATTAGCCGGCCAAATGGTGGCGTGATCTGCATGGTCTAAGGCTACCGCTTATCTATGGTGCTATGCGACCAGATTTTTGAAATGCTCCGTATGTTATAGGCATTAATTTAGCGAACTCTGCTTCCATTTTCTCGGCAACCATCTCAATCTCACGTTGAGGATAGGATGGAAAATGTGAACCTTCTCTAGCGGTTCTTAGCGATAAAAAATTCATTAAGGCGCGTGCATTCATAGTTACATACATTGATGAGTAAAGCGTCACCGGTAATACCGCTCGAGCTACTTCACGTGCTACCCCTGCACTCAACATTTTTTGATAATTTGCATATGCAAGTTTGCAAGTTTCTTTAATAGCGTCAACCGTTATTATGAATTGCTCTTCTGTGCCATCAACAAATGTATACGCACCAGCTTTTCCAATCTGTACTAGCTTTCGCTCTTTGCTTGGAACATAGAAAACAGGTTTTAATTCTCGGTATCTACCGCTCTCTTCGTTGTAGGAAGCAATTCTGTGTCGCATAAACTCTCTAAATACAAATATCGGGGCTGATATAAAGAATGTCATTGAGGTATGCTCGAATGGTGAGCCATGGCGCTCACGTGCTAAATAATTTATTAAACCTTCAGATTTTGTAGCGTCAGCGCCTACATCTTCAAGAGACTTATCTCCTGCGGTTGACACCCTGGCCGCCCAAATAACATCGGCGTCACTTGCACTAGATTTCACTAGTTCAACCGACATATCATCCCGAAAAACTATCTCATCACTCATGTGCGCGACCCTATCTTTGGTGATTGATGATTGGCTGGATTAAAGTGTCGGCGTGTCAATTAAACCCAGAAATGATGCTGTGGAGCGAACATCCCTAAGCGTTGCTTTTACCGTAGGTCTATACGGTGCAGCCTTTGGTGCCGCTGGCATTACCGCTGGGTTTTCGATTCTGCAAACCTGCCTGTTGTCCCTACTTCTATTCTCTGGAGCTTCTCAATTCGCAGTTGTTGGCATAATGGGCGCAGGTGGTTCTGCAGTGAGTGCAATTGCAACTGCAACATTATTAGGTTTTAGAAACGCTTTATATGGTTTACAGCTAGCCCCAATTTTAAAAGTTACAGGTTTAAAAAGAATTATTGCCTCTCAAATAACAATTGATGAGTCAACTGCTGTATCAACACTTCAGTCAAATGATTCCGATCGAAAACGAGCATTCTATTTAACAGGATTTGGCGTTTATATCTTTTGGAATCTATTTACATTTCTCGGTGCGCTCGGCGCTAGTGCAATTGGTGATCCATCTGTATGGGGTTTGGATGCAGCCGTACCTGCTGCTTTCTGTGGACTTGTTTGGCCGCGGCTTAAAGATAAGCGGCTATTTTTGATATCTGCTTGCGCCATTATTCTGGCGCTTTTGTTAACACCAATAACTCCGGCAGGAATTCCAATAATTACAACTGTCTTACTAGCCGTTATTTTTGGGTGGAAAAAATGAGTTCAATATGGATAGCTGTAATTGGATCAAGCATTACTGCATTTTTAAATAAATATATTGGACATAGTGTCCCAGAGAAATGGCTTGATAAACCAAGAATCAAAAATATAAATACCTTAGTTCCTATAGTTTTACTAAGTGCATTAATTGGAGTCCAAACCTTTGCCAACAAGCAGGAGTTAGTAATAGATCAGCGATTAGTAGGGGTTGGTGTTGCTCTAATTGCCCTAAAACTAAAAGCTTCTTTTCCGGTAGTGGTACTCGCTGCAGCTGTTTCATCTGCAGCGGTTTACAATTTATTCTAAAGAACTTTTAAAGCTTCTAGTTTTTCTTTCAACGCAGCATCAGATGGCTCTGTTAGATGAGTTCCGTCTGAAAATAAAATAACTGGAATAGAACGCATTCCGCCATTAATTTCGATAACTTTGTCAGAAGCACTTGCATCCGCTTCGACATCGATATAGTGATATTTAACATTATTTGAATCTAAGAATTTCTTAGATCTACGACAATCTCCACACCACTCAGCACCATACATTGTGATCTCACTCATTTTATTACCTCCATATAGTTTTCTAATCCAACTGTTAAGCCGGGATACTTTGCAACATTTCTTACGCCAATTAATACTCCAGGCATAAAGCCAGATCTATTAATTGAATCATGCCTAATAGTTAAAGTCTCACCTAAATCTGAAAAAACTACCTCTTGATGTGCAACATATCCGTGAGCTCTAATTGAATGGACAGGTACATCACCCACTATCGCACCCCTGGCACCAGCGAGTGAGCTTTTTGTTGCATCTGGCATAGGCTCTTTATTATTTTCTTTACGTGCAGTTGAGATTAATTCAGCAGTTCTGATCGCAGTTCCTGATGGTGCATCGACCTTATGTGCATGGTGCATTTCAACAATTTCTGCGCTTTCAAAATACTTAGCAGCAGTTTTAGAAAATTGCATCATTAAGACAGCTCCTAAACCGAAATTAGGAGCAATTAGTGCACCTACTTTTGGATGCTTGTTAAGCAGATCTCTTAGTTTATTTAATTTCACCTCATCAAAACCTGTAGTGCCCACAACTACATGGATATTATTTGTAATTGCAAACTCTAAATTTTTCATGACAGAATCAGGAGTTGTAAAGTCAACGACAACTTCAGTACCAGTTTTAGTCAATTGCTCTAAAGAATCGCCAAGATCTAAGGCAGTACTTAAAGTTAAATCGCTGGCAGCATTAATAGCTGCGACCGCCTCTGTGCCCATTCTGCCTTTGGCACCAAGCACTGCAACCTTCATTTTATTAACCTTTCAAATTTACTTCTTGACGTGAATGGTCCCACTACCGCAAGCGTAGGAGATGTAGGTAGGGTTTTGTGGGCAATTTCCCTGATTTGTTCAGGTGTTACGTTTGCAATCTCACTCAAAATCTCATCAAAACTTAAAACTTGGCCATACACCAGTTCACTTTTACCAATTCTAGTCATACGGGAGCCAGTATCTTCCTGACTTAGCACCAAGGCGCCTGAGACTGATCCCTTTGCCCTATTAATCTCTTCCAGAGTTAAGCCATTCTCGGCAATATCAAAAAGTATTGATTGAATTACTTTTACTGATTCTTCAGCCTTACTTGGCTTACAACCAACATAGAAAGATAGAACGCCGCTTCCGGCAAATTGTTGACTGTATGCATAGGTTGAATATGCCAACCCGCGCTTTTCTCGAATTTCTTGGAATAATCTTGATGACATTCCTCCTCCTATTGCTGAGGATAAAATACTTAACGCAAACCTTGACTTATCATCCCTTGCTACACCTGGGACACCGTAAATGATGTGTGCTTGTTCGGTCTTTTTGTTAAGCAAGGTAACTTTACCTTTTCCTGAAACCTTAACATTGGCTGCTTTTCTCAATTTATAATCGGTCTTTGATTGATCTAAAAATCCATCCTTACTTAAAGCATTTTCAACCATATCTACTACTTTTCTATGCTTAATATTTCCAGCAACAGCTACAACTAAATCTTCTGGTTTATATCTATTTTGATAATAGTTAAAAACAGTATCCCTACTCATACCTTTTATAGACTGTACAGTCCCTAGGATTGGTCGGCCAAGTGGTGTATCTCCGTAGTATTTTTCTAGAAATAAATCATGTATTAAGTCGCTTGGATCATCATCACGCATAGCAATTTCTTCTAGCACTACCTTACGCTCTGCATCAACATCCTCTTTTTTGACTACGGATGAGGTTATTAGGTCGCTTATTACATCAACTGCTAGTGGTAGATGCTTATCAATTACACGAGCATAAAAGCAGGTGTATTCCTTAGAAGTAAATGCATTAGTCTCTCCGCCAACTGCTTCAATTGATGATGAGATCTCTAGTGAAGTTCTCTTCTTGGTTCCTTTAAACAATAAATGCTCTAGAAAGTGTGAAGCTCCCGCGGTTGAATTTGATTCATCACGGGAGCCAACATTGACCCAAATACCAAAAGCTGCTGAGCGAACAGATTTTTCTTCCTCAGTGACTATTCGTAAGCCACTTGGCAAGACTGTTCTAGCCAAATTACTCTGACTTAGCTTCTTCTGGAAGATTTGCTGGAACTAATGAGTATTTACCCTTTGGATCTATCTCATTAATTACAACTTCAATCTTCTCGCCAACCTTCATTACTTCTTCAAGGTTTTCAATTCGCTTTCCACCATGCATCTTGCGAATTTGCGAGATGTGTAGCAAGCCATCTTTACCTGGAGCAAGATTCACGAAAGCACCAAAAGTGGCTAACTTAACAACCGAACCATTGAACTTATCGCCAACAGATAATTGAACTGGATTAGCAATTGCATTGATTTGTGCCTTTGCAGCCTCAGCAGCAGAACCTTCGGTAGCACCGATATAAATAGTTCCATCATCTTCAATTGTGATATCAGCGCCAGTTTCATCCTGAATCTGATTAATCATTTTGCCCTTAGGTCCAATAACTGCACCAATCATGTCGACTGGCACCTTTATTGAAATAATTCTTGGAGCAAGTAATGACATCTCATCTGGAACTGAAATTGCTTGATTCATTACATCTAAAATTGCTAGGCGTGCTTCTTTAGCTTGTAAAAGAGCCGCAGCAAGTACTGATGCTGGAATTCCGTCTAACTTAGTATCAAGTTGAAGTGCAGTCACAAACTCTTTAGTTCCTGCAACTTTGAAATCCATATCTCCGAATGCATCTTCTGCACCCAAAATATCAGTTAGTGCTACATACTCAGTTTTTCCATCTACCTCATCTGAGATTAGACCCATTGCAATTCCTGCAACTGGAGCTTTAAGTGGAACACCTGCATTAAGCAGTGACATTGTTGATGCACAAACTGAACCCATTGAAGTTGATCCATTTGAACCTAATGCCTCAGAAACTTGGCGGATTGCATATGGAAACTCTTCGCGTGTTGGTAAAACTGGAACTAGCGCGCGCTCTGCAAGAGCTCCATGTCCAATTTCACGACGCTTTGGTGAGCCAACTCTTCCTGTTTCACCAACTGAATATGGTGGGAAGTTGTAATTATGCATATACCGCTTGTGATCTTCAGGTGAGAGCGTATCTAACTGTTGCTCCATCTTTAACATATTCAAAGTTGTGATTCCCAAAATTTGAGTTTCACCTCTTTCAAATATTGCAGATCCGTGAACTCGAGGAATTACCTCAACTTCAGCTGTTAGCGCACGAATATCTCGTAGACCACGGCCATCGATACGAATCTTCTCTCGTAATACTCTTTGTCTTACTAATTTCTTAGTGACTGAGCGAAGTGCTGCAGATATTTCCTTAACTCTTTCTGGAAAATCAACAGTTAGTTTTTCTGTAACAGCGCTATTGATCTCACTTAGCTTTGTCTCGCGCTCCTGCTTTCCAGCAATTGTTAAAGCCTTAGCTAGGTCATCTTTTGCAGCCTTTTCAACAACTGCATAGATATCCTCTTGATAATCAAGAAATACTGGAAATTCACCAGTTGGCTTCGCGGCTTGCTTTGCCAATTTAATTTGCGCTTCGCAAAGAATCTTAATAAATGGCTTAGCTGCCTCAAGTCCTTGACCGACAATTTCCTCAGTTGGCACAGTTGCGCCACCCTTAATTAATTCAATTGTCTTTACTGTTGCTTCGGCTTCAACCATCAAAATTGCAACATCATTATCTGAGATGCGACCAGCGACCACCATATCAAAAACTGCTTTTTCTAAATCAGAGTGATTTGGAAAAGCAACCCATTGGCCCTCAATTAGTGCAACGCGAACGCCACCAATTGGTCCTGAAAAAGGAAGTCCAGCTAATTGTGTTGACATAGATGCAGCGTTAATCGCGATCACGTCATACATGTGATCAGGATTTAATGCCATAACTGTTACAACAATCTGTATTTCATTACGCAGTCCCTTAATAAAGGACGGGCGTAGTGGTCGATCGATTAGTCGACAGGTAAGAATCGCATCCTCAGATGGACGTCCTTCACGACGGAAAAAAGAGCCAGGTATTTTCCCGGCAGCGTACATTCTCTCTTCTACATCTACGGTTAGTGGAAAGAAATCAAATTGATCTTTCGGATTTTTTGAAGCAGTAGTTGCAGATAGCAACATGCTGTCATCATCTAAGTACACAACAGCAGTTCCTGCTGCTTGCCGAGCAAGTCGGCCAGTTTCAAAGCGGATCTCCCGCTTTCCAAATTTACCGTTATCTATTTTTGCAACGGCTGAATTAACATCTTGACCCTCCATGGGTCATCTCCATTTCTCAACACTTTATACAAAGAGAATGGATCTTCGATCGAAGTTCACGGAAAATCGTTTTCCGGAAACCACTACCGAGGACCAAAACTCTTAACGATAAAGTTTTTTGCTGATTTTATTTATCTGCGAAGATCGAGCTTTTCGATAATCGCTCTATAGCGCTCAATGTCTGTCTTGGCGAGGTATTGCAAAATCCGACGACGCTTACCGACCATCAATAACAAACCACGACGGTTGTGATGATCCTTTTTATTTGTCTGCAAATGTGCAGTTATCTCATCAATACGCTTTGATAAAAGTGCTACCTGAGCCTCTGGGCTACCTGTGTCAGTTGCAGATGAGCCGTACTTACTAATTATTTCCTTTTTAGCTTGTGGCGTTAATGCCATTTGTATTGCTCCTTCTGTCTGTCACGAGGGCCTCGGTGTTACTCACGAAGGCGCACTTTCTCGCTTTAGTAGGCAAAGATTACCAGCGCAGTACTTGATACTAAAAATCGGCTCAAATTTGAGCGTTATTTACTAGTTAAATCTCTAGCCTGATCGCAATCTTTTTTCATTTGCGCTAGAAGTGGTTCTAATCCGTCAAATTTCAAGGTATCACGGAGTCGATAACCAAACTCAATCGTTGCTTCTTGATCATACAAATCTAAACCGACTTGATCAATTGCATATGCTTCAACTTGCCGGCCTCTAACTCCGGGAAAAGTTGGATTGGTTCCAATTGAAATTGCTGCTTGCCATTTAAGGTTTCCAACACTTAACCAGCCAGCGTAAACCCCATCAGCAGGAATTGTTGCTAAGTTAGTTAAGCCAATGTTTGCAGTTGGGTATCCAATTTCACGTCCTCGTTTTTCACCATGGATAACTGGACCCTTTAAAAAGAAGTTTCTAGTTAACAGCTCATTTGCACGCTCGATTTCACCATCAATAATCAAGTTTCTAATTCGCGATGAAGAAATTGTTGAACCACGATCTTCTTGAAGCTTAATAATTGAAACTCCAAAACCATACTTTGGTCCAACCTCAGATAAATACTTTGGAGTGCCTTGGGCTTTAAAGCCAAAATTAAAGTTCTCACCAACAACAACATGCTCTGCAGAAAATCTACCAATTAATATCTCTTCAATAAATTGATCTGGAGATAGAGATGCGAAATCCTTGTTAAAGGTTATAACCTCGACAGAATTTGCACCAGCTTTTTTAAGTAGCAAGCTCCGATCTTTTAAACTGACAAGCTGTGTTGGAGTTCGCTCTGGCGCAATAACTGAGGTTGGATGGGGATCAAAAGTAATCACCGTTACTTCTCCATGGTGTTTGGCCGCTGAAATAATCTGCTGATGCCCAGCGTGCACACCATCAAATATCCCAATTGCAACAACCTTTTTCATACTCATATTATTTCACAATTCATTTCTCACCCGTACCATTGACTAAAATTGGTGAGGCCACAATATTTGCGTTTATGGCTTTATTCTCCAAAAGAGCGACAAACTGCTTATCATTATCAATTGCAGCCATTACTCCTTGCTCTGAACTTTGATCAATACTTCTACCAAATAGAATTTCTCTTTTTTCAGCTGAATTTATTGTTCGAACTGGAAAAATTTTATCAACCACATCAGCTATCGGGATTAGTTGTGCGTCATTAATTGACTTACATTGATCAAGCAAAAATGGCGAAACTAAAGTTCGCCTGAGTGCTATTAAATGACCGCCACAATTTAAAGCATTTCCTAAATCTCTTGCGATGGCCCGAATATAGGTGCCAGCTGAACAGGTTACTGAGATATCCACCTCAATATTTGGGTGCTTATGTCTGATCTCATTGACCAAAATTTCATCAATTACAACATCGCGTTCTGGAATATCAATATTCTCGCCAGCCCTAACTCTGGCATGAGCTGACTTGCCATCGATTTTAATCGCAGAAACAGCACTTGGCTTTTGCTTTATTTTTCCCTTAAATTTTTCTAGCTCGCTTAAAATAATTTCGTTACTAATCGCTTTGATTACATCATCTTTTGCAGTAAAAGTTACATTACCTTCTTTATCATCGGTATGTGTTGCACTACCAAGCAAAATTGTTGCTTGGTATGATTTTTTACCATCGGTAATATATGGCAGCAATCTAGTAGCAATTCCAACTCCTAGAACTAAAACTCCAGTAGCCATTGGATCTAAGGTGCCAGCATGACCAATTTTTCTAGTATTCAGTTTTTTTCTAGCAATCGCCACCACATCATGGCTAGTCATTTCACCGGCTTTATCAATTAATAAAAAGCCATCCATTACATCACCCTTGGTCGTGATTTTTATATGGGTTTTCAGCAACAGGCTTAGCACCTGCTCGTAACTTAGCTACTTCTGCATCTGCTTTATGCATTTGCTCAATTAAATCATTCATGGCAGATGCGGACTCAGCCATGCCATCTAAAAAGAATTCTAGTGAAGGTGTAATTCTCAAACCTAAAGATCTACCAACCTCTGATCTGAGCATTCCCTTTGCACTGTTTAATGCTGCAGCTGTTGATTCGCGGGCTGCGTTATCACCAAGAACAGTATAAAAAATTGAAGCTTGCTGTAGATCGCCAGTTACACGAACATCTGTAATAGTAATAAATCCAAGCCTTGGATCTTTTACTCTTGACTCAAGAGTGTTCGCGATCAATTCTTTAATTCGATCAGCAACCTGCAACGGACGTTTACTTGGCATGACTAGGCTCTCTTTTTCTCACGAATTTCGTAAGCTTGAATTACATCTCCTACCTGCAAGTCTTTAAAAGATCCAAGTCCAATTCCGCACTCAAATCCTTCGCGCACCTCTGTGGCATCATCTTTAAATCGACGTAAAGATTCAATGCTTAAGTTCTCACCAATTACTACACCAGCACGCATAGTTCGCACCTTGGCATTTCTTCTAATATTTCCATCAGAGACGATGCATCCGGCAATATTTCCAAACTTGCTAGATTTAAAGATATCTCTAATTTCTGCATTGCCAAGAACTGCTTCTTCAAACTCTGGCTTAAGTAGTCCCTTAAGAGAGGCTTCAATATCTTCGATTGCCTTATAAATAACGGTGTAGAACTTAACCTCGACACCTTCATGTTCGGCAAATATGGCAGTTTGAGGTTCAGGCTTAACGTTGAAGCCAATAATTACCGCAGTTGAAGCAGATGCCAAAGTGACATCATTTTTTGTAATGGCACCAACGCCACGGTGAATAACTCTTAAGTCAACCTCTGTTCCAACATCTAATTGAACTAATGCATCCTCTAATGCTTCAACAGAACCAGAAACATCTCCCTTAAGAATTAAATTCAAAGTACTTACCTTGGATTGTTCTAGGAAATCTTCAAGTGAGACCTTCTTGCGTGCCTTAGCTAAAGAAGCATTACGTGATGCTAATTGTCGCTTTTCTGCAATTTGTCTGGCGGTTCGGTCATCTTCTGCAACCATAAATGAATCACCAGCACTTGGAACTGAAGTAAAGCCTAAGACCTGTACTGGTCTTGATGGACCTGCTACCTCAACTGCTTCACCATGTTCGTCCAACATAGCTCGCACGCGGCCATACGCACCGCCGGCAACAATTGCATCACCAACATGTAATGTTCCGCGCTGCACTAAAACAGTTGCAACCGGGCCACGTCCTTTATCCAAATTTGCTTCAATTGCCACACCACGTGCAATTCCATCTGCCACAGCGCGCAGATCAATTGCTGCATCTGCAGTAAGTAAAATTGCATCAATTAACTCATCAATACCTTTATTAGATAATGCTGAGACATTAACAAACATTGTTTGACCGCCATACTCCTCTGCGATCAAGTTGTACTCAGTTAATTGTTGGCGAATCTTGTCTGGGTTTGCCCCTTCTTTATCGATCTTATTAACTGCAACCACAATTGGAACATCAGCAGCTTGTGCGTGATTTAATGCCTCAATAGTCTGTGGCATAACTCCATCATCAGCTGCTACTACCAAAACAGCAATATCAGTAACTTTTGCACCTCGAGCACGCATAGCTGTAAACGCCTCATGGCCTGGTGTATCGATAAATGTAATTGCTCGGTTAGTACCGTTATGGTCATGATGAATTTGGTATGCACCAATGTGCTGAGTAATTCCACCAGCTTCAGATTTAATAACCTCAGTTGATCGAATCGCATCCAACAATCGAGTTTTACCATGATCTACGTGACCCATTACCGTCACAATTGGCGAGCGCACAACCAAATCCTCTGGATCAATCTGCTCTAACTCTTGCTCTAAGTTAATATCAAACTCTTCTAGTAACTCTCGGTCCTCATCCTCTGGACTTACAATTTGAATAACAAAGCCCAGCTCTGCGCCCAGGAGCGTAAATGTGTCCTCATCAACTGATTGAGTTGCGGTAACCATTTCACCTAAGTGAAAAAGAGCTGAAACTAATGCGGCTGGATCTGCCTTAATTTTCTCAGCGAAATCCATCAAAGTCGCACCCCTGCGCATGCGCACCACAGTCTTACCATCACCACGTGGTACTACCGCGCCACCTAATTGTGGTGCTGGTAGATTTTCAAAATCTTCACGTCTTTCTTTTTTACTCTTTTGTCCGCGACCTTTACCTTTTCCTTTTCCACCTTTACCAAAGGCCCCAGCTGCGCCACCACGTTGCGGTGGTCGGCCGCCACCTTTGCCACCAAATGGTGCACCAGATGGTGAGGTAGATGGTGTGCGATATGGTGATGAAGAGTTAGCTGGTCTATTTGTTGGTGCACCAGAACCGGTGCGTGGATTACTTTGCGCAGGCCGAGCTGCAAATCCTGGACGAACTGATCCAGGACGAGCACCTGACATTGGTGGGCGTTGTCCTGGTTTTAATTTATCGCCACTCCTACCACTCTCTCCTGGTCTGATTGGTCTAGCCGGTGGTCTTGGTCCGGCGCCAGAGCTAAATGGATTATTACCCGCTCTTGGCGGACGTGGCAAAGCATTTGGTGATGTCGGTGATGTTGGTGTTGTCGGTGTTGCCGAAAATGGATTATTGCCAATTCGTTGCGCAGCAGCAGGTGGTGTTACCGGGCGCGCAGCTGGTGTGGTTGGTGTGGCATCTTCAATCATTTGTTGTAACTCAGGTGGTAAATCCTCCACCTTTACCGTTTGCTTAGGAGCTGCTTTTTTAGCAGGAGCTTTTTTTGCCTTTGGCGCTACTTCAGCCGGAACTAAATCAGGAAACTTATCCATCAACTTGCGCACAACTGGTGCTTCCACAGTTGATGAGGCGCTGCGAACAAACTCGCCGACCTCTTGTAGCTTAGCTAGCAGCTCTTTACTTTCTAGCCCTAACTCTTTAGCTAACTCATAAACGCGGACCTTGGCCACACTTCTCCATCTCCTGGCCCGAGTTTATTTTTTTCTCGAGCCTAAATTGACCTACTCATAATCTTGTAGTGCTCATTAGAGTGTCATTCTCGCTCGCTCCGTACTGTTAATAATCACTTAAATTCTTTAAGTAATCTTCTAACTCATCTACCTTTATTTCACCTTCAATATTGAAGGATCTGTTAAAAGCCTTTCGCTCAACTGCCATCTGAATACAATTTCGGTGAAGCCATGCTCCCCGACCTGGCATTCGATGGTTAAGGTCAACTTTAACCTGCTGATTGACCAACACCGTGCGAATTAAATCTGTCCAATTCTCAAGACTTCGACATGCGATACAACTTCGCTGCCGCAGCTTTTTCTTAGACATCTAAACTCTACCCTAAGCCCCTTCAGTAGGTGAAATGGTTGGCTCAGCAGGTGAATTTTCCGCCTTAATTTGCACCACTGGATTATCTGGATGGATATCAATCCGCCATTGCGTAAGGCGTGCGGCTAATCTGGCATTTTGACCATCTTTACCGATCGCCAGGGAGAGTTGATAATCTGGCACAATCACTTTGGCAGATTTACTCTCTAGATCAACAATCTCAACTGAACTAACCTTTGCTGGCGCTAATGCATTTGCAACATAAATCGCTGGATCATCAGAGTAATCAATAATGTCAATTTTTTCACCATTTAATTCATTCATCACATTTTGAGCTCTTGATCCTTGTGGACCAATTAACGCACCCTTTGGTGAAACACCTGCGCGATGAGTTCTGACTGACAACTTGGTACGAGCTCCAGCCTCGCGGGCTATGCCAACAATATCTACTACTCGATCTTTAATCTCTGGCACCTCGAGAGCAAATAACATCTTCACAAATGCTGGGTGTGATCTAGAAAGAGTTACCTCTGGACCCTTCTCGCCTTGCTTTACATCTACGACAAAACACTTAATGCGATCGCCATGTTTAAAAACTTCACCCTTTACCTGTTCGGCTAATGGAACTTTTCCTTCAACTCTACCTAGATTTACATAAATAATTTCAGCATCTCTGCCTTGTTGCACAACACCACTGATGACATCACCAACTGAGCCAGAAAACTCAGTTACTACCTCAAGATCTTTTGCTTCGCGCATCTTTTCTTTAATTACTTTACGTGCAGTTTTATCAGCTAATTTACTAAACCCATCTGGGTTATCAGTGACGGTATCAATTCGATCACCATCTGGACCTAGTACTGGCACATAAATAACTAGCTCACCACTTTGTCGGTTTAATACCGCCCGGCCATGTGGTTTTGCATCTGCCAGAGTTTGATAGGCAGCTGCCACCTCATTTTCGATCGCATTAATTAATCGCTCTAGCGGCAACTTCTTTTCTTGTGCCAAAACTTTAAGTGCTTCAACATCAACACTCATTTTTTGCCTGACTTAAACTCAACTTCAAGAGTGGCTCGTTTAATATCTAAGTACTTAATATTTTGTTCATCTACTGTTGCAGACTCTTCACTTGCAGATTTGATCCGACCTAGAATTTGGCTGCCATCTATCGTAATTACCTTGACTAACCGATCAATATTTTTTCGCCAATGCCTGGCTTTAGTTAACGGCCGATCAATACCTGGCGAGGTGACCTCTAATGTAAAGGGGGTAGAGCCTAGGGATGCAATATTTTCTACAATCTCACTGATTGCTTTAGTAGCAACAGTTACCTCATCTAAAGATAGATGTTTATCCCCATCCACAATTACAGTTAATAAACTTCGCCGACCAGCGGATGTAATATTTAAATCCTCTAAATAAAAGCCAAGTGAGGTTAATGCGGGAGTAATCACCGCTGAGATCTCTTCTTTTTTACCCATTTTTTCCTTACTTCAATATTAAGTTGTAGCCCAAGTTTAACTTATAAAAGTATCCCAAGCAACGCGAGTGATCAGCAGAAATGTAACCACTAAAAACACCTTTCTTACCAAAACTGATCCACCTCTAATTGCCATGCGAGAGCCGATAATTGCGCCCGTTACATTTGCAAAGGCCAGTAACAAGCCAAGCTGCCACCAGATATGCCCGGTAAGTTGAAAACTCAATATTGCTCCAGCATTAGTTGCGATATTTACTAACTTGGCTGTACCTGATGCTTTTAGAAATGCATATCCAATAACTGAAACTAGAAAGAAGACGAGAAATGTCCCAGTGCCTGGCCCAAAAATGCCATCATAGAATCCAATCGAAAAGCCAATTAATGCCACAATAATCAATCTCTTTTTATGGGTGAACTTTAAATTTTCATCCATCCCTAAATCAGGTTTGCGCCAGGTATAGGTTGCTACCAAAATTAATAGTAGAACTATGAATGGACGAAAGAAACCTACTGGAACAGATGCAGCTAATGCTGCCCCAGCCATGGAGCCGATAAAAGCTGGAAACATCATAGTTAAGGTAAGTGGAATATCTGGCTTTATATTTTTAAAGTAATTACGAGCAGCTGCGGTCGTGCCAAAAATAGATGGCACTTTATTGGTTCCTAAAATTAACGGTAGCTCTTTGTTTGGTAGAGCTATTATTAAAGATGGTAATTGTATTAATCCACCGCCACCAGCTATAGCATCAACAAAGCCAGCAAAACCTGAGGCAATTGCCAAAAAAATTGCAATTTCTATACTCATTTAAACTTTTTTTACTTTACTAAATGTTTAACAACATCAGCAAGTACAACCTCTTGCTTATCGGCGCTCTTTCTATCCCTGACCTCAACCTTGCCATCTGCTAATGATTTTCCAACAATAATTATCTTTGAAATTCCAATTAACTCAGCATCTTTAAATTTAACGCCAGCACTTGCCTCGCGGCGGTCATCTAATAAAACCTCAAGCCCTTTTGCCTCTAAATCCTTTGCAATCTGCTCGGCAACCTCAAATGGCTTATCTTCTTTGCCGGTAGCAACGATATGCACATCAGCTGGTGCAATTTCAGCAGGCCAACATAGGCCAAGCTCATCATAAGTTTGCTCAGCAATTGCAGCCACCGCTCTAGAAACTCCAATTCCATATGAACCCATAGTTACGACAACTGGTTTACCTTCTTTATCTAATACGCTCAGCCCTAAACTTTTTGCATACTTTTGCCCTAATTGAAATATATGACCAATCTCAATCGCTCGATCAATAATCACTGGTTTGGCGCACTTTGGACAATTATCTCCAGCCTTAACCTCGGCTGCCTCTACATACTGCTCAACTTTAAAATCTCGACCACAAGTAACATTTTTTGCATGCTTATCTTTTTTATTTGCTCCAGTTATCCAGTGTGAGCCTTCGACTACCCGTGGATCTGCATAAAGTTTTAAGCCCAACTCTTTTGCATCCTGTGGTCCTACATAGCCTTTAACCAACTTTGGATACTTAGCAAAATCTGCATCTTCAAATAATCTTAAATCCTTCACACCAGCTAAGTTAGCGCCCAATCGCTTTAAATCAACCTCTCGATCTCCTGGCACCAATACTGAGATTGGTTTTTCATCTGCCATGATCAATACATTTTTTAAAGTATTAGCAGCTGAGATATTTGCTGAGTACTTTGTATTAAACAATTCAACTAATGAATCAATAGTTGGCGTGTTTGGTGTATCTAAAACTTCAATTGCTCCCACCTTTTCACCGGTAAAGGTATCTACTTTGGTTACCATCGCCTCAACATTTGCAGCGTAACCACATGAGTTACATAAGACGTAGGTATCTTCCCCAGTTGGGCATGGTGCTAAAAACTCCTCAGACTTTGATCCGCCCATAGCTCCACTTACCGCAGAGACTATGTTGTACCTTAAACCTAATCGATCAAAGGTCTTGATATACGCATCACGATGCTTTTGGTAAGAGACTTCAAGACCGGCATCATCCACATCAAAACTATATGAATCTTTCATTACAAACTCTCGCCCTCGAATGATTCCACTTCGTGGCCGAGGCTCATCTCGAAACTTAGTTTGTATTTGATAAATTGATAATGGCAGATCTTTATAGGAAGAGAACTCCCCCTTAACCATTAAGGTAAACATCTCTTCATGAGTTGGGCCTAATAAATAATCATTTTTCTTTCGATCTTGTAATCTAAATAAATCTGGCCCGTACTCTGCCCATCGATTTGTTGCTTCATATGGATCTTTTGGTAGCAGGGCTGGAAAGTGAACCTCTTGAAAACCTGCTGCATCCATCTCTTGCCTAATTATGTTTTCGATCTTGCGGTATGTGCGATACCCAAGCGGTAGCCAGGAGTAAATTCCGGCTGCCACCCTTCTAACAAATCCTGCTCTTACTAATAATTTATGGGATGCGACCTCGGCATCTGCTGGGTCATCACGCAATGTGCGCAACAAAAGAGTCGACATCCGTAACATAGGTAAAGCCTATCTACTGAACTGCAACAGTCGGTTGACCTGATGCCACTCCAGCGGCCTCCATTTCTTCTGCAAGGCGCATCGCCTCTTCAATGAGCGTCTCAACTATTTGTGCCTCCGGTACAGTTTTAATAACCTCACCTTTTACAAATATCTGACCCTTGCCATTTCCAGATGCCACACCAAGATCTGCCTCGCGTGCTTCACCTGGTCCATTAACAACACATCCCATAACCGCGACCCGAAGTGGCACTGTCATTCCTTGTAATCCCGCTTGTACCTTCTCAGCTAATGAGTAAACATCAACCTGTGCTCTACCGCATGAAGGACAAGAAACTATTTCTAATTTACGTTGTCGTAGATTTAAAGATTCTAAAATTGAAATTCCAACTTTAACCTCTTCAACTGGTGGCGCTGATAGGGAGACTCGAATTGTGTCGCCAATTCCTTCAGCTAGTAAAATTCCAAATGCAGTTGCAGACTTTATAGTTCCTTGGAAAATAGGTCCGGCCTCAGTAACACCTAAGTGCAATGGGTAATCACACTTAGCAGCTAATAATCGATATGCCTTAACCATAGTTACTGGATCATGATGTTTTACCGAAATCTTGATATCACTAAAGCCATGCTCTTCAAATAATGAGGCCTCCCATAGCGCTGATTCAGCTAACGCCTCTGGTGTTGCCTTGCCATACTTTGCTAACAATCTTGGATCTAATGAACCAGCATTCACGCCAATTCGAATTGGAATGCCCGCATCTTTGGCCGCCTTTGCGACCTCTTTAACCTTGTCATCAAACTGCTTTATATTTCCAGGATTTACTCGAACCGCAGCACAGCCAGCATCAATTGCGGCAAAGATATATTTTGGTTGAAAGTGAATATCGGCAATTACTGGTATCTGTGACTTTTTTGCAATTTGCGAGAGTGCATCAGCATCATCTTGACTTGGCACAGCTACTCGAACAATTTGGCAGCCAGCAGCAGTTAACTCTGCAATCTGTTGCAAAGTTGAATTCACATCGGCGGTTAAGGTTGTGCACATAGATTGCACTGAAACTGGAGCATCGCCACCTACTAAAACTGAACCAACCTTTAACTGCCTTGTTTTTCGACGAGGAGCCAAAGTTGGTGGTGGCGCTGATGGAATCCCTAAATCAACCATGGGTAAACCTTACCTAGAAATTAAGTCTAATCGGGTTGAAGATATCAGCGGTGAGCAGCAATAGTGATAAACCAGCCATGAATATGAAGACCACCATAGTGATTGGCGCCAATCTTTCGACATCAAATGGTGCAGGCTTTGGCATTCCCTTTCGCTTTGCATTTAAGTTTCTGATGCCATCTGCAACTGCAACTGCCATATGACCGCCATCTAATGGCAGAAGTGGCAGTAAATTAAACATGCCTACGAAAAGATTTAATGAAGCAATTATTAATAAGAAGGTGGCGACTTTTTCTCTAGTGGTTAATTTATCAGTTTCAGCTGTTTCACCACTTACTCTAGCTACGCCAACTACACCAACCAATCCTTCGGCATCACGTTTTTCGCCGCCAAATGTCTGCCGGACTAAATCTGGAATTTTGGCAGGTAATGTAAAAAGAGCGGTCAAGCTATTTCCTAAAATTTCACCGGTGTATTTAGTTGCTTTAGCGCCTGCCTCTATTGGGCCATAAGTAATAGTGCCGATGGTATTTACTACCCCTAATACACCAACACTTTTACCATCTAAATCTCTACTTGCTGGAGTTACTAAAACATTTATTGGCATTCCATTGCGCTCAATAGTTATTTCTAATTGTTCACCAGCAGAGGCTCTAATGATTGTCACTACATCTACCCACTCAGAGTAAGAGATGCCATTTACTTTAGTGATTTTATCGCCAGCTAAAATACCAACATCTTTAGCAGGAGATGGTTTTGATCTTGCAGTACAAGCTTCATTAGCTACCTTTGGAATGCAATCACTAACTGCCTCTACTGTATTGGTTACTGAGGTTACGCCAACTGATGAGAACAGAGTGAGTAATAAAACAAATCCAATCACAAAGTGCAAGAATGACCCAGCACCTAAAACAATTAAGCGCTGACCAACTCCGGCCTTAACAAATGCCCTGCTCTGATCTGCATCTGCTAACTCCTCTCGTGGGGACATACCAACAATTCGACAGTAGCCACCAGCTGGTACTGCTTTAATGCCAAACTCAGTTTCACCTCGCTGGGTTGACCATAATTTCTTACCAAAGCCTACAAAAAATTCAGTTACCTTCATGCCAAATTTTTTAGCAGTTAAGTAATGTCCGGCCTCATGAATCATTACCGAAATTAATAAGGCAAGCACAAAGGCTAGAACACCAATAATGGTCATGCACTTATCCCCTTAATAAACTCATCTGCTTTAATACGCGCACTTTGCTCGATAGCACTGACATCGGCAATATCTCTTATTGTAGTTGGTGCATTACTTGATAAGGCATCTACTACGCGCGCTACCGTCTGGATAATTGCTGGGAACTTTATTTTTTCTGCTAAAAATGCAGAAACTGCCACCTCATTTGCAGCGTTGTATACCGCCGGTAATCCGCCACCTGCTTGGCCACACCTTTTAGCTAATTCAATTGCTGGATACTTTTTAATATCAATTGGCATGAACTCCCATTTACTAGCCTTACTCCAATCAATAGGTGCACATGCTTTACTTACACGTTCTGGATATGACAGTGCGTAAGCAATTGGCCCCTTCATATTAGGTGGTGATGCTTGCGCGATGGTTGAACCATCAATAAATTCCACAAATGAGTGCACCACAGATTGTGGATGAATTACTGCCTCTATTGCTTCATAAGGTAGATCAAAAAGATAATGCGCTTCAATTATTTCTAATCCTTTATTTAATAGGGTGGCTGAATTAATAGTGACTACCTCACCCATGGACCAGGTTGGATGATTGAGTGCATCAGCCACACTGACCTGACTTAAATCTTGTCGATCTCTAAATGGTCCACCACTTGCCGTCAAAATTAATTTCTTAACATCACTTGCCTTACCGGCAAGGAGGGCTTGAAAGATTGCTGAGTGCTCTGAGTCAACTGGAATTAATTTATCGCCGCCATATTTCATAACTAGATCCCCACCGGCAACTAGGGATTCCTTATTAGCTAATGCAACCTTATTGCCAACTGATAGAGCTGAAAGCGTTGGCCCTAAGCCAATCGAACCAGTTATGCCATTTAAGACGATATCGCAAGGAATTGCTGCAATCTCGATTGAAGAAGCATCACCTTCAATTACTGTTACGCCATCAACTTTTGGAGCCGGTGCCATACTGCCAACTATCGGCACATTAAACTTTTTTGCCTGCTCCATTAATAGTGTTGGATTTTTCCGACCAGCACTCATTGCAATAACTCTAAATTTATCGGGGTGGGCAGCAACAATTTCTAGTGCTTGCACACCAATTGATCCAGTTGAGCCCAAAATCACGATTTCCCGCATGTGCCTATCTTAACTGGGCGGTGAAGATGAAAAACTTCAGATAGAATTTGAGCATGTATTCCGGGGCTAAAACCACAATTGAACAAAAACGTAACTTGGTAACAGCTATTCCTGGACCAAAATCTGCTGAGTTAATTAAGCGTCGTGCCGAAGCTGTCTCTGCCTCACTTGGCACAGCGTTTCCAGTTTTTATTGATCGCGCCGAGGGTGCAATTATTTTAGATGTTGATGGAAACTCAATCTTGGATTTAGGTGCTGGTATTGCAGTATTAAATGTGGGCCATTCAGCTGGAAAAGTTATTGAAAATGTTAAGAATCAAATTGATGCTTTTACTCATACCTGTTTTATGGTTGTGCCATACACCGGTTATGTTGAAGTTTGCGAAGCACTAAATCGGTTAACCCCAGGTGATCATAAGAAAAAGTCAGCTCTCTTCAACTCAGGTGCTGAGGCGGTTGAAAATGCCGTAAAAATCGCTCGTAAATTTACTAAGCGATCTGCAGTTGTTGTTTTTGAACATGGATACCATGGCAGAACTAACTTAACTATGGCAATGACGGCAAAAAATATGCCATACAAGGATGGGTTTGGACCATTTGCTCCTGAGGTATATCGCATGCCGGTGGCGTATCCATATCGCTGCAGTGCCTGCACCAAACCTTGTGAAAGCTCTATGTTATCGATGGTTATTCATAAAATGGAGAAGGAGATCGGTGCAAACAATATTGCTTGCATTGTGATCGAACCGATTCTTGGTGAAGGTGGATTTATCGTTCCATGTAAGGGCTTTCTACCTGGTCTTGCTAAATTCTGTAAAGATAATGGAATTGTTTTTGTTGCAGATGAGGTCCAAACCGGGTTTGCTAGAACTGGAGATATGTTTGCCTGCGAGGATGAATCAGTTGTGCCAGATTTAATTGTTACTGCCAAAGGAATCGCTGCTGGTTTGCCACTTGCTGGCGTAACAGGTCGAGCTGAAATTATGGATTCTATTCACCTAAGTGGTTTAGGTGGCACCTATGGTGGAAATCCAGTTGCCTGTGCTGCGGCCCTTGGTGCAATTGAAATTATCGAAACAGAGAATCTAGCTGAGCGGGCAAAAAAGCTTGGAAAGATTATCTCTGATGCGCTAAATCAAATGGCTAAGAAGTACTCAATTATTGGCGAGGTTAGAGGGCGCGGAGCAATGCAAGCAATTGAATTAATAAAGCCTGGCACTGATGAACCTAATGCTGAGGCTCAAGCTGCGATCATTAAATATTGTATTAGCAAAGGCGTATTGATTCTTTCTGCTGGAACCTATGCAAATGTAATTAGATTGCTACCACCACTTATAATTGATGAAGAGTTGTTAAAAGATGGACTTGCAGTATTAGATGAAGCAATAGCCTCCATCAAATAATTAATCTCGATCTAAGATATTTCTAGTAGGTGAGTATTTTCCACCTGATTTTTTAAATGAAATCGCACTTAACGCCTCTAGAACTACTCGATTAGCTAAAATCGCTGTGATATCACTGCTGTCATAGGCAGGTGCAACCTCAACTACATCAATGCCAACAATTGGTAATTCCAAGCAAATTCTTCTTACCGCCTCTAACAATTCTCTACTTGTCATGCCACCGGGCTCTGGTGTGCCAGTTCCAGGGGCCATACCAGGATCAACCACATCAATATCTACTGATAAAAAGACACCATCACAATCATTGGTAAGAATTTCAAATGATTCATCTAATACAGCTTTCATACCCCGATGATGAATCTCAGTCATCTCATAAGATTTCATACCTTTACTTGCCATCCATTTAAATGTGGCATCATCTGGCCAATATCCGCGAAGTCCTAATTGCAAAAACCGATCACCTCTTACTGCGCCAGATTCAATTAACCTGCGCATTGGTGTGCCATGTCCAACTAATGCACCAAAGTGATCTTCACCAGTATCGGCATGGGCATCAAAGTGAATCATAGAAACTTTACCTTTACCCAAATGATTAGCAATACCAGTTACATCCGCAGATGCAACAGAATGATCACCACCAAGAACTACTGCAATGGCACCTGCCTTTGCTATTTTCTCAGTAGCATTTTCTAAAACTTTTAGTGATTTCACTAGATCTCCACCAGGCATTAATAAATCACCAGCATCAAATATCTTTAGTTTTTGTAATGCATCGGTGCGAAGAGCAAGGTGCGGCCGAGAGCCATCGTGCGGTAAGTAATCTCCCATACGAATAGCTTGTGGCCCCATCTTGGCACCTGATCTGTGGGAGGTCCCGCTATCAATTGGAGCTCCAACAATAACTACATCAGCGCCTTTAAATGTTTCAGGCTTATCTAGATCACATCTTGGAATTCCTAAGAATGTGAAGTCCGGCCCATACATATTGCCGATATTGGTCATATATAAAGTGTATATGAGTTATCCAGAAGGCGAAAGTAATATCCTTAAGGAGAGTTTGATAATATTGATAAGTACTAATAATTATAACTTGAGTTAGAGACAGGAGTTTAAAGGATTATGGAATTCATTCTTACTGCCCTTGCGATTCTTGTGATTTTATACTTTGCTAAAGATGGGTCAAGTAAGAGAAAGTAATTTATTTAAGATCTTCTTCTTTGCTTACTAACAACCTGACCAACAATTACAATAATAAGAGCGATAAAGAACATCGCAGTACCAATCACATTCGCCTGGGCCGGAATACCACGGGCAGCTGATACATAAACAAACTTAGGAAATGTAGAGACGATTCCGGAGTTAAAGTTTGTAATAATAAAATCATCAAAGGATAAGGAAAAGGCAAGCAAAGCAGCCCCTGCAATACCTGGCATCACAAGCGGTAAGGTGACATATCTAAATGTCTCCTTCTCATTTGCATATAGATCCATCGCAGCTTGTTCTAGACGAGGATCTAACGATGCAATTCGTGCTTTCACAGTCACCACAACAAATGAAATACAAAACATTACGTGCGCAATAACTACTGTCCAAAATCCTGGATTAATCCGAAGATTTAAGAACATGGCCAGCAAAGATGCACCAAGTACTACCTCAGGTGTTGCCATCGGTAGAAAGATTAAAAGGTTAGTAGTTTTTCTTCCCTTAAACTTATGTCGGCCTAGTGCAAATGCGATCATTGTGCCTAAGATCGTTGCTAGTACTGTTGAAATAACTCCAATTTGGAGTGAGTTAACTACTGATTCACATACTTGCGGAGCACCACATGGATTTTTCCAATTATCTAAGGTAAATCCCTGCCACACAAGATTGCTTTTACCGGCATCATTAAATGAAAAGGCAAATGTATAGGCAACTGGGATAAACAAATAGAAAAATGCAACTCCGGCATAAATACGAATTAAGTTTCTAGCAAACCAACGGGAGGCGCGATGGCTAAGTGATGGTCTTGGTGCGGCAATTTTTGTCATACCAACTCATCCGTTCCAGATTTGCGGATATATAAAGTTACTAGAATCAAAATTGTTGCCATTAAAGTAAAGGAGAGTGCCGCAGCGGTTGGGTAATCTACCACCGCAAAAAATCTAGATTCAATAACATTACCAATCATTTTGGTGTTTGGATTACCTAAAATCGCTGCGTTCACATAATCACCAGCTGCTGGAATAAAGGTTAATAATGTGCCAGCGACAACACCTGGCATAGATAGTGGCAAAGTTACTTTTCTAAATGTGGTTAACCCATTTGCATATAGATCCCCTGACGCCTCTAGCGTTCTTGGGTCAATTCGCTCAAGACTTGCATATAACGGCAAGGTCATAAATGGTAAGAAGTTATATGCCAGGCCGATAACTACCGCAGCAGATGTGTTATTAATCCTAAAAGTTTCATCTATAAAGGGTATGACTTTTATCGCCGAAACAACTGGTCCAGAGTCTGCCAAGATTTGAGTCCAAGCAATTGTTCTAAGCAAAAAAGATGTAAAGAAAGGTGCAATAACTAACACCAGAAGTATGTTTCTAAACTTGCCAGATTTAAAAGCAATGGCATATGCCAGTGGATATGCAATCGCTAATGCCAGTAATGTGGCAAGAGCTGCATAAATAAATGATCTTAAGTACTGCTCCCTACTGGCTAAAAACGCATCAATATAATTTGCAAATCTAAGCTCTTGAACATAGGTACCAATTTGAGAACCCTCCGGCCTGACCATGGTTGAGGTGCTGGCGAGAGAAAAAATAGGAATAATGAAAAATGTTATTAACCAAATAAGTCCAGGTGCTAAAAGTATGTAAGGGGTAAGTGATCTACTTTTTAAACCACTACCTGAACCTGTGTGGCTCTTACTTAAGCCATGCAAAAATGCCATTAATTACTCTTCGTCATCAAGATCGGAGCCAGCGTTAATATCTTGAGCACCATCTAATGCAAAGGTGTGCTCTGCATCCCACTCAAGTGAGACCTTATCGCCAACACGAAGATCATGTAATCCTTCATCATTTTGTTCAAAAACAACTAAATCTAAATCCCACGGAGCCTTAACTAAGTATTGGGTAGATGTACCAACAAATGATCGATCAATTACAACACAATCTTTGATCGAGTTAATACCATTATCATCTAGCCGTAATTTCTCTGGCCGAACCCCTACGAAAACTGATTCATTATCAGTTGCAACTCTAGAAAGTGGCACTTCAAAGGTATGACCTTTTGCCGAGACAACAGCCTTACCATTTGCACGATTAGTTACTTTTCCTTTAATCAAATTACATTGACCTAAAAAGTTAGCCACAAATGCAGTTCTTGGTGCCTCGTAAAGCTCTGTGGCACTTCCCATTTGCTCAATCTTTCCCTGGTTCATAACCGCAATAGTGTCAGCCATAGTCATGGCCTCTTCTTGGTCATGAGTTACATGGATAAAAGTAATTCCAACCTCGGTTTGAATTCGCTTTAACTCAATTTGCATCTGTCGCCTAAGTTTTAAATCAAGTGCGCCCAGTGGTTCATCTAATAGCAAGACCTCTGGCCGGTTAACAATTGCTCTAGCAACTGCAATACGTTGTTGCTGACCACCTGATAATTGATTTGGCTTTCGTTGTGCTAGGTGTCCCATCTCGACAAGGTTTAACGCATTTTCAACCTCAGTCTTCACATCTTTAAGACCACGCCGTCTTAATCCAAATGCAATGTTTTCAAATATTGTCAGATGCGGAAAAAGTGCGTAATTTTGAAAAACAGTATTTACATTTCGTCGATATGATTTTTGAGTTGTGATATCGGTATCACCAATAGAGATTGTGCCAGCTGATGGCTCCTCTAAACCTGCCACCATTCGAAGTGTTGTGGTTTTACCGCAACCAGATGGACCAAGGAGAGCAAAGAAGGAACCATCTGGTACTACTAAAGACAAATCATCTACCGCACAAAAATCACCGTAATGCTTAGAGACTCGATCTAGTTTTAGGTCACCGGTATCTTGCGAAACTTTATTGTTCGCCATCACCGGATACTTATCTGATCCCTATTTATCTGTAACTTAATTACCGATAGCTTCGTCAAAAGCTGTCTGGAATTTAGTTGACTCATCAGCAGATAGTGATCTAAAGACCTTTACCTTCGCCAATGTCGCAGCATCCGGGAATATATAAGGACTATTTCCAAGCTCTGGATCAATTTTCTCTAGCTCAGGTTGAGCAGCCTCAACTGGGCAGATGTAATTTACATAAGCTGCTACCTCAGCGGCGACTGCTGGCTCGTAGTAGTAATTCATTAAGCTTTCAGCATTCTTCTTATGGGTTGATGTTGATGGAATCAACATGTTATCGCTCCATAATGTGCCACCTGATTCTGGAATAGCAAAGTCAAACTTGCCATCACTTTCAGCGCGCAAAATAAAGATATCGCCAGACCAGCCGATAACCGCATTAGCATCGCCGCGCTTTAGATCTTCAGAGTAAGAGTTACCTTTGACCTGACGGATAAATCCATCGGCAATCTTTTGTTTAAAGAAGTCAATTGCATTCATGTACTGATCCTCTGAGAAGTTTGAGGATGGATCTACACCTTGGTAAAGCATGATTACTCCGATTGTGTCTCGAAGTTCAGATAAAACTACAACCTTGCCCTTATTAGCAGGTGCAAATAAATCATCCATAGTACGAACACCCTTTGGAAGTTTTTGGGTATTCCAACCAAAGCCGGCAAAACCTGATTGCCAAGTTAGTGAGTATTCACGGCCCTTGTCATAACCAACATTTGCTAACACCTCACGGATATTAGATTTGTTTGGCACATTTGCTGGATCTAACTTTTGAGCGTATCCCTGCTCAATAAATCTAGCTGCCATCCAATCTGTTGGCGTAACAATGTCATAACCAATATCAGATCCGATGGAAAGTTGTCCTTGAACCTTTCCATAAAATGTATTGTTGTCATCAATTGCTTCTTCATAGGTTGCTTTAATTCCACTCTTTTGCTCAAAAGCTGCCAGAGTTGGATAGACCTTAGTATCTTCATCAAAATCTAAATACAACGGCCAGTTTGCCCAGCGAACAATTTTTTCACTATCACTAACATCAATAACTGCTTCGGCACCAGTGGATGAACCTGTGCCACATGCTGCAAGTAAACCTGCTGCTGATACCGCACCGACGCCAGCAAATAATGTACGACGAGTTAGTTGTGCTCGGATAATTGCACGAGCTTCTGGGGAGAGTGATTGCTTATCTTTCTTCATTAGGTCACTTTCTTTTCTCTAGTCGGATGGGTCGGTACTTTAGGGAGTGTGGGGAAATCTATCAGGCGTTGAGGTTAGTCATCACATGTTTGATGCGAGTGTATTCCTCAAATCCATATGCTGAAAGGTCTTTGCCGGTTCCAGAGTGCTTAAATCCACCATGCGGCATCTCCGCCACCATTGGAATGTGGGTGTTAATCCAAACGCAGCCAAAGTCAAAAGCCTTTGCCATTCGCATAGCCCGGCCATGATCCTTAGTCCAAACACTTGAAGCTAATCCATACTTAACCCCATTTGCATGGCGAACTGCTTCAGCCTCATCGGTGA